>Ga0308157_10009288_pt1 | contig 10934 bp, 11 predicted proteins | sample PhyBR1_FD_201035 | JGI IMG/M metagenome (GOLD analysis project Ga0308157, IMG submission 201035) | Phyllosphere microbial communities from UC Gill Tract Community Farm, Albany, California, United States - DLSLB.R1 | ecosystem: Host-associated > Plants > Phyllosphere > Unclassified | place: USA...
ATCGTTATTGCAGTGTTAATTGCAATTGTTGGATTTTGGGCAGTCGGAAAAAGAAACGGCTTTGTAGGTCAGGAACAAATGGTGAATTCCAAATGGTCCAACATAGAAACAGTTTATCAAAAAAGAGCTAACCTGATTCCAAATTTGGAAAGAACTGTGAAATCGTATGCTAAATTCGAATCTGAGACTTTGACAAAAGTAGTAGAAGCAAGGTCAAAAGCAACTTCAGTTAACATCGATCCAACTAATATGACTGAAGCTGATATGGCGAAATTCCAAGCAGCACAAGGTGAATTAAGTGGTTCATTGAGCAGATTACTGGCGGTTGTGGAAAGTTATCCCAATTTGAAAGCTGATCAGCAATATATCAACTTCCAGAGAGAATATACAGCGATTGAAAACAGTATCCGTTCAGAAACAGTTTATTATAATGATGCCGCTAGAGAATATAACACGAGCATAAAAACGTTTCCAAACAGTTTGATTGCAAACTTCTCCAACTTCAAAGAGAAACCATATTTCAAAGCTGAAGTTGGTGCAGAAAAAGCACCTCCTGCATTCACAGAATAATGAATCATTTCCTCACAGATACACAGATGGCTTCCCTCGTGGAAGCCATCAAATTAGCTGAAGACCAATCTTCCGGTGAGATTCGTGTGCATATAGATTCTACGGCAGAAGATAACTTTGCTAAAAAAGCTTTTGATATCTTCCGGTCTTTGAACATGCATTTGACCAAGGAGAGAAATGCGGTTTTGTTGTATATCAATTTTGAAAAGCATTATCTCACCATAATAGGTGATGAAGGTATTCACAAATATGTAAAACAATCTTTTTGGGATACAATGCATGATGAGATTACAGCAGAATTTGCCAGAGAAAATTATTACCAAGGTCTGAAAGATGCCATCTTGAAAACAGGCTACGAACTCAAAAAATATTTCCCTTTCGAAGGGGAAAATATCAATGAACTACCCAATGATATCAGCTTCTCTTAAACGATATTTCTTTGCATTCTTTCTGATTTTTGGATTGTTTTCCAAAGCTCAGTTGGTGCCGGAAAAACCTGCGGTTCTTTATCCTGTTTATGATAAAGCGAATCTGCTTTCGGAAAGCGAAAAGGATGCACTCAATCAAAAACTCATCAAGTTCTCCGATTCTACTTCTACGGAAATAGAGGTTATTATTCTTCCAACAACCAGCGGCGAAGATGTCAATTACCTCGCAACAATGTACGGTGAGAAATGGGGAATCGGACAAAAAGGTGTTGATAATGGTGTTGTATTCCTGATTGCAACAGAAGACCGTACAATGTCTATCCAACAAGGTCGGGCAGTCGAGCAATATTTGACGGCTTCGGTTGCAGGACAGATTTTGGATTATCTTGTAACGCCAAGTTTCAAAAAAGGAGATTGGTACAATGGAATTGACCAGGGAACTTCTGCTATTATGGAAGCGGTTCAGGGGAAATTCAAACCGATTGTCAAGAAACCGAAAAACGAGGGCGGAATCAGTATCGGCACAATTGTTTTGATTATTATTATCATTATTATTTTAATCAATATAATGAAAAATAACCGTGGCAATGATGATGACGATGACTACACACTTTCCAGAAAAGGCAGCCGAAGATACGGCGGCGGATTTTTTCCATTTCCAGGCAGTTTCGGCGGCGGTGGTTTTGGTGGCGGAAGCAGTAGCGGCGGCGGTTTCGGTGGCTTTGGTGGTGGTGGAAGTTTCGGTGGCGGCGGTGCTTCTGGTGGATGGTAGATTATCTTAAATTATAAAATAAAAAAATCAGAATCTAAGTTAGGTTCTGATTTTTGGTTTAAAGTTTAATGTCGTTAATAATTTCTTCAAAAAAAGAATCGATATTATTCCTCCATAAATAGTTTGGATGATAAGTTCTATAAATATTTTTATAATCTCTGTAACTTAATTTTGCAATTTGCCTTTCAGAGAAGTTTTTAGATAATGATTCAAAATTTACTTCAACTAATGAATTTTTAATTTCTGCATCATAATTAGGTCCTGAAATGAAAAGTATGATATCTGGTTTCAGAATATCAATTTCATTTTTGATAACATTAAAATATTCCTTTTCAATATTATAAATATAATCAGGTGGGTAGTTCTTGTTTCTTCCTGAGTTCCCTACTTTTATTACATTATTCCAGATACAAGAAATTGATTTGTTTTCAAATTTTTTATCTAATAATGTTAGAAAACGATTAAAACCGTTCCAAAATTGACCTCCGTAAGTATAACAATAATTGGAATTATAAAAACCATCATAAGTTTCTAACGAAGTGTCTAAATTGTTGCTAAAGTCGCCTTCCCAATCGTTTGTTTCTTGGCCAAAAATCATAATTTTAATATCCGCATTTCTATATTTTTCTTCATCGATATGAAGTAATAATGGATTAGTCGGTTTGTTTTCTTTTGTCTTATCAATTAGGATTTCATTAAGTTTTTCTGAAAATGTACTCCATTTTTCTTGGTAAATTTTCTTAAGAGTTAAATTTGTTTTTTCCATTTGGTTATTATTTTTTTTAATTAAATGAATTCTTCAAATATCCCAAAATAAATCCCATCCGCAAAATAATTCTCAATTTCATAACAAACAAACTCTTGATATAAAACCAAAATTTCACTATATTTACGAAAATCGATATTTTTTTGAAAAAAACATTAGTTCTATTTGCACATCCTTATTTCGAACATTCTACCACAAATGTTAGATTGTTAGGATGTTATGATGATTTGGACAATGTAACGTTTCGAGATTTATATGAAGATTATCCTGATTTCCATATTCAGCCTTTTCGCGAGAGAAAGAGAATTGTAGAATATGACCGTATTATTTTCCATTTCCCAATCATCTGGTTTGGGCTTCCGCCTTTATTGAAATTATGGATAGATGAGGTTTTTGATATGCGCTGGGTTTCGGAAAACGGAATCAATATTTTGTCCGGAAAAGATGCGCTGATTATCACAAGCGTTGGCGGACGGGAAGCCAATTACACATCCGAAGGAAAATACGAAACTACAGTAGAAGAGCTTCTTGCAGGTTTGAAAGTTTCCCTGAAAGTGAATGATATCAATCTTAAAAAAATACACGTTTTTTATAACGCTGATAATTTAACTGATGAACAATTAGAAGTTCATTGCGAAGAATTATCCCAAATACTCAAAATGTAACAGATGCAAAACTCCATTGCAATGACGATTCTGATTTTTCTTGGTGCAGCCATTATTATGGTTCCGCTTGGGAAAAAGTTGGGATTGAGTTCTGTGATTGGTTACATTCTTGGCGGGATTTTGATCGGTCCGTTTTGTTTGCAATTGACAGGCCGTGACGTGAATGATATTATGCACGCATCAGAACTGGGCGTGATTATGCTGTTGTTTTTAGTAGGTCTGGAGCTGGAACCTCAGAAACTCTGGCAAATCAGAAAACGAATTCTCGGACTTGGTTTGAGCCAAATGTTACTGAGTATCACCGGGATTTTAATCGTGTTTTATATTGCAGGATTTGGATTGAAGAAATCGTTTATCATCGCGCTTTGTTTTGCAATGTCGTCCACCGCGATTGTGTTGCAGACTTTAAAGGAAAAAAATCTTTTCCGAACTGTCAGCGGCGAATCTTCCTTTTCTATTTTACTCTTTCAGGATATTGCGGTAATCCCGATTTTGGCATTGTTACCATTCATTTCAAAATCCGAAAAAGCTTTGTCACAAGCAGGAAACGAGAAAGTTTTACTACAATATCTTCCCGAATGGATACAACCTTTTACAGTAATATTTGCAGTGTTAGCCTTGATATTATTGGGACGATATATATTCACACCATTTTTAAGATTCGTATCAAAATCTGGATTGAATGAACTCTTGACCGCTGCATCACTATTCCTCGTAATCGGTGTTTCAGAATTGATGATTTCGGTTGATTTAAGTCCGGCTTTAGGCGCTTTTATTGCAGGTGTGATGTTAGCCAACAGTGAGTTTCGTCACGAGTTGGAAAGTGCCATTGATCCGTTCAAAGGACTATTGTTAGCCGTGTTTTTTGTAAGTGTTGGTGCAACAATTAACTTCGATATCATTGTTTCGAAGCCATTATTTATATTTTCTGCGGCGTTCATTGTCTTAGGTATTAAAGCGATTGTTCTTTTCGGAATTGGGAAATATTATAAAATGAACAATGAACAAAGTTTTTTTCTCGCATTTGCATTGTCGCAAGTTGGTGAATTTGCTTTTGTTTTGGTCAATTTTGCAGCGAGTTTATATTTGATAGATTATCAGGCTAACGGAGAATTGATGGCGATTGTAGCGATTACAATGTGTATTTCGCCATTGCTTTTGATTTTCAAGGAAAAAATTCTGGATAAGAGATTCATCAAACAAAAAAATGAAGAAAATATAGAACTTGGCATCATCAAACAACGTAAAGTGATTATCGTTGGATTTGGGTTTTTCGGAAGTACAGTTGGCCGGCTTTTAAAAGCCAATGGAATACGTTCAACCGTTTTGGATAACGATCCAGACAGGGTAGCACTTTTGCGTTCCAACGGTTTCAATGTCTATTATGGCGATGCGACAAAACCAGCGCTGCTACGTTCGGCAGGAATCGAGGAAGCTGAACTTCTTGTCCTTTGCCTGGATGACCCAGAGAAAAATAAGTTTCTGGTAGATTATGCCAAAGAAAATTTCCCAAATCTCAAAATTTTCGTGCGGGCCAAAAACCGCTTGGACGCTTATGATTTTATCAATAAAAATGTCAACTATATTTATCGGGAAACACTCGGAACCGCTGTTGATATGGCTGTAGATATCCTTCAGGAAAATGGAATGAGAAAATATACCGCCAGAAGAATGGGCAAACGTTTTATGCTGATTGATAGAGCGATGACAAGACGCCTGGCTAAAGAAAAAGATAAAGATATGATTACTTTCACACTCCGCGAATCTCTGGAACGTGAAGCAGAATTGCTCGCCCTGGACAGTATTTCCTTCGAAGAAAATCATTGGAGCGGGGATGAAGATGATGACGATAAGTAAGTCTTATTTAATTTAATTTTTTAAATTTGGTAGAAATTAAATAATTATGCTATCTCTTATCAAAAACAGTAAGTTAAGCTATGCTTTTTTCAATGTTTTCAGCAAAAAAAAATTAGAACATAATATTCCGCTTTACAAAAAATATAAAATTAATAAGGCTTATTTTGCACCAATTTCTAGTAAAGATTTCAAAAAGATAGAATCTCAATTCACAAGAAAAGAAAATACTGAGGCTATTTCTGAAACGGAATTCTATAAAAATCAAACGCCGGAGAATCAACAGAGTTTATCACAATTTTTTGATAATGGATATAGTGTTGTGAAGAATTTTATTTCAGAACAACAAGCTAATCAAATTAACTCAGAGATTCAAAAGCTTTTGGATAACAATGAGATCAGTTTTAAATATGGGAATAAACTGATGTTTGCTTTGCACAAATCAGAAATCATCAAAGAAATTGGATTAGAAAAGTCTCTTTTAGATTTGCTTGACCTTTTGTTAGATGGGAAAACAAAATTATTTCAAAGTATCAATTTTATCAATGGCAGTCAGCAAAAAACACATTCTGACAGTATTCATATGACCACTTTTCCTGTAGGTGGACTGATTGGAGTTTGGATTGCTCTAGAGGATATTAAGGCGGATCAAGGTGCGCTTCATTATTATCCGGGAAGCCACAAGCTACCTTATTATATGAATTCTGATTATGATAACGAAGGTAGTTTCCTGATGTTAGGAGATAAAGGTTATAAAGGATATGAAGAAATGCTTCAGGCTAAAGTTAAAGAACTAAACCTTAAAAAGGAAATTTTTGAGTGTAAAAAAGGAGATATGTTAATTTGGCATGCCAATGTTTTGCACGGAGGTGAGCCACACACTAATAAAGAAAAGACCCGAAAAAGCATGGTTTTTCATTTTTTTGATGAAAACTCTATTTGCTATCACGAAATTACCCAAAGGCCTGCGCTTTTCGAAAAATAAATAATATATGAAGAAAATAAAAACAAGTTTATTGATAACTTTCCTAGCATTCAATGCGGGAAATATGACCATAAATGCTCAGCAGAAAAAGACTTCTGCAACCACACAAAAATCTATGAACAACAATCCTTTTCTTAAAAAAAGTCCGTTGCAGTACCAGGCTCCGGAATTCGATAAAATTAAAGATGAACATTTCAAACCTGCTTTTGAATTTGGCTTGAAAGAGCAATTGGCAAACATCGATAAAATCGTTAATAACAAAGCGGTTCCAACTTTCGACAACACTGTTTTAGCTTTGGAAACGAGTGGGGAAACATTAGGAAGAGCAACCATCCTTTTTTATAATCTGACCAGTTCCAATACCAACGACCAACTTCAAAAGCTGGAAGAAGAATACGCACCGATTTTCGCTTCACATTCAGATAAAATCTATTTGAATGATAAGCTTTACAAAAAAATCAAAGCCGTAAAAACTGATAAACTGGACGCAGAAAGCAAGAGACTAACCGAGTTTTATCTGACTAATTTCGAAATCGCTGGTGCCAATCTTTCAGCTGAGAATAAAGAAAAATTAAAAGAAATCAATCAGCAATTGGCAACTTTAGCCACTCAATTCAGTAACAAGTTATTAGAAGCGAGAAAAAAAGGAGCTGTCTTGATTTCTGATGTCAAAGAATTGGATGGACTTTCCGCAGACGAAATCGCAGCTGCAGCAACTGATGCAGAACAAGCAGGACAAAAAGGAAAATACCTTTTGGCTTTGCAGAACACAACTCAACAACCGCTTTTGCAGAATCTGAAAAACAGAGCAACAAGAGAAAAACTCTTCAAAGCATCCTGGACTAGAGCTGAAAAAGGCGACGAAAATGATACAAGAGAAACGGTTGAGAAATTAGCAAAATTAAGATTACAAAAAGCTCAGTTATTCGGTAAGAAAAACTTTGCTGAATGGAGTTTGCAGGATCAAATGGCAAAAACGCCGGAAGCGGCAATGGGACTTTTGGCACAATTGGCAAAACCTGCTGTAGAAACAGCTAATCGCGAAGCTAAGGAAATTCAGGAAGTGATTGATGCACAAAAAGGTGGTTTCAAAGTAGAACCTTGGGACTGGAATTTCTATTCTGAACAGGTGAGAAAAGCCAAATATGACTTGGACGATAACGAAATCAAACCATATTTCGAAGTCACTACGGTTTTGGAAAAAGGGGTTTTCTACGCTGCAGAGCAATTCTACGGTATCACTTTCAAAGTCAGAAAAGACCTTCCGGTTTATCATCCGGATGTCGTTGCTTATGAGGTTTTTGACAGAGATGGAAAATCTTTGGCGCTTTATTATCTGGATTTTTACACCAGAAGCAACAAAAGTGGCGGCGCATGGATGAATAACTTCGTTCCTCAATCACATTTGTTAGGTCAGAAACCAGTAATCGTAAATGTTTACAATTTCCAGAAACCTGCACCAGGAAAACCTTCGTTGATTTCTTATGATGATGTAGAAACCTTGTTCCATGAGTTTGGACATACTTTGCACGGCTTATTTGCCGACCAAAAATATGCATCTATCTCAGGAGCAAATACACCAAGAGATTTTGTAGAATTCCCTTCTCAAATCAATGAACATTTTGCTTTGGAGCCAGAGGTTTTGAAGAATTATGCTTTGCATTATCAGACCAAGCAACCGATGCCTCAGACTTTGATTGATAAAATTAAAAAGGCATCTAACTTCAACCAAGGTTATGCAACTACGGAATTGGTGGCAGCTGCGACTTTGGATATGAACTGGCATACTGTAACTTCTGACAGCCAATTGATTCCTGTTTTGGATTTTGAAAATCAAGCTTTGGCAAAATATGGATTATTAGTACCTCAAGTTCCGCCAAGATATCACACGCCTTACTTTGCACACATTTGGGGTGGCGGTTATTCGGCGGGCTATTACGCTTATCTCTGGTCAGAAACTTTGGATTCTGATGCGTGGGAGTGGATAAAAGCGAATGGCGGATTGACAAGAGAAAATGGCGATCGTTTCAGAAAATATATTCTGTCTGTCGGAAACAGTGTAGATTTGAACAAAGCTTTTGAAGGTTTTACCGGACACAAAGCCGATATAAAACCTTTGTTGAGAAGTAGAGGTTTCATCAAATAAAGAACTTTATCCAAGATTTTTATTTTACCTGAATTAACAAAAAACGTGACCAATTGGTGACGTTTTTTTCTTATAAAATGGCCATCCTGCAAGTCCGATGAATAGGACGTTTGTAATGGTGCTTAAAAAGGCACGTACGTTTTCGTAAAAACGCACGTGCCTTTTGTTCAAAACGTACGTGCGTTTTTATGAAAACAGACGTACGTTTTTTTGAAATCGTTCTTGAATATCAATTATTCACCTACTTGAAGATGCGTACTCACCGCAATTCTGTTCCACGCATTGATGGTGACGATGGCCATAATAATCTCAGATACTTGTTTTTCGGAAAAGACTTTCAAAGCTCTTTCATAAGTTGCATTGCTCAGGCCGTTTTGAGCGATTTGCGTGATTTCTTCTGTCATTTTCAATGCTACCATTTCTTCCTCTGTAAAGAATTTTTCTGCTTCGTGCCAAGCGCTCAGGATGAAAATTCTTTCTGCGCTCTCGCCGTATTTAAGTGCATCTTTTGTGTGCATTGCCAGACAATAAGCACAGTTGTTGATCTGTGATGCTCGGATTTTGATGAGTTCTTTCAGTGTTTTAGAGATTTCTGCCTGAGCCAGATAACCTTCCAATGCGAACATTGCTTTGTATGCGTGAGGTTCTACGGTGTTGATGTTGATGCGTTTTTCCATTGTTTTGATTTGTTTTTTTATTGATTAATGAATTTGTTATCGAGACTATATTGATACTGATTCTGACCAGCCAAAAGAAAAGCTGAGGCGCAACCCACCCAAACTGAATAATCGAGTGGTGCTTTGATGCCGAGCGAAATGCTCATTGCCAATGCGAACAATAATAGGAGAATGCCTGTTCCGATGGCTGTCATTTTGGTTTTAAAACCTAAAATCAACAATAATGCGAAGACTATTTCTAAAAGTGTAGCAGAATAAGCACCGAAAATACTTAGAGATTCCGGTAGAAATGAAGTAATTTTTTTGGTATAATTCTCAAAGTTCTGCCAATTGCCCCAGCTGGAATTTTCACCCCAAAATCCGAATCGGTCAGCGACTGCAGACAGCATCGTGAATGCTAAAGCTAATCGTAAAAATAATTGTTGAAGCTGGTTGCTGGTAGATGTTTTCATTTCTTCTCTTTGATGGTACAAAGCTGGGAAATCTAAAACGTGAAAAACTTAAACTGGTTTAAGAAATGCTTTTCTTGCGAATCTCGCTCAGATATTCCGGTGTGAAACCAAGAAAAGATGCAATCAAATATTGTGGAACGCGCTGTACAAAGTCGGGATATTGTTTGAGCAGTGAGAAGTAAAAATCTTCTTTGGAATAAGAAAAAATAAATTTGACTCTTCGTTGATTGGCTGCGAAAGCCCTCTGATAAACGATTCTGAAGTATTTTTCCATTATAGGGTAATCATTCAGCAGTTTTTCCTGAGAATCATTGCTGATGGTCAGAACTTCAGATTTTTCTACTGTTTGAATACCAAAGTCAGCCGGTACTTTGCGTTCGAACGAAAAATTATCGGTCATCCACCAGGTTTCCAATGCAAAATCTGTGGTTTGCTCAACACCTTTCTCATTGATGAAGAACTTTCTCAGAAGACCTTTCAGTACAAAATAATTATGACGACAGATTTGTCCTTCCTCTAAAAGAATTTCTTTTTTGCTGAAGTTTTTGATCTCGAAATAATCTATAATCAAAGCAAACTCCTCATCAGTAATCGTGATGAATTTCTGTAAATGTGCTTTGAATAGTTCTGACATATCGAAGAGACCTGATTTTAGTTTGGCAATTCAAATATAATTCTTATTGATATTCCTTTCCATTAAACTTTAATGTTTTTGTACGTTTTGCAAACTTCTTTTTCTCAACACAATCGTCGGTGGTTTGGATACTTTTAGTTGTTTCGTCTGTGATCCTTAAAATCAGATTATTGAATCCTTTTGACTGCGATTTATCAATGTCAATCAGGGCCAACATCTCTTCAGATTCACCGGCACATCTCGTATCCCATTCTCCACCGTAATTATATATGGTATAATCGTTCAGGACCCTTTTGATTTTATTGCCCTGAATAATGAAAAGCGACAAGTCCGTTTTGCTATACGGATTGGGTTGGCTGCTTCCAGAATAACCGACTCTTACACCAAAAGCCCTTGTGCTGTTATTGAGTTGGTATAAACCAGTGTCAATAGTAATTTCGCTGAGCCTAACAGCATCAGAAACCCAGACATCCGGCATTTGATATTGATTAATTATCTTTCCCGTTTTCTGATCAGCTATAACAATATAAGGTTCTATCTCAAAGTAATAGTTGCCATATTGATCTTCTTCGTTTACTTTATATTTTGGAATTACCAATGCCGTTTTTCCTGATAAATAGGGTAGTGGTTTGCTGGCAACTATTTGTGTGCTGATTTGTTTTTCTGTGAGTTTTAATTGTTGTAAAACTTTTTGCAGTAGAACAGTGTCCTGCACCTGTGAAAAAGTCACAACAGATAGTAATAAGAATAATACAAATAGAAATTTTTGTGTCTTCATCAGCATGATTTACATTCTGCCTAATATCTCTTTCTTTTTAGCTTCATAATCTTCCACAGATATCAAGTCGTTATCCAGAAAAGCTTTTAGTTTCATCAAGGTTTCCATTGGATCTTCGGCAGGAGCTTGTGGTTGTATTGGCGCTTTCGTTTCTTCCGGTTTTTCGTTCTGTGTGTTGATGGTGAATCCTCCAGCTGTCGCTCTTTT
>Ga0308157_10009289_pt1 | contig 10933 bp, 8 predicted proteins | sample PhyBR1_FD_201035 | JGI IMG/M metagenome (GOLD analysis project Ga0308157, IMG submission 201035) | Phyllosphere microbial communities from UC Gill Tract Community Farm, Albany, California, United States - DLSLB.R1 | ecosystem: Host-associated > Plants > Phyllosphere > Unclassified | place: USA...
TGACGGCGGTGCGCAGCAGGTCGATCTGGCGCGGGGTGTGGTTGGAGACGCCGAAGGAGCGCACCTTGCCCGCCGCCTCGAGGTCGTCGAACGCGCGGGCGACCTCCTCCGGCTCGACGAGGGCGTCGGGACGGTGCAGCAGCAGCACGTCGATGCGATCGGTGCGCAGCGCCTTCAGCGATCCCTCGACCTGGGTGACGATGTGCTCGTACGAGAAGTCGAACATCTGCTCGGCCGGCACGATGCCGCACTTGGTCTGCAGGGTGATCTCGTCGCGCTCCGACGAGGACAGCTGCAGTGCCGCGGCGAAGCGGTCCTCGCAGACGTGCATCGCCCCGCCGTAGATGTCGGCATGGTCGAAGAAGTCGATACCGGCGGCGCGGGCCGTGTCGTAGAGTTCGCGCACCTCGGCATCCGTCTTGTCGGGGATGCGCATCATCCCGGCGATGACGGCGGGGGCGGTGGCGCCCGCGAACGGCACTGACTTCATGATTCCTCCTGGGGGGCTGCTCTCCGCCAACGCTACCCGCCGGAATCGGTCCGCACCGCAGGCTGCCCGGTCAGCCACGGCGACGCCGGTGTCCGCAGCGCCATGAGCCCGACCAGCAGGGGCACGAGCATCGCGGCGATGAAGGTGAGCCAGCCTGGCCAGGGCGTCCACAGGAAGATCGGATGCATCAGCACGACGGTCAGCAGCGGCAGTGCCAGCAGGGTGCACAGCTGCGAGAACCGACCCGGCCGAACGATGCTCTCGGCGAGCAGGATCAGTCCGATCGAGATCGCGGCCGAGACGAGCAGCGAGAGCACGGGTGTGCCGAACTCGCCCTGCTTCATGTCCAGGAAGCTCGAGGTTCCGGTGGCGATGAGTGCCGCGCTCACCGCGATCAGCAGGATGCCGATGACGGCCGGCGCGGGGATCCGGGAGCGGATGCGGCGCAGCCCGTCGCCGATCAGCAGGTAGATCAGGCTCGTGACGGCCAGTCCGATGCCCAGCGGCGAGTCCGAGAAAACGGTGCCGCCGATCCAGCCCGCGACGGCACCGGCGATGCCGATCAGCCACTGCACCCCCAGGGGGAGCCGTTCGATCAGCCGCAGCAGCAGCGCCGTGAAGAAGAGCGTGGAGATGAACCAGAGGGTGATGTACGGCATCCCGGCCACTCCCCCGCCGTAGATCCCGCCGAGGATGCGCGACGGCGTGTCCTCGAAGCCCATCGCCAGCAGCGCGATCGTCAGCAGCACGAACCACACCAGATACGGCCTGCCGAGCGACCTCCACCGCCTGCGCAGTTCGGTGCCCGGCGACCGGCCGGGTTTCCAGAGGTATCCGGAGATGACGAAGAACACCGTCACGTGCCAGGTGTACAGCCAGTCCGCCGTCACCTCCCGCGTGAAGGCGTGCCCGGCCACGATCGCCGCGACCGCGATGATGCGGACGAGGTCGATCGCGCCGGACCTGTTCGGCATCGCCTCGAGCATGTCCGCGATGCTAGTCCGTCTCCGTGGCAGTCATGCTCGGCAATCTCGTGCGCAGCCCTGTCCGGCTGGCGCTAACGTTGCTTGCATGACCGCTCCGATCGACGCGACCTCCACCTCCGCCTGGGCCGAGCTCACCGCTGCACGCGACGGCTTCGCCCCCGATCTGCGCGACTGGTTCGCGTCCGACCCGGGCCGGGTCGAGCGGCTGAGCCTGGAGCTGGCCGACCTGCACGTCGACCTGTCGAAGAACCTCGTCACCGATGACATCCTGGCCTCCCTCGTGCGTCTGGCCGAGCAGACCGGTGTCGCGGAGCGGTATGCGGCGATGCTGGCCGGACAGCACATCAACACCACGGAGGATCGCGCCGTGCTGCACACGGCGCTGCGCCGCCCGGCCGGCGCCTCACCAGAGCTGATCGTGGACGGCCAGGACGTGGATGCCGATGTGCAGTCGGTGCTCGACGCGCTCTCCGCGTTCGCCGACCGTGTCCGCTCCGGAGACTGGCTGGGGGTGACTGGCAAGAAGGTGACGCATGTGGTGAACATCGGCATCGGCGGTTCCGATCTCGGTCCCGTCATGGTGTACGAGGCGCTCAAGCCGTACGCGGATGCCGGTATCCAGGCGCGCTTCGTGTCGAACATCGACCCGACCGATCTGGCGCAGAAGACCGCCGATCTCGACCCCGAGACGACGCTGTTCATCGTCGCCTCGAAGACCTTCACGACCCTGGAGACGCTGACCAACGCGCGCCTCGCGCGGGACTGGATGTGGGCCGGCCTCTCGGCCTCCGGCGCGATCGGCGACGATGAGAAGAGCCGGACGGATGCCGTCGCGCACCACTTCGTGGCGGTGTCGACCGCTCTCGACAAGGTCGCCGCCTTCGGCATCGACCCGAGCAACGCGTTCGGCTTCTGGGACTGGGTGGGCGGCCGGTACTCCGTCGACTCGGCGATCGGTCTGTCGCTGGCCGTGGTCTTCGGTCCCGCCGCGTTCCGCGACCTGCTGGCCGGTTTCCACGCCGTCGACGAGCACGTGCGCACCACCCCGCTCGCACAGAACGTGCCGGTGCTGATGGGTCTGCTCAACGTCTGGTACTCCAACTTCCTGGGCGCCCAGTCGCACGCCGTGCTGCCGTACGCGCAGCAGCTGAGCCGGTTCCCCGCGTACCTGCAGCAGCTGACCATGGAGTCGAACGGCAAGTCCGTCCGCTGGGACGGCACCCCGGTCACCACCGACACCGGCGAGGTGTTCTGGGGCGAGCCGGGCACCAACGGCCAGCACGCGTTCTACCAGCTGATCCACCAGGGCACGCGTCTGATCCCGGCGGACTTCATCGCCTTCGTGAACCCCGCGTATCCATTGAAGGATGACGGACGCGACGTGCACGGGCTGTTCCTGGCGAACTTCCTCGCGCAGACCAAGGCGCTCGCGTTCGGCAAGACGGCCGAGGAGGTCGAGGCCGAGGGCACCACCGGCGCGCTCGTCGCGGCGCGCACGTTCAGCGGCAACCGGCCGACGACGTCGATCTTCGCACCGGCGCTGACCCCCGCCGTGCTCGGGCAGCTGATCGCGCTGTACGAGCACATCACGTTCACGCAGGGCGTGATCTGGGGCATCAACTCGTTCGACCAGTGGGGAGTCGAGCTGGGCAAGCAGCTCGCGCTGCAGATCGCTCCGGCGATCGAGGGCGACGCTGCGGCAGTGGATGCGCAGGACGCGTCGACCAAGGCGCTGCTGGCGTACTACCGGGCGCACCGCAAGGGCTGAGGGCCGGGGCTAGCGCATCCGCCGAGAAGGCGGAACCCCCTCTCCTGCCGGCGGTTCGCGTGCCTACGGTACCGGCATGGACGAACAGCTCACCGCACTTCTGATCAACTGCACCCTCAAGCCGTCACCAGCGGGATCGAGCACCCATGTGCTCGGCGAGCAGGTCATGAACGCCCTGGCGGAGCACGGCGTGACGGCCGACCGCATCCGCGCCGTCGATCATCGCATCCTGCCCGGCGTCCAGACCGACATGGGCGGTGACGACGAGTGGCCCGCGCTGCGGGATCGGATGCTGGCCGCCGACATCCTCGTGTTCGCCACTCCGACATGGCTCGGTCAGCATTCCAGCATCGCCCAGCGCGTCCTCGAGCGCCTGGACGCCGAGCTCTCCGAGACCGACGATCAGGGCCGCCCGATCCTCTTCGACAAGGTCGCCCTCGCCGTGATCGTCGGCAATGAGGACGGTGCCCACCACATCGCCGCCATCGTCTTCCAGGCGCTGAACGACGTGGGCTTCACCATCCCGGCGCAGGGGTCGGTGTACTGGAACGGCGAGGCCATGCAGTCCACCGACTACAAGGATCTGCCCTCGGTGCCCGACAAGGTCGCGCAGGCGACGACCACTGCCGCCGCGAATGCGGCGCACCTGGCGCGCACGCTCAAGGGCGCGGGCTATTCGGCCTGAGCCGCGGGACATTCGGCCTGACGGCGATCACTTCTCCTTGCCCTTCGGCGGGTGCTCGGTGCTGCCCGAGTTGTTCCCCGGTCCCCTGTTCGGATTCGACGAGGAGGCGGGGCTCTTGGACGTGGCATCGCGGGTCGTACCGCCGTCCGTGGACGCGGTCGTCGCGCCCGGGACCGTCGGGGCGTGCGTGGACGACGGGGTTGCCGGGGCTGTCGGCCGGGGCGACTCCGTCGCGGGCTGCGTCGGCGCGGTCGTCGCCTGTTCCCGCGTGACCTTCTGCTGCGGGGTGTCCGCCGTCGAGGAGGAGATGCCGTGCAGGCCGGCGAGCGCGAGGATCGAGGCGAGCACTGCCGCGGCCCCCGCTGCGGCGATGCGGCGCCGACGCAGGCCCGATGCTGCGCCGGCGACGTCGGCGACCGGATACTCACGGGTGGTCGCCGGGCCCAGAGCGGCGACGGCATCCGCCACCTCGTGAGCGGAGGGGCGCTCCCCCGGCTCCGTGCGGGTCATCCGCTCCAGAAGATCGCGCCACCCGGCATCCAGTGACGCCGGCAGCGTCGGCGGCCCGGTCAGGCGACGCAGCGCCGTCTGCACGCCGCCGGTGACGGGGAAGGCCGGCTCGCCGGTGAGTGCCTCGATCAGCACCAGGCCGAGCGAGTACACGTCCACCGCCGGTGTGAGCTCGGCGTTGTTCACCTGCTCCGGCGCCATGTACGCGGCTGTGCCCACCGCGATGCCCGGTGAGGTCAGCCGGGGGTCATCCATGCCGAAGGCGATGCCGAAGTCGGTGAGCTTGGCCGTCCATTCCCGGTCGGGACGCGTGGACGCGGACATCAGGATGTTGGAGGGCTTCACATCCCGGTGCACGATCCCGGCCTCGTGCACGGTCTGCAGTCCGGCGGCGATGTCGCCGGCGAGGCCGACGACCTCGGCGACCGGCAGGGGTCCGCGTGCGAGGCGAGTCGCCAGGGTGGGGCCGTGCACGTACTCCATCGCCAGGTACTGCGGATGCCCCGGATCCAGCCGCGCGTCGTACAGCGTGACCAGCGCCGGGTGGTTCATCGTGGCCAGCGCGGCCGACTCGGCGTGCGCACGTCCCAGCGAGGACGGCATCTCGTCGGGCTGACGCAGCAGCTTGATCGCCACCGTGCGGCCGAGGGCGGTGTCCTCGGCTCGGTACACGACAGCAGTGCCGCCGCGTCCGACGCACTCTTCGAGCCGGTATCGCCCGTCGAGCAGCGCGGCCGTCGGCTCATCGTCGATCGTGCTCACATCGACCACTCCAGTCAGGGTGCGGCTCGGGTGCCGCAGATGACTGAATCTATGACCGGCTCAGCGCGCGGTCACCGGCCTTGACGAGCACAGCGCGATCTGCAAGGTCCTGTCTCAGGCCCGCCGGTACTGGGAGACCATCGGGCAGTCGAACGGGTCGCGGGCCGCGAGGCCGACCTCGTTCAGGTACCTGATGACGATGGCATAGGAGCGCAGCACCGTCGTCTCCGTGTACGGGACATCGTGCGTCGCGCAGTAGTCGCGCACGATCTCACGCGCACGCGAGAGATTCAGTCGGGACATGCTCGGGAACAGGTGGTGCTCGACCTGGTAGTTGAGCCCGCCGAAGAGCGTCGTCGCCCACCAGCCGCCGCTGACGTTGCGCGAGGTGCGCACCTGCTTCGTGAAGAAGTCCAGCCGCGCGTCGTGGGAGATGATCGGCATCCCCTTATGGTTGGGAGCGAACGATGCGCCCATGTACACGCCGAACACGGCCAGCTGCACGCCGAGGAACGCGAACGCCATGCCCAGCGGGAGCATCAGGAACACCGGGACCAGCAGGATGGCGAAGCGTGCGGCGATGACGCCGAGCTCGGTCCAGCGGCCGGTCACCTTCTTCTGCGTCACCAGATGGGTGAGGCTCAGCCGGTGCAGGTTCAGTCCCTCCATCGTCAGCAGGGGGAAGAAGAGCCAGCCCTGGCGCTGCGTGATCCAGCGGATGACCCCGCGCGAGCGCGCGGCGTCCTCATCGAGGAACGAGATCGTGTCGACGCCGATGTCCGGATCCTTGCCGACCGTGTTCGGGTTGCCGTGGTGCTTGGTGTGCTTCGAGTCCCACCACGCGTAGCTCATCCCGATGCTGCCGGCGAGGAAGCGGGCGAGCGTGAAGTTCGCCGGTCCCGAGGAGAGGATCTGACGGTGGGCGGCCTCATGGGCGAGGAACGCGATCTGGGTGAACAGGATGCCGAGGGCCGCCGCGATGAGCAGCTGGAACCAGCTGTCGCCGAGCAGGAGGAACCCGGTCACGCATCCGGCGAGCCCCACGAGGATGGCAGCGCCCACCAGTGAGTAGAACACCGGGGTGCGCCGCAGCAGCCCGGTCTCGCGGACCACATGCAGTACATCCTTGTACGCGCGTGCCATCGGCGGGAAGTCCGCATTGCCCGAATACGTCTGACGGATCGGACCCTGGGTGCTTGTGGTCGTGGTCGTGGTCGTGTCGACCTGTGTGAGGGAGATGACGCTCTCCTGTCGATCGGAGCCCTTGAGCCATGGAAGCCAAGGGCAGTTGCCGATCGCTGTCTTCAGGGTACGCGGGTCGACATACGGCGGACGGCATGCGTCCCCCCGACCCGGTCGCGCCGCCGGACGATGTCGGCGCCGGCGGCGCGCACGGCGTCACGAGATCACGAAGGTCGTCACGCTCTGCGGCTCGAGCACGGCGGTGAACGCGGCGCCGCGTCCCGCGGCATCCGGCTGCTGATGCATGCTGCGCGTGGCGTCGGTGAGCCACGACCGGATTCCGGCCACCCGCCGACCCTGCACGCGCACCGGCAGCGAGGCGCTCGACTCGCCGGTGTTCACGACGACCAGCACGAGCTCGCCGCTCGGCCCCGCGTACGCGGAGGTGAGCACCCCGGCCTGTGACTCGGCGGGGGCCTCGACGCGGACGAACCCGGGGCGGACGAACTTCGAGTAGTGCGCCAGCATGTAGCCGCGTTTGCTGATCGTGCCGTCCTCGAGGAGCGGTCCGTAGAAGCGACGGATGTACCACCACACGTACGCCTGGAACCCTCCGTCGACGATGGCGTGATGCACGTGCTCCGCCACCTGCAGCGCCTCCGGCCAGAGATCGGCCGAACTGGAGCTGTTCGGGTGGTAGACCTCCGTCATCCACAGCTCCTTGCCCGCGCCCTTCTCCTCGAAGAGCGGGTACGGGAAGTCCTCGTACTTCGTGCCGTACAGATGCGCGCCGACGATGTCGACGTTCGCCAGTGCCGCCGGGTCGTTCAGTATCGGGTCGGAGACGGACTTGACGTACTGGAAGGATTCCGGCGCGATGACCCGGGTGGAGATCCGCCCGGCGAAGTCGCGCAGGAAGCGCAGCATCTCGTCGTTCGTCCACCAGGTCCATTCGGTCGCGTAGTCCGGCTCGTTCTGCACGGAGATGCCGTACAGCTCCACGCCGTTGTCGCGCATGTACTGCACGAAGTCCTCCAGATGCTGGGCGTAGGCGCCGTAGGCGTCGTATCGCAGCCGGCGAGCGCCGGTCGGCTCGCGGTAGGCCGCCACCATCAGCACGTCGAGGTTCGGGCCGCCCTCGCCGGTCGTGGTGACGACGACCGGCCACTGGCCGTTGGTCAGCGGCACCTGGACCGACTTCCACTTCCACTCGCCGTCCGCGGTGGCGGGGAACTCGACCCCGGCGTGCGCGAGCTGACCGGCGACGTGGATGTCGACGTGCGTGGTGGTGGACGCGTTGTACCGGAACGCGAGGTTCTTCGTGCCGGTCGAGCCGATGAAGAAGTTCGGGAACTGCACGCTCCCGCCGTCCGCGGTGTCGAACTGCGCGTAGCCGTCACCGTGGTATCCGGAAACCGCCGTCGCGACGTGAGCACCGCTCAGCGTCCCGGCCTCGGCTTCGTACTGGCTTCCGGTCGGCACCTCGTCGCGGACGAACTCCTCGACGAGATCGGCGGGCGGATTCCACGGCGACGCGAAGACGAGGGCGCCCTTGGCCGCGGCGGTCTGCGCGGTCTCGAGGCCGACGTTCCACTTCGTCCGGTCCTCGTGCACGGGGATGCGCAGGATCGTGAAGCCGAGGTCGTCCTCGCCGTTGTCGAAGACGGTGTCACGCTGCGACGGGGTGAGATCGGGGATCCAGCTGGCGTGGTTCATGCCGCCGAAGCCGCGCATCACCTGGTGCCGCGAACGGGGATCGACGACGAACGACGCTCCGGCGGCGGAAGCGGCGTGCGCCGGAGGCGCTCCCATCGCCAGCGCGAGGGGCACTGCCAGCACACCACCCTGCAGCACGGTGCGACGACTGATGGAATCGAGGAACGGCTTCTTCGCCATCGGGTTCTCTCTTTCTGTGAACGATCGGTCCTGCTCGAGGAGTCGGATTCGCGGATATGGCAGGAGGGTGAGACGACGCCGTCTCAGGTGAAGCGCCGGGTGACGTCGTCGACCAGGGGACGGCCCATGAGCGCGAGCAGCGCGGGGAACGCCCACAGCAGCAGGAGCAGGAGAAGCTCCGACGCGGCCGTCACCACGAACACGGCGACGATGAGCAGCGAGAGGATGCCGAGCGAGAAGGTCCATCGCGCGAACAGCTGCGACAGGGCGATCCGTGCGGCGTCGCGGGTGCGGAAGCGGAAGGAGGCCGTCAGCACGACCATGTGACCGGACCAGACCACGAGGCCGGTGCCGAACAGCAGGATCACCGGCCGTAGGACCGCTCCGCCGTCGACCGCGTCGAGATGCACCAGGTTGAAGCTCAGCAGGGCGAGCACGAGCGCCGCTGGCGCCAGCAGGTCGCGTCGATATGCGCGGATGAAGTGCCGCCCCGGGGACAGGTCCGGGGCGGCGGCGCTCGCCCGCACCGACGCGACGCCGGCGACGAACGCGGGGGCGAGCGGGATCAGGGCGAGGAGGAACAGGGGAAGGTTGGACGCGTCGCGATCCAGCAGCAGGATGCCGATGATCGCGGGGAGCATCGCGATCAGCAGCTGAACCTCGAGCACCAGCATCCGGTACACGAACGACGCTCCCCGCGAGAGCGGACCGCGGCCGATCTCGTCGGCGATGTCGGCGCGCCCCGCGCCGTGACTGCTGTTCATGGGTTCTGCTCCTGTCGACAGGTGGATGCCCGGGGCGGTGGACTCGGTGGTCGCCCGCCGCCCCGGTCGTCTCACTTCTTGCTCTGCGCGCGCTCCAGCGCGCTGTTGAAGGTGTCGATCAGCTGGCCGGAGCCGAGACTCTCGATCTGCGAGACGTACGACTTCCAGTCGGCATCGTCATCCACCGACTTCTGGCCGGTGATGAACGCGGCGGTCGCCGCATTGACGGCATCCGTCAACTGCGTCTGCAGCAGCGATGTCTGCTCGAGCTCCACCTCGCTGAGCAGCGGCGCCGGCGGAACCGGCAGCTGCTTCTTCTCCGCGAGCTGCTTCTCGGTCCACTCGGCCACCTCATCGGACATCAGCGACAGCAGCAGTTCCTTCGACGAGCCGTTGGCGGGCAGGAAGACACCATTGCTGTAGCCGTAGTCGACGTTCAGCTTCTTGGGCGCGTCCGGGTGGACCGCGCTCCAGCCGATGTCGTCCATGAGCGTGCGCTTGCCGTCGGCGTCCTTCTTGTAGGTCTCGCCCTCGACGCCCCACTGGGCGAACTCGATGCCCTCGTCGGAGTAGTACTGCCAGTCGATGTACTGCAGCAGCGCCTTGAAGTACGGCTTCTCGGCGGCTTCGCTGCCGATCATCAGCCCGGAGGTGAACCGGCCGCTGGGCACGTACGAGCCGGCGGGTCCCGCAGGGATGGAGATCAGACGGATCGGCAGATCCCCGTGACCGGCATCGGCCAGCTTGCTGCGGTACTCGGCCAGTGTCTGCGTGTTGCCCGAGATCGCGGCGGACTCCCCGGACACGAACTTCTGCACCGCCTGGTCGTCGCTCTGCGTGATCTCAGGATCCAGCAGACCGTCCTCGACGAGCGCCGACACGTCCGAGATCAGATCCCGGTATTCGTCGCTGGTGCCGGTGAAGACGTACTTGCCCGCCTTCTCGTCCCACCACGTGTTCTTGTACTGCCACCCGGCGCCGGTGTCGTAATTGGCACTCATCGTGCCCAGCAGGGAGCCGAGCGGAGTGGAGTCGGTCCACCGGTCCGACATCGGGTAGCGCAGCTCGGGGTTGGCCTTCTTCACCGTCGCGAGCTGCTCGGCGAACTCGTCCCAGGTCGTCGGATCCTTCGTGATCCCCGCCTTCTTCCAGAGGTCGTCGCGAATGGTGACGGTGTACTCGATGTTCGGGGTCTCCCGCAGACCGGGAAGCAGGTAGATCTTGCCGTCCTCCTGGCGCGTGTTGTCGAACTCCTCCTGCAGGTCCCACTTCTTCAGCTTGTCCTGGAAGTTGGGCATGTACTCGAGGTAGTCGGATACCGGCAGAATGGCGCCGCCCGAGACGAACTTGGTCTCGGACCCGCCGTACGACACCGAGATGATGTCCGTCGCATCGCCGCTGCCGATGAGCAGAGACTTCTTCTGCTCGAAGTCCGACATCGGGATCTCGGTGCGCGTGAAGGCGACGTTGTGGTCGTCGGCGAGGTGCTGGAAGATCGACCAGTCGTCCTGCACGGGGTACCCCGGGTGATCGCGGTACATGAGCGAGAACTTCACCGGCTCGGTGGCCTTGAACGTCGTGCCGACGTCGAACTTCTCCATGGCCCCGATGGAGTGCTCGGCGTCGATCTCGGCGGGGCCGTCGGAGGCGGCATCGCCGCCGGATGCCGGCGAGCACGCGGTCAGGGCGAGCGCGAGGGCGGCGACGCCCGCGACGCCTGCGACGCGATGGCGAGTGATGATCATGGTGTGTGTCTCCTTTGATGAACGTCGTCGTTCGACGCGGTTGTCAGCCCTTGACCGACCCGAGCATGACGCCCGAGACGAAGTAGCGCTGGATGAACGGGTAGAAGCAGATGATCGGCAGCACGGTGAGCAGCATGGTCACCGA
>Ga0308157_10009290_pt1 | contig 10932 bp, 3 predicted proteins | sample PhyBR1_FD_201035 | JGI IMG/M metagenome (GOLD analysis project Ga0308157, IMG submission 201035) | Phyllosphere microbial communities from UC Gill Tract Community Farm, Albany, California, United States - DLSLB.R1 | ecosystem: Host-associated > Plants > Phyllosphere > Unclassified | place: USA...
TATGTACCAATACATGCTCTCGATCAAATGTCACCTCCAATCTAGCACTTTTGTTATCCATCACTGACTGCAAGAATCCATTTATTTTTTCAAACAAATGCAGCTTCTCTCTCTCCAAAGGCCCAGGATTCTGAAGCCTCGCCAATTCTTCAATTAGTCCTTTTCCCGAGAGATCATCAAAACTCTCCCCCTTTCTCGATATTTCACGAATTGCAGGAACAAACTTAATTTCTGGCAATTCAGTGTCAATACGCGCCAAAATAGCAGCAATAGTTTCAGGAATCCAATGTTCATCCAAATCACCACCACCTTGCCTTGTCAATATCTTCCAAACATAACTCCATTCATCGGCACTAATAATTTTTTCTGAAGCATTGTGGTCAGAAACCCCATCAATCAACTCAATGGAATCACGATCCTTTGATCTAACGACAAAAACAACGCCATCCAAGGATATAAAACGAAGTATTTTTCCAATTATTCCAATAAAATATTCATCAATTTTACCTGCTACTTGGTTATCTCGCTTTGCAATATCTATCATTATCTTTGAAATGGGAAATCCCATCGCCATGCGGACTTGACTCGAACTGGCGCCAAGCCTGACATCTAGGCTACCCAAGCTGCCTGAGCTGCCAATTGGCAATTGCCCGATAAGCCTCTTGGGAGAATCACTAACCATGCTGCGCAAATGATTTGATATGAAGTGGAGAATTGTTGATTTCCCGGAATTATTTGGACCGATAAAGAAATTAAATTTCTGAAACGGCCCAACAATCTGCAACTCTTCTCCAATTCCTCGATAATTGGCGAGTGCAACACCATGCAAAAAAACTGAATCAGTCAAACCAACTCCTGCTGATATGTCATAGGATAACTATAGCTGACTAGTTCCCTCTTTCGGTACGGGTTTCCCCAGTTCACGGCCTGCAGCGCCTAGTCAATGAATAATTCAACTCGTCAATGGCGGCCTTCTGGCAGACCATTTTTAGCATCTGCCTGTGGCTTCATTTGGCAGTTCCTGGGCCAGGTTTCCAGGTGCGTTACCGCGCTTCCGCAGCCATCTCCTGCATTTGCTGTCGCAGCGCCCTAGGAGAGTTGTCCGCGATACGGTCAATGCGATCCTTGCCCATCTCGCGCACCTTCTTCCAGATGTCTGGCATCTTGACGACGATAGGCTGTTCCGGATTGTTCTGGTTCCAATCGGCCAGCCGTTCGCGTACGCGCGCCAGGGCGCCCTCGTCCTTACGGAACAGCGCATCCGCCCACTGCGCCTTGATCTCGCTGCTGGTCAGGCTGTAGAAGCTCTTGGCCCGCTGCATGAAGCTGTTGGCTTCCTGGATCTCTGCCACGCTCTTGGGCTGAAAGCCGACAGCCTTGGCCACCGCCTCGGACAGCGTGGTGTCGATCACCTTGTAGCCCTTGGTGTCCTTGTACATGCCGCTGGCCGCCATATCCATGCCCTTGGCAGCATTGCGCACGGCCGTGGGCGACACCTCCAGCGCAGCGCCGCCAAAATCGCCCGTGAGCGCCTTGCCGCCAGCCTTGAAGCCCCGCATCACCAGATCGCCCGCGGGCCCCACCACCTCCAGCAGATCCCGCTCGCGGCTTTGCTTTGTCAGCAGCAGGCCGGTGCCGGGCAACAGGTTGCCCATGCCCAGGCGCCCGGACACGTCGATGGGAGCACCTGGCAGGCCCGAGACGCCCTGCTCCATGAACTCGGCCAGCTCCTTGCCAACGATGCCCGCCAGCGCTTCCTTGCGCCACTGCTTGGAACTGAGGTTGTAGCCCATCATCTGGCCCACGCCGTCGATCAGGTCCTCGGCGTCCTCCATGAAGGGCACGCCGCCGGCGCCGCCCATCAGCAGCAGCATGGCCAGGGCCCAGCCCACGGCGCGTTTGCCTTCCGGGCCGCCCTGCTTCCACATCCGCTGCATCAGTTCCAGGTAGGAAACGCTGTAGGTCTTGAAGGTATTGTGGGTAATGAATACGCGCCCTCCGCGTCGAGCCACCCAGGTATGCGTGTCCTGAACCAGTGGGCACCAAACACGGCCCTTGAACTGCACTCGCTCCCCTTTGGCTCTGGACAGCGTGTACCACTTCGCTTCCTTCAACACCACCTTACGCGCGCCAGGCCTATGTTGGTGTACGGAGAACGCCACACCAATCATTGTCAACGCCATCTGGAACGCGTCCAGTGTTTGCCCTGGGTTCTGAATGAAGCACCGAGCACCCGTCTTGCCGGTGCTGCCATCAGCCATCACCATGACATCGACAAGTTGACGGATTTGATCCGTCGTCATTCGCATCAGCAAATCGGGCGTTAGAACCTTTGCAGGAAGCATGTCCCGAAAATCTGCGCAGGCCGACTTCTTGATGTTGAAGTACACATGATCCGCATTGCCGCCGTCATAAGTCCACTTGTGCTCAACCCACGGCAGGCCAGCAGCAGTCAGATCGCGACGGATGAGATCTGCCTTGTGCCCCTCGTTCTGGCCGATGCGAAGGTGCCCGCCCCATTCTGTTCGCCCACGATTCTTTTTGACGAAATACCCTTCAGTGACGATCCAGCCGATCATGCGAACCTGCGGGTCCGAGAGAGGCGCGCCAGAAGGTTCGTGCAGGAATGGCGCAGCCACAGGAATGCAGTCCTTGCTGTTCAGGTCTTGCGCCTCCTGTATCTGCAAGCGCCTGTGGTACTTGTTCCGATACCCGGGAACACGTTCTTCTCGATATGTCACGACACGATGGTCGGGCGTCATGAACATGTCCAAGTTTCGGTCCTTGACATGCACCATCTCGCCGTCCATGTGCTTTTGGAACACCTTTTTAACAGGCTTCCAAACCAAGGACTCCGTGGCCATGTCGAATGATGCAACCAGGTCGCCTCTACGCAACTCATCGACCGACTTCCAACCCTGGGAGGTCAGCGCCTCGGTTGCATCGTCAACACAAAACAGGGTGCCTCCGATCGCACCCCGCGCCCACTGGGGCTTGTTGGCCTTCGAGTAAACGAACTGGGTCTCCAGTACCGCCTTGCGCGCGAAGGCGCCGGGATCAGGCATGCCCTGGGCCTTGGCAATGCGGAATGCCGCGATGAAGGTGGAGCGCCGGTTGAACTGCTCGGCCAGAGCGAACGGCTGGCCCCATGCCACCTTGACTCGCTCCCAGGCGTTGGACGCCGCGGCGCGCGCATCGCCCACCCTGGTGCCGTCGCCCGAGCGCAGGCCGCCCGCGCCCCGGGCCTGGGCCATCAACTGGTGCACTTCCTGGGGAGACACCACGCCATCATCCTCTGCCGATTTCAGCGCGTGGGCCAAGTCGGCCTCGTACTTCATGCCGCGTGTGCCCATGTCCTTCAAGGCCCGCGCCATCTGGTTGCCGGCCGCACGGATGCCTCCGAACTGGCTGAGCCAGGGCAGCGTCACCGCAAAGGGCTGGGTCATGTTGACCACGGCCGAGGCCAGCGAGCCGCCCAGGTACTGGGCGAACAGCATGCCGCGCACGGCCTGGCCCTCTTCCTGGGGGTCGCGGATGTAGCTGCGCAGGCCCATGGCCAGGTCTTTCAGCTCGCCTTGATCCTTGGGGATGTCGTTGATCGCGCGGTCCATGGTGCCGGCGTTCAGGCCCGCCGCGCCCTGGCGCGCATTGCTGTAAATGAAGTTGGCCACCACGCGGCCCACGTCCTGGCTGTAGCCCTCGATGCCCTTGCGCTGGATCAGGCGCTTCAAGGCACTGTGGTTGTTCTTTGTCAGCTTCAGGTATTCATCGAACACCTTGCGCGTGGCCGCGTCGGCCTCCTTGCCCACCACCATGTCCTTGAAGATCTCCAGTGTCTCGGGCGTGATGCCCGCGAACAGCTTGAAGGACTGCTGGCTCATGGTGCCCTGGGTGATCACCGCGCCGGGGAAGGCCTGGGCCATCTGGATCTTGGCCAGGTTGGCGTCCTTCATGGCCTCATAGAGGCCGAAGTACTGGCGGTTGCCCTCCTGATCCACCACGTCCAGCGTGTACCGGCCGAAACGCGACAGCGGCGCATACCCGCCGTCCTGCAGATCCTTGGCCGTGGCTGCCCGGTCCACCACCATGTTGTTCAACTGCAGCAGCCGTTCGGCCATGTCCGGCTTGGCCTTGGCATCCTCCTGCAGCGTGGTGGTCAGCAGCTCCAGAGCATCGGCCAGCTTGGGCGCGTCCAGCACCATGTCGCGCATCCCGGCGTACTCGTCGCCCAGCGCGCGCATCATGTCCGCGCGGGCCGTCATGTCGATGGAGCGGTCAATGGCTGCGCGGGCTTCGCGGTACAGGGCAATCTGATTGGGCGTGGCGCCGAACATCGTCTGCAGCTCGGCATCCGTCCAGACCGCGCCGGCCTTGAGCATCTTGCTCTCGAAGCGCGAATTCACCAGTGCTTCGTACTGGGCCAGCGGCAGACCGCGCCAAGCGCGCAGCATGCGGTCGTCCAGGCGTCCGGCCCGCAGCAGCAGTTGGGCCTTGTCATCGGCGGGCAGGTTGCCGTACTTCTTGGTCAGCTCGTCCACCAGCACGGCCTTGCCGTCCACGTCCCGGCCCCACAGCAGCGTGCCCTCGAAAAGCGGCTTCGCCACGGCCTTGTTGTCGGCGGCGGAAACAGGCGTCTTGCGGTTCTTGCCCACCAGGTCGCTGATGGTGTCCACGCGCGGCAGCAGGCGCGGCGCCCGGTCAGCCGCGTCGTTTGCCAGCATGGACACGTCATCGATGTTGCGCTGGGCGGTCTCGTAGACCGGCTTGAAGGCTGGCGCGCGCTCAGCCAGGTGGCGCATGGTGCCGATGGTCTTGTCCCAGACAGAGACTTTGCCCGGGTGGGACATCGTCTTCTGGAGCTGGTCCAGGGCGCTGTCTTTGATCTCCGAAAGCCGCGATCGGCTGAAGCTCAGTTCGTCGCCTGCATCGCCTTGGCGAGGATTGCCTTGATCTGCGCGCTCGCCTGCGCGTCGTCCTTCTTCAGCGATTCGATCTCGGAGTCGCTGAGCCGGCTCGAAGCGTGCAAGGTACCGGGCTTCAGACTCTGTGAGGGCGTCGAAGCCGTAGCCTGTGGCTGCGCGGAATTGGGCTTCGAGGTCACCATGTTTTTGACGGAGGGAGGCCAGGGTTTCGGGAGAGGGCTGGATTTTTGCACTGTACTGCTTGCCGGTCAACGCAACCACGGCGGAAACGTTGCCACCGCCCTCGCGGATGTGGCTGGCCAGAGCCGCGAACGTGCCGCCCTGGGTGAGGGTGTCATCCACCAGCAGGTAGTCGCCAGGCTCCACGGCACCCGCGAAATCGACAGGCGCAAAGATGCGATCCAGTCCATCCAGGCCGGTGCGCTGTGCACGGTTCGCCTGCACGATACCCGTCGCCGTTTCGAGACCAAGGCGTGCCGCCAGGACTTCGGCCACGGCGCGCGGGATCTTGTTGCGACCGCTGGACTCTTCGGCGGCCACCGGCAGCACACTCGGCCGCGCACCACCCAGCACAGCTGCCACCTTCGCCACCATCTCAGGCGTCACGAGGTCCACGGCCAGCCGCGTGGCCGCCGCAACATCCCCACCCTTGGCCGCAGCGTAGTCGGGATGCTTCGATGCGCTGCCCAGCGTGGTGCCGATGATGGCGTCCGGAGTGACGGCCGGCGAGTCAGACCGGCTGAACACAGGCTCGATGCGGTCGGTAGCGGCACGCTGCCCGCGCTCCACAAAATCGCGTGCTGGGAGGATGTAGCCCTGGATGATGTCGGCGTCCGACAGCTTAAGGCGCCCGAACCCGGGCACGTTGGCCCGCAGCCAGTTGCGGATCGCCGCCACGGCGCGGCGCACGAAATGCAGCTGCGGCGTCTTCTCGGCCATCTCAGCCAGCACTTCCTCGGCCGCGTGGCGCCGGCTCAGATCCGTGACGCCGCGCAGGCCATATTCCTTGATCTTGGCCGCCACCTCCGCCTGGCGCATGGTGGCCACCTGGTTGAGGATCTTGTTCAGCTCCGGCCCGAACATGCCGCGCAGGCCGTGGTGGCCCAGTACCTCGTGGTGCAGCACGCGAGCCGCGTCGGCGGGCGTGTTCAGCTTGCTGGCCAGCAGGTAGGCCTTGCCGCGCCAGTAGAAGCCTTCGGGCGCACCGCTGGCTCCGCCGCTGCGCTGGCGCAAGTCCGCGCGCCGCGCCGCCTCCGGCACGGCCGGATCGTTCATGTCGAAGGCCACCACCACCTCGGGGCCGTTGCTCCAGCCCTTGCGGATGGCATCTACCGTCTCGCGCACCTGGCCCACGGCCTGGGCCCGCGCCGCATCGGAAAATGCCGCCGGCTCGGGCCGCATGATGCGCAGCAGGTTGGCCATCTGGTCATCTGTCAGGCCCTGGCCATCGGCTTCGCCCCGCCGGAATGGCAGTTCCTCGGCGCGCTCCACCGGCCCGGCCTTCAATTCGCGCGCGCTGGGCGGCGTGGCATGGGTGCGCTCGCGCGCGCCCGGCACATCTTCCCAGCCCGATCCCTGCTTCTCCACCTGGCGCACCGTCACGCTCCAGACGCCATCGGCATTGGCCGGCGTGTATGAGACCACGCGGACATGGCTGTCCGCGTAGCCCTTCACGATGTTGCCCGGGGTGAAGTAGTCGGCGCGGTCGGCCTCTTCGGCCGCGGCCTTTTTAGCCAGGACCCCGCGAGGCCGCTTGGGCGTGACGTCAGCAGGCTCGCTGCCGTTCTGTCCACGCTCGGCACGCACCTTGTCCACCAGATCACGCACGCGCTGGCGCGATTCGGGCACGCTTTCACTTTTGCGGCGAAGCAACCCGGCCAAGTCGAACTTGTTGTCCACCAGGGGCGCGCCATCGGTGGGCTCCAGCATCACACTGCTGGGGTATCCCGCACGGTCTTTGTTCACGCCGACCAAGGTCGTGCCTTTGGAAAATTCCGAACGGCCGCCTTTCTTCCAATCCAGAACCCGGCCCACCAGCGCAAGATCCTTGGCCAACCGTGCAGCGTCCTTTTCCTGGCGTGCAGTGGCGGCGGCCTCCCTCGCAGCCTGTAATTCAGCGGACGTGCGGGCGGCCAGCGCCGCCTCGCGGGATCGGCCAGCTGCTGCAGACACCCAGGACGCAAAGCGTTCCATGGCCCGATCCAGTGCGTTGTTCCGGCTTCCGGCCTGCTTGGAGTTCAGGCCGCTGCGGCCTGCCACGAAGCCGCTGTACGTGCCGGCGCGCACGCCCATCAGCATGCGGTACTGCTGCAAATACTCCTGTCGCAGCTGCTGCATTTCGGATTCCACAGCCGCCCGCTGGGCTTCGGTCTTGGCCACGGACATGCCATCGTCGCGCTGGCTGTTCAGGAAGGTATCGAAGGTCGCTCGGTCGCTTTTTGCTCGGGTGTTGCCCTGATGCGAAATACCAGAGTAGCTGGCGGCTGCCTCCTGCAGCGGGAATTCGTCGCTGGAAGCGGCTGGCACAGAGGCGGCCTGGTCCTGCAGAGCAGGTGCTGCAGCAGCATCGGGCAAGGCAGCGGCCAGTTTCTCGCGCACCGTGGGCGCAAGATCAGCCCATGCCCGCGTGTGGGCGCCCGCCCGCGCCGGAGCGCTCAACCCCTTCGCTGCCTTGGCCACAGTCTGGCGCTCGGCCGCCGGCATGCTGGTCCAGCGCTCGCTGGCGGCCAGCAGCTGTGCGCGCCGCGCGTCGTTCCCTTCCTTGGCGATGGCCTGGGCCTGCTGCTCTCCCGCCGTGGGCGCTGGCGCAGCAGCAGGAGCTATACCGGCAGCCTGTTCGCTGGCGCCACCTCGGACAGGTACAGCAGATTGCACGCCGGCAGCAGGCTGTCCGGCACCGCCACCTCGCGGCCCAGCAGGCTGCGCATCTACCGCGCGTCCTGCCGGCTCACCGCTCCCAACCTTCGCAGCAGCCGCAGGGCCTGCTGGGCGTTCATCTGCCAGCCGTACTGCAGGTGCGGTTGAATCATCGATTGCTCCTTGCGGCGCAATGGCGTCCGCGATCTTGCGTTGCAGGTCCACATTCAGCCGCTCCCACGTGGCGCCGGGGAGCGCCTTGCGGATGACCGGCTTTAGGCCCTCAAGCCGTCCAGCCAGGGCCTTGCGCTCTGCGGTGGGCATGCTGGCCCAGGCCGCGCGCCCGGCGTCGATGCGCTGGGCAGAGGTTTGGACTGGCGCTTGAGCTTGCGGGCCTGGCGCTGCACCTGCTTGCGCGCCATCGTGCTGAGTCGTGGTGGCGCCATTGGTCAGCTCCTGCGCAGGGCCAGGAGCTGCAACCGGCGCTCCCTGCGCTCCTGCTGCTTGCGAAGATTCCGCGCGCGGCGGCTGGGCTTGGTCGGCTTGAGTGCCATCGATGCTTCCTTGCTGGGTGGATGGATTGGCGGATGCAGCCGGGGCCTGCTGGTAGCGCTCGGCGCGGCGCCGTGACAGCTCCCGCGCCAGCTGCAGGCGCACGCTCTTGGCCTGGGCAGATCGGAATGCGTTGGACAGGTCTTCATCCGTCCAGGTGGCCATGGCCCCGCCAGCGATCTCGCCGGTGGCAGGGTCTGCAGTGACCTGGCGCTCGGAGACCTTCTTCTTGGCTGGCGCCCGTGCGGCTTCCTCGGCGGCCTGGGCCATGGCACTGGCCTGCTGGGTCTGCGCTGCCGCGCCGGAATCCACGGCCAGTGCTGCAGCTGCAGAGAGGGAACCGGCTGCCGGATCCAGCCCCATGGCGCGCGAGGGCGACACAGGCGCCGCGCCCGTGGATTGCAATATCTCGTCGTCTGGGGATTCAATCGCGCGATTGGCTGCGTTCTCCGCGTCGCGCTGCGACTGCTCTGCCGCACGCTGCTGCGCCAGGGCTGCCGCACCATCCGGAGGAACGGACTGCGGCACCTCGGGCTCGCCGCCCTCTTCCTGCTGCAGCTGCGACATGCGGACATCGAATTCGCGGCGCACGGCATCCAGCCCAGGATTCGGTACAGGGGCAACCGGCTCGCCAGTTGCGCCAAGCTCTGGAGCAGCAGCAACGTCCGGAGTACCTGCAATGTCCGGAGCGGCCTGCTGATCCTCCGGGCCCGCCGCATCGACCGCCTGGCCGGCCTCGGCAGCGCCCTCGCGCGGTTCGCGCGCCGCCCGATATCCCGCCGCGCCGCCGCCCATAGCTGCGCCCGATAGCGTGCCAAGCACCACCGCCGTATCAACATCCTGGGACCAGTCCTTGCCCAGGGCCAGGTTCTGGAAGATCTGCTCGGCTACCGACTGGGGCAGTTCCTCAAGGAAACCTTCGGAGATGGCCCCTTCAATCACCTGGCGCGGAATGCTCTTGACCGCGCGCTGCTGCAGCAGAGGGTTCGTGGCAGCCGTGACCGCGTCATCGGCAAACTGTTTGGCAATGCCCTTGTTGCCCTGGGCAAGCATGGTCTCGGCATCGCCAATGCCCAGGCGCTGCGCCACGCGCCCGCCGGCATACCCGAAGCCTGCCGTGGCAGCGCCCGTGGCTGCCGCCGCCGCGACCTGGCCCGGCGAGAGCAGCCCGTCATCTGTTTCCTGGCGGATCTGCTCGGCCGCAGAGCCCGCGCCCACGACTCCCTCACCCAGCGCGCCAGCAGCTGCAGCGCCCTTCGCGCCAGCCTGGCCCAGCCGCGTGGCCGCACCCAGTGCACGCGCCGCCACGCCGCCCGCACCCATGGCCGGCAGCGATTCAACGACCGCGCCGACGATGTTGGAAGGGTTTTCAACGGCGGCCTTGAACTTGCCGCCCAGGCCCTCGGCTTCCTGGAACTTGCGCTGGGCTTCCTTGGTGGCATCAGAGTGCCATTCATTGATGGCCTCGCGCGCCTGCTTGGGCCGGAAGCCCACAGCACCACCCTCGTTCTCCAGGAGCTTGCCCGCGCGCCCGCCTGTGGCGATGTCGGCCAGGCCGACAACAGCTTCGGGTACGGCAACGGCGCCCTTGGCCGCCCAGGCTGCCGCGTCGCGGACGTAATCTGTGGCTGAGCGACCGGGCGACTCTGGCTCGACAGGCTTTGCGCCCGCCTTCCACCAATCGCCGTCTGGTGAGGACGACTCAACCGGGCTCGCGCCCTGCTTCCACCATTCGTTGTCGTTTGCCATCCCCCCACTCTCAAGGAGAGGTGCGGGGGCGGTCGAACCCTAGCCGGGGGCGTGAAAAAGCCCCGGCATGCGGGGCTTGTGGGTTTGGGCGGTGCGCCTCTGCTACTCGCGGCCCAACTCGGCCAGCGTGTCCTGCAGCGTCTTGATCAGCCGCTCCACATCTTCAGGAGGCATATCGACCCAGGTGGTCGCAATATCAAGCCCTGAGGCTGTCTTGGCCGTGTGCTTGAGGCCGATGAGCGTCTTCCCGTTGAAGACGCGAGTGCGAACGTCGGTGAACTGAAGGAGGGGTGCAGGAATCATGGCGTGATAGTGGCACGGAACGCCCGCGCTGGGACGATAGCCTCACACGGGCCGCGTCCGCACCTCAGCTGTCCAAGCAGATTGCCCCCGGGGCAGCAACGAGCCCTGATCCGTTGCAGCGATGTGGAGGTATTCGCCCTCTCCCAACGCTCGAGCTTGCAGCGACAGCTGCTCGCGCACTTCGATAGTTTCAGCGCGGAGCTTGCTGATCACCATCTTGTTCACCTTCAACTCGCGACAACAGCGGCAGGAAAAGTGCATCCACTTTCCATAGTCTTCGAGGAAGGCGGTGCACTGGAGGTTGCATAGGGGGCACGGGGCTTGGATGGAGTCTGGCATGGCGTCACTCCAGGGGATAACAGAGTTCGAAGAAAACGGTAAACCTGTTGTACCCCACCCGAGAGGCAAAATCTGAAGTGCCGAGTTAGGGCTTGGCCTAGTCTGAGCAGGCACAGAGATTGCCGCCTGTACGGCCTCACAGCCTGGGAGAAGATACATATTGGTACATGATGAAACCGGGCGTAGCATCGCTGTCCCTCTTACAAGAATG
>Ga0308157_10009291_pt1 | contig 10930 bp, 10 predicted proteins | sample PhyBR1_FD_201035 | JGI IMG/M metagenome (GOLD analysis project Ga0308157, IMG submission 201035) | Phyllosphere microbial communities from UC Gill Tract Community Farm, Albany, California, United States - DLSLB.R1 | ecosystem: Host-associated > Plants > Phyllosphere > Unclassified | place: USA...
TCATCAAATTTTCTATGCATTTCTACAAACCGAGCGTAGCGAGCTCTCATTCACCATAAAAAACAAACAATAAATGAAATTTAAAATTACTGTCTAAATCTGTCTCGCTTTAAAGGTAGCAACTCCATCTTAGGATATGTCTCTTAATAAGATACTGTATCCCGCACCTTAGTTTTGCCTCTACAGAAATTTATATATTCAATTAAAAAGGTGAAGGGCTCACGGATGACCAGCCTCCATCTACCACCAATGTTTGTCCGGTAATGTGACTCGCATCGTCACTAACCAAGAACAGGGCCGCTTGTGCGATATCGTTTGGTTTTGCTGCAGAGCCTATAGGTGTCAAATTTGCCCAAGTTTTGACATAAGTCGGATCTTCTAAAGTCCTTTCAGTCAAAGTTGCTCCAGGTGCGATCGCATTAACATTAATTCCATACGGTGATAACTCTAAAACAAGATGCTTCGCAAGCAACTCAACCGCAGCTTTTGTCATTCCATAAGCTGCAAGATCTTTATGAGCTTGATGGCCAGTAACAGAAGAGGTGAATAATATTGCGCCCTTTTTCTTATTTGCTATTAGATATTTTCCAGCAGCTTGAGCTAAGAAAAATGCACCGCCAATATTAACCTGTAATACTTTATATAGGTCTTCAGGTTGATAGTCTAAAAAACTTCCAAATAAAGTGATGCCAGCATTCGCCATTACAATATCTAGGGTTCCAGTACGTGAAATAGCAAAGTCAACCAATTCTTTATTGAAATTTGGCTCAGCAACGTCCCCAGGGAACGGCAAACATTCGCCTAATTGGGACAGTTCAATGGCCGCTTTTTCGCTTAACTCCCTATCTAAATCATTCAGAATAACTATAGCACCCTCAAGCACTAAACTCTTTGCTATTTCAAATCCTATACCTTTTCCTGCTCCCGTGACAATTGCTGATTTGTTGACAAACCTTTTTCTCTCCATTTTCTTCATTATTTAATGTGAATCTCTCAATACTTCGCTGCCGGAATTACCGATTAAAAAATCTAAATCAGCTCCTAAGTGAGCCTGTTCAACATGATCCATATATAATTTGCAATATCCTCTAGTATACTTATTAAGATTTAACTTTAAGCTTTGTTTTCTCTGATGTAATTGCTCTTCAGATACCCGCAGATTAAGCTGGCGGGCCTTTACATCCAATTCAATCAAATCTCCATTTTGTACCAAAGCTAACATACCACCCACGGCTGATTCGGGAGAAATATGTAGGACTACTGTTCCAAATCCTGTTCCACTCATTCGTCCGTCAGAAATTCTTACCATATCGGTGATTCCCTTTTCTAAAAGCTTTTTAGGAATGCCCATATTACCTACTTCAGGCATACCGGGGTATCCTTTTGGACCTACATTTTTCAAGACTAACACACTGTTTTCATTTACTTCTAATTCCGGAGAATCAATTCTTTGCTTATAATCCTCAATATTTTCAAAGACTACGGCCTTTCCGGTATGCTTCATTAAAGCGGGAGTAGCAGCTGATGGTTTGATAACCCCACCATTTTCACACAGATTTCCTTTTAAAACAAATATTCCAGATAAAAGGTTGAAAGGATTATCAACGGTTGAAATTACATTTTCGTTAAGACTTTTTTGATCTGAAGTATTTTCCCCAATAGTTTTTCCATTTATAGTTCGAGCATTAATATTCAAAAATTTTTGAATACTGTTCATTACAGCGGGTATCCCTCCTGCATAATAAAGATCCTCCATAAAGAATTTTCCAGAGGGTTGTAAATTTGCTACCAATGGAATTCCTGTGGAATATCTGTCAAAATCATCAAGATGAAGATCCACGCCTATCCTCCTTGCAATGGCCATAAGGTGAATGGCGAAGTTTGTGGACCCCCCAATGGCAGCATTCACTTTAATAGCATTTTCAAACGCTTCAACTGTCAGGATTTTAGACATTTTTAAATCCTCTTTGATCATTTCAACGATTCTTCTGCCTGACATTCTAGCTAATACTTTTCTATTGGCGTCTACAGCTGGAATAGCAGCATTATTAGGTAAAGTAAGTCCCAATGATTCTACCATACTCGCCATAGAAGATGCTGTTCCCATTACCGCACAGTGACCAGCACTTCGGCACATTCCCGCCTCTGCAAGGTTCATTTCAACTTCCGATAAAGAACCTTGTTTGGAAGCATCGGAAAAACGCCAAACATCACTTGTTCCTATATCTTTTCCCTGAAACTTGCCTGTAAGCATAGCCCCTCCCGATACCACAATTGTTGGTAAGTTTACACTACAAGCACCCATAACTAAAGATGGAGTTGTTTTATCGCACCCACATAATAATATCACGCCATCAATTGGATTTGCACGAATCGATTCTTCGACATCCATACTTGCAAGATTTCGGAACAGCATAGCAGTAGGTTTCATTAATGTTTCACCAAGAGACATTACCGGAAACTCCACAGGAAAACCACCAGCCTCTAAAACTCCTTTTTTAACAGCTTCAGCAAGGTCCCTTAGGTGTCCATTACAAGGAGTAAGTTCAGACCAGGTATTACAAATTCCAACAACTGGTTTTCCCTCAAACATATCAAAAGGAATTCCCTGGTTCTTCATCCAGGCACGATAGATAAACCCGTCCTTTCCTTTTCGTCCAAACCATTCTTGACTTCTTAATTTCATAAATAGGTGCTTAAAATTTTTTACTGAATGCTCTCATTTGCACTCCTTTGGTATCCATCTGAACTAAAAACGTTCTCCCACTTTCCGGATATTTTAATAGATCCTCCTGGGAAAGACCTTTTCTAGATGTAGTAATCAATAGATAATCTAAATTCGAACCGACAAAAGCACATGAGGATACGTGAGGGACCGGAACAGTTATTTTATGTACAAGTCTGCTGGTTTTTATATCATAGCCACCAACGGCAAACCCTCCCCAAATAGCAACCCAAAGAATTCCATTGACATCCATTGCCATTCCATCTGGATAACCAAAATCTTCTGCTATATGAATCGGCCGAATGGTTTCTGTAAGTTGCCACTGATTTTGAAAATACCTTTTGATACTTCTTGAACCACTATCGGTATGAAACATGGTTTTCCCATCTGGCGACCAACTAGGCCCATTGGAAATACTTACTCGTTCAACCATTTTCTTGATTTCTCCATCTGGCAATAAACAATATAAATTTCCATCTCCATCCAGATGATCTATATGTGTAGTACTAAACCAAATATTCCCCAGTGGATCTATCGCGCCATCATTTCCTCGGCGTTCTTGCCAATCAATGCCTAAATCATTAAAAATACGACATTCCTTATCATACAAGTAATAAATACCAAGTCCCCCTTTAACACTGCAAATCAGGGAATCATTTTGACTTTCAATTTCAAATATGGCTGAGACAAATTTTGCATTTGGATAAGTATTTACGTGGTTCTTATTCCAGCAAAACTCAAAAATCGTGTCGGAGAGAATATCAACCCAAAAAGCAGATTGCCGACCCGAATGCCATATCGGCCCCTCGCCGTGCAAATTCAGAGGGGTATTTAGAGCTTCAATTGCTTTTTGTGGAAGCATAGTTTAGATCGTGTTTAATACTTGGGTTTTATAATTTACTGAATCTTTTTATCTTTTTTAAATTATTCTACAATAATGTACTATCTCTATACTATTGTATCTAGAAAACATCTGCTCTCCCACAATCAGGTGACTTTATAAATAATTAAACATTTATCCCTTTTTGGGGAAATTTAAATGCCACAGCATTTATTTATAATATAGTAAGATTTATCAAATCTCAATAATTGAGTTTAGGTGAAATGACTTTAGGAAAATACTAAGGTTTAATTTCTTACACCAATGCATATCAAAAAAGGGCAAATACTATGAATTTTGAGAAACTGAAAATAAATTAGCACAAATAGTGTTATATTATATTTATTAACAGTATACAACAATCTAATTCTTCAAAAAATGTTTCAATTCTTCTGGTATATTTTTCCCAAAATCCTTGGCCGTTTGAAGATATTTTATCATATTTTCTTCATCCCTTAAATGTGCATAAGCTCTTGATAGCGTAAAATTCAAATCAGCAAGATTCATTGGTATTAAACGTCCATAGATGTTTAACATCTGTTTTTTTTCCAAAAATTCCTTATTCTCTTGGTCGTCTTTTAATGTCTCTTGTAATAGATCAATCGCTTTTTTGGGTTCATTAATACTAATGAGCATTCGTGCATAATTTATCCGGACCATAAAAAGTTCATTAATATTCAGCATTCGGTGCCCCAGATCCCTTCTTGCCTTTTCTCTCTCTTTTTCAAATATATTTAGGGCTTTTAAATAAAAACCTTCGGCAGCATCAAAATTATTTTGCCCTTGTCTAATAAAGGCTAATTCTTGAAAAGCTCGATAATTTATAGTATCTAAATTTTCTACTAGATATTCAAAGTTATGATTAGCACTGTCTAACTCATTAAATCGCTTATGATACAATCCCTTTAAAAAATAATTTTCTTTGTGAGCTGGTTTAAGCATATCTAATTTATTCCAATACGTCAGTGCAAGTTCTTTTTGATCTTCTTCCAATGAGATTAAAAATAAATGGGTATACGGTCTTGTATCCGTACTATCAATCCTCAGAGCCTCTTCAAACTTGCTTTTTGCTTCATTGAATTTCTTTCTTTCTGATAACCGGATACCCTCCATGGCGATAGACCCAGATTTTTGCCTTATCATTCTATGCTTATACTGCTCCCTTTCCCTTTGTTCCTGGTCCGGATTATTCAAATGGGAAAACTTTCCAAAATATAGCTCTGGATGCTCTGGTTTAGGTATCACACCGCTTCGATCTGGATGCCTAAATTCCTCATCTTTTTTAAATTGAACAAGCCCCCAGGTACCATTGATCTCTTTTATTGCCTTTTCTCTTTGTCCTAAAGGAAAGAAAAACATTACATGAATACTTCCTAAATCATACTTAACCAAAGTCAACAAAATACTTTCATAATTTTCGATACTGTCTTTAAATTTATATTTGACGTTTGTGTCATAAATGTTAACAGCATCAGCATTTATTAGTTTCAAAGGTTTATTTCCAACACTATCCAAAAGATCAAAATGCCCATAATATGATGGAATCTTTTTCAAGTCAATAGCTGTTCCATTCACTTTCAATCTGAATTCTTCTTCTGTAATATCCTCATTATTATATTTATAATAACTACTCAAGCGTATCCATGAATGTGTGTAACTAATAAAAATATCATCTTTCTTAAACTTAATATCCCCTCCAAAAATGAGATAAGGATTCAATTTCAATTTTTTGTTAGTTAACTCAATTTTTTTTTGAGGATCGTTCGTAGTATAACTAAATAGAGAATCAGGAATTCTAGGTATATTTAGCAATTCATAACCAATTGGTCTAAAAACAACTGCATTCACCTCGCTCAATTTCTCGATCGTATCGGAATTTAATTTCATTAACTCTCTGGGATTGAACTTGCTTTGTCCAAGCAATCCGGAAGCGAAACCGATCATCGGGATAATTATTAAAATCTTTGAAAGCTTCATAATTTAAAGTATAAAATGATATAATTTCATTTATCAAATAATCCAAACCTTATTACAGAGATGCAAAGATTAATGATATTCCATAAGTTAAAGAAAAGATGGCAAATTCTCTCTAATAGAAATTATTAATAACTGAGTTGGATCAGACGCTAAGTGGGGTACAAAATTGATATACATTGAGCAAGTTTCGGATTTTCCACCCTATTATTATTCCCAAACTTTGTATTAGAAAATTAAATTGAAAATAATGCAAAGATTTAAAAACAAGTTCGCATTCATATCCGGAGGAACAAGCGGAATGGGATTTGCCGCCGCCCAGCAGTTCATCATCGAAGGTGGTAAAGTTATTATTACTGGAAGAAGTTCAAAAACAGTAAATAAAGCACTGGAAAAATTAGGCAAAAATGCCTTTGGTATAGTTTCAGATGTCGGAAACATACGAGATATTTTTCTTTTACAAAGGCAAGTAAAAAATTATACAGATAAGATTGATTTGCTTTTTGCCAATGCGGGTTATGGAAAGTTTGCTCCGATTGAATACACCGATGAAACGCTCTTTGATGAACTCTTTAATCTTCTTGTAAAAGGAACATTTTTTACTCTGCAACAATTGTTACCTCTAATGAAATCAGGAAGCTCTATAGTTCTAAACACTTCTATTGTGACCGGATTTGGAATGACTAATTTCTCCATCTATTCAGCCGCTAAATCAGCGGTACAATCTTTTATCAAAACATTTGCTGCAGAAGTCGTGAAAAGAGAAATTCGCGTGAATGGTATAAATCCAGGGCACATTAAAACAAATATTTTTAATAACACAGGTTTGAATGCAGATCAGATTGAAGAGGCAATCCACAGAATCATACCTACTATTCCTTTCAAAAGATTAGGAGAACCAACAGAAATTGCAAACGCTGTCCTCTTTTTGGCTTCCCAGCAGGCCTCCTATATACATGGAACCGAATTAACCATAGATGCAGGTCTCTCAATCATCAGGTAATGAAGAAAGTTATTGATCAAATCAACTGGGATTTTGTAATAAGCGAAATGAACACGAAAGGTTATTCGATTGTTCCAAAATTATTGACTCACGGGCAATGCAACGAACTGATTGGGGAATACCACAATCCTCACATTTACAGAAAAACAGTACGAATGGAACAACATCGTTTTGGAAATGGTGAATACAAATATTTCAATTATCCATTGCCAAACTTAATTCAACAAATTCGAAAAAACACTTATCCCAAACTAGTTCCAATTGCTAATGAATGGTTTAAAGTATTAAGGATTGAACAAAAGTTTCCCATTGAGCACAATGATTTCTTACAACAATGCCATGAGAAGCATCAACATAAAGCAACTCTTTTAATTTTGAAATATGGAAAAAATGGGTACAATACTTTACATCAAGATTTATATGGGGATGTTTATTTTCCCATACAAGCTGTATTATTTTTGAGCGAACCGGATCAGGACTATTCCGGTGGAGAATTTATATTGACTCAACAAATCCCAAGGGCTCAATCCAAAGCCATTGTTTTGAAGCCCCGTAAAGGTGATATGTTGATCTTCACGACCAATTTTAGACCCGTAAAAGGAACCAAGGGATATTATCGAGTTGCAATGAAGCATGGAGTAAGTGAAATTCGTAGCGGTGAACGCTATACTCTAGGTGTTATTTTTCACGACGCACTGAGCTAATGATACGATATCCAGTATTCTGTTCTTCAATTTTCATTTTTTCCTATTAATTTTTCAAACTTATAATTTCTTATAAACAAAATCAGAGCTATTAGGAAAGACAATACCAGAACAGTATAAAGCAGATTGTATAACAAAAGAAGAAGAGAGATAAAATAAAATACCGTTAATGTTTTTAAAATTAGCATTGGTCGATTACCGATTGCAAGTATTCCTGATCTTATCATAAGAAGAAATACCAATAAAGTTAGGGTGATGATAATAGAACGCAATAAACCAAATTGAGTAATTGAAAAAATCTCTTCTGGAATCATCAAGACCAAGAAGAACGGTATGCATTTTAAGAATCTTTCAATTCTAGAAAGAGGAAAATTGAGGCTAAAAATTAACTTGCTACCCTCAAATAAGAAATCATTATATAAGATAACTGTGGTGAAACTGGAAATTGTCAATGATAAAAACAGCAGAATTTTGAAATTTATCTCATCACTTTCATATTCCATATAATTGCTTGTGATGAAAATTGCCAAAAAGCAAAGAGTTTTTACCGCCACAATTAGATGAAATTTGTTCTTAAATAAGTTAATCAAGTTTATTGCAAAAAAATACCTCTGGATATTTAGGGACAATACAATATTACTGATTGGACTTTCAGATATTGGCCTTCTGCTTGAAAAATCGATACTAACCACAGATAATAAACATAAAAATATTACAAATAGTATGGTCCATAAACCACTAAATTTTCCCAGAATTACAAAGGCAATGGTAAAGGAATATAGACTGTAAAAGAGAATTGGGAAATTAATTAAAGCAATTACTATTAGCCATGCTGTATATCTTCTTTGAATGTTTTTTGTGAAGAAAGTATATCTTAAAAACTCAAGTTTTCTGGAAACAAGCTCAGTCATTAAGTATCTGATCGAAAGAAGAATGTATAAAAATGCTAATATCCAAAATATCAAAATAAAAATTGGTTCAGTTGCGAATTGTAAGGATAGAAATAATGTCCAAAAATCTCGAGAGTGATCAAGGAATACACCGGCAATTTGTATGAATAGAAAATAGCTTACAAACAAACAAAAACTAAAGAAAAATAACTTAGCATATTTCTTATAAAAGTCTGTTACAAATATGTTTATAAGCATTTTAGTCATCCTCAAATTTATATCCTACTTAAATCAATGACTTCTGTGTGAAATGGAAGAGCGTTTAAATGGGAGGTCAATAATATTGTACTACCATGACTATGTTGTTTTACAATCCTATCATTTAAAACTAAGATTGCACTTTGATCAAGAGTAATATAGGGCTCATCAAGCAGTAAAATTTCTGGGTTCCCAATAAATGCCAGAACCAATGAAAGTTTTTTAAGCATTCCGCTTGAATAGCTTGAAATGGGTTGATAGTTAATATAATTGATCATTTCAAAATCATCTATTAATTCCTCAATTTCAGCAATACTACCCTCTTTGCTTTCGGCAAAAAATTTTATTAATTGCATCCCCGATAAAAAGTCCGGATAAACAGCCTCAGTATCTGAATAATTCACATATTTCAAGTACTTCTCCGGAGATCTTTTTAAAGAGATTGAATTATAACTAATTTCTCCATGAAAGGAAAGTATTCCTGCCAAACATTTCAAAAGAGTGCTCTTTCCACATCCGTTTTCACCTTTCAGCCAATAAATCTGTCTATAGAATTCTAGATTATCTATTTGAAGCACTAAATTCTTCACGAAAGACTTCTTTAAATTTTCAATTTTGAGCATTCAATCGATTTTGACTTAAATTTTCCCATTTACTAAAGAATGAAATTAAGTAAAATAAATCGATGAATTATAAATGGGATCCTTGATGATCGATTTTTAAGAATAATTAACAAAATCCCTTATGCCCTTAAAATTTTTTCCATTTTTTTTCCTTTAGCTAATTCATCTATCAATTTGTCCAAGTATCTAGCCTTTTTCGTTAAGGGTGTTTCGATTTCTTCTATGCGGTAGCCACAAATGACTCCTTTGATAAGATTTGCATTCGGATTTAATTTTGCTTTTTGAAAAAATGTTTCAAACGTTACTTTCTCATCAATAAGCTCCTGTAGTTTTTTCTCATCAAAACCAGTTAACCATTCTATTACCTGATATAATTCTTCTTTAGTTCTACCCTTACTCTCAACTTTTGTGACATAATGCGGGTAAACAGATGCAAATATCATTTTCGCAATTTTTGCATCGTGCTCGGGAGTAGTTTTCATAATCTATTTAATGTATTAGATGTTTAAATTAATTATTTTCTCCTTATCAAGATATTTTTGAAGGAATTTCCCACCAGTTATAGCAGAAATTTAAGGAGAGTGTCTTCTTCTTATGGAAAATAAAAATCAACAATTATATTCACTAAATTTTCTTTAATTCAACCTAGCAAAACACATGAAATCATCTCCTTTCTATTTTACCTAAAATTTTCCATGCGTATAAGTTGTCTTGATATCATCCAATTGAAATCGATTAACTATTGCTTGAAATAAAAGCGATATATTCATGGAAGGAATTTTCATGTTCATAAAAAATTTATGCTCCTTCCTATTGTTTCTGATGTTTGTTTATAATTTACTTAAACTAAAATAAAAAATCCCACTTAAAAATCTGAATAAGAAGCAGGGGTACAAAGGACAGTTACGTTTTTAGAAACATTATTTTGGTACTCTGGGAGCTCACTCATCGGTTTATATAGTGGACCAAACGCTTTCCAGTGATCATCTCGATCAGACATATTTTCAAACGTAGTCAAGTACATAAGGTTTGGCATCGTACTACCTGCAATGACCTGACCATAGAAAACTGCATTGAAATTTAATTTCTTAAAAATATCAATCTCCCCATTATTAAACATCGAAATTTTATTGGCAGATAATTTCTCAGTTGCAGCTTCATAACTTCTTAATTCATAAATCCGTTGACTCTTTTCAGAACTAAGCTTTGGAATAGACATATATGGCATTCCCTCAAATGCCCTTAATAGAATGGTCTCTATTCTTGAAAACGGAGCTTCATGATGAACTACATCTAAGTATGGTTTACCTGCTTCTAGATACAGGTTATCTTTTAATAAATTCACATCCAAACTCGCAAATTTTTCGAGCGTATTTGCAGAGGATAAAACGTAAATTACCTTATCAATAACTTCCTTATTATCTATCGGTTTAAATACACCAAGCTCCTTAAAGCCAAGCTTATGCATTGCAGGTATGTATGCCTTTTCTAGAAATTGATCAATGGTCTTTTCTTGTTCAGAGTTTTGAAAATGATATACCTTCAACTGAAAGTACATGGTGTTTGCTTTTGAAAAGGAAAAAGATTGATTTCCGATTAAAAAAACGACTAATAGCATCCACAATCGATAATTTATTAAATTGAAACGTTTTAACATTTTGAATTGAGTTTAGGTTTACATCCTGCTTGACCTTATCAAATAGGACGATGTTAATTTATTAAATTCAGCTCTAGGAAAACCTAAAAAACCGGACAATAAATATAGTGTATATTTTCATAAAACATTCCTCTTTAAAGCTTATCAAACTTTAAAAAATATCTTTTTGCGGAATAGAAAAAAGCAAATAAACCACTCGACGAGAAACACACAAAT
>Ga0308157_10009293_pt1 | contig 10929 bp, 6 predicted proteins | sample PhyBR1_FD_201035 | JGI IMG/M metagenome (GOLD analysis project Ga0308157, IMG submission 201035) | Phyllosphere microbial communities from UC Gill Tract Community Farm, Albany, California, United States - DLSLB.R1 | ecosystem: Host-associated > Plants > Phyllosphere > Unclassified | place: USA...
ATCAGATTCCGGAAGATACCACTATCAGTAATTACATTTTACCCTATAGGAGTCAGCTTGAGGATAAGATGAATGAAGTATTGGGGTTTGCACCTGAGGCTTTAATCAAAAACCGTAATCTACCAGAGTCCGAATTGAGCAATTTCTTCGTGGATGCCTTGCTGGCAGAAGGACGACAAGTAGATTCTGAAGTTATTTTTTCCTTAGCCACAAAAGACGGTATTCGAGCTGGAATTAAACAAGGAAATGTGACAGTAGGATCAGTTTTTGAATTGATGCCGTTTGAAAATTACATTACTATTCTTGAGTTAAAAGGATCTGATGTAAAAGAATTGGCAGATTTTATAGCAGAAACTAATGGTCAGCCTATTTCTAACGCAGAAGTAATCATCAAAGACAAGAAAATTGAAAGCTTTAAGATTGCCGGTCAGGAAATAGATCCTAAGAAAACCTATAAACTGGTTACTTATGATTTCATCGCTAACGGTGGGGATTTTGTAAAAGGGATTAATTCACCTGTTAATAGAATTACGACTGATAAAAGAGTGCGTGAAGCATTAATGGAATATATTCAGGAGTTGACAAAAGAAGGTAAAAAAGTAGAATCTCATTTAGATGGAAGAGTTAAAATCATTGAATAGAAGAGGCTTTATCAGAAGCTTAATGGCGATAGGTGCTACCGCATCTCTGAGTTCCATTCCATTTGCAAGTTACAGTAAATCTAAGGAGGTTAAAATCACCTTTTTGCACACGAACGATGTTCATAGTAGAATAGAACCTTATCCCATGGATGGTTCCAGACTACAAGGATTAGGTGGCGTGGCTAGAAGAAGCACTTTAATAAACAAAATCCGATCAGAGGAAAAAAATGTTCTTTTATTTGATGCCGGTGATATGTTTCAAGGTACCCCCTACTTCAATGTTTTCAATGGTGAACTGGAATTAGAATTGATGTCAAAATTAGGATATGATGCCGGAACTTTTGGAAATCATGAATTTGACAATGGTCTGCCGGGCTTATTGAAACACTTTGATAAGGCTAACTTTCCTTTTGTAAGTTCTAATTACGATTTTACAGGGACGATCATGGAAGGAAAAACAAAAGATCATCTTGTTTTTCACCGCGATGGGGTTAAAATCGGAGTATTTGCAGTAGGAGTCAATCTGGAGGGAATGGTTGACCCGAGAAGTTTTCAAGGGGTTAAAATTTCCGATCCAATAGAGGTGGCAGCAAAGTACACACAAATATTAAAGCAAGATCTAAAATGTGATTTAATAATTTGTCTTTCCCATATTGGATATAGTTATGAAACTGATCAGGTTTCGGATTTACTATTAGCAAAAAATTCCAGACATATCGATCTGATTATTGGTGGACATACACATACCTTCCTGGATAAACCCACTGAGGTTAAAAACCTGGATGGAGAAATCACATTAGTAAATCAAACGGGATTTTCGGGAGTGAACTTAGGTAGAATTGACTTTATTTTAGATAAGCAAAAAGGATTAAAGCGTAGTATAGCAACCACTTATACAATTGACTCCACATTAGACAAAAGATTAGCTTAAGCATAATTTAGATTATATATCCTATTGAAATCATTAATAAGACTCTATATTAACTCATATAAAGGGTTATCACCTGCTGCCTGGCTATTAGCATTAGTTATGTTAATAAACCGTGCAGGGTCTATGGTTATTCCGTTTTTAGGAATATATATGTCTGCAGAATTAGGTTTCAGTAAACCTCAAATAGGGATTGTATTAGGTTGTTTTGGGTTAGGATCCGTGTGTGGATCATGGTTAGGAGGTTGGTTGACAGATAGGTTTGGAAACTTTAAAGTACAGGCTTGGAGCTTAATCCTTGTTATTCCTTTATTTTTGGTTTTACCACTGTTCAGAACATTTGAAGGACTTGCAGCTATGATCTTCACCTTAACACTGGTAGCTGACACATTTAGGCCGGCAAACTCAGTTTCCGTTGCCCGCTATGCAAAACCTGAGAATATCACCAAAGCATATTCCCTGAATCGTATGGCAGTAAATCTTGGATTTTCTATTGGTCCTGCACTAGGAGGATTCTTAGCCAAGTTCTCATACAACTGGATATTCTACGGGAATGCAATAGCCGCAGCGTGTGCAGTAATTGTATTTATCTATTTCTTTAGAAATCGTAAGGCCAGAACTGAAATAGTGTCACATAAAACGTCCGTGTCGGAAACTGAAGACAAACCAGTTCGGAATGCTTATAAAGACGGATTATTTATCATATTCAATATTCTATGCTGTTTATTCTCGATGGCATTTTTTCAACTATTGAGTACTCTACCATTATTTTACAAGGAAATCTATAAACTACATTCAGATGAGATCGGATTACTTTTAGGATTTAGTGGATTTGTCATCGTCGTTTTTGAAATGGTATTGGTGCATGTTGTTGAGCATCGGTTCTCTGTCCGCAACATTATGTTGTGGGGTACGGCTATTGCCGGTATTTCATATTGTATGCTGACTGTTGATTTTGGTATTTCCTGGTTATATTTAGCAATGTTTCTTCTATCAACGGGGGAAATGTTAGTTCTACCTTTTACTGCTACTGTCGCCATCGGACGTGCAAACAGAATTAACCAAGGGGCTTATATGGGATTTAATTCATTATCTTTTGCAGCGGCAAACATATTCTCTCCTTATTTAGGAACATATACAGCAGAACATTATGGTTATACAGTCCTCTGGATAATTACCGGTCTTCTGTTAATTTTATGTAGTATTGGTTTTTATTGGATAATAACCAAAATGAAGAAGCAAGTTTAGCCAACGTTTCGTTCGTAAGGAACCCTTGTTGCAATCGATCTTCCTAAGGTAATTTCATCAACGTATTCCAGTTCTCCTCCGAAAGCAATTCCCCTGGCAATGGTACTGATTTGAACATTAAACTCTTTGAGTTTTCTATATAGATAGAAAATGGTGGTATCACCTTCCATGGTAGCACTTAATGCCAGAATTACCTCCTGCACATTTCCTGAACGTACACGATCTATTAACCCATCAATTTTTAAATCGGCTGGACCTACCCCTTCCATGGGTGAAATTAACCCTCCCAATACATGATATACTCCAGAATATTGATTCGTATTTTCTATCGCCATCACATCACGGGTATCTTCAACCACACAGAGTATGCCTTTGTCTCTTTTCAATGATGAACAAATCTCACATTGATCAGAATCGGAAATATTGAAACAAGCACGACAGTATTTGATATCGCGTTTTAATTTATCTAAAGATTCAGTAAAACGTCCTATTTCAGCATCTGATTGCTTTAGAAGATGTAATACCAGACGTAATGCTGTTTTTTTACCAACTCCGGGAAGTTTGCCAAATTCTTCCACTGCCTGTTCCAATAGTTTAGACGAAAAGTTCATTCTTCAAAATTACGAAAATAATGAGCAAAATAATACGCCAGCATTCTTTCGAATATCTGGCGCATTGGTTTATGAAACAAATCTATATATGCTCTGATTTAAAAATCAAGGTAATCCCATTTACCTCTATAGGGCCTGCCTTTTAAATTATTAGCGAAAGCATTATTAAAAACTTCTTTTTTCGGATCCCATTTGATTTCTTTCTGGAGTTGATAAGCAATATTAATTGCATTACAAACAGTAGCTGTACGATGCCCTACTTCGACATCACAAATAGGTTTTGACCGTTTTTTGATAGTATCAATAAAATCTTTATAATGATTTTCTGAGTAATAAACTTTACGATCTTTCTCTGCAATCTCTAATTTAGGAAGATCCGCTCTGTCTGATTTCAAGAATTCTCTTGAAACTTCAATTTTTCCCTCTGTACCGAGAAACTGAATAGCATTGAATGATCCCCAAGATTTATGATGTACTTTAACACCATTTTTATAAGTATAATATAAACCTTCTTTAGCTTGAGGAGTATCAGGTGGAGTAAAAGAAACAGGACCCGACTCATCCATATCCAAAGCCCACTGAACAATATCAAACATATGTGCTCCCCAATCGGTGATATATCCCCCTCCGAATCCGTGATACAATCTCCAAAGGGACCATTCCGGAGCTCCAAGCAACGGACTTAAGGTCGGATTATATCCTCGATATAATGATGGTCCTATCCAGAAATCCCAATCAAGATGTGCTGGTGCCGGCAATGAGGGTAAGTCACATTCGATCACAGGTTCACCTACTGAGACATTAACTTCTTTAATATCCCCTATATATCCATTTCTGATTAAATCAGCAGCTTGCCTAAAATTGTATTGAGAACGTTGCATACTTCCGGTTTGTAGTACGCGCTTGTATTTTCTGGAAGCATTAACCATTGCTCTGCCCTCATCTATCGTTAATGCCAGGGGTTTTTCACAATAAATATCTTTTCCAGCCTTAGCGCTATCAATTACATGCATCGCATGCCAATGATCGGGGGAAGCAATAACCACCGCGTCAATGTCTTTTCTCGCTAATAACTCTCTATAATCTTTATATCCTTCCACTTGATGTCCGGATTTAGAGGCATTTAATTTATTAGCCTCCCCTAAGAAATTCTGTAATTTAGTACTGTCTACGTCTGCAGCAGCTACAACCATCGTTTCCGGCAAATTCATCAGACCATGTAATAAGGTAGGAACTTGCTTACCTACCCCTATATAACCAAGATTAATTCTGTCACTGGGAGCCAAAAATCCATTACCACCCAGTACATGTCTTGGTAAAATCGTTATTGCAGCAGCTCCTAAAACGGTCTTGCCAATAAAATTACGTCTGTTCATTTTAGGTTTATGAAAATTAAATACGATTAGGTTTATTAATATAAATGTATAAAAAGAGTTTATATATTCAAAATTTCATTAAATTATTTATCAATTATTGATAAATTAAAAACAAACATTAGGCTTCGCAAAAACAATTATTAACCTTTCGATTAATTTAATATAAAATCTTATATTACATTCAAAAGGACTGGGAAACGTTTTTTTTGTTTGTAATAATTAATTTATACCATATGGTTAAAGAAGATAAAATCAGAAACTCATTTGCCAACAAAAATTGGCAGGAAATAAAAGTAAAAGACTCTTGGCAGATTTTTAAGATAATGTCAGAGTTTGTTGACGGATTTGAGAAGCTTGCCAAAATAGGGCCTTGTGTATCCATCTTTGGTTCGGCCCGCACTCCTGACGAACATAAGTACTATCAGATGACTGTGGAAATTGCAAGACTATTAGCAGATCGAGGATATGGGGTTATTTCAGGAGGTGGCCCTGGAATTATGGAAGCCGCAAATAAAGGAGCTTACAATGCAGGCGGAAAGTCAGTGGGATTGAATATTGAACTTCCACATGAACAGTTTCACAATAAATACATCGATCGAGATAAACTTTTGGAATTTAATTACTTTTTCGTTCGTAAGGTAATGTTCATGAAGTATTCTCAGGGTTATATCGTATTACCGGGAGGATTTGGAACGATGGATGAGTTATTTGAGGCGATAACATTAATTCAGACCGGAAAAATAGCACGCTTCCCTATTGTATTGGTAGGTAAAGAATACTGGAATGGATTATTCGACTGGATCAAAAACACGATGTTGGGTAACAAGTATATCAGTGAAGAAGATTTAAACCTTTATAGAATGGTTGATACTGCAGAGGAAGCTACAGAGCATATCTTTAGGTTCTATGATAAGTATTTATTAAAACCGAATTTCTAAAAAGAAGAAATAGAATATTCTTGAATCGCCTTAAAAAAAGGCGATTTTTTTATTGAAAAAATAAGTTCAATTCATCCTTCAATATAAGTACATGGTAATGTTTTTAAAATTTTAAAACCGAGTATTCAAGAACCGAGTATTCAAGGTTTTAATTTTCTTGTTTTTTCAAAATAAGTGTTATGACAACCGTTGTACCAATTGAATTAAGAAAAAACTTTTCCACAATTTGAATTATGTTAAAATTTGTTAAAATTTTAACATGTTATAACATTCATTGAAATATTTTCAAATTATAAGGTCTCTTATTGGAAAAACTAATCACTTATTAAATTTAGCTTTAACTGTCAAAATTGGATATATGCAAAATAGTGGTAGTGAGAATATTAAGTTTATGTTAAGTAGGGAGTAAAGTCAATATGTCTTTTTACTTTTGTTCAGAAATTAATAACAAACGTATGAAGAAATCTTTACTTTTCTTTGCTTTGGTCCTAGCGTCTTATGGAACTATTCAAGCGCAGGTTACCACGAGTAGCATGACAGGTGTTGTTACCCAAACGAATGGAAATACAACTTCAGGAGCTACCATCAAAGCAGTCCACACACCTTCAGGAACGACTTACTCAGGGTCTGCAAATGAAGCAGGGCGCTTTAACTTAGCCAACATGCGTGTTGGCGGTCCTTATCGTATTGAAATTACATACGTAGGCCAGGAACCCATAGTCTATGAAGACGTTTATTTACAATTGGGACAACCTTTTGTTTTAAACCCTGTTTTTGGCGAAGCAGTGGGGACAGAAATTGAGGCGGTAACTGTAACTGGTTCAAGAGTAAATAGAACCACTGGGGTGTCTACAAACATTTCTAGAAAGAAAATTGAAGAAATGCCTGCTATTTCAAGAAGTATAACTGATTTAACCAGATTGACTCCACAAGCAAATTCCCAAGGAGACGGTTTTTCATTCGCTGGAAGAAATAGCTTATTTAACTCCCTTACATTAGATGGAGCTCAAATGAATAATGCATTTGGTTTATCTTCTTTACCAGGTGGAAGTACAGGAGCGCAACCTTTTTCATTAGATGCAATTGAAGCAATTCAAATTAACTTATCCCCTTATGATGTAAACCAAGGTGGTTTTACCGGTGCAAGTGTAAATGCTATCACTAAAAGTGGATCTAATAAATTCACTGCAAGTGCCTACACCTATTTTAAAAATCAAGATTTACAAGGATATAAAGTTGAGGATATTGAATTACCAAGAACCGAAACCTATTCTAATAAACAGTTTGGTGTAAGTTTGGGAGGACCAATCATAAAAGATAAATTATTCTTCTTTGTAAACGGAGAGCACACTACACGTGTATCCCCTGGAACAAGTATGTTAGCGAATAGAGGTGAAGAAGTAGGTGGGAATATATCAAGAGTTTTAGCTTCTGACTTAGATAGAGTTAAAGATCTATTAATGTCTAAATATGGCTATGATCCTGGTGTATATGAAGGATTTAATAATGACCAAAAAGCTACTAATATTACAGCAAGGTTTGATTGGAACATAAATGATAAAAATAAACTGACTTTCAGATATAATTTCTTGAAATCTTTTAGAGATATTAATCCAAGTACCTCAAACTCTAATTCGGGCCGTGGACCAAATGAAAATACTCTTATTTTTTCAGGGTTAAGATACAGACAAAATGAAAATATTAATTCCTTAACAGCTGAATTGAGTAGTAATATAAATTCTCAGATTTCAAATAACCTTAAGGCTACTTATACGGCTATCCGTTCGGAAAGAGATATGTTAGGAGGCGCTTTCCCATTAGTCGATATAGAAGATGGAACCGGAAGAAATTATATGTCATTCGGGTCTGAACCTTTTTCAGGCTTAAATGTGTTGAACCAGGATTTGGTTTCCATTATTAATGACTTAAATTATTCAATAGGAAATCATAAATTAACATTGGGCGCGTCAATTGGCTTTCAAAAATATGAAAATGGATTTGCACAAATGTTCAATGGTCAATATAGATATAAATCAGTAGACGATTTTATAAGTGCGGCCAATGGTGATAATTCTGTGTCGCCAGCATTATACCAACTTACATATTCTGCAGTAGCAGGTAATGCGCGTCCAACAGCACAATTCAGTATGATGCCATTATCACTGTATGCACAGGATGATTGGTTTGTAATGCCGAATTTAAAAGTAACTTATGGTGTTCGTTTGGATATGCCGATTTACACTGCTGATATAATTGCAAATGAAAAAGTGAAAGCTATGTCGTTTGCAGATGAAAACGGAGAAGTGGAAAAACTGGATGTTAGTAAAACACCTAAATCTAGAGTACAAGTATCCCCTAGAGTATCGGCTGAATATGATGTTTATGGCGATAAATCATTAGTGTTGAGAGCAGGATCTGGATTCTTCACTGGAGGTGTACCGGGAGTATGGTTAACAAATCAAGCTGGACAAACAGGTATGTTATTCGGAAGTGATTTTTTAACTAATCCGACTGATAGACCTTTTACATCTGATCCATCTGCTTACATTCCTTCAAATCCTACAACTCCTGGAACGTATGAAATTAATGTAACATCAGATAATTTTAAACTTCCTCAAATTTGGAGATCAAGCTTTGGAGTTGATTACACGCTTCCTACAAGAACAAAAATATCCGTAGAGGGAATGCTGACCAAATCTATTAATGAGGTTTATCATAGGGATGCAAATCAAGTCGCGGCAGTTGGTAGATATGCTGGTAATGGTGATACTCGTCAATATTATGCAGGAAGTAATGCTGTAGCAAACCGTATTAATCCGGAAATTACCAGAGCTATTGTTTTGGATAATACAAGTAAAGGATATGCCTCAAACATTACCCTCCAAGTAACTCAACCTTTTGGTCGATTTGGAGATGCAATGGTAGCTTATACTAGAAGTAATGCAAAAGATATTACTTCAAATCCAGGATCTCAAGCGAATTCAGCATATTCTGGAAACGTAATTGTAGACCAACCTAATACCCCTATATTAGCTTATTCAAGCTTTTTAGTTAAAGATAGAGTTGTAGCTGCTGTGAATATCAATTTTGCAGTTGCGAAAAATTTCCCATCTAAAGTAGGGTTATTTTACGAAGGACGTCCTTATGGAGATTCATTTGGAGGAACAAGATTTAGTTATACCGTCTCCAATGATCCAATGCAAATGGCTGGAAGGATATCTAATCAATTGATGTTTGTACCAACTGATAGATCACAAATTGAACTTGTAGATATTACAGGAGATAATGCTGAAACTGCAGATAGCCAATGGGAAAGACTTAACTCTTACATCGAACAGGATGATTATTTAAGTGGTAGAAGAGGAAGTTATGCTGAAAGAAATGGTGCAAGCTACCCATGGATGAACAGATTTGATCTTCGTTTTATGCAAGAATTTTCTACATTGCTGAAGAATAACGATCACAAATTGCAAGTGTCAATTGATATCGTAAATCTAGGAAACTTATTAAATAGCAACTGGGGAGTTACTAAAGTTCCTGCAACAAATAGCTTATTACAATTCAAAGGTGCTGATTCTCAAAACAGACCTACTTATAGCGTAAATCAAGCTTTAGGTAAAGAGACATACAGAGTTAATACCGGAATGGATTCTCGTTACCAAATTCAATTAGGTGTTCGTTATATTTTCAACTAATATTTAACAGAACCTAGTATTATAAATCCTTCAGTTTTTGTAAACTGAAGGATTTTTTTTGAATAAAAAAAGGGAACTAAATATTTAGTCCCCTTAATCATTATATAAAATTTCTTTAATCTATATACGCATAGGTAATTCCATCTCCTCCCCGATCTGCATGCTCATCCTCAAAGCGGCTAACATGATTATATTTTCTTAAATAATCCCGGATAAACTTCCTCAGGATTCCATCTCCTTTACCATGTACAATCTTTAAAGAAGGATAGCCAATCATTACTGCACGGTCTAATACCATTTCGATCTTAGCTAAAGCATCCTCTGTTCTCATACCACGTACATCAACCTCAGGATGGAAATCAGCAACGCTTTCTGATGAAACTGACTTAAATCGTTTTGAAGCCTTTGCTTTTTCCTTGCCTCTTAATTTTTCAACTTTATTCTTTTTGACAACAGTACGTAAATCTCCCAGAGCCAGGATTAAATTATTTTTAGCAATTTCGATTACTTGAGCTTCATTACCTGTATCAATAATTTTCACCCAATCTCCTATTTCTACCTCTTGAAGTTCAACAGATTCCTGCTCTACTTTCTTGACTTCTTTTATCTGTTTCTCCCTAAGATGATCGGAAGCATGCTGAAGTCCGGCTCGTAACTTCTTAGTTTGTTCCTTATCCGCCTGTGAGGTCTTGATTTCAGAAATTGTATTTTCTACTAACTTATTAGCATTTTTAATAATCTGCCTTGCCTCCTCCTTAGCATCCTTCATCAATTGCCTCTTATTTTCTTCCAGATAAGATTTAAGATCTTTCAACTCTGCTTGTTGGGAAAGCATTTCTTTTTCTCGAAGGTTTATAGCAACCTTGGTGTCATAAATCTCTTTTTTCTCCCTCTCTAAATCCACTAATAAAGTATCAACTTTTTTCTGTTGTACTCCTATCTTTTGCTTGGCAAGATGAAGCACTTCTTTTGGAAGACCTATATTTTGCGCAATTTCAAATGCATATGAACTACCTGGCTTACCCGTTTGAAGAATATACAAAGGCCTCATGGCCTCGTTATCAAATAACATAGAAGCATTCTCAATGCCTTCGGTGTTGCTGGCAAATACTTTTAAATTAGAATAGTGAGTAGTGATAACTCCTCTGATCTTCTTCTTATTAAGAACTTCTAATACCGCTTCGGCAATAGGTCCTCCAAATTGTGGATCTGTACCGGTACCAAATTCATCGATCAAGACCATCGTCCTGGCATTAGCGAATTGTGTAAAATATTTCATCTTAGAAAGATGGGCACTATAGGTACTTAAGTCACTATCAATAGATTGATCATCCCCAATATCAGCAAACACTTGTTTAAATACGCCAAGTTTTGACGTTGGTTCGCAAGGAATAAGTAATCCTGATTGAAACATAAGCTGCAATAAACCAACAGTCTTCATACAAACGGATTTACCACCTGCATTTGGTCCTGAAACCAGTAATACCCGGTC
>Ga0308157_10009295_pt1 | contig 10927 bp, 9 predicted proteins | sample PhyBR1_FD_201035 | JGI IMG/M metagenome (GOLD analysis project Ga0308157, IMG submission 201035) | Phyllosphere microbial communities from UC Gill Tract Community Farm, Albany, California, United States - DLSLB.R1 | ecosystem: Host-associated > Plants > Phyllosphere > Unclassified | place: USA...
TTCGATCCGGCAGATCCGGAAGCAGGGAGAAACGCACATGGAACATAACTCTTCCGTTCATTCAAATAAACGAGATCGCACGGCGGGCAGCACTTCCGTACGGGCGAATTCAAGATCGGGACGTTCTGCGGAAGTTCCCGACGGTTTTCTTCTCCCCCTTGCCAATTCGTCCGAACTTGCGGTCGAGCTGCGTATTCGCATTGCGCGCGGCGACTGGATCGAAGGCGAAAAGCTGCCTTCCGTTCGCCGCATGTCGGAAGAAACAGGGTTGCACCGCCTAACCGTGTACAAAGCGTATAATCGTCTCAAAGACGAAGGATTGATCGAATCCCGCGAAAAGTCGGGGTATTATCTGACCGTGCCCCGTCGCCCTGCGGAAACCGGGTTCGGCAGCGTGCAGCGGTTTCGATCGCCCGAGCAGTCAGAGAGCGGATCGCCCGGCGCGGAAGCTCCGCAGCCTGCGCTGCTCGGCGAGCTGCACAGCGTAGAATGCCGTTATCAGTTCTCGCAGGCGTTGATCGATCCGCTGCTGCTGCCCAACTCTTATCTGTCCGAAGAAGCGAAGCATGTATTCGATCTGTATCCTCGCGTGCTTGGGACGTATGCGCCTTTGCAGGGCGACGAGGAACTGCTGAACGTGCTGCGCCGCTATATGTCGGAGACCTGCGGCTTCGTTCCGGAAGGCCAGGAACTGCTGGTCACGAGCGGCGGGCAGGAAGCGATCCATTTGACTTGCGAAGCGCTCGTTCGTCCCGGCGACGCCGTGCTGATCGAGCAGCCGAGCTACAGCGTAGCCATCGAGATGTTCAAGCATCGCAATGCGCGCCTCGTTCCGGTCGATATTCATCCGGACGGTTATCGGATAGATGAGATCGAAGCGCTGATGCGCCGCCATCGACCGGTGCTGTTCTATCTGAATCCGACGTTTCATAATCCGACCGGATGGTGCGTGCCCGCCGAGCAGCGCAAGCGCCTTGCCGATCTGGCCGAAACGTACAACTGCATTTTGGTGGAGGACGATGCGTTCCGCGACGTGTATTTCGATACGCCGCCGCCTCCTCCCGTATATAGCTACGATACGGCGGGCAATACGATTTATATCCGTAGCTTCAGCAAGTATGTGTTTCCGGGTCTGCGCATCGGCTGTCTCGCCGCGCGTGCCGATCTGATGCGCCGTCTATTGACGGCAAAAGCACGCAGTACCGGCGGAACGCCGCTGCTCAATCAAAAGGTATTCGCGCATCAGTTCCAGTCGGAGCGCTCGCGCCGCCATCTGCATAAACTGCGTACGGCTTTGCAGATGCGTAAGGACGCGATGGAAAAAGCTTTGGAAGGCTCGGGCTGGACCTGGCATTCGCCGCAGGGCGGGCTGAATTTATGGATTAAGCTGCCTGAGGGGATTAGTCCGCAGCGATTGCTCGCCGACGCGCTGGGAAGCGGATCGGGCGAGGACACGATATCGTTCGTACCGGGATCGTTTTTCGATCCGGAAGGCCGGCCGGACCCGCATATTCGGCTGAGTTTCTCGATGTTGAACGAGCGGCGGATCTCGGAAGGTGTTGCGCTACTGCGAGCGCACGCGGAAAAGCAGGGTTTTCGTTGAGGGAAGCTGGGGAGGCGGATGGAGAAATTCGTTTCGGTCGCGTGTTGAACTTGGGAAGCTGAATTATTTTTATAAGGAAGCTTCCCAAGTTCAAAGGCGAACGCTAACGCTCCTTCACTGAATTTCTCCCTCCGCCTCTCGCTTCGTCTACAACCAAAATCCTGCTTCGGTTTGCTCGTATATGTTTGGGATATAAAAAAAGATAGCGTCCGGGCCTGAGGCCGGACGCTTTTGCGTTTTGTTGCACTGATTGCATCGCATCGCATCGCATCGCATCGCATCGCATCGCATCGCATCGCATCGCATCGCATCGCATCGCATCGCATCGCATCGCATCGCATCGCATCGCATCGCATCGCATTCACAATTATGCTTGCTCTTAAGAAGCAGGTACAGCCTCCTGCTGGTCGGCTTCTTTTTCTCGAAGTTGGGCTTGGTAGAGGGCGAAGTAGCGGCCTCGGAGGGTCATGAGTTCGGCGTGGGTTCCGGTCTCGGCGGCGCGGCCTTTTTCCATGACGATAATACGGTCGGCGCCCTGGATCGTGGAGAGGCGGTGGGCGATGACGAAGGTAGTGCGGCCTTTTTTCAACTGTTCGAGTGCTTGTTGTACTTTGCGTTCCGATTCGTTGTCGAGGGCGGAGGTCGCTTCATCCAGTAGAAGAACCGGCGCGTTTCGAAGCAGGGCACGGGCGATGGCGATTCGTTGGCGTTGGCCGCCGGAGAGGCGGGCGCCGCGTTCGCCGATCTTGGTGTCGAAGCCTTCCGGGAATTCGCGGATAAAGTCGTGGGCTTCGGCCATTTTTGCTGCCCGTTCGATCTCCTGCTCGCTGGCTTCCGGCTTTCCGTCGGCGATATTTTCGCGGATCGTGCCGGAGAACAGATGCGCCTCTTGCGGCACCCAGGCGAAGTGGCTGCGTTGTTGTCCGAGATCCATTTGCCGGGCGTCTTCGCCGTTCAGCAGCATGCGTCCGGACTGAGGTGGATACATGCCGAGCAGAAGCTTGAAAAGCGTGGTTTTGCCGCCGCCGCTTTCACCGACCAGCGCGACGGTCTCTCCTGCTTTTGCCGTAAGAGTGACATCCTTCAATCCTTTGCCTTCATGAGTTTGCTCGTTCTCCGCTTCATTCCCGCCTTCTGTATCGTAGGAGAAACTTAAGTTTTCCAAACGAAGCTCATGCAGGGACTCGACTGTAGCGTTGTCTTCTCGCAGTTCTTCGGTTTCTGCCGGAGCGTCGATGACTTTAAAGATTCGATCGGCTGCGCCCAAGCCCTGCTGCATGCCCGCCCACATGCTCGGCAGCACGGTAAAAGGCATCACCAAGTAGTTCATAAGCTGAATAAACGCCAACATCGAACCTACCGTAATGTTGCCGATATGAACCAGATAAGCGCCAGCCACGATCGCGCCGACGAACATCAGGTTGCCCGCAAAAGCACTCGCCGATGCGCTGCCGCCTTGAATGCGTGCGCTTTTCATTTCCCATCCGAAAATTTCACGGCTGCGTTGGAGAAAAGCAGTAAATGTGCGGCGTTCCATGCCATACGCTTTGACGACGGACGGAGCGCCGAAAACATCCTGCAAATACACGGTCGCTTCTCCGATCGCTTCCTGTTGACCTGCCGCGCTGCGGCGTATCGCTTTGCCTGTAAGGCCGCCGATCAAAATCATGACGGGTCCCATCGCGAAACAAAGCAGGGCCATCGGCCAGCTGATCGTCAACAGATAGATGAATGCGCCGAGCGCAAGCAAAGGATTGCTGACCAAGCCGAAAAGAGTCGTGCCCATTGCTTCGCCGACCGCCTGATTGTCGCTGGTCATCCGCGATAAAAATTCGCCGGAGTGATGCTTGTCCGTATACTTGGCCGGAAGACGAAGGATATGATTCAGCGTATCTTCCCGAAGGTCTTTTCGAATAGAGGCCGAAGCTTTGGTCCGCAGCACCTGATCCGCATAATGCACGATTACTTCGCCGACCAAGATTCCGCCGCCGATCAGGAGCAGCGTCGGCCAGGATTGTTCGGAACCGTAGACGGCCGCATTCGTGACCAGTGCCAAAAACCAGGCAATGCTTAAGCTCAGGCCTATTTTGACCAGCGTAATGATACCAAGTCCTGCGTAGAGAGTTTTGTAATGACGTATGTATGCCGCTAACCGCTTGAATGTTCCCTTCGACGCACCGTCGACCGCTCTGTCAGTCCCTTTTTTCATCGTAATCTCCTCCGCTCTCCTGTTTTGTTGCTGCTATATCCAGTATAAGGAAAGAAGAAGGATGAGGAATTGGACGCCGGACCTGATTTGTTCTCCGTCCGCGGACCGAGTCGGCTGGCGACCGAAGACGGAGCGGCGGTTTCAAGCATCTCGGCGCAGGCGCAGGCCGCGTAAAAAGCCCTGGGTGCCAAAGCCCGAACAAGCAAGAAAAAGCGCACGAAAAAAGCGGAAAACAAAAAGGCTCTTTTTGTTTTCCGCTTTTCGATTTTAAAAGATTGCGTATTTGCGTCCGATGCGGTTATTTCGATGCTTCCAGACCTGCCGCCTCGGCGATCAAACGGAACGATTCCATTCGGGCTTCGTACCCGATCCCTGGGCAAACGACCATGATTTCGTCCGCTTCGTAGGTATCGCGAATATCCAGAAGACGTTCCCGCACGCGCTTCATGTCTCCCACGACCAACGACATGCGGTCATCGTTCCCTTTCAATTCCGACCGGCCGATCGGCGATTCCGGAAATTGGTCGCGGAAGCGTTCGGCCAGCGTCAACGCTTTGCCGTCGGTCGACGCGCAGATCACGTTTACCGCGACGATCACATGCGGCTTTTCGCGCTGCGCCGAAGGCTTGAACGCATCGCGATAGGTTCGCACGATCTCCGGCCCGTCGCTTGCGCTCATGAACTGTCCGAACGCGTAGTAGGAGCCGCAAGCGGCCGCCATGTTCGCGCTTTTCGTATTCGTGCCCAGCATCCATAACTCGGGCGGCTGCTTGGGCTGCGGACGCGCCCGTACAGACTCGCCGTCATAGCGGTAGCTGCCGTCCATCAACTCGCACAGCTGATGCACCTTATCCGGCATCTCCCCTACATGCGCCAGGAAGTTGCCGCTCAGCGCCATCGTCGTATGCGCGTCGCCGCCCGGCGCCCGGCCGATGCCGAGATCGATCCTCCCCGGATACAAGGCAGCCAGCAAATTGAAGCACTCGGCCACTTTGAGCGGGCTGTAATGCGGCAGCAGCACGGCACCGGCTCCGATCCGAATCCGGTTCGTGCGCGCCCCGATATGCGCCAACATTACTTCGGGCGCGGTACAAGCGAGCGAATCCATCCCGTGATGCTCGGACAACCAATACCGGCCGTATCCCCACTCTTCCGCGCTGCTCGCCAGCCTTGCCGACTGGTTCAACGCTTCTTCGTCCGAGACTTGATCGAACCTTGGCGACATATCCAGGATTCCCAATGCCATTTTCGTCATGATGACTTACCCCTTCCCTGGCGCCCGGGTTTCCCCGATTCGCCGCGGTGCTTCCATCATTGTGATTCCTGCTTTTTGATTCCTGCTTCTTTTGACGTAAATTCCCTGTTTTTGTTGCGCGAAGCAAGGAAATCAATCGATATCGTAAATGGAACCGACCTTCAGTCCGTACAATTCGTTGTAGATTTTTTCCGCGAACATATCCGTCATGCCCGCGATATAGTCGATCACCATGCGCTCCCATGTCCATACCGGCGTCTCTTGCTTCTGATCCCGTTCGAAACGGTGAATCCAGTCGCTCGGAATGATCGAAGTCGCCGTTTTCGGATCGACGAACGCGTCCCACAGCCGGCGTATGATCCACTCGCTGCGTTTTTGCAGACGCTGCACGCGCAGATCGCGGATCATGGTCACCCAGGCAAAACTTTTGAGCACGCTCACCGTCCGCAGCATATCGTCATTTTCCGCGCCGTCTTTGACGAACGTGATTTTTTTCCAGTTGCCGTCGTCGATCACGCCCAGATTGCTGACGAAATGATTCACCCAATAAGCTTTAACCTCGCGCCGCGTCCGTGAAAAGTCCCGATCGCACACCGGCCATTTGGAATTCCACGCTTGCAGGTAATCGTCGAGCACCGCGCTGACCTTCATGCTGATCGCTTCGCGGTCGACGCCCTGCCATACCCGGTCTTCGAGCGTTTGGATCTTTTCGAGAATTAAGTGGTGCGTGCCTTCGTCGTGCATAAAATGCTCGTGGACTTCGATCTTGCCTGCCTTAATCCCGTCTTCCAGATCGTGCGCCGAATACGCGATGTCGTCGCACAGATCCATCAGTTGGGCTTCCAGCGTCGTTTTGCGTTCCGGGATCTGCCATTCTTTGCGAACGCCCGAAATGTAGTTCCATTCGCTCCTGTACATGCCTTTTTTATTTTCAAGTCCGGAGAACGGATATTTGTTGATGCCGAGCAGCACCGCGTCCGATAGGTTCAGCCCGTCAAGATTTTCCCGCTTCTCCAAAAACATCATTAACCTAAAATTGTGCGCGTTGCCCTCGAAATGTTCGTAGCGGTAGCGCATTTCGTTGTGTTTTTCCCGTTTTTTGTCCGCATTTTCCTTTTTTCCCCGGAGTTCTTTGCGCGTGCGTTCTTCGATCAGCTTCTCCAAAATGTCGGCCAAGACTTCTTCGCCTTTGTGCCCGAACGGAGGATGGCCGAAGTCGTGGGCGATCGACGCGCATTCCACGACTTCCGGATCGAGCACCAGTCCTGGACTGTCCGCCCGTTCCAACGTGATTTCGGGATATTGGAAAACAAGATTTTTCGCCGCTTGACGCGCGATCTGCGCAACTTCGAGCGAGTGCGTGAGCCGCGTGCGGTAGTAATCTCCGGTACCCGCGCCGAATACTTGCGACTTGCCCTGCAAGCGGCGGAACGTCGGGGAATGGATCAGCCTCGAATAGTCGCGCTCGAACGAAGAACGCGAAGCTTCGTGCTTGTCTTCGGCATGCTGCCGGTGTTCTCTTTTTTCCGTCAAACTCATATCGGTCCAGCCGCCCTCTCTGTCTGTGAATCAGGTTGAATCAGTTGGACTCGATTATACCTGTTTTCGCTACTGTGTAAAAGAGGGATGGGGAAAAGTAAAGGGGCTGCGGGAGAATTTCGTTCGAGTCGCTGTCTCACGCAGGATTTGCAGTTGGAATGTACATTCCAACTGCAAATCCTGCGTTCAAAGGCGTCTCGAACTGAATTTCTCCCTCCGCGTGTTGGCTTTTTTGTAGTAAAAAAATGAAGGAGTGAGGGGCGCTTTGGTTGAGGTTAGAATATCGGCTTCTTACGTTAGTGGGTTCACGTTTGGCTAAGCGTTACCTTGCCGTTATGGGTTACGGAAGACTACTCCTTTTTCAGCAAATAGGTTCGTACGGAAGGGAGTAAGGTTACGATCAAGATTATGAGGCTAAGAGCGGTGTAACCGAGATGTACGATATGCACGGTGTTCATCATGTAGGTTTGTACGGTGATCCAGATGATTTGGCCAAAGCCGATGTATAGGGACAAGGCCCAGGGGGGATGAAGGTCGTTTCGGTAAAGATTGAAGGCTTCGGCGATTTTCCAGTTGGGACGGCGCCAGATGGCGTAGGCAACGAGCAACGGGAGTAGGCCGAAGATGACTAGCAGTAAGATGCCGGGGATTAGGAAGCTTGGGAAAAAGGTGCGTTCCAGCATGGAGAGCGGTATGCCCATTGCTTCTCCGGTTGGGTCGAAGATGAGCATGACTCCGCCGCCTAAGGCACCGAAGCCGAGGATTGCGTGTAAGAGGATGAGGAAGATGGCTGCGGCGGGGATGAGCTTTTGCTTGGACGGTGCTTGAGGAATTGGACTGGGGTTGGCTGTATGTATTGCGGGTTGGGTCTTGCGGGGGCGTGTTTGATTCGACTTTGTCATCATGAAAGCCACCTTTTTTATTTGTTTTTCTTCGCGTAGTACGATCGTGGTGAGAGTGTGAGGGAATCAGGTTACGCTACTTGCTGTTGAAAATCGCGGATTGGCAAAAGGATTGGATCGATATTTCTACATTCAGTTTAAAAGATCTAGAGGCCATATTGCACGGACAAGCGTCACACTGTAGTAGCTTGATCCAGTTAGATGTAAGGTTACGTTAATAGGTACTCAGCATCTAAATAGGTGCACACTTTGACTTTAGTATAGTGAAAAAATGCACGTAGTATATCCGTCTCGCGGTGGAACACAAGCTGCTGCTGAGGCCAGATAAAGACAAGGCCTGAGTATCGAACTTTAGACAAAACAAAAAACCTTGATATCCCTTCCCGCCTGGATTGGAAGGGATACCAAGGTTTGAAGTTGTACTTTTGAATGATCACTACTGTTCAGGCAATCCGGCTGCACGTCGAAGGCGATTAGCGCGATTGTGCGCGGTATCCGCAGCTTCAATATCGCCTTTGCTTTTCGCTTGATACCAAGCCGGAGACAGCCAGCGAAAGACCAGTTCCTGCACATTCGACTTATGCAGCTTGACTGCGCTTGCGAGTTTCCGGCCTGCGTCGTCGATTCCGGCTGCGGATCGCAGATTAACCGCCAGACGATGGAAATGGTCCGCTTCAGGCTGCTTGTCGGCTGTTCGCGCAGATGCCCAAGCGGGGCGGACGTATTCGGCGATCAGCGCTAGAGCGATCTCAGGGGGAAGCGGGACGAAGTCGGTAGTTGCGTTCGGCACGGGGGCGGGAAGCTTGGCTGGCTGCGGTGAATTTGAGGTGCCGTTCCCTACCGTCGGAGAGCCGTTTGTTTTTTCATCGTTGAGAATCTTTAATTCGGCTGTTACGTCGGTGATCAGGTCTTTGAGCGTGCGACCACCTGATTTGAGCACGTTATCACAGTCGATTTTTCGCGCCGGGTCGAGTTGTTTGTGACTCGGAATGAAGAGACGCGGGTCTTTGTTCCACCTTTGGCAGCAGAAGGCTAAGTACCAGACGAAGCGCTTGTACGCTGCTTCAAAGTCGATGCTGCCTCCATAACACAGCTCCACGCCGAGCGCGGCATCATTGGCATCGTAGCCGAATCGCTCGTTATCCGTCGTGACATTGTACAGCACATGCCAAGCTTTTTCGGCCGGGTCGGAAGCTGTACCTGCCGGGATGATTTCGAGAATTTGCTTGTCGTCGATAAAGGTGTGTGCCGAAGCGGAACGATCCGTGAGCGCGTTGAAGTATCGGTAGTGGTTATCCGCGCTTGCTCCGGGATTGCCGGTATCGTGAGCGACAAAAAAAGCCGGCACTCTGGTTGTGAGCCGGAGGCCTGGCCTGGTGTTAGAGCGCTTAGTGATGTAACGGCGCTGGATGGGGTATTTAGTTGGTTCGTTCAATGAAAGGACTCCTTTCTTTTTCATTGTGTTATTACGTTGAAAGTAGTTGTAGAACTACTTGCCATTATGCAGTTCGGTTACTGTCCGATGTCTCTGGCGAGTCATCTGATTCGGGATGCTCGCTTTCTTTTTCTAGTTTGATTGGCTCGGGTTGTGCGTCTGAGGTCAACTGCGAGTTTTCTGCCGGATTCGACTTCGATTCAAAAATCTGAACGGCATTGCGCAAAAAGCCTGGCATCGGAACTCCGATCTTACCCATATTTTCAATCACCGAGAGGAGTTCGTTAGCTAGGTAGAAAAAAACGACGGCGTCGCGGAAGATGTGCAACTCTCCCAGTACGCCGTCGATCAGGTGTGCAATGGCGACGACCGCGAAGATCGCCACCTTGCGCATAATACCGACAAAGCCCGTCCGACTCCTCAGTTCCCCGCGCACCCAGGCCGACGCCCAGCCCGTTGCCCAATCGATACTGACCAGTACGAGCAGCAGTGCGATTAACATGTTTATACCTCCTGTCCAAAAGCCGACCGCCGCTGCGAGGAGCATAATAGCGTATCTCAAAAATCGCTGGGCAGGGATCGACAGATCATTTGCTCATTTATAGCTTTTATGATAAAATTTTTAAAATTCATAATCGACTTTCCTATTCTCAAAATAAAATTTTTAAATAAGGAGCCGTGATTCTATGTTCCCTAATAATCTTAATGGCAATGACGAAGAAATTGCCAGACAAAGAGCTGAAAACTCTCATAGAGAAGTCTCCACTACATCAATAAAAGGAACAATCATTACGGTGCTAATCATCGCAGTCGTTTTATTTTTAATTTTTTATGGAATTGCTTATTTTAGAACTAATTAAAGGAACTTTCTTACTATTTGCCTCTTCACCAAACGTCCTCTCGAAGGATAGAGAAGTAAATGTTGTTTCAATTCTAAACTTAAAATTCTGGGGAAGTCTCTGCGAGTTCTGAAAAAATTCTTCACCTGCAGATCCGGTTCGTTTTTTTACAGGACGTCTTACAGTGAAGAATCTACGTTTGCAAAAATAGCGACCGGTCTCATAGAAAAGATGAGTGCCGGTCGCTTTGTTACTCTTAAAAAAGTTAAAGGAACATATAACCCGGAAGAGTATTCGATTCAGTAAAGCGAACGAGACTACGTTTTACCGTAAATGCTCCAATTCCTGTACTTGTACCATTAGACCCAACAATAGCTCCTTCAGTAGCATAATAAACAATCGGCAGTCGGGATTGCGGGCTTCCCCAGCTAATAAACCGTTCCCCACAACCACATTTAAACCATCCGCCACCATCAAGTTGATTAATTTTTGCACCACTTTCATCTTTTACAGAAGCAAAGCCTTGGGATCTCATCTGATGCTGTGCGTAAATCGGACATGGGTTTTCTGCCATTTTAATTCCTCCTAAATTAGATTTATGTTTTCGGGAGTTTCGCCAGAACCTGTTCGCGCCGCCTGCTGCATGACAAAGACGGCTGCGTCGCCCGCAAGGGCCGCACCCGTCTTTTCAGCGGATATGAGCTTCTCTGAGCTTTCGGCGCCCGGCCTCTCGCTCAACTTCCCGATGATATAATCTTACCGCCTTTTTCACCAAACGAAGACGGTGAAGCGTCCGACTTTTGTCCGATAAAAGGCGGGAAAAAGACGAATATTGGGCGGAAAAAGAGCGGAATACTTCTACCGAGGCCGCAACAACGGGACTTCCGCTGCTTTTTAGACGCTTGAACTTTTCTAACCTTAACCTAATGAATTGATCAAGCTACTCCGCCTTTCTTCTATATATAAAGATATGCTTTGTCGCCTTCGTTTCTCCCTCTCAAACAAATTCAACAGCTTCTCCATATTTCAATATTGTCAAGATGCTTGCCCTATGCTACTATATAGTGTATGTGATTATTGATTATTTTAAGAAGGAGTTGAAAATAGATGAAACAAGGAATTCACCCTAACTACCAACCGGTAGT
>Ga0308157_10009296_pt1 | contig 10927 bp, 8 predicted proteins | sample PhyBR1_FD_201035 | JGI IMG/M metagenome (GOLD analysis project Ga0308157, IMG submission 201035) | Phyllosphere microbial communities from UC Gill Tract Community Farm, Albany, California, United States - DLSLB.R1 | ecosystem: Host-associated > Plants > Phyllosphere > Unclassified | place: USA...
TCGTCCAGCAGGATTAGCCGAGGGTCGGAGGCAAGCGTCATGGCGATCTCCAGCGAGCGCTGCTCGGAATACGCCATCTCGCCGGCCAGCGTAGCAGCGCGCGCCGTCAGGCGAACCAGTTCTAACAGACGCTCGGTCTCTCGACGGATGACGCGGTCGTTGTCGATGAACTTCCAGAACGAATACTGCAGGCCGTGCACGCGCATGACGGCCAGGCGGATGTTCTCGAACACGCTCAGCTTTGGGAACACGTTGGTGATCTGGAACGAGCGCGCCAGGCCGAGCCGGTTGATCGCCTGCGGCGTGCGCCCGCCGATCGACCGGCCGTCGAAGACGATCTCGCCGGCGCTCGGCGCCAGGTGGCCCGAGAGCAGGTGGAACAGCGTGGACTTGCCCGCGCCGTTGGGGCCGATGAGCGCGTGACGCTCGGCATTCACTAGATCGAGGTCGACGCCGCGCATGATCTCGGTCGGCCCGAACGACTTGCGCAGGCCGCGGATGCGGAGGACGGGTTCGGTCATGCGAGGCTCCGGGTGACGGGTACGTTGACGACGGTAGCGGAGGCGGAGGCGGAGGCGACGGACGGAGGCGCCGACTCGCCCTCCTCCAGCGCCCGGTGCAGGCGGCGGGCGAACCACACGAGCGCCAGGCCGACGGCGAACAGCGCGGCGGGCACCGCCCAGGTGGCCGGCGAGCCGGGCGACCAGGCGCGCGACAGCAGCGTCACGTCCGGCCAGGCGACGCCCGGGTTCATCTGCACAGCGGCGCGGTAGTCCTGCGAGAACACGCGCTGGAGCAATTCGACGGCGAACGTGCCGCCCAGGCTCAGCAGCGATGCCGCGCCTACGGACAGCAGCACCAACGGCAGCAGCCGCGCCAGGCCGAAGCGCCGGCGGAGTCGGCCCAGAGTGCCGGGCAGCCCCGCCAGGCCGGCGGGCATGAACAGCATCACCAGCACGAACAGGATGCCTTGATAGAGCAGCCACGACCGCGTCAGGTCCGACATCGCATAGCCGAAGAAGGTCATGAGCGCAGCGCCCAAGGCTGGGCCGAGGAACACGCTGACGCCGCCGATGAAGCAGTTCAGGATCACCGACGCCGACAGGGCCGGGTCAAACACCACGTAGTTCGCCGACTCGTTGGACAGCACCTGCAGCGCGCCGGCGACGCCGGAGAACATGGCCGAGATCGCGAACACCGCCACGCCCAGGCCGTGTACGTCGTAGCCCAGGAAGCGCAGGCGCTGGCTGTTCTCGCGCAGGCCGCAGGTCAGGCGCCCGAGCGGGGTGCGGGTGTAGAGGTAGAGCAATCCCACGCACAGCAGCGTCCAGCCCAGCACCAAGTAGTACACCTGCGTGGTCGAGCCGAAATCGAACCCCCAGGCCGGCATGCGCATGCTCGAGACACCGGCCTCGCCGCCGAACAGCCCCTTGAGGTGCGGCGCGAGCGAATGCACCAGCTCGGCGATGGCCAGCGTGATCATGGCGAAGTAGGTGCCGGTGCGCTTCGTCGCGAACCAGCCGGCGACGCCGCCAAACACCAGCCCGAGGCCGGCACCGACCAGCGGCAGCAGCGGCGTGGGCAGCAGCCCCGCGCCGCCCACCGCGTTCATGGCGTGCACGGTGGCGAAGGCGCCGACGCCGAAGTAGGCCGCGTGGCCGAAGGACAGCATGCCGGCCTGGCCGCAAAGCACGTTATAGGCGCTGGCGAACAGCGCGGCGATGAGCATCTGCACGGCCGCGTTGAGCAGGCCCTGCGACAGCAGCACCGGCGCGGCGAGCAGCAGCGCGACGCCGGCCGCGACGATGGACAGGGTGGTCTTCATGGTCATGGCGTCAGCCCTTCTCGCCCATGAGCCCGCCCGGACGCACCAGCAGGATCAGCAGCATCAATGCGAATGGAATGGTGGCCGACAGGCTGGAAATCTTCAGCGTCATCAGCCCGCCAACGCCCTGGGCCCAGTCGCCCACGCCCACCAAGGCCAACAGGTCGGCCAGACTGCGGTCGATGCCCACCGCCAGCGAGGTGACGACGCCGATCAGCAGCGAGGCAAGCATCGCCCCGCCCAGCGAGCCGAGCCCACCCACCACCACCACCACGAACACCATCACGCCCAGTTCGAGCGCCATGTTGGGGTTGGTCGTGTAGAAGGCCCCGGCCACTGCGCCGGCCAGGCCCGCCAGCGCCGCGCCGACGCCGAACACGCCCATGAACACCAGCGGCACGTTGTGCCCCAGGGCCTCGGCCATGCGCGGCTTGTGGATCGCCGAGCGCACCACGATGCCGACCCGGGTGCGCGTGAGCAGCACGTAGATGACCACGAACATCGCGATGGCGATGCCACCCATGAGCAGCCGGTAGACCGGGTACTGCGCGCCGCCAATGGTGAAGGCCGACACGTCGAGCGCCGCCGGAATGCGGTAGTCGACCGGGTAGTTGCCGAAGAACAGCTTGATCGACTCAGCGACGATGAACGACAGCCCGAAGGTCAGCAGCAACTCGTGCGCGTGACCGTACTGATGCACGCGCCGCAGGAAGAAGCGCTCCACCCCCACGCCCACCAGCCCAACCAGGACCGGCGATACGACGATCGCGGCCCAGAAACCGATCGCGCCCTGGAGCGTGTAGGCAAAGTAGGCGCCCAGCATGTAGAACGATGCGTGCGCAAAGTTGAGCACGCCCATCATTCCGAAGATGAGCGTGAGCCCGGCGGACACCATGAACAGCAGCAATCCGTAGACGACGCCGTTCATGAGCGAGACGAGGAACTGGTCCATGGCCGCTCTCCCGCCGCTCAGCCCGGTCGCTTCATGGCGCAGTTGGACTGCGCCGGGATCGAGGCCTCGGTCGCCGTGAAGCGCTTGACCGGCTTGAAGCCCATGTCGGTCTCGTCGGCCTTGTAGCGCGCGTCCTTCGCCACGGTGGAGACGACCATCGGCATCTGCACTTGGTGGTCGGCCGCGCGCATGCTCATCTGGCCCATTGGCGAGGTGACCTTCGCGGTCTCCAGCGCCTTGGCGAACGCGTTGACGTTGAGCTTGCCGCCCTCGGCTGGCGTGCGCTTGAGCGCGTCGGCCACCATCGCCATGCCGAAGACGGTCTGCGGCTCGATGAACGCGGGCGCGTGGCCGGTCCTGGCCTTGTACTCGTTCACGAAGCGTTCGCCCTCGGCGCCGCCGGCCTCGGCGTTGAAGGTGTGGACCACGAAGTGTCCGATAGCCAAGTCGCCGGCGTTGGCCAGATTGCCCGGCTGGTCGAGGAACACCGTGCCGAAACGCACCTTCAGGCCGGCCGACTTCGACGCCTTCATCAGCAGCAGCAGGTCGTTGGACCAGTTGCCCGTGAGCACTGAATCGGCCTTGGTGGCGGCTATCTTGACCACGTAGGGCGCGAAATCCTGCACCTTGTTGACGTCGTGCAGGGTCTTCTCGACCACCTGGTAGCCGCCGGCCGCCGCGTTGTCGGCGATGGCGCGCTCCATGTCCTGGCCCCAAGAGTAGTTCTGGTTGATCGAATAGACCCGCGTGCCCAGGGCACCGGCCTGCTTCATGGCGTTGACCAGTGCCTTGGTGCGCAACTGGGCGTCGCCGCTGAAGCGGAAGTGGTGGAAGTTGCACTTCTCGCCGGTCAGTTCCAGCGCCTCAGCGCCGACGTTGATGTAGACAATCTCGCGGCCGGGATTGCGCAGGTTGTGCTTGCGCACGTCCTCGGTGATCTGCCCACCGATGGCCGACGAGGCGCCCTGCACCACCATGTGCACGCCGTCGGCCGCCGCGGCCTTGAGCTTGTCGGCCGCGCCGGCCGGACCGCCCTGGTTGTCGTACTCCAGTAGCTGCACGGACTCGCCGTTCCAGCCGCCGGCCGCGTTGATCTGGTCGATGGCATAGCGCACCGCCGTGCGGTAGGCCTGGCCCGACGACGCCTGCGGGCCCGAGAGGGTCTCGAGCACGCCGATCTTCACCGGCGCGGCCGCGGCGGCGCCGCACACGAGCAGGCCCATTACCGGGGCGACGGCGAGGTGGGTGAGACGGTTGCGGGAAGAGGTGTCGCGTTGCTTCATGGATGTCTCCTTGTTCTGGAAGGTCTGGAAAGTCGGTGGGGAAAGTGCGGTCTCAGAGGTGTTCGAGGTTCCCGTCCACGCTGATCGCCTGGCCGGTCACGTTGCGCGCGGCCGGCGATGACAGGAACAGCGCCATGGCGGCGACGTCGTCGAGCGTGACCATGCGGCGCAGAGAAATCTTGCGCAGGTAGTCCGCGCGCATGGCGTCGAAGGACACGCCAGTGGCGGCCGCGCGCGCGCCGATCACGCCGTCCATGCGCTCGCCTTCCACCGTACCGGGCAGGATGGCGTTGACGCGCACGCCGCTCGGGCCGAGCTCGATGGCCAGCGACTTCATCAGGCCGACGATGGCCCACTTAGTCGCCGCGTAGGGTGTGCGGTAGGCGTAGCCGAGGCGGCCGGCCACCGAGCTCATCGTGATGAGCGAGGGGTTGCGGGTCGACGCCTGGAGCATCGGCACCGCGCGCCGCGCGAACAAGAACTGGCTGTGGAGGTTGACTGCGACCGTGCGCTCCCAGTCGCCGGAGGACATGTCCTGGATGGCGCCGGTGGGGCCGGCGATGCCGACGTTGTTCACCAGCACGTCCAGGCCGCCGAGCGCGCCGTGCATGTCCTCGAACACCATGTCGACGTCGGCGGAGGACGAGGCGTCTGCCATGCTCGTGGTGATCTCGGGCACCTCGGCGCCCAGGCGGTCGAGTGCCGCGCGATCAATGTCGCAGACATGGACGCGCGCGCCGGTTTCGCAGAAGGCGCGTGCAATGGCAGCGCCGATGCCCGAGCCGCCGGCGGTGACTAGCACGCGCAGTCCGGGCGCAGGCCGCAATGATTCGATGATGGAGCTCATGGGGAGGGGTTCGACCCGTGGGGTGTTGCGTTGGCATCGAGTGTCCCGGCGACCGGGAGCCGTGCCTATGTACGCTGCCCACACTCAGAAGGGGTCCGCGATGTGAGGTGACTCCGTGTCTGCTACCTTTCCCGACCATGCCCTCCCCGACCCGAACCCCGATGCGTTCTCCGCCATCGCCGATTACCGCCGCGTCCGACGACATCGCCGGCACTCTCGTCGACCTGCTGCATCGCGGCGCCTCGGCCGATGAGTTCGCACGTCTCTTGACGCAGGTTGAGGCCCTGCCCGACGGTGCGCCGGACAAGTCGGGCCGCGTCGAGCGGGTGCGCATGGCGATGGCGCTGCGCAACCGCATCGAGCTGCACGAGCAGCGCGAGCGCGGCATGCTGGCGGTGATCGAGTCGGCGCAGGACCTGTCGGGCCGGCTCGACCTGCAGGGTCTGCTCAAGGCGATCGTCAACCGCGCCCGCAACCTGATGGGCTCGCACCTGTGCTGGCTCACGGTGGTGGACGCAGCGACCGGCGAGTTCCAGGTGGTGGTGACCGACGGCGCCATCTCGCAGCGTACCGTGCGCATGACGGCCGGGCGCACCCTGGGCGTGGCGGGCGTCGTGATGTCCACGCGTCTGCCCTTCTCCACGCCCGACTACCTGCACGACACGCGCTTCGCGCATGACCCCGCGCTGGACGACACCTTCCGCGACGAGGGCGTGGCCGCGCTCGTGGGCGCGCCGCTGATCTGCGAGGACGAAGTGATTGGCCTGTTGTTCGTGGCCGACCGCTACCACCGCACGCACACCGCGCTCAACGTGTCGATCCTGTGCACGCTGGCCACGCACGCGGCGCTGGCGATCCACAACGCTAAGGCGTTCGAGGAGGCGCGCGCCGCGCTGGAGAAAGCCGACCACGCGCGCGCCGAGCTCGAGTGCCACGCGCGCGACGCCCAGGGCGCGGCCGAGGCCCACGAGCAGCTGACGTCGCTACTGGCCCGGGGGGCGTCGCTGCAGGCGATGTGCGAGGCGATCGCCCGGCAGTCCGGCGGCGACGTGCGGGTGCTCGACGAGTCCGGCCAGGTCATAGGCCGCGCGAGCGCGCCGGACCACACCGGCACGGCCGCGGGGGCCTACTCACCCAGCGGCGAACACAGCGCGGCGTTGAACGGCGCCCTGCGCGAGAGCCGCAAGGCCGGCCGCTCCGTCCCGGCCTACCGACACGGCGACGAGCTGTGCCGCGCGATCGCCGTGATCGGCGGCAGCGACGTGCTCGGCGCCGTGCTGCTGTTCCGGCGCGACGACCTGCACGGCATCGCGCTGCGCACCTTCGAGCGCAGCGCGAGCATCGTCGGCGTGGTGCTGCTGTCGCAAGAGCGCGTCGAGGCCGAGCAGAGCCGCGACGTGGCCGCGCTGCTGCGCACGCTCATCGCCCCGCGCCAAGGCGAGCCGACGCTCACGCGCGCGCATGCCGTGCGCTTCGGCCTTGACCTCGCGCAGCCGCTGTGCCTGCTCGTCGTCGAGCTCGAGCAGGCGACGCGCACTGGCTTCTGGTCGCGCCGGCTGCGCGCCAACGCCGCCTTAGGCGAACGGGTGCTCGACGAGGTCGACGGCGCGCTGGTGCTGGTGTGCGGTGCCACGCTGGCGCAGGACGTGGCCGGGAAGTTCGACGCCTTCGCCCGACGCGAACTGGGGCAGGCCTTCCGGGGCATGCTGTCACGCCCCGTGTCGACACAAGAGGAGATCCCCGCGCTCTACGCAGCCGCGCGGCGCGGGCTGTCGGTGCTCGGCCGGCTGGGCATGCGCGCGGGCATCGTGGCGCAAAACGAGATGGCACTCTACTCGGTACTGTTCGAGACCCACGACCGCGCCAGCCTAGGCGCCTTCCTCGACGCCACCATCGGCGCCGTCACCGCGCACGACGCCCGCCGTGGATCGGACCTCACCGCCACGCTGCTGGCCTACCTCGACGGCCAGCAGAACGCCACTGTCACCGCCAAGCGCCTGGGCATCCACGTCAACACCGTGCGCCAGCGCTTGGCAACCATCGAGGCCCTGCTGGGCCACTGGGGCAGCAACGCCAGCCGGGCGCTGGAGATCCACATGGCGTTGCGACTGTGGCGGCTGTGTGCTGTTGATGCGATGTCAAGGTCGACCAACGCTTGAACGCGCACCGTGACCGAATCGATGCTGGCGGGCAAGCCGCAAGACCGGTCCAAGCGTCCCCGTCGTGTGATTCTCTTGGATTTGCGATTTGCGATTTGCGATTTGCGCCTTCGTTAATTTTCGTTTAAGGCCTTTCTTTCCATGTGTAGCAATCTTGTCAACACTTTCTTATGTTGATAGCTCACATCTCGCTGACTCACTATTACCTCAAATGGGCGCAGTTGCATAAACCAGATTTAGGCTGCAGTGCCCCTTACCCCAGACGGAGTTACGCCATGCACACTGTCTCGGGCGTGCCCGACTGGGTAAACCGGTTAAGGATCGAGACCCGGACTTGCAACTCGGTGACCTGACGTTCGAAGTCCCGCGCCATTACCCGTTCACCCAGTCTTTTGAAGCAGCCCATCTTGGTCTCCACCAAGCTGAGTCGGTGATAGCCGCTCCATTTCTTCCAGATCGAGCGCCCCAGTTCCCGGGTTGCTCTCAAGATCTCATTTCTTGCTCGAGCTCCTGCCCGGCTCTGGGCCCAGGGCTTGGCGTTTTTGTGCGTTGGGATGATGGCTATGGCGTGTCGGTAAGCAACGGCCTCGTGACAGGCCCTGGTGTCATAGGCACCTTCAGAGCTGACCGAGTGGAGTAGTTCATCCTGTGGAATCTGAGCGAGCAACTGAGGCAGCATCGGCGCGTCCCCGATGGCGTTGTCGGTGACCTCGATGGCCCGGATCTTCAGAGTCTGAGCATCCACGCCCAAGTGCACCTTGCGCCACTGGCGATCGGCAAGTCGGCACCGTGCTTTCTGATCTTCCATTCCCCTTCGCCCAGCATCTTCACACCCGTGCTGTCGACCAGTAGATGCAAACCACCTTGGCTCGGGCGTGCCGTAATGGCCACGCTCAGTGTCTTCTGGCGTCGTGACAAGGTGCTGTAGTCAGGCACGTTCCAGTCCAACTGGGCCAGCTTGAGCAGATTTTCGGCCAGGCCGGTGGCCTGCCTCAAGCCCAACATGCACTTCAATGTCAGGCAGAACTGGATGGCCGCGTCGCTGAAGACCGCAGGTCGGCCAGTGCGGCCACTAGGCACAGCCTGCCACTGGAGGTCGGGATCGAGCCAGATCATCAGCGAGCCGCGGCGCCTGAGTAAGGCGTTGTACGAAGGCCAGTTCGTTGTGCGGTATCTCGCCCGAGGGGGTTTGCTCATCACCTCAGGCTACCAAGATTACACCCTCAGCAGGGGCCTCGATGAGGAGTTATGCAACAACGCCAAATCAATCAGTCAATCGTATGAGCTGACCTTTTCAGACAGCGATATCGTTGCCACAAGCGCACCTCCCCTACAGTGCGGTATGGAACTGCGCACCCTCCGTTACTTTATCGCCGTGCTCGAGGCCGGAAGCTTGTCACGCGCAGCAGGATCACTCTTCGTAGCTCAGCCAGCGCTCACCGCTCAGATCAAGAAGCTCGAAAGTGAGCTCGGCGCGCGACTGTTCGAGCGGTCGCATGCAGGCGTCTCGCCCACCCAGGCCGGGCTGCAACTCTACGACGATGCCCGCCGACTACTGTCCGACGCCGATGCGATGCGCGAGCGCATGCAGCGGCTACCTCAGGGACCAGAGGGCTCCGTTACCGTGGCAATGCCTTTCCTGCTCGTTTCCTTACTGATGGGCCCGACACTGGCGCAGCTCAAACGCGAGCATCCGCGCATCCGCGTGTTCGTGATCGACGACCTCAGCCTGATGGTCCGCAAGGCGATGCTCGATCGCCGTGCCGACGTGGGCATCCTCGTCAATACGCCGCAGGTCGAGGGGCTGCTGTGCCAGCCGTTGGCGCGCGAGTCGATCTACGTCTGTGGTCGCGACACGGACGGACAGGTCGAACCCTTGCTGCGCCCATCGCGGCGTCGTGCAAGCGGCCGCGTTCCTGCGTTCGACATTGAGTTCCGGCACGCAGCGGCGCTGCCACTCGTACTGCAATCGCGACGATTTTCGATCCGCCAAACGGTCGAAGAGGCTGCAGCGGAACGGCACCTGGCACTGAACGTGGTGCATGAACATGATTCCGCCCGGGTGATTCGCTCGTTGTACATGTGCGGTGCGGGCTTCACCTTCACGCCGGCCTGCACGCTGTCAGACATGCCGCATCTGATCGGCGAAGACTGGGTGATCGCCCGCATTGTCAAACCGCTGCTGCAGCGCAGCTACCAGCTTGCCATCCCAGCCGATCGACCCGCCGACGCTGCGACACAGATCGTGATCGCCACGCTGCAGCAGACCGTGACAGAGCTCATCGGTAAAGGCTACTGGGCGGCGGAATCGCTGAGCGCCGACAGCTGATCCCATCGCAGCAGAGACCATCAAGTGACGAATCCATCACTTTCGTTGATGGAGCAGGATCAGTAATCGGTATTTCCGACATGCGCGTGCTTCTGTGACAGTGAGTTGGCCAGCGAGCACAGCGCCGACTGGCCACCAGGAGACAACATGACAGCATCTTCCACACGAATCGCCAATGTCAGCGAACTCGTCTCGCGCAGCGCGCGTGCTTTTGCCCACCGGACAGCCGTTTACAGTCCCGAGCGCAGCGTCACTTATGCCCAACTGGAGCAACGCTCCAACCGTTTGGCTAACGCACTGCTGGCCGTTGGGCTACAACGCGGCGATCGCGTAGGCATCTACTTGCCCAACTGCGTGGAAATCGTCGAGGTTGAACTGGCTTGCTACAAGGCGGCGTTGATCAAGGCACCCTACAACGCGCGCCTGTCACCAACCGAAGTCGGCGACATCGTGGCCAACAGCGAGGCGACAGTGATTGTGACCACTGCCGAGCGTGCCGAGTCCTTTCGCCCGCACGTGAAGGGCCTCATTCCACGTCTGTTGCTGATCGGTGTGGATGACGATGCCGAAGACGGCTACGAGCGCGCTCTGGCGCAAGCCAGCGATCAATTTGTCTGCGCGGCAGTCGATGCGGACGAGGTTGCCGTGCTGCACTACACCTCCGGCTCGTCGGGCGTGTTGAAGGCTGCGATGCAGACCTTCGGCAACCGTCTTGCTCAACTGCGAAAGTTCCTCACGCGTCCCGAACACATGCAGACTGGGCACATCCTCGGCCTCGTCGGGCCAGTCACGCACGCATCGGGGATGCAACTCGTGCCAGCACTGTGCAGCGGCGTGACGATCCGGCTCTTCTCAAGCTTCGAGCCCGGGCGTTTCTTGGCTGACATGAAGGCCGAGCGGGTCACGCACACCTTTATGGTGCCGACCATGATTGGGATGCTGCTGGCAGAGCTCGATGGCCGCTACCGTCCCCTTCCCGACCTCGAGCGCCTGGGGTATGGGGCAGCACCGATGGCGCCCGCGCGCATCCTGCGTGCAATGGACGTGTTCGGACCAGTGCTCTCGCAGGGGTATGGCGCCGGTGAGACCACGTCGGGTGTCTGCGGACTGACGGTAGAAGACCACCTATTCGCACGCGCCGCTCGGCCTGAACGCCTTGCTTCTTGCGGACGGCCGTATTTGGAATCGGATGTCCAGGTCATCGACGACGCTGGCCAGCCCGTCGGTACTGGCGAGATCGGCGAGATCGTCGTTGGCGGACCGGACGTCTTCGCCGGCTACTGGCGCGCGCCAGAGCTTACGGCCGAGGTCCTCAAGGAGGGTCGCTACCACACCGGCGACCTCGCTCGCGTGGACGATGAAGGCTTTGTCTACATCGTCGACCGCAAGAAAGACATGGTGATCAGCGGCGGCTTCAACGTCTACCCATCGGAAGTCGAGGCTGTGCTCTATCAGCACGACGATATCGCCGACGCCTGCGTCTTCGCGATCCCCGACGACAAATGGGGCGAAGCCGTGGCGGCCCATGTGGT
>Ga0308157_10009297_pt1 | contig 10925 bp, 9 predicted proteins | sample PhyBR1_FD_201035 | JGI IMG/M metagenome (GOLD analysis project Ga0308157, IMG submission 201035) | Phyllosphere microbial communities from UC Gill Tract Community Farm, Albany, California, United States - DLSLB.R1 | ecosystem: Host-associated > Plants > Phyllosphere > Unclassified | place: USA...
AACCCACCGTGGAACGATATGCTGACGTTTTTCGCGAAATGAAGTTTAAGCTTGAACTTTCAAATCAGTTACAACCAAAATCTGGAAAATCCGGAATTGGTATCGCGCCATTTGCGCAGCACAAAGGTAAAATGATGCCGCTGGAAAAAACTTTCGAACTCGTAAAAATTCTGGCTCAAAAGCACAAAATTTTCTTTTTTGGCGGTGGCGCACAAGAAGTCGAGATTTTAAATTCCTGGCAGGAGAAAATTCCGAACACCGAAAATCTCGCTGGGAAACTCACTTTAAAACAGGAACTGGAAAAAATTTCCGACCTGGAAATCATGATTTCCATGGATTCGGCAAATATGCATTTGGCAAGTCTCGTTGGAACGCGCTGTATTTCCGTTTGGGGTTCCACGCATTTTTATGCCGGATTTTTAGGGTACGGACAAAGTGTAAAGGACGTGGTACACGTGAAAGATTTAACTTGCCGACCGTGTTCGGTTTTTGGTGATAAGGAATGTTACCGCGGCGATTGGGCCTGTCTGCACGAACTGAACATTCAGCAAATCATCGATCTGATTTAAAAAAAATATGCCGTTAAAAGCGGTAATTTTTTCGTTTCGAAAGATGCGAAATTTTTCTTCTAGCCCCGATGGAAGCGGCATCCTGCGCGCCACGAAAGTGGCGTGCAGATATAGCGGACAGCGGGAAACCATCTTCAAGAGATGTGAAATTTTGGTTGCTTCTAAGTCATTTTTTTACAAAAAGCTGTCACCTTTTTTCAAAGTTTTCAAATCCTGAACGTATTCTTTAATCAACTGGTCGTTGGCGCGCGGGCAGATCAGCAAAGCTTTGTCGGTGTCCACCACGATGTAGTTTTTCAAACCGTCGATTATCACCGCCTTATTTTTATTTTTCAGGTTGATGATGTTTCCTTTGGCGTTATACGTTAAAATATGCCGCGATTTTGAGGCATTTTTTTCTTCGTCTTTTGCCGCATTCTCGTAGACGGAAGTCCAGGTGCCCAGGTCGCTCCAGCCAATATCGGCGGGAATTACGTAGACATTTTTGGCTTTTTCCAGAATACCGTTGTCGATGGAAATTTTCGCCACTTTGGGGTAAATGTCATCAATGCAGTTTTCTTCGTCTTTCGTGTTGTAATCGCAACTTTGGAAATGCTGAGACATTTCACTGAGGTATTCTTCGAACGCCGACAAAATGCTCTGGACATTCCAGATAAAAATCCCTGCGTTCCAAAGGAAATCGCCGCTTTCCAGGAAAGTGCGCGCAAATTCCAAATCCGGTTTTTCGGTGAAAGTTTTTACTTTGAAATATTCCTGGTCTTTGTTTTCTTCAAACTGAATGTAGCCGTAGCCGGTTTCCGGTCTTGTAGGTTTAATGCCTAAAGTAATCAGAAAATTCTTTGTCGCCGCGAGGTTTAAAGCCAGTTCGATTTTCTGCAGAAAAACGGTTTCATTTAAAATTAAATGGTCCGCGGGAAGGACGATTAGGTTTGCGTTTGGATTTTTATCGGCGATTTTTTTCGCCATATAAATATTGCAGGCTGCGGTGTTTTTCATCATGGGCTCGCCCACGATATTTTCCGGATTTAATTCCGGCAGCTGCTGCTCTGTAAGGGCGATATATTCTTTGCTGGTTATGACATAGATGTTTTCCGGAGGTACAATTTTGCTGATTCGGTTGTAGGTTTGCTGAATCATGGTGTGGCCGGTTCCTAAAATATCCTGAAACTGTTTTGGATATTTTTGGGTGCTCATCGGCCAAAATCTGCTGCCTACGCCTCCTGCCATGATGACGCAATAATTATTTGATTCTGACATATTTAACTTAATTTTTCCACGCGTGCCAACGGCTTGAAAATATACTTTTTTCCGTTGTCCGTATTCAGGCAAAGATAGTTTTTTTTCCGCTTCTCTTCAATGATATAAATCTCTTTTCGGTAGGTGAAACGGTCATTTTCATCAAGGTCTTCGATATAAGAGGTTTCGTCGTCGTGGTTCTCAATGTGGAAATAGCGCACAAGATCAGGACTTGACATAAAATTAGCTTTTGGCGCTTTTGAAAATTTGCGGATAATTGGCTTTAAATCTTCGGGATAAATTTCGATGCTTTCAAGGAGCATTTGCCTAAACGTTTGTTTCCATTCGGCACCGTGTGCTGAAATGCGATTTTTGCTTTGGTCAAAAGCGATGAGATGCGCGAGTTCATGCGTCAGAACAAAGAAAAAAAGGTGGGGCTGTAAAGTAGAATTAATGGTGATTTGATGTGTTTTATCCGTCATTTTCCGATAATCGCCGAGCTTGGATTCTCTGCCACGCGTCACTTTAATATGAATCGTGTAATCAGCGAACCATTTTTTCAGAAAAATCAGGCTATTATCCGGTAAATATTTCTGTAACAGCGCAATAGACATTTAATAACATTTTAAAGTCTACAAAGTTAAAGGAATTCCCGCGTAGAAATTAAGAAGTTTCAGGCTGAAAAGGTAATTGTATTTTGCCTGTGCCACGCTTCCTTGGGCGTTTGCGTAATTATTACGAGCATTATTTAAATCGTAAACCGTGGCGCGACCGGCGTTGTAACTTTTTTCAGCAAAATCCAGAGCTAATTTGGCACTTTTTTCAGCTTCGCGTGAAGCGATGAATGATTCATAGTTACTTTCAGCATCAAACTGCGCCTTCTGCACATTTTGTAAAACGTCCTGTTTCTGCAACAGCAAAGTGTTTTTAGCGATTTCTTCGTTTACTTTTGATTGTTCAACATTCAGCCGCGTAATTCCCTTATTAAAAATCGGAATGTTTGCCGAAACGCCTACCTGCTGACCGAAATTGTCTTTATACTGTTTGAAAAAACCGCTTTGCTGAATGGTATTTCCCGTCAGATCTTTTCCGGCATTCAATAAATAAAAATAAGAAGTTCCCAATCCGGCATTTGCAGAGATTGTCGGCCAGAAAGCGGTTTCGGTAATTTCTGTTTGTGCTGCGGCAGATTTTATGCGACTTTCAGCGGCTTTTATCTGCGGTTGATTTTCAAAGGCTTTATCTAAAATTTGGTCGGCGGTAAATAAAGGCGCCTGAATATCATCTTCAACGGCCACATTTTCTACATCAAAGTTTTTATAATCGGGAAGTTGCAAAAGCATCGCCAAAGCAAATAAACTCCGATCGGTATTAATTTCAGCGGTTTTTACATTGAGTTTTTCCCGTGCCACCGCCGCTTCAGCTTCAGCTAAAACCGTTTGTGCCGTCGTACCTACTTCGGTGGTGATTTTGGCGCGCTCGTAAAGTCGCTGCGCATTTTCCAGGGCGCTTCGCGAAATAGTGGTCACCTCGCGGTTCAACAAAATGGCAAGATATTGCTGGGCAATCTGCAGTGAAATATCATTTTTTACCTGTTCTACATCAAAACCGCTTGCCTGAACATCATATTCGTTTTTACGGATGTTTTTTTCAAGTCTTCCGTGGTTGAAAAGTAACATATCAGCACCCACATTTGCGCTGTTGCTGAAGTTATCATTGCTGCCCGTACGGCCAAAAGTATCGCGGCCTTGCCCGAAAGTTGCCGAATTGTTTACGTTTCCGGAAACCGACGGTAAATATTGTCTTTTGGCAATCGACAACGAATAATCCTGAAGTTTTTTATTGTATTCGTTTTGAATGACTTGCAGATTATTTTCTACCGCGTAATTTACGCATTCCTGAAGGGTCCACTTTTTTTGAGAAAACAGAAAAGCAGACATTAAAGTCAGGGAAAACAGCAGCGATTTTCTCATGGATTATTTTCTTCAATAAGACGAAGATTTTGTAAAAATGTTACAGTGAACTCTTCAGCTCATTGATTCTGCTGACAATCGGCATTGAAAAAACGCCGCTTTTTTGAAGATATAGCTCGTAAAATTTTAGGGCTTTTCCGGCGAAATCGGGATTCGCGTTTTCTTTGCTTTTAAAGTAAAATAAATGTCCCAGCAATTCATAATACGGAATGTGGTGACTGCTGTCTTTGGCCTCAACAAGGTTTATGATTTCCTCATTGGTTTTCGCTGCCAAAGTTTCGAAATCCATCTTGAATGTGTCATTCATATTGGTGTCGAAAATTCTTTCCTGTTCCGGCAGTTCGCCTTCATTTTTTTCTAAAAGAAGCCTGGAAAGAAATTCCGAAAACTGTTTTACAATGCGAATGATGTAATCTTTATCGTGAATCATTTTGTGAAGATTTTAATTTAAGTTTAAGCAAAGAAAAGATAAGCCAAAATTACCGATGTGATGATGCCTACCAAATCTGCCATCAGCATTGCCGTCACGGTGTATCTTGTGTTTTTAATGCCAACGGCACCGAAATAAACCGCGATTACATAAAAAGTGGTGTCGGAACTTCCCTGTAAAACCGCTGCTAGCCGACCTTGAAAACTGTCAGCACCAAAAGTTTGCATGGTGTCGACCATCATGCCGCGCGCACCGGAACCGGAAAGCGGTTTGATGAGCGCTGTGGGTAAACCATCTACAAATCGGGTATCAAAACCTACAACCTGCGCAACCCACTTCATTCCATCAATCAAAACATCAAAAACTCCCGAAGTTCTCAACAAGGAAATCGCAATGAGCATGCCGACTAAATAAGGAATGATCTTAACACACGTCCAGAAACCTTCTTTGGCACCATCGATAAAAGCATCAAAAACGTTAATTTTTTTATAAACGCCGCCCAAAACAATAGCAAAGAAAATGAGGAGAATAATCCCGTTGCTCAGCAACATGCTGAAATTATCCAGACCTTCTTTAGTTAAATTCACTAAATACACCACGAGAAGTGCGATAATTGCAGAAATTCCGCCAACATACGCGATGACCACAGGTTGCAACAAATTAATTTTCTGATAAAGCGAAACGAAAATCATCGCCGCTAAAGTCGCTGCAAAAGTCGCGATCATACACGGCAAGAAAATATCAGTCGGCGTGGTGGAACCCATCGAAGCGCGAATTGCGATAATGGAAACCGGAATTAAAGTTAAGCCCCCGGCGTGCAGACACAAAAACATAATTTGCGAATTGCTCGCGCGTTCTTTATCCGGATTTAAAGTTTGCAGACTTTCCATCGCCTTTAAACCAAAAGGCGTAGCGGCATTATCTAAACCCAGTAAGTTGGCTGAAAAGTTTAATAACATATGACCGAAAGACGGGTGGTTTTTCGGGATTTCAGGGAATAGTTTCGAGAAAAAAGGCTGGATGATTCGTGAAAGCATATTGATGCCGCCCGCTTTTTCTGCAATGCTCATAAAACCCATAAAAAGCGTCATAATTCCGATGAGTCCGAGGCAGATTTTCACCGCCGTTTCCGAAGTTCCAATGACACCATCGGTTTCCTGAACACGATACACAGCGACTTGGGAAGTTGCAGAATCGGTTTTATATTGAATTCGGTTTTGGGAAAAATTCGGCGCTAAAACAAGGTTTTTTTGGATTTCGGGTGAAAGTTCCCCCGAATTTTTGGTTGCAATCTGCACGGTATCGCCGCTTTTACCGACGACCATGTCATTGTAAATGGCCTTGTAATGGTCTGAAAATAGGTATTTGATGCTTGCGACGATAATCGCGATGATGATAAATGCACTCCAGATCCTGCTTAAAACCATTGTAGAAAATTTTGCTAAAAATAACCAAAATCTCCAAGTTACAGATGTCGCGGCGCAATTATTAAAGGAATTTTGCTAAAATGAAAAAAAATGCCGCTTTAGCACGGTATTTTTTAAGCAGACAAAAAAATTCTCTCTTGAAGACAGAATTTTAATTTTTAAATTATTGAACGGCAAGAAACTCAACGCCTTCCGTGTCGTCATCGCGTGAAATGTTTACGAAATGGCGGTGGAAATCATCATAGTAGTCATCATACTCGCGGCTTTTATTTTTTAAAAACTGCCGGATGCCAAAAATGCTGATTCCGATTAAAAGCCCGGCACTTCCGGCCAATAATATTCCAAGCTGTGTTTTCATAGGTAATTTTTCTCGTCGGTTTCCAAGCAAATTATGTTCCTTTCTAAAAATTACAAAAATTAAAAAATTGTTAATTATTAATTACCTCAATTTTTAAACGCTTTCATAACTTAAGCTAATCCGTAAAAATCTTGCCTTTTAGCGGCTAATAATTCGGTAAAAAGTGCTATTTTTGAGCAAATCCTGAACTATGAATATTAAAACCTTTGCTTTAGGCGCGGCCGGTTTTCTGGCGGCAGCATGTACACCACAGAAAATGATCAGCAGCATCAACTATCCGGAAACTAAAAAAATAGATCATACAGACACTTATTTCGGAACCACGGTTTCCGACCCGTACCGATGGTTAGAAGACGACCGTGCTGCCGACACTAAAGATTGGGTGCAGCGAGAAGTGGCTTTTACCAACGATTATTTAGCGAAAATTCCTTTCCGTGAAGAAATTCGCGCGCAGCTGAAAGATATCTGGAACTACGAAAAAATAGGTGCTCCTTTTAAAGAAGGCGATTACACGTATTTCTATAAAAATGACGGTCTTCAGGCGCAATCTGTTTTATATAGAACCGATAAGAACGGAAAAACTGAAGTTTTTCTGGATCCAAATAAGTTTTCCGAAAAAGGCACGACTTCTTTAGCCGGAGTTTCATTTAATAAAAAAGGAAATTTGGTAGCCTATTCCATTTCCGAAGGCGGCAGCGACTGGAATAAAATCATCATTTTGGATGCTGTAACCAAAAATAAGATTGATGAAACCATCAACGACGTGAAATTTTCCGGCGCTTCCTGGTTAGGTGATGAAGGATTTTTCTATTCAAGCTACGATAAACCAACGGGCAGCGAACTTTCCGCTAAAACAGATACACACAAGGTGTATTTCCATAAGTTGGGCACCAAGCAAAGTGAGGATAAGCTTGTGATCGGCGGCGACCAGTTTAAAAGACGTTATATGGGAATGGGTGTGACGGATGATGAGCGTTTCCAGATTTTAAGCGCTTCCGAAGCTACAAACGGTAATGAAGTCTATATTAAAGACTTAAAAAATAAAACCGATTTAATTCCAATTCAAAACGGTTATGATTTCAATACGGATATTATCGATTCTAAAGGTGATTTCATCTACGCTTTAACTGATAAAGACGCGCCGAATATGCGCTTGATTAAATTCAATATCAAGACGCCAAATGTCTGGACCGATGTAATTCCACAAACAGAAAATGTGTTGAGCGTTTCTACCGGCGGCGGCTATATTTTCGCAAAATATATGCAGGATGCGGTAACTTCAGTAAAGCAATATGATTATGACGGAAAGCTGATTCGCACGATCAAACTTCCGGGAATAGGTACCGCAGGCGGCTTTAGCGGAAAAGAAAACGACAAAGATTTGTACTACACTTTCAGCAATTATATTACGCCGGGAACCACTTACAAATTCAATGTGGAAACCGGAAAATCCGAAATTTACCAAAAACCGAATGTAAAATTCAATCCTGCAGATTACGTTTCGGAGCAGGTTTTTTACACTTCAAAAGATGGCACGCGCATTCCGATGATGATCAACTACAAAAAAGGCCTTAAAATGGACGGAAAAAATCCAACCATTTTATATTCTTACGGTGGTTTTAATATCAGCTTACAACCGGGATTCTCCGTTGTAAACGCGATCTGGATGGAAAATGGCGGAATTTACGCCGTTCCAAATATCCGTGGTGGCGGTGAATACGGTAAAAAATGGCATGATGCCGGTACCAAAATGCAGAAGAAAAATGTTTTTGATGACTTTATCGCGGCAGGTGAATACCTTCAAAGCAAAGGCTACACTTCCAAAGATTATATGGCGCTTTCCGGTCGTTCAAATGGCGGACTTTTAGTGGGTGCTACCATGACCATGCGTCCTGATTTGGCGAAAGTTGCCTTCCCGGGTGTTGGCGTTCTGGATATGTTGCGCTATAACAAATTCACGGCTGGTGCAGGCTGGAGTTACGACTACGGAACTGCGGAAGACAGCAAGGAAATGTTTGAGTATTTGCGCTCATATTCGCCAATTCATCAGGTGAAAGAAGGGGTTTGTTATCCGTCAACGATGATTATCACCAGCGATCACGACGACCGCGTAGTGCCGGCGCACTCTTTTAAATTCGGTGCTGAACTTCAGGAAAAACAATCCTGCAACAATCCGATTTTGGTGCGTATAGAAACCAACGCTGGTCACGGTGCAGGTAGAAGTACTGAGCAGGTCATCGGTGAAAATGCTGATATTCTAAGTTTTGCACTTTATGAAATGGGTTACAAAACCTTAAAAAAATAAAAAGCTCTGAAAAATTTTGAAACTTTCCGCCCGCAAGCGGAAAGTTTTTTTATTCAAGTCAAGAAATAAATTCACTAATTTTGCCTAGTGCACAAAGATGAAACTGCCATATATAAAGATGTTTTTTTGTGGCTTTGATTTTTAAAAAATACCGGCTTAAAAGTGGTTTTTTTAAGAAATATTAAGAAGTTGAAGATTTTCAGTGTTCTGTGAACTGTAAAAAGCAAAGTTTTGAGCTTCGGCATCTTTCGGATGAACACACACTTTCTAAAAAAATAGTAAACAAAATTTCCTGAAAAATTGATGTGCTGAATACCGTTAGTGCGGAAAAACCTTTTTATTTGATTTAATTTTAATGTCTGATATTATAAAACTTTTACCCGATCATGTTGCCAACCAAATTGCCGCGGGGGAAGTGGTGCAGCGGCCTGCCTCGATTGTAAAAGAACTCATAGAAAACTCCATCGATGCGGGAGCTACAAAAATTGAACTGATCGTTCGCGATTCCGGTAAAAACCTTATTCAGGTCGTAGATAACGGCAGCGGAATGAGCGAAACCGACGCGCGTTTGGCTTTCGAGCGCCACGCGACTTCGAAAATCAGCACGACGGAAGATATTTTCCGGATTTCCACCAAAGGTTTTCGCGGCGAAGCTTTGGCTTCGATTGCGGCGGTGGCACAGGTTGAATTGCGTACCAAAACGCATGATGCCGTGAGCGGAACCAATATTTACATTGAAGGTGGAGGTTTTCAATTTCAGGAACCCATTCAAACTGCGGTGGGCTCAAGTTTTTCTGTTAAAAATCTATTTTATAATGTTCCGGCGCGCCGGAAATTCCTCAAAAATAACAATATCGAATTTCGCCATATTATCGATGAATTTCAGCGCATTGCGTTGGCTCACGATAATCTGGATTTCGAGCTTTTTCACAACGACGATATTATTTTCCGCCTTCGGAAAGCCAGTCTTTTACAAAGGATTGTAGATGTTTTCGGGCGGAAACTGCAGCCGCTCTTAATTCCAATTAAAGAAGATTTGGGCTGGGTGCAGCTCAACGGATTTGTGGCAAAACCTGAAGGTGCCAAAAAAACACGCGGCGAGCAGTTTTTCTTTGTTAATGGCCGCTTTTTTCGCAGTGCTTATTTTAACAAAGCCGTTCAGGAAGCTTTTGAAGGTTTACTTTTACCCGGTTATATACCGACTTTTTTCCTTTTTCTGGAACTGGATCCGGAGAAAGTGGATGTTAACATTCATCCGCAAAAAACAGAAGTGAAATTTGAAGACGAAAATTTAATTTTTGCTTTGGTTCGTTCCACCATCAAAAGAGCTTTAGGAATTTACAATATTTCACCGAGCTTGGATTTTGACCGCGGCGAAGGCGTAGAAGCTTTTCTGGCTCAATCCACAGGCGGAAATACCACATTTAAAACACCCGAAATTGTGGTGGACCGCAGCTATAATCCGTTTTTGGAAGAGCGCGAAACTGAAGGTGAACGTGTGGCAATGACTGAACTATATCAGCAAAATATGCCTGCAGAGCCGTCAAAAATTAATCTTTTTGAAGATGATGATTTTGATGAAGACCTGATGCGATTGCCGAACGGTTACTGGCTTTTCAATAAAAATGGGAAGACGCTGATGCTGGATTTAGGGCGCATGCACCGATTGGTTGTTTCAGAAAAAAACGCCAAAAAGAAGCGGAATTCCGAAAAACATACACTGCTTTTTTCGCTGGAATACCACATGAACGAAACCGAAAAAAATAAATTTCGGTCAATTAAAAAATTTCTACCTGAACTTGGCTTCGAAATGGTATTGGCAAATGACAATGTGTTGCGGATTGATGCCGTGCCTGAAGGTTTGAAAGAAACTCAGGTGATGAAATTCCTGGAAAATCTTTTTGAAATCCTGGAATACCGCACGGAGGACGAATTTATGGAGTTCTACACCAGCCAATGGAATAAAATACAGAGCAAGTCACGGTTTGATTTTTTATATAAAACCGATGCCGAGCACGTTATCAAAGATTTTACCGCACTGGGTTTCCCGGAATTTTTACCGTCTGGAAAGCGGTGCTACATCCTTCTTCCGCTGGAAGAACTTAAAAACAAATTTTAATTTATGTTTCCAAGATTAACGCCGATTACCAAAAATATTATCATCCTGAATGTTATATTTTATCTGGCTTCGAATTTCATTGCTTTTCCAAAACTTTATGAAATGTTTTCGGTGTTTTATTTTGAATCACCTTATTTTAAAGTCTGGCAAATCATCACGCACATGTTTATGCATGCGCCGATGGGGCAGGGAATAGGCCTGACGCACATTCTTTTCAATATGCTGACGCTGATGAGTTTTGGGCCGGTTTTAGAACAGGTTTTAGGCGACAGAAAATACATTATTCTGTATTTTGCCAGTGGAATTGGCGCTTATCTGCTGAACTGCGGCTGGAATTTTTTTGAAATTACGCAAGGCGCTGATCCAATGGAAATTTATTCCATTCCGATGATGGGTGCTTCCGGTGCAATTTTCGGCGTTGTAGCGGCATTTTCTACCATGTTTCCGGATTCGAAACTGTACTTTATGTTCATTCCTTTTGGCATTAAAGCCAAATATTTGTTACCCG
>Ga0308157_10009301_pt1 | contig 10924 bp, 13 predicted proteins | sample PhyBR1_FD_201035 | JGI IMG/M metagenome (GOLD analysis project Ga0308157, IMG submission 201035) | Phyllosphere microbial communities from UC Gill Tract Community Farm, Albany, California, United States - DLSLB.R1 | ecosystem: Host-associated > Plants > Phyllosphere > Unclassified | place: USA...
TCCTTTATTAACCTTTCATGAAAATATGTTTAAATAGTAAAACTATTTATGGTAAATACTGAAGTTTTTCAGCCGAATTATTGCTTGATATTAACTTTACGCTTTGTTTGTTGATAATGGCATTTACTACAATGTTCAGTATAATTTTCGTTTACTATTATCCCAATGGTATCCAAAGCATTTTTTAAGTAGTTATATTTTTATATGTGTAGAGTAACTTTTTAAATTCTGCATAGATTAGTGTGATTAATTTTCATTTCAACTTTTTGAATTAATAAAACTTAACAATTCTTCTTTGGTGCTTTTTGCATTGCTTTCTTTTCCTTTAAAAATTACATTATCAATTTTCCAATATTTATCTTTTATCAATACAACCTCATCTTCCCAAGTTATCTTGTAAAATGTATTTGTAAATTCAACCGTTACCGTAGCTTTATTTTCTTCTGTTTTTATTTCACCTATCTTAAACGAGTTTTGTCCCTCGTATAAACTTGTAAAAATATCACCTTCTATCATTAAAGGTTTATCGCTTGGAAAATTACTTTTTTTGATCTTCTCGGCTTCAAATATTTCTTTAGCTATGGCTTTGTCTATCAAATTCGATAAATCTTGAGTTAATAGCGTTCTCTCGGCGGTTCTAAAGTCAGTGTTGTAGTTTTTATAAAAAGTATCTACCACACTACTGATTTCTTTGCTTGAATCAGTAGTGCAACTGGAAATGGTTAAAAAAAGTAGGCTGATAACTAATATAACAGATGTTTTCATTGTGATTTGTTTTAAAATATTTGTAATTTTTCATAGCTGTGAAGCTACACACCTATGTAGGGAAGAGTCCAGCAGGGCAATTTCTCCACACCCTATATCATCAACGAATATAATCACTTTTTTACATTAATGATTACTGAACTAATTCCCATTTGACATCAAAAGTGCAATAACTCATTTCAAACAAATCAAAAAGCTTGACCGCAAAAAAAGACTTTTATTCAAGCTTAACTACTTTGTTTTAGTTTTCATAATTACTTTGCCTTTATCTATCGCGGTAAAAAGATTATTCAGTTAGGCTTGGAGTTCCTAACTTGATGTGAGCAAAAAAAATAACACTTGTCATAGGGCAGTTGACAAGTGTTAGTAAGTTTATTTTTCATATAACAACGTTATATTAAGATCAATATTTGTACCAATGATGCTGTAGTTTGTTATATGCAATCATACGGATTTTTCTTTGTATCAAGATATGATCATGTATTGAAATAATACTCCGTTTGAAGCATTTTTCCACAGTATAATCATTAAGATTTATGGGATTAGGTGATAAGTTTGGTTTATAATTAAAGGTTCAAAATATTTTAAATCTGTAAAAAGGCAGGAAAATTTCTATTGTTTGTTCATTAATTAGGAGAAGTTGAAAGATTTTCAATGTTTTTAATTACGATTATTTATACGGATAGTGTAAAATAAAATGTTTGTAGCATCATTTTTGAATGATAAGTAGTAACAATCTTAAAAATATAATGCTATGGACAGATTAGAATTAGAAGGAAAATGGAATCGAGTAAAAGGAGCTGTAAAACAAAAATACGGTGAATGGTTTGATGACGACAAAGCCTTTGCAGAAGGAAAATTTGATGAAGTTTTAGGTAAAATGCAAGAAAAATCTGGAAGAACACGTGAGGATATCGAACGTGAGATCAGAGATTGGGACGAGCGTAGCATCTAAAAATCAAAACAAATAAATGCAGTTTGCTGTATTTCATAAACCATCCTCAAAAGGGATGGTTTTATCGTTTTAATAATGAAGTGGATTATAACACTAATTTTATATATAAATATTCTAATTTTCTAAATACAATAGTGTGTATATAAACTAAAACTTAACGAAAATATATACATTTTGTGGAGATTCGTAACAAAAATATGTTGTGAATGTTTTATAAAGATGTTATTATAAAAAATAAAAATCGCTTCACTTTTAAGTGGTTAAGAAGTTAAAGTTAAAACTTTAAATATAAAGGTATGTTTATTGAATAGATTATATTGTTTTGAAAATAGAATTTTAGATATGATGGCACTCATCGCTTTGGTCGGCAGATGAGTGTTTTCTTTTTGTATTAATAAATGGTATCGTACATCTAAATGCGACACATCTTTTTGTCAACTATTTTTGATAATCAATATAACTTCTTACTTAATAATTAATAAAAGGGAAAAGATTCTACTATGCACAGTAGGCATCTAAATCTGTTCATTATACGGTGGCATAATAAATGTTGTTTATGATACATCAAAATGAGATGAATTATGGAAAAGCAAGAGTTAAAAACAGATATTAGCGGGAAAGTAGTTGTAATAACGGGAGCAAGTAGTGGTGTAGGTCGTGCAACAGCCGAAGCCTTTTCACATGCAGGTTGCAAGGTCGTTGTTGTCGCTCGCGGTCAACAAGGTATTAATGAGGTAACCGATTTTTGCAGTAGCATAGGGGCTGAAGTTATAGGTATTTCAGCAGACGTTTCCGTTGCGGAAGATATGGAAAGAATTACTGATGAAACGCTTGCACGCTTTGGCAGAATTGATGTGTGGGTAAACAATGCCGGTGTTATGGCTAATGGTAAGTTCGAAGAAATACCAATGAAGATCCATCAACAGGTTATCAAAACAAATCTGTTTGGATACATGCATGGTGCCTATAACGCCATAAAGGTTTTTAAGAAGCAAAAGTATGGCATACTTATCAATAATATATCAATCGGCGGTCGTATGCCCGCACCATTCAGCGCGGTATATTCCTCATCAAAATACGGTATCAAGGGAATGATGGAAGGACTGCAGGCAGAAATATCGAACCAAAGTAACATTCATATCTGCAACATATACCCGCAACTTCAAAACTCTACCGGTAACCTGCACTCTGCAAAATACTCCGGTTTTAAAATGGGCATATCTCCATTGGCTTCCGATCCGCGTATTACTGCACAAACCATGGTCGATCTGGCGACTCATCCGCGTTCCGATGTTTTTCCGGACTTTAGTTCTAAACTTATAACTACATTATACCGCATCTTTCCAAAACCGTTCAGTTATGCCGCTTTTGCCTTTGTACGTATTATGATTAACATTAAAAAAGGACCCGATGTAGAAGGCAACGTATTACAAAACTCGCAAGAACCTTTAAGGGTCTATGGCAGACCAGAACTGCAGGGTGGTAACAATGAACTGCAAAAAAAGATACTGATAGGCGCTGCTATTGGTATTGCGGCAGTTTTTCTTGGCAAACAAATTAAAAACCGCAAATTAAATAAATAAATAATTAATTAATATCGGGTTTTATTTATAGATCGTAGACGGTTAAACTGTCTGCTTCTACATATCTTCAATTGTTTCGCTTCTTCGTTTCAATTATATGTAAAAAATAATGGTTGACGTATTTTTTGATTTAAATATCGGCAAAAAAAGAGGTTGTAGTACAAACTTACAACCTCTAACAACCAAAAAAACACTTACATTAAAATATTTGAATCTATTTATTAGAAATAAATTTTACTGATATACTTTAAAAATATATATGAAGATTTACAAAAACCCGGACGATACTGCTAGAATTAAACATAAAATTCTTTTGAAACTAGTAAAGAGATCTTTAAGGATAAGAGTGATAGTTTTGTAATTAAAGGTTTAACCCTTTCCAGAACGGAAGTAACGAAAATCCAACCTGAACATAGGGCACAGGTTTATGCTTGTTCTCTAAGAAATGATCTTTCGGTTTTGAATTTGCTTCTCTAATCTTTGAATTAACCATGTAATTTACACCCGTGCTTAAACTTATAACAGCTTTATTGGTAAGTCTGTACTCTGCCATCAGACCCGATTTTATTTCGAGTGATGACAATGTTAGTTTATGTTCTGAAAGGGAAGGAATAGTATTGTTAAAATCAAAAAATGAATTGCTGCCGCCTAATTCGTTAGAAAAGGAAATCGATGTTTTTGGAGTTAGCTCTTTGCGTACCGCCATACGGTAGGGTAGGTCCAACATCAAATCCATATTCCATTCTTTAAATTTATGAAAATAGTTAACGATTAGAAACGCTGGTACAGGAGATGCCGGATCTAACAAAATCACTGCACCCGCAGTTAAACGTGTATTTTGTCGCTGGATAAGGGGAACTGTAGCCATTCCGGTAAAGGTAAACTGGCTTCTGTCCATAGCAGGATTAAATATTCCCAAACCTGATGCAATAAAGGTAAACGGTTTCCCAAAAAGATTTTGTGTCCTAATATAGGTTAGTCCGGTTGAAAACATCGGAATATACCTGTTGTCATTATATACCGGATTTTGCGGATCAGCACTTTTTACGTCAGTTAATTCGTAAAACTGATGAATTACACCTAAACTTGCTACCAATGAACTGTTTTCATGTTTCAAAACAGGCATGTTAAAATTGATTTTGGTTCGTGAACTGCGAAAATTTCCCTCGAACATATCACTTCCGTTTAACTTGGATGTAATTCTTCCACTCCCGTTTTCTTCATGAGTTATGGAAAACTGGCGGATACGTGGATACATAAGAGCAGCTTGTTCTATCGCAGCATTTTTTATAGAGTCGGAGACGATCTGCTGATCTGCCGAAGACGAATTATTTTGTGCCTGTACATAAACACTGATCATGACCATAAAAAAAATCGAACCAATTTTTTGCATTTTTTTTATTTTAATAATTGAACAAAATAATCTACTACCAAATAATTTAATGGTAGAAGTAATAATGTAAATGTAAGATCAGAATAATGAAATAGATTGTGATTTGTGCGTGAGGCGTTCAAAAACACAATTAAAACAGCATTTAAAAGAATAAGCTGTAAACCAATAATTATTCAATTGCCTGTAACCATTTTAGAAATTGCGGAGCTTTTTCACGGCTTATGGTGATCATCTCATCATGTGGTACCGATATAGATAACGAAATCTTACGTGAAAGTAAGCTTGATGCGTGCGTAACAGCTTTTCTATTTACCAGATACTGGCGGTTTACACGAAAGAATTGTTCGCCCATTAATTGTTCCAGCTCATCAAGACTTTTGTTCGGGTAGTAAAACTTTAAATCGAACGTACAGATATGTACAATGTTGTTTTTAAGATATACCATAGCCACATCAACTATTCGTATTGGCAGAACTATATCTTTATGGTATATTAATAAAGAGGATATTTTGGGTTTGGTAGCAAAAGAAAACATATTTTTTAAAGTTTCGTACTGTCGCACTATTTCTTGTTGTCCGGTTCCTACAAGTTTTTTATACTTTAAAAGTGCTTCTTTAACCGAATCTTCGGTAAATGGTTTCAATATATAACCAATTCCGTTGGCATTAAATGCATTAAGGGCGTACTCGTCATAAGCCGTACAAAAAATTACAGGTACTTGTAAATCATTAAGTATTTCAAAACTTAAGCCGTCACCAAGCCGAATATCACTAAAAATAAGGTCTGGTTTTTCATTTTCGCTGAAGTATACTAATCCTTCTTTTACAGAATGGATGATAGAGATGATTTCTAGCGAAGGATCGATTTGCTTCAACGTCTGCTGTAAATCTGTTGCAGTTAATCTTTCATCTTCTATAATTACAATTTTCATTTCATCAATATTTTTAGATAAACCGTAAAAAAATACGCATCTGAGGTAATTCTGATTTCGTCTTCTCCAAGCAACTGATATCTTTCCTTAAGATTGAACAATCCGTTACCTGCTGATTCCTCTTTGTGCTGATTTTCCTGTAAATTATTACGAATAATTATAAAACCATTTTCCTCGTAAATACTTATTTTTAAAGGTCTTTCTTCCGTAAGATCATTGTGCTTTAATGCATTTTCAATCAAAGGCTGTAAAGAAAAATAGGGAAGGTATCCTTTGTTCAAAACATTCTGGTCAAGCTTTATATCGTATTCTACAGCATTTCCAAATCGAATCTTTTGCATTTGAAGATAGTTCATGCAAAAAGCTATTTCATATTTAACCAAGGCAATATGTTCTTTTGGATTAGATACCGACACCCTTAAAAAATTGGCAAGATGTACCAGATACTGCTCGCCAAGTTTGCTATCTATCTTATAAAGTGATTTAACAGTAGCCAGCGCATTAAACAGAAAATGTGGCTGTATCTGCTGTCTTAACAGTAAATTCATAGTATCGCTAACATTTGCCTTTAGCTGTAGCTTTTCTATTTCGTTCTGTGCATTACGAAATTGGAATACAAAAGCATGCTGAATAATCAGTATAATGGTATTAAAGCAAAAAACGGCAAGGGTAGCAAGTATATATGCAGTAAGGGCTCCGCTTTTTCCTTCCCATTCTTTTCCGGTAACAATAGAGTAGAGGCTAACGACTAGTACCCATGCCACTATTCCCCAAATATAACTGCATAAGTAGATACTGAATGTGAGTAATTTCTGCCTTTTATTCCAGAATTTAAGATTCACAGCAAATAAAAGCCAGGCGTTTCCATAACTTATCATATTTGTAAAAATGAACGATTGGCAAAATCTATAAATTACATCATCACGCTCATAATTTAACGCCAATAAAAACATAGTCAGTAAGGCTGAGAACAGGAGACTGACGATTATATTTAATCTTATAAGACCTTTTATGGGTAATTGCTGGGGCATAATAACAAAGGTATTTATTTGATTGATATGCTGATAACGAATTACTGACGAAATGGTCATTTTTTATTGTCAATATGTCAAAAATAGGATTGAAGCGTTATTTTGTTTGTAAAGAAATTTAGAATAAGAAGATCAGCTTAACCAGGTAGATTAATGGTAATGCAAGGCCTGCGTCCTCAGCAGATTTAAGCTTTAATTTCGTTACTACTGGTGTCCTGGTTTAATAATGGTACTAAAATGATACGTATGTTTTTTTCTTTAAAGCAATCCAATTTTCTCTTTATATACTTCGTAGCGTTTCCTTTTAAACGTTCAGTTTTTATTACATAACCTATTCTTGTGCCTTGGTTAGGTATTCTATGTTTTCCGTTATTTTTTCAATTTTCCAGTTCCACCATTCCATAGCAAGTAATTCGCTGATTTTTTCGTCAGAAAATCGTTTCCTTAATTCTTTTGCGGGATTGCCACCAACAATACTATAAGGTTCAACATTTTTAGTAACTGTTGAATTGCTGGAAATTATGGCACCACTTCCAATAGTCACACCCGGCATAATGGTAACGTTGTGTCCAATCCAAACATCATTACCAATTATAGTATCGCCTTTAAAAGGCAGTTCTTCTTTTTTTGGTGCAGTATCAGCCCACTCTTTTCCAAAAATGTAGAAAGGGTAGGCAGTTATTCCGTCCATTTTATGATTTGCCCCGTTCATGATAAATTTTACATCAGAAGCAATCATACAGAACTTACCAATAATCAGTCGGTCTCCAATAAAGTCGAAATGATACAGAACATTTTTTTCAAAATTATCAGTGCTTTCAAAATCGTCGTAATAGGTATAGTCTCCAACAATTATGTTAGGATTTTTGATTATGTTTTTTAAAAAGCATAATCTTTTATAATGCGGTAGTGGGTATGCCTCGTTTTTATCTGGTATTTGCATAAAGTTTTTAATTTCTTATTGAAGGTAAATTATTAAATAGGTTCTTCATGTTATAATTAAATATTTTTATGAAATTAATTGTAGTTTCACTTATTCAAAACTATTTTATTCACTCTTTTTCTGAATAATAAAAAGGATATTGTCATAATTATCAGGTATGCTATTGAAAACAATAATAACATTTTCAGATGGATATCAATCAGTGTTAAAATCACACAAAATAAGGGTATAGCTAAAAAGGTTAAAAGTGACAGATACAGATTATTCCTAATAGTTTTTATCATATTTAGCAATATTGTGAAAGACGAAATAATCATTGCAATCAGGTATATAAGTGAAAAACCTATGTTTAACAAAACATCTAAAATTTGCATCCATTTCTCAAATGAATTTACTTCAACTGTAGGTGTTAGTGAAATCATAACTCTATATCCAATAAACAATAAAATACTTATTAGAACATTAATTATCCAAAACCTAAATACCGTTTTATTCATTTGGGGTTGTATTGAATTTTTATTTTTGATTCAAGAGCTGGCAAGTTTGATAAACAAAATAACTTCAGATAACTTAAAATTAATAACCTATACAAAATAGGGTTTCACCTTTATTAACAGGTGGTGTGCCAATCTTATAAAGTAACGTCAACAGCTGCCAAGCTGTAAAATAATGTCTGGGCATAAAAGAAGATAAAAACCGAAATGTATCAATTCCAAACAAACAAAATCCCCAAGCTGTATATTACTATCATTCCAAACTCTGCTTAGTGAGCTTGTGGTTGCTGAGCCCGTCGAAGCATCGTACTACCGTCAGTTCGAGCCAAGTCGAGAACAAAAAGAAGTAAATATTTAGAAATCCGTTGCTATTTTCTAAACCTCTAACACATCAATCAATGCAGCCTCTTTATTTTCTTTCCATTGATCGTTTTCCAAATTTGCATTTTTTAAGGAATTGAATCGTTCTAATTTTTCTGCATCACCTTCTTCTCCACTAAAATAAGGAAAAACATCTACAATTGCTGATTCCGATATAGCAGGAATAGTATAGTCACCTATGGTGTTTTTCATGACAATAATGGTATTGTCAAAAGCTTCTCTTACGTCATTGGCCTGTATCAGTAAATAAAAATTAGTTTTTCGCTCTTTACCGCTTTCTTCATCATAAGCCAACAACGAAATTTTAGATTTAAACCAACGATCTGCATTTTCAAATGGATGAATTTCTGCATAATTCGCCATAGTAATGTTGGTGATTTTAAATTCTTCGCTAACAAAAGCTTTCATCTCTTCGTTTATTCTCTTTTCAGCTTCTGTATAAGATAAAGCATCAACTAAATACGGCTCTGTAACCACTTTTTGTTTTCCAGTTTCATCTAATTTTCTATATTTTACTTTACATTCATACCAAGTTGCACTCATTTCTTTATTTTTTTAGGATGGCAAATATAAGTTTAAAAGTGAAGAAGTAAAGTGTGTTTTTAAAATAGATATTCACAATTTTAATGTGTTCCTTTTGGACAAGACGGATAAAGGTCAGCAATTGTAAAGGATGCTATTGTTAAGTACTTTATAAAATAGATTAGTTTCTTAATAAAATCTATCGACTGTTGTTTTTCAGTAAACATTTCAATTGATACCCAAAACCGCAGCCACAAATTCAAACCTGCTTTTTGCAGTTTTTCACATAGATATTTTATGGTGGAATTATTTTATTACACACTATTAAAATTAAAAAAATGTCCGATAATCATCAGTATCGGACATTTTTAGATTAGCATTACTGTTTAATAAGCTGCTGTGAAATGTTGTCTGTTATGCTTCTGATTTTCTATTTCATCTGCAATTACAACAGCTAAATCTTCAACAGAAAGCATACTTGTTTTTTCATCATTAAATACTGGGGAATCTCCACCTAAACGATATTCACCTGTTCTTCCGGTTTTTATATGTGGATGCATTTCGAATGGCGGGCTGAAAAATACCCAGTCTAATTCGGTTTCATTTTTCAGTATGTTTAAATAGTCTCTCGATGCTTTCCCACCTTCCCTAAATTCTTCCGGTACTGCTGGCGTGTCAATTGCCTGCACTCCTTCGGCAACATATAAACTGCCTGCTCCACCAATAACAATGTAACGCTTAGCTTTTGCAAGTTTCACTGCTTCCTGTATGGCTTTTGAACCTTTTATAAAGTCATTATAAATATCAGGATTCTCCCATCCTGCATTAAAAGCACTCACAACAATGTCGCTGTCTTTTAAAATTTCAGCAAGTTTGTTTACATCTGTAACATCTGCAGAAACAGTTGTTAAATTCTGTGTATCTGTTGCTTTAATGTTTCTTGAAATTCCTGTAACACTATGGTTACGGTTTAATAATTCGTTTGTAATATTTCTTCCTACAAACCCTGTGGCTCCAATTACTGCTATTTTCATTTCTTTAGTATTGTTTTAAATTCTTTTACAAAAATACTCATTGTAGTTACATTAATTACAGTAGATACCTTTTGGTAAGTGGTTTCTTATTGGTAAGTAGTTTTCTCTTTAGTAATTAGTTTTATACATTTGTATCTATGAAAAAGGAAAAATCACAACTTACAGATATTTGCAGAATACAGCTTCAAGGGGTAAAAGATACGCAGGATTTGTTGAGCGGAAAATGGAAAACCGTTATTGTAGCTGCACTGTATTATAATGGTAAATTCAGATTTATGGATTTAAGCCGACATATAGAAGGCATCGCTCCAAAAGTACTATCAAAAGAGTTAAAGGATCTGGAACTGAATCAACTTGTAAAAAGAACGGTATTGGATACTATGCCTATTACTGTTGAATACGAACTTACACCGCAAGGCAAAAGTCTCAATAAAGTTGTTGAAGCACTGGGTGAATGGGGTGTTAATTACAGAAAGTCTATTTTAAGTGAGTAGTTTTTTACATCTTGGTTGTAGGTTAGTGAATGTAGCGCTTAGGAGAGTTTACTTAAGTGTGTTTTTTGGTAGGTCTTTTGTTTTTTATAGTTTATTTAACTGAATGTATAATTTAGAAGTTGTAATTTTAAATATAAATCTTTTTTATTTTTAGTAATTAGGGGTATCAATATTATAAACATATTGATGCCTTTAATTATTTTATCAAATTTAAAAGCTTTGTGTGGGATATTAATCTTTTCATACTTCACATTCTCTTCATGAAACTCAACGAACATTGTATGGTAAAAGTTTAAACTCAATTTTAATATTTGGATATCGGTCGTATAAAATAAATTTCACTAATTCTGTATGCTTATACATCCTCTCCTCCTCACTGTCAGAAATAGTAATAACGA
>Ga0308157_10009305_pt1 | contig 10922 bp, 8 predicted proteins | sample PhyBR1_FD_201035 | JGI IMG/M metagenome (GOLD analysis project Ga0308157, IMG submission 201035) | Phyllosphere microbial communities from UC Gill Tract Community Farm, Albany, California, United States - DLSLB.R1 | ecosystem: Host-associated > Plants > Phyllosphere > Unclassified | place: USA...
CATCGAAGTGCGCTTCCGCGACGCCGCGACCCGCACCGCTGCCCGTACCGTGCTGAGCGCCCAGTCGAACGAGATCAATTTCGCCGACGCCGCCGACGGCGCCGACCAGAAGCTGGTCGTCAGCCTCAAGCCCGACGCGATCAAGAATTCGATCGAAGCCGGCGTCAAGCAGAACATCGTGACCCTGTCCAAGCGTATCAACGAGCTGGGCACCACCGAGCCGATCATCCAGCAGCAGGGCGCCGACCGCATCGTGGTCCAGCTGCCGGGCGTGCAGGACGTGGCGCGCGCCAAGGACATCATCGGCCGCACCGCAACCCTCGAACTGCGCATGGTTGATTCGACCGTGACCCCGGGCACCGAGCTGTCGGCCGCCATCCCGATCAATTCCGAACTGTTCACCGAAGGCCGCGGCGCCCCGGTCGTGCTGTCGCGCGACATCATCCTGACCGGCGAATACATCTCGAGCGCCACCGCCAGCTTCGACCAGAACCAGCAGCCCGCCGTCTCGCTCGACCTGAACGGCGACGGTGGCCGCCGCATCCGCCAGGCGACCCGCGACAACGTCGGCAAGCGCATGGCGATCCTGCTGAAAGAGAAGGGCGTCTACAACGTGCTGTCGGCCCCGACCATCCAGAGCGAACTGGGTTCGACCTTCCAGATCACCAATATGGGCACCTCGCAGGACGCCAACGAGCTGGCACTGCTGCTGCGCTCGGGCGCGCTGTCGGCGCCGATGGAATTCGTCGAAGAACGCGTGATCGGCCCGCAGCTGGGCCAGGAAAACATCGATCGGGGCCTGCATTCGACCATCTGGGGCTTCGTGGCGATCGCGGTCTTCATGATCGTCTACTACCACCTGTTCGGCGTCTTTTCGGCGCTGGCGCTGGCGGCCAACGTGCTGTTCCTGCTGGCCCTGCTGTCGCTGCTGGGCATCACCCTGACCCTGCCGGGCATCGCGGCGATCGCGCTGGCGCTGGGCGTGGCGATCGACTCCAACGTGCTGGTCAACGAGCGCATCCGCGAAGAGTTGCGCGCCGGCGCGCCGCCGCAGGCGGCAATCGCGGCCGGTTCCAAGCACGCCTGGGACACCATCGTCGACTCCAACGTGACCACCCTGATCGTTGGCCTGGCGCTGCTGATCTTCGGTTCCGGTCCGGTGCGCGGCTTCGCCGTGGTGCACTGCCTGGGCATCCTGACCTCGATGTTCTCGGCCGTGGTCGTGGCCCGTGGCTTCGCCAACCTGTGGTATGGCCGCAAGAAGAAACTGACCAAGATTTCGATCGGCACGGTCTGGCAGCCTGGCATGACGCCTAACAAGAAGTAAGCAACCGGGACAAGAAGATGGAATTTTTCAAGATCAAACGGGATATCCCGTTCATGCGCCACGCGCTGATCCTCAATGCGATCTCGGCGATCACGTTCGTGCTGGCGGTATTCTTCCTGCTCTACAAGGGCCTGAACTTCTCGGTCGAGTTCACCGGCGGCACCGTGATGGAGCTGCGCTATCCGCATGCGGCCAACCAGGAAAAGATCCGCGACACGCTGCGCGGCATGGGCTATTCGCACCCCGAGGTGGCCAGCTTCGGCACCGCCCAGGACATCATGCTGCGCCTGCCGATCCTGGAAGGCACCGAGGCGGCCGGCACCTCGGCACGCGCCTTCAACGCGATCTGCGCCGCCGACGGCGGCGCGCCGAAGCAGAGCCAGGTCACGACCGAGAAGGGCGAGGTGGTCAACCACACCAGCTGCGCCAAGGCGTCCGGCGAAGAACTGATCAGCCTGCAGCGCGTGGAATTCGTCGGCCCCTCGGTCGGCGAAGAGCTGGCGCAGAATGGCTTGAACGCGCTGATCATGGTGATCGTTGGCATCATGATCTACCTGGCGATCCGCTTCGAATGGAAGTTCGCCGTCGCCGCGGTGGTCGCCAACCTGCACGACGTGGTCATCATCCTCGGCTTCTTTGCCTTCTTCCAGTGGGAATTCTCGCTGACGGTGCTGGCGGCAACCCTGGCGGTGCTGGGCTACTCGGTCAATGAATCGGTCGTCATCTTCGACCGGATCCGCGAGATGTTCCGCAAGCAGCGCAAGATGTCGACCCCGGAAGTGATCGACCATGCGATCACCAGCACCATCTCGCGCACCATCATCACCCACGGCTCGACCCTGATGATGGTGCTGTCGATGCTGTTCTTCGGCGGCTACGCGCTGCACTACTTCGCGATCGCGCTGGCCATCGGCATCTGCTTCGGCATCTATTCGTCGGTGTTCGTTGCCGCGGCGGTGGCCATGTGGCTGGGCGTCAAGCGCGAAGACCTGATCAAGCCGATCAAGGAGAAGGACGAGACCGACGGCGCGGTCGTGTAATCCACCCGCGTTGCATGAAAAATGCCGCCCCGGCCTTGCCGCGGCGGCATTTTGTTTGATGTGAACCGCTTGTGACGCGGATTTCACAATACTGTGTGTGGCAGCGCACGGAGTTGCGCTGCCGGCGCACCTATAGTGGACTTGTCTCTTTCAGGACATCCCTAGTTTTGGACTTCACCCGCTTCCGCAACGAAGCGGGTTTTTTTTTATCCTCTGCTTCCTGCCAGTGCTCATTACAGGGCCAGTTGCAGGCCACCGTCGCCCTCGGACTGCGCCGCCGGGACCGCGCAGCAGATCAGTGCCTCGTCTTCGGCCACGCTCGCGCCCGGCTCCTTGATATAGGTCACCGCCCCCTTGAGCACCCTGGTGCGGCAGGTGCCGCACGTGCCTTCGCGGCAGCTGAATTCCGGTTCCAGCCCGCGCGCCTCGGCCAGCTCGAGCAGCGTGCCGCCGCCGGGCGTCCAGCGCGCTTCCTTGAGCGAATCCATGAACATGACCGGCACCGTGCCTGTCGCCGGCGGTAGCCGCGCGGGGGCGGTCACGGCCGCGGCGCAGTCGGGCGTGCGCGCCAGGGAAGCTGGCCCGAAGGCTTCGGCGTGGATGCGACCGTCGGCGATGCCGTAGCCGCGCAGTCCGTCGTAGATCGCCTGGCTGAAGGCCGGTGGGCCGCACAGGTAGAACTCGTAGTCGCCGAAGGACAGGTAGCGGCCGAGCAGCGCCATGTCGATGCGGCCGGCGACGTCGTAGTCGCTACCCTCGACTGCATCGTCCGCCTCGCTCAGCACGCGCACCAGCCTGACGGCGCCCCTTGCGGCGGCAACGAGTTCGGCCAGCTCGCCGTCGAAGGCGCGCTCGGCCTTCGATCGAGCGGCGTAGAACAGCGTCGTCGGGCGAATCTTTTGCTTGCGCACTCCCTCGTAGACGATGTGGCGCAGCATCGCCAGCATCGGCGTGATGCCAACGCCGCCGGCCAGCAGCACGACAGGCCGGTTGCTGGCCATGTCGAGCGTGAAGTCGCCGGCCGGCGCGCGGGTCTCGAGCAGGTCGCCCTCGCGCAGTTGCTCATGCAGGTGGCGCGACACCAGGCTCTCGCGCTTGACGCTGATCCGGTAGCCGCCATCGGACGGCGCGTGCGACAGGGTATAGGTGCGGATCAGCGGTTTGTCGGCGCCGGGTGGCAATACCCGGATCGGCAGGTGCTGGCCCGGCAAGTGCGGCAGCAGCCCGGCGCCGTCGTCCGGCGCCAGGTAGAACGAGCGGATCGCCGTGCTTTCGTCGACGATGCGCGTCACTTTCAGGCTGCGCCAGCGGTTGGCGAAGTCGGCAGCGCGCAGGCGCTCGGCGGCCTGCTGCCAGTCGCCGGTCATCAGTGAATTGTCCGACCAGCCGCCGTCCTGGAAGGCCCAGCGCAGGGCCAGGCCGGCGGGCCGGCGCACGATGCGGCGCGGCTTGAAGGTCCACAGCCGCTCGGCGCCCTGGAAGGCGGCGATCTCGGGCGAATCGAAGACGACTTCGGCGTCGCCGCTCATCTGCAGCAGGTCGCCGCTGGCAAAGTCGACGAACAGCAGCCCGGCCTTGCCATTGACGACGATATTGCCCAGTGTGTTGAAGAACAGGTTGCCGTCGAAATCGGGAATCGTGAGCGTGCCGTCGTTGGCGACCCGCACGAAGCCGGCCTTGCCGCCGCGGTGCGAGACGTCGACCTGGCGCCGCTCCTTGCGGTCGGCATACGAGGCAACGAAGAAGGCGTCGGCGCCCGCGACCAGTGCGCGCGCCGCCGGGTCGAGCACATCGAGGTGCTCGGCCTGGCCGGCGAACGGGGCATCCGGCGCGCGCTCGAAGGAGAACTCGCGCAGCTGGATGTAGCGCGGACAGTTGCCGAAGCTCTGGTCGACGTCGATACGCAAGCCGGCATCCGTGTGCGACAAGAAGCCGTTCATGCGGTTGCGGCGCCGCGTGTGCATCTCGATGCCCAGGAGGCCGACCGGTGCGCCATCATGCATGCCGTCGGCTGCCGGGTCGAGCGGGTGCACACGGGTGGCGAGGTCCAGCGTGGTGCGGGTTGGCGACGACATGAAGCCCGGCCGGCCTTCGAGAAAAGTTGCCCACGCATCGCCCCCGGCATCCACGCTGCCCAGCACGATGAAGGGCAGCTGGGCATAGAAGTCGCGGTGCTGGTCGGGCATGAAATCCCGCACCACGCGCCGGCCGACGACGTCCATGCGTTCGGCCACCCCCAGCTTCGCCTGGATGAATTGTTCGCCTTCGTGCCAGGTGGGCAGCTTGTCCAGTTGTTCGGCCATCTTCGTCTCCTGTCGGTATGTGCGTCGGTGCTTGCGTCGTTATGCCGCGGCGGCCAAGCCGATCGGCGTCTGGACGAAGGGAACGAAGCCCGGCAATGCCTCGATGCGGCGCAGGAAGCCCTGGACGACCGGGTAGCCGGCCAGGTCGACATTGCCTTCGGGAGCGCGCGCCAGGTAGCTGTAGAGCGCAACGTCGGCGATGGTCGGATGGTCGGCGGCCAGCCAGTCGCGGCCGGCCAGGTGGCTTTCCAGGCGGGCCAGCAGGGCGTGGGCACGCGCGATGACTTCGCCGGCGTTGTACTTGGCGCCGAACACGGTGATCAGGCGCGCCGCCGCCGGGCCGTAGGCGACATCGCCGGCCGCCACCGACAGCCAGCGCTGCACCGCCGCGGCGCCGACGGGGTCCGCCGGCAGCCAGTCGCGGCGGCCGGCCTTGGTGGCCAGATAGACCAGGATGGCATTCGAATCGGCGATCACCACGCCATCGTCTTCCAGCACCGGGACCTGGCCGAACGGGTTCAGCGCGAGAAATGCCGGTTTTTTGTGGGCGCCCGCCATGAGGTCGACTTCAGCCAGCTCGTGCGGAATGCCGAGGAGCGAAGTGAACAGGACAACGCGATGGGAGTGGCCGGACAGTGGGTGGTGATGGATTTTCATGGCTTGGTCCTATGTGGTTGGTGGACCGCGTGATTCGCGATCCATGTTGCCAGTGTCGGATCAAACAGTCTCGACGGGAATCACTCTATAGGCACATGTTTATTTCGCTGGGCGGAATAATCCACCATTGGAAAAATGTTAAAGAATCATGTCAAAGTGTGAATCAGCGCACCGAGTCGGGTTCGTGCCGGCATTAAGATGGATGCGTCTCTTTCAGGACATCCCTAGTTTTGGACTTCACCCGCACCGGCGACGGCGCGGGTTTTTTTTTGCCCTTTATCTATAGCTGCCAGGGATGCTCGATCTTGTCGTCGAGCGCGGCGTCGAGATAGGTCGCGGCGCTGATCAGCGCCAGGTGCGTGAAGGCCTGCGGGAAGTTACCGAGCAGCTCGGCCTGGCTGGTGAACTCCTCCGCATACAGGTGAACGTGGTTGCCGTAGGCGAGCAGTTTCTCCATATTATTGCGCGCCTGGTCGATGCGGCCGGCGCGCGCCAGGCATTCCACATACCAGAAGGAACACGCCGCAAACGCGCCTTCCTCACCCTCGAGTCCGTCGTCGCGGTCGTAGCGCAGCACCAGCGCATCGTCGCCCAGCTGCTCGCCGATCGCGTCCAGCGTGGCCAGCCATTGGGGATCGGTCGAGCCGACGAAACGCACCAGCGGCATCATCAGGAGCGCGCCATCGAGGTCGCGCGAGCCCTTGCTGCGCACGAAGTGACCCGCATCCTCGTCCCAGAACGTGTCCCAGATGTACCTGGAAATCTCGTTGCGGGTCGCGATCCAGCGCTCGAACGGCGCCCTGAGCGAGCGCTTGCTGGCCAGGCGCACCGCGCGGTCGACCGCCACCCAGCACATGAGCTGGGAGTGCAGGTGTTCGCGCGGCGCCTCGCGGCCTTCCCAGATGCCCGCATCCGGGAGGTGCCAGTGTTCGCAGACATAACTGACCACCTCGCATACCCCGACCCAGTCGGCATGCGAGATGGCTTCGCCATATTTATTGCTGAGATAGATCGAATCGAGCAGGGCGCCGAAGATGTCGAGCTGCAGCTGGCTGGCTGCCGCATTGCCGATACGTACCGGCCTGGAACCGGCATAGCCGGCCAGGTGGTCGAGTTCGATTTCGTCAGCGGCCTGGCTGCCGTCGAGCGCATACATGATGCGCAGGTGGCCGTCGGTCGGGTCGTGCTTGGGCCTCTCGGCCGACCAGCGGGTGAACGCCTTCGCCTCTTCGGTGTAGCCGAGCCGGATCAAGGCGTACACGGTGAACGAGGCGTCGCGGATCCAGGTGGCGCGATAGTCCCAGTTGCGCGTTCCTCCAAGCACCTCGGGCAGGCCGAAAGTGGCCGCCGCGACCATCGAGCCGTGGCGGCACGAGGTCATCAGCTTGAGCACCAGGGCCGAACGCATGACCGCCTCACGCCAGCGCCCCCTGTAGCTCGAGCGCCGGCTCCAGGCCTGCCAGCGCCGGACCACTTCTCCCAGCAGGGCATCGCGCCCGTTGGCGTCGAGGAGCGTGTCGCCGTCCTCGTCGAGCACGAAGTCCATGACGTCGCCGGCACGCAGCACGACGCAAGCACCGGCGCCGCCGTCGGTGGCCACGAACTGCACGGGCGCCGACAGGCGCAGGCGCGGGCAGCCAGGAGCCGCGAACACCACCTGGTCTTGCCCCACCTCGACCTCGGGCCGCTGGCGGGCGTAGTCGAAGCGCGGCTGGCAATCGACCCTGATGCACACTTCGCCCTTGGTGACCGCGACCCGGCGCAGCATGCGCGCCGCACCGTGGCCGAGTTCCTCGGGACCGGACATGAAATCGGTAACGTGGACGCTGGACGATTCTCCCAGCCATTGGGTTAGCAGCACATTGGTGTCGGGCAGATAGGTCTGCACCACGCGCGCATCATCGATGTGCGGCGCGATGCTGAAGTGGCCGCCTTTCTCGGGGTCGAGCAGGGCGGCGAACACGCTGGGGCTGTCGAAGTCGGGCCAGCACAGGAAGTCGACCGTGCCGTCCGTCGCGACCAGCGCCATCGTGGCCATATTGCCGATCGCACCATGGTCGGCGATCGGGCGCGGCGGGCGGGTTGCGTTTGGTTCAGCCATTGTCTTCGAATCCTGGATAGAGGGACATGCCGCCATCGACGTAGACCGTGGCGCCGGTCATGTAGTCGGCCAGGTCGGAGGCCATGAACAGCGCCAGGCTCGCCACGTCCTCGACCTCGCCGATGCGTCCGTAGGGGATCAATTCGAGCAGCTTCTGGCCTGCTTTGCCTCCAGTGGCATCCTCGTTGATCGGGGTGCGGATGGCGCCCGGTGCGATATTGTTGACGCGGATGCGTTCAACCGCGACCTCTTGCGCCAGCGAACGCATGAACATGCCCATGCCGCCCTTCGAGGCGGCATAGTTGACGTGGCCGGCCCACGGAATGGTTTCGTGCACCGAGCTCATGCACAGGATGACGCCGTTGGCGCGCATGCGGCCGCGGTTGCCTTGCTGGCGGAAGCGCTTTACAGCGGCGCGGGCGCACAGGAACTGGCCGGTCAGGTTCACGTCGAGGACGGTTTTCCAGTCGTCCAGCGACATGTCGGCGAACGGGGCATCCTTCTGGATGCCCGAGTTGGCGACCAGGATGTCGAGGCCGCCGAAGGCCTTGTCCGTTTCGTCGAACAGGCGAGCGACGTCGTCCTCGCTGGAGACGTCGCACTGGACCGCCAGCGCCTGGCCGCCGGCTTTCTCGATCTGTTGCACGACCTCGTCGGCCTTGTCGCGGCTGCTGTTGTAGTTGACCACCACCTTGGCGCCGGCGGCGGCGAAGGCGATGCAGATGGCGCGACCGATTCCGGAGTCGCCGCCGGTGACCAGCACCACCTGGTCATTCAGTTTGATGTGCATGGGATTTCCTCCAGAGCGTAAAAGCGCCGGTGCGCGAACGCTGCTGTCGCGCTCCTGGCTGGAACGACCTTAGCAGAAAGCCGGGATGGGAAAAGCACGCCTGGGCTGGCGATGTCCAAGGAAGATCGGACGAAACAAATTGGCTGGCAGTGTGCGCGAGCGTACGGAGCGCGCCATGCCGCGCACTTAAGATGGACCTGTCTCTTTCAGGACATCCCTAGTTTTGGACTTGGCCCGCTCCTCACCGAGCGGGCGTTTTTTTGCCTACAGCAGCGCCGCGGTCAGGCTCTTGACCTCTTCTGCCGATTCTTCCAGCACGCCCTTGAGCGTGCCTTCGCCGAACACGAAGTCGATGGTGGCGGCCGCCGCATGCGTGGTCGCACCGTGCGGCAGGAACAGGGGAGAGGGATGGGGCGCGAGGTCATTGGCCAGCAGCAGGGTGTCGCCCAGCGTCTCGGGCGGCAAGGCGCGCATGCCGTCCCACAGCGCCTCGATCGCGCTCATCACCGGGCCCGGCACGCCCAGCTTGTGCAGCACGCCGCGCCCGATGGCGGCCTCGCCGTGGTCGAGCCAGGCGTCGAGATTGTCGTCCAGCAGGCCGGGCAGGGCTTCGGCGCGCGACAGCAGGTAGAAGCCGCCGACCTCGTGCACGATGCCGGCGAACAGGGCGGTTTCAGGGTCGACGAAGGACACGCGGCGCGCGATCACCTGCGCCAGCGCTGCGACATGGGCCGAGTGGGCCCACAGCTGGTCGGCCTTGTGGCGCAGCCCCGGATCGCGGATCTCGCTGGCCAGCTGGCGCACGATGACCGAGGTCGCCAGGGCGCCCAGGGTGCGAAAGCCCACGCGCTGGACCGCCGCGCGCACATTGGTGACGTCGTGGCCGCTGCGGTTATAGGCGACCGAGTTGGCGATCGCCACCGTGCGCGCCGCCAGCAGCGGCTCGGCCTGCACCAGGCGGGCGGCGGCGTCGATATGACAGTCGGGTTCGCCCAGCGCGCGCTGCAAGGTCAGCGAGGCGTTGACGCTGGTCGGGAAGGCGAGTTCGCCGCGGCTAGCTTCGGCGGCGATGCTATCGAGTGCGGAGACGTGGTCCATGGAAAAAATTATACCCCCATCGAGACAGCCTACCTGGAAATATATTGCCGCAGGGCACTGGTCGCGCTGGCGACCGGCGCCCCGAGGCGCCGATCACTCTTCGCTGAAGATGGCGTCGCAGCCTTCTTTCTGCTCTTCCAGGTTTTCCAGCTCGTCGACCAGGCCGAGGTCGAGCAGCTCTTCCATCGCATTCATGTAGCTGTTGAGCTTGGTCGCGCCGATCAGGCGATAGAGCTCGCCGGCTTCGTTGCGCACGCCGATCAGCATCGGTTCCTCGCGGACTTCAGCCAGCGGGGCGACGTCGAGCAGGATGTTGCCGATGATGTGCTTGTCGAAATGGGCCGGCTTCTTGCCGTCGATAAGAGAGGTTTTCAAGGCGTTTCCTTCAGGTGGGATGGGATGGGCGTCGGGCTGTCGCCAGCCTCGATGCCGGTGTCGCTGCCGCCGTCGCCGCGGATGCGGGTGCGCAAGAGGCCAAGGGCCTGTTCGAGCGCGGCGAAGTCGGCATCGCTATAAGCGGTAAATAATTCTTTTCCACGTGCAATCACTTTCGGGAATACATCGCAGAATACCCGATCGCCGGCAGGCGTCAGGCGCACGAAGAACGATCGCTTGTCGTCGCAGCTGCGTTCGCGCAGCACCAGGCCTTTTTGTTCCAGCCGTTCGATGACGCCGGTCAGGGTGCCCTTGGTGATCAGGGTGCGTTCGCCCAGTTCCTTGTAGCTCATGCCGGTCGTATTGCCCAGCGTGGCGACGATATCGAACTGGGCATGCGTCAACCCGTTCTGGCGCACCGCATCGCCCGAGACGCGCTCGAAGCCCTGCATGCACTCGGCCAGCAGCCGGACGCTTTTTAGATATCGTTCCCCCATGGGCCGGGATTATAGCTGTCTGCCGCGCCTCCTGTTGCCCGCCACGCAATATCTCCCAAGCGGCATAGGCGACCGGAAACCGGCGTTATTGTTCTCCGGTATGATAGACGACCATGTCCTTTCACCACGCCCGTCGCGAGTCCGCCTCTCCAGCCATGGCATCCAAGATCCGCCGCGATGCAGCCTGACCTGTCCCTGCTGGCGCAGGAGCGGCCGCTGCGCGTCTTGCTGGTGAATGCCGGCGAGCCCGATGCGCTGACCTGGTCCGGGCTGTACCAGCCGCTGCGCCTGGCGGCCAAGGTGCTGGGACCGGAGCGGCTGCACGTCGACGTGCGCGGCCCCGATAAATTCATGGGCGACGCCGGGCGCCACTGGCACCTGGTGCTGCTGGTGGCCGATGAATCCGAGGCGGCCCTGCGGCCGGCCAACCTGCGCGCCCTGGTCGAGCGCTGCCGCGCCGCGCCGTACTGGGGAGGCGTTGGGGCCGGCGTGCTGTGGCTGGCCGATGCCGGCGTGCTGCACGGCGCGCGCGCCGCGCTGCCCTGGGCCCTGTATCCGGACGTGAATGCCCAGGCCGAGCAAGCCCTGCTGAGCCCCCATCTGTACGACTTCGACGCCAACCGCCTCACCTGCTGCGGCGGCGCGGCCAGCATCGACTTCGCCCTGACCCTGGTCGAGCTGCTGTTCGGCGCCGGGCCCCAGGCGCAAGTCAAGGAAAGCCTGTGCATCGACCG
>Ga0308157_10009306_pt1 | contig 10921 bp, 9 predicted proteins | sample PhyBR1_FD_201035 | JGI IMG/M metagenome (GOLD analysis project Ga0308157, IMG submission 201035) | Phyllosphere microbial communities from UC Gill Tract Community Farm, Albany, California, United States - DLSLB.R1 | ecosystem: Host-associated > Plants > Phyllosphere > Unclassified | place: USA...
TGACCAGCGCCTCGCCGCTGCTCAAGAGCGGCAAGGTGCGCGCCCTGGCCGTGGCTTCGGCATCGCGTCTGCCCGAGCTGCAGAACGTGCCCACTTTCGCCGAGGCCGGCTATGCGGGCTTCGAGGTCAACGCCTGGTATGCGCTGTACGCACCGGCCAAGACCGGCAAGGAAGTGCTCACGCGCCTCAACGCCTCGCTCACCCAGGTGCTCAAGCTGCCTGACGTCCAGGAGAAATTCGCCCTGCTCGGCGTGCGCACCCGGGCCGGCTCGCCCCAGGAACTGGGCAGCTTCACCACCGACGAATGGAGCCGCTACGGCAAGGTGATCCAATCGGCAGGAATCCGCATCGACTGAGCTTTTCACCCATGTCCCCACACTTCCACGTTCTCGTCACCGCGTCACACTGGGCCGAGCCCGCACTACGCATCATTGAGCAGGCCGGCGGCCAGGTGCATTTTCTGCCCGGCAGCCTCACCGAAGACGCGCTGGCCGCACGCCTGGCCGAGACCGGCGCGCAGGCCATCGTGCTGCGCGGCTCCCCTCCCATCACCGACCGTGTGCTGACAGCGTCGCCGCAGCTGCGCATCGTCGCCAAGAACGGCGCCGGCGTGGACAGTGTGGACCTGGAGGCGGCGCGCGCACACGGCATTGCCGTGGCCGTGGCACCCGGCGCCAATGCCGGCGCAGTGGCCGAGCATGCCGTGGCCCTGATGCTGGCGCTCACGCGCCAGCTGCCGCAGCTGGACCGCATGGTGCGCGCCGGCGAATGGGCCGGCAGCACCTGGCAGGGCCGCGACTTCCGCGGCGCCACGGTGGGCATCATCGGTTACGGCAGCATCGGCCGCGCGACTGCGCAGCTGGCCAGCGCCCTGGGCGCGCGGGTGCTGGTGCTGCGGCCCCAGGGCCAGACCGACGGCTTTGCCACCGAGGCCGAGCTGCACCGCCTGCTGCCCCAACTCGACATCCTGAGCCTGCACTGCCCGCTGACCGAGCGCAGCCGGGGCCTGATCGGCGCACGCGAGCTGGCCCTGCTGCCACGCGGCAGCCTGCTCATCAACACCGCGCGCGGCCCCGTCGTGGACGAGGCCGCACTCATCGCTGCATTGCGCAGCGGCCAGCTCGGCGGCGCCGGCCTGGACACCTTCGATACCGAGCCCCTGCCCGCCGACCATCCACTGGCAGCAATGGCCCAGGTGCTGCTCACCCCCCATGTGGCGGGCGTGACGCGCGATGCCGCCCTGCAGGTCGCCACCATGACCGCGCACAACATCGTGGACCATCTGGCCCACACCCCACTGCCCGCTCTCCACCGGGTTGCCTGAGACGCTTTCAGCGCCCGAACTCCACCCATCGATCACATGCCCGCAAAAAACCTCTTCAAGGCCGCACTGGCCGCTCAGCAGCCTCAGGTCGGCCTCTGGCTTTCCATGGCCGATCCCTACATGGCCGAAGTCAGCGCCAGCACAGGTTTCGATTGGCTGCTGATCGACGGCGAGCACGCGCCCAACGATCTGAAGTCGACGCTGGGCGCGCTGCAGGCCATCGCGCCGCACCGCGCCCAGCCCGTGGTGCGCGCGGTGCAGGGCGATACGGCGCTCATCAAGCAGCTGCTCGATATCGGCGCCAGGACGCTGCTCGTGCCCATGGTCGATACGGCCGAGCAGGCGCGCGCTCTGGTGTCGGCCACGCGCTATCCGCCGCTGGGCATTCGCGGTGTCGGCAGCGCGGTCGCGCGTGCCTCGTTGTGGAGCGGCCGCGCCGACTACCTCGACGCCGCCGATGACGAAGTCTGCCTGCTGGTGCAGGCCGAGACCGTGGCGGCGCTGGACAATCTCGAGGAGATCTGCGCGGTCGACGGCGTGCACGGCGTGTTCATCGGCCCGGCCGATCTGGCCGCCTCCATGGGCTTTCGCGGCCGCCCCGGCCACCCCGAAGTGCAGGCGGCGATAGAAAACGCGATGCGCACCATCATTGCTTCGGGCAAGGCCGCCGGTACACTCACTTCCGACCCGGCGCTGGCCCGCCGCTATCTCGATCTCGGCTGCACGTTTGTTGCGGTCGGCGTCGACGTGCTGCTCTACGCCAAGGCGGCGCGCAGCCTGGCCGGCGATTTCCTGGGCCAGCCGGCCGAAACAGCGGCCCCTGCCGATTCCCGTGGAGCCTATTGAACATGTCCTCGACGTCCCGAATTTCCCCTGCGCTGGTGCTTGAAGGCCTGCGCGCCATCGTCGGCGAGAAAGCCTGCATTGAAGCCGCCAGCGACATGCAGCCTTTCACCACCGACTACCGCAAGCTCTATCACGGCCAGGCGCTGGCCGTGGTGCTGCCCGCGAACACGCAGCAGGTCAGCGAAGTGCTGGCGCTGTGCACGCGCCACGGCGTGCCCGTGGTGCCGCAAGGCGGCAACACCTCGCTGATGGGCGGGGCCGTGCCCGACGCCGCGGGCGACGCCGTGGTGCTCAATCTGCGCCGCATGAACCAGGTGCAGGAAATCGACACCGTCAACGACACCATGACGCTGCAGGCCGGCGTGACGCTGCAGGCCGCGCGCGCCGCGGCCGAGGAAGCCGGCCGCCTGTTCCCGTTGCGCATAGGCTCCGAAGGCTCGTGCCAGATCGGCGGCAATCTCTCCACAAACGCCGGCGGCACGGCCGTGCTGCGCTACGGCAACATGCGCGACCTGACGCTGGGAATAGAAGCCGTGCTGCCCGACGGCCGCATCTACTCGTCGCTGCGCGGACTGCGCAAGGACAATACCGGCTACGACCTCAAGCAGCTGTTCATCGGTTCGGAAGGCACGCTGGGCATCATCACCGCCGCCGTGCTCAAGCTGATGCCGCTGCCCAGCGCCAGCGCCGTCGCCTGGATTGCCGTGAAAGACCCGCATGCGGCCGTTGAACTGCTGACCGAAGCCAAGCGCGCGGCCGGCCAGTCCGTGACGGCCTTCGAGCTGATCTCGGGCCCGGCGCTGACGCTGGTGCTTGAATCGATGCCGCAGTTGAGCGCGCCGCTGCCCGCCGCGCACGACTGGATGGTGCTGATCGAGCTGAGCTCGGGCGGCGACGCCGAAGGCCTGGACGCAACGCTGATGTCCATTCTGGAGCAGGGCATGGAGCGCGGCCTGGTGACCGACGCCGCCATTGCCGCAAGCATTGCCGATGCGCGCGCCTTCTGGCAGCTGCGCGAGGAGATCTCGGACGCGCAGACGCGCGAAGGCGGCAGCATCAAGTGCGACATTTCGATTCCGCTGTCGAAGATCGCCGACTTCATTGCCGAGGCCTCGGCCCAGGTGCTGGCGCTCGCGCCCGATGCACGCATGGTGATCTACGGCCACATGGGCGACGGCAACGTGCACTTCAACCCCTTGCGCCCCAAGGGCGCGCCCGCGAAGGCATTCCTGGCGGAAAACTATGCGCGCGTCTCGCACGCCGTCGACGGCCTGGCAACGCGCCAGAACGGCTCGATCTCGGCCGAGCACGGCATTGGCGTGGCCAAGCGCGACGACCTGCTGGAGTGCAAGTCGCCCGTGGAGCTCGAACTGATGTGGCAGATCAAGCGCGCGCTTGATCCGCGCAATCTGCTCAATCCGGGCAAGGTGTTGCCGTTGCCGGAAGGGGCGGCGTAAGGCTGCGGCCTGGAACGCCCTTCGACGGGCCCGCCCAGGGGGGCTCAGGGTGAACGGTATTTATGTGCGTGAAGCTGTTGCCGTCAGCTCAGGGCCAACGGCATTGATTTGCCTGCAGCTTCAAGAAACGGCCTGGCTCAGCCACTGCGCAAAAGCCGCGCACTCCCACCGGTCCATGGTCCCCGTATGCCAGCACAGGTAATGCGCATGCGGGCTTGCCACGTCCAGCGGAAACAGCCTTACCAGCGTGCCGTTGTCCAGCCAGGGCGCGCCCAGCTTGAGGCGCACGGGGGCAATGCCCATGCCCGCGGCCGCTGCGTCGCACAGCAGGCCGATGTCGTGGAACTGCGAGCCTTCGGCGGGTTCGGGCCAGGCCAGGCCGGCGGCGTCAAACCAGCCGCGCCAGGGCTCGAGCGGGCTGCGCAGCAGCGGCAGGCCTTCGAGGTCGGCGGGCTGCTCGAACGGGCCGTGGGCGCGCACGAAGGCCGGCGAGGCCAGCGGCGTCATCACGTCGCGCGCGATTTCCACATGTTCCATGTCGGCGTAATGGCCCGGGCCGAAGCGCACGATCAGGTCGGCATCCTCGGCCACCACATCGAGCAGCGGAATGCTCACATGCAGCTCCAGATCGATTTCGGGATAGGCCTCGGTGAACTGGCTCAGCCGGGGAATCAGCATGCAGCGCGCAAACGTGGGCGTGACCGCGAGCTTGAGGCGCCTGCGCCCCGGCACGGCCGAGCTGCCGGGAAAGCGCTGCAGCGCGCCCAGGCCTTCACGCACATGCGACAGATAGGCGCTGCCTTCGCTGGTCAGTGAAAAATCGGCGCGCCCGAACAACCGGCAGCCGAGCATCTGCTCGAGCTGGCGCACGCGGTGGCTCACGGCGCTGGGGGTGACGCACAGTTCCTCGGCGGTCTGCGTCACGCTGCGCAGCCGCGCCAGCGCCTCGAAAGTCAGCAGGCACTGGATGGGCGGGATGCGCCGCGCGGCACTGCCCGCCACCGCTCTGGGCGCAGCCGGGCTGGCGGTGGGCGCGGGCAGCGGCATGTCCGCGCTCAGCGGAAGACGACGGTCTTGTGGCCGTTGAGGATCACGCGGCGTTCGCTGTGCCACTTGACGGCACGCGCCAGCACCTGGCTTTCGGTGTCGCGGCCGCGGGCCGTGAGGTCTTCAACGGTATCGGTGTGGTCGGCGCGCGCCACGTCCTGCTCGATGATCGGTCCTTCGTCCAGATCTGCGGTGACGTAATGGGCCGTGGCGCCGATCAGCTTCACGCCGCGGTCATGTGCCTGGTAGTAGGGCTTGGCGCCCTTGAAGCTGGGCAGGAAGCTGTGGTGGATGTTGATGGCCCGGCCCGAGAGCTTGGTGCACAGGTCGTTCGACAGCACCTGCATATAGCGCGCCAGCACGACCAGTTCGGCGCCTTCTGCCTCGATAATCTCGAACTGACGCGCTTCGGCCTGGGCCTTGGTCGCCGCCGTGACGGGAATATGGTGGAAAGGCACGTTGTAGCTGGCCGCGAGCTGATAGAAGTCGCGGTGGTTGCTGATGATGGCCCGGATGTCGATGGGCAGCAGGCCCGACTTCCAGCGGAACAGCAGATCGTTGAGGCAATGGCCTTCCTTGCTGACCAGCAGCACGGTCTTCATGTTCTCGGACTGCGAATGCAGGCTCCAGCGCATCTCGAAACGCGCCGCGAGTTCGCCCAGCGCCGACTTGAGCGTGGCCGCGTCGGTGTCGGTGCAGACGAATTGCACGCGCATGAAGAACAGGCCGGTGGCGCCGTCGTTGAACTGCGCGGCTTCTTCGATGTTGGCGCCTTGTTCGAGCAGGAAGCCCGAAACAGCGTGCACCAGCCCGCGACGGTCGGGGCAGGATAGGGTAAGAATGTAGGCTTGGGTCATAGCCCTGCGATTGTCGCAGCAAGGGCCGTCGATTGTGGATTGAGGAAATACATGCATAAAGATGGCGCACCCCAACCGACCTGGCCGTACTGGATTCTGGCGCTCTATACGCTGACCGCGCTGCTGTGGCTGGCGGGCATGGAACGTCTGCTGGCGCAATGGACCCAGGATGCGGCGCAGATTGCGCGCTGGAAGGAGTGGCAGGGCTATGTGTCCATCTTTCTCAACGCGGCAATGGCCGGCTGGCTGCTGCACCGCCTGCTGCGTTCCGAAGCCGTGCGCCGCGCCGAGGTGCTGCGCCGCGGCGCGCTGCTGCGCCAGCAGGAAGAACGCCAGCGCCTGGCGGCGACGGTGGTCGACAACACCATCGAAGGCGTGGTCGTCACCGATGCCAACAGCAAGATCCTGTCGGTGAACGCGGCCTTCACGCGCCTTCTGGGCTATACCGAGCAGGAAATGCTGGGCCGGACGCCGCGCATGTTCAAGTCGGGCCGTCACGGCCAGGCATTCTATGAGGCCATGTGGGACAGCATGCGCAGCACCGGTCACTGGCAGGGCGAGATCTGGAACCGGCGCAAGAACGGCGAAGTGTTTCCCGAGCGCATGTCGCTGAGCGCGGTGTATGACAGCGCCCATCGGGTGACGCATTACGTCTGTATGTTTACCGACATTTCCGCCGAGAAGGCCCAGCAAAAACGCCTTGAATTCCTGGCACACAAGGACCCGCTGACCGGGCTGGACAACCGCGCCTGGTTTGGCAGCCGGCTGGAAAACGCGCTGGAGACGGCCGCCGCCAAGTCCAGCCAGCTGGCGGTGATGCTGATCAACATCAACCGGCTGCGCGATTTCAACGACAGCTACGGCCATGCCGTCGGCGACCAGGTGCTGTGCCATGTCGCCTCGCGCGTGCAGGCCGTGCTGCGGCCCGGCGACCTGCTGGGGCGCATGGCGGGCGACGAGATTGCCGTGGCCGCGCTTGATCTGGGCAGCGAGATCGACGCGGCGCAACTGGCCCAGCGACTGATTGCCGCGGCCGCCCAGCCCTGGCATACGCCGGACGGCATGGAAGTGATCACGCGCGTGAGCGTGGGCATGTGCGTCTATCCGCAGCATGCCGCCACGGCGGACAGCCTGCTGCAGGGCGCGCACTCGGCGGTGCATGTCGCCAAGCAGCACAGCGGTGTCGATGCCTGGTGCTTTTTCCAGGAAGACATGACCCAGGCCGCGCGCGAGCGCCTGGAGCTCGAGGCGCGGCTGCGCCAGGCGCTGGCCGAAGGCCATCTGCGCCTTTACTACCAGCCGCAGATCGAGATCGCGACCGGGCGCCTGATTGGCGCCGAGGCACTGCTGCGCTGGCTCGATCCGGTCGAGGGCATGATCTCCCCCGCGCGCTTCATTCCCGTGGCCGAAAGCTCGGGCGTGATCGGCCCCGTGGGCGAATGGGTGATACGCGAAGCCTGTGCCCAGGGCCAGCGCTGGCGCGCGCTCGATCTGCCCGAGATCACGCTGGCGGTGAATGTGTCGCTGCACCAGTTCATGCTCACCGACATCGTCGGCAGCACCCGGGCCGCGCTGGCCGACGCCGGTTTTCCGGCCGCGCAGCTGGAACTGGAAATCACCGAAAGCGCCTTGGCCCAGCAGCCCGAAGAGGCCTTGCAGGTGCTGCGCAACCTCAGCGCCCTGGGCCTGCGCCTGGCCATCGACGACTTCGGCACCGGCTATTCCTCGCTGGCCCACCTCAAGCGCTTTCCCATCGATGTGCTGAAGATAGACCAGGGCTTCATCCGCGACATCCCGCAAAGCGGCGACGACATGGCGATCAGCGCGGCGGTGATTGCCATGGGCCACAGCATGGGCCTCAAGGTGCTGGCCGAAGGCGTGGAAACCGCCGAGCAGCTCGACTTCCTGCGCGAGCGCGGCTGCGATCAGTTCCAGGGCTATCTGTGCAGCCGGCCCCTGCCGGGCGATGCGTTCGAGGCGCTGCTGCGCCAGAGCAGTCAAGGACCGCTGGTGGCCATTCCATGCGCGTGAGTTTCCCCTTGCGCGTGCTGCTGACCGCATTCGGCGCCTGGGGCGCGGCCCAGTTGTGTGTCTGGTGGAAAATTCCCCTGCCCTGGATGCTGGGCCCGCTGATCGCGACCTCGCTGGCCTCGATGGGCGGAGCGCCGACCGCCAGCTGGGGCAAGGCGCGCAATGTCGCGCAATGGACCATAGGCGCGGCGCTGGGGCTTTATTTCACGCCGGCCGTCACGGCGCTGGTGGCCAGCCTGTGGTGGGTGATCCTGCTGGGCATTGTCTGGGCGCTGTGGCTGGGCTGGCTGTTTGGCGCCTGGCTGTACCGCGTGCACGCGCCGCGCATGCCCGAGGTGTCTGCCCAGCAGCTGCGCGCCACCTGCTATTTTGCCGGCTCGATTGGCGCGGCCTCGGAAATGACGCTGCTGTCCGAGCGCGAGAATGCGCGCACCGAACTGGTTGCATCCAGCCACAGCCTGCGGCTGGTCATTGTCACGTTGCTGATTCCGTTTGCGCTGCAGTGGAGCGGCCTGCACGGCTCGGAGGCAGCAGGCTCGGTGCGCGTGGTGCATGGCCCGGGGCTGGCGCTGCTGGTGCTGTGCACGGGCCTGGGCGCCTGGCTGATGCTGCGCCTGGACCGCGCCAACCCCTGGTTTCTCGGCGCGCTGCTGGCGTCCATGGGACTGGCCATGCTGGGCCTGGATCTGTCGGCCGTGCCGCAGTGGATGATGAATGCCGCGCAATTGCTGATTGGCGTAAGCCTGGGCGTGCGCTTTCGGCGCGATTTTCTGCGCACCGCGCCGCTGTGGCTGGCAACGGTGGCGCTGGGCAGCGTGGCGCTGATGGCGCTGTGCGCGGCGTTTGCGGCCGCGCTGGCCTGGGCCAGCGGCCTGCCCTGGGTGACCATGGTGCTGGCCACGGCGCCCGGCGGCATCGCCGAAATGGCAATTACCGCCAAGGTGCTGCAGCTGGGCGTTCCCGTGGTGACCGCGCTGCAGGTGTGCCGCTTGATGGCGGTGCTGCTGGCGGTCGAGCCGCTGTATCGGCGGCTTTACAAGTCGGCGGGCCAAGCGGCGTAAAGCTGTCTATTCCGCGCGAGGAAAGCGGGCCCACGTCTTGCAAGGCGAACGGTTCACGGTTTTGCCGCGGTTTGCCCCCATCAATCACTTTCCAAGTGATTGATCTGGTTGATAAAAACGGTTTCTTGAGCGCCGCATGCTCAGTGCACCAGCACCGGGTTCTGCGCAAGCCCGGCGTAGCTGTCCAGCGTGCTTTCCACTTCTTCCTGCGTGGGCGTTTGCTGTTGCCAGCCCAGAATGATCTTCTGGAACATCTCGGCCCAGGAGCCGTCGAGGTAGACCTCTTTGCCGGAACGCTTGTCGACGATTTCAAAACCGTGGCGTGGCATCTGCATCTGTGCGTGGTGGAGCTCTTGCGCGGGCGCGGATTCGCCCTCGGCCATGGCCGGCAGGTCGGGCCGGATATGGAGCACCGCAAAAGTGTCAGAGTCGTATAGCGTTTGCATGGTGATCCCCCCCTGTTGCAAAGTCTTGCCGTTGACAGTCATATGGCTGCAAAGCAGCAGACTTCAAGAGCCGCCGGCGGGGTCGCCGGCAAAAGGCCCTGGCCCCAGTATTCCACGGATTCGATCCCCGTGCGGCGTCAAGCGCTTCGCCCGACTTCAAGGCGCGGCGTGCGCCTGCAGGCGCAGATCGGCGAAGTCGCCGTTGGCCTGGGTCAGCCGTATGCGCGCCGGCAGATAGCCCAGCGACGGCGCGAGCCACAGCGTTGCCTGCTGGTCGCCCGCATGGCGCGGCAGGCGTTCGAGCCGCAGCGCGGGCAGCGCGCCCAGCGGCAGCTCCAGCGTTTCGGTTTCATGCACGCGGAAGGTCCAGCGCTCGGCATCGTTGCTGCCCACGGTGGTGAACGTGATTTCGCTGCCCGTGGCGTAGCGTTCGGGCGCGGCGGCCAGCAGGGCAGACAGCTGCAGGAAGACGCTGATGCGGTCCTGAGCGCCCGGGCCTATGGGGGCGGGCGGGGCCGCCGGCGTGAAGCGCGCCTGTTCTGCGGCGAAGTCGAACTCCGCGCTTTTCTCGCGGCGGCTCTGATCGGTGAAGCGTTGCGGCACCAGGCCCGCGGCCGTGATCCGGCCGCGGCTGGTCTGGGCGCGCGTGCCGATCAGAAACGCCTTGATCTGCTGGCGCACCTGGTAGCTCTGGCCGTCGTGCTGCCACAGCAGCTCGGCGCTTGCACTGTATTCGAAACGCTGGGCCTGGCCGGCCACATCAAACGCCAGCCGCGCGGGCGCGGGCAGCTTCACCGGCAGCGCTGTGTCGGCCGGCAGTTGCTGGCCGTCGGGGGCCACCAGCTGGACGCCTTGCAGGGTTTCGGGCCGGGGCGGTGCAGGGGGGGCAGTCGAGGCCGGCGGGGCAGGCGCCTGCGGTTCGGGCGGTGGCGGCACCGTGGCTGGCTCGAGCACGGGCGTGGCGGGCGGCGTTTGCTGCGCCAGCTCGCTGGCGGCAGCGTCGGCAATCTCCGCCGCAGGTTCGGTCGGAAGCTCGGCCGGAGGTTGTGCCGCAGGTTCGACCGCAGCTTCGACCGGCAGGGGCGCGGCGCTCACCGGCGCCGGGCGCGGCCGGGGAGCGGGTCGGGGCGCGGGCCGCGGCGCAAGCCGGGGCGCAGGCCGGGGCGCAGGGGGCTTGGCCACGGGCTCGGGCGGGGCTGCCGGCGGGGGCGGGGCAATGCTGCGCGTGGTGAATGCCGGCGCATTGCGCGCGGGGTCGGGAATGGGGGCGGCGTTGGACCATGCGGGCAGTTCCCACAGCAGCCAGGCATGCGCGGCCAGCACCGCGGCGGTCAGGGGCAGCAGCACTGGCGCACGCATGGCGGGTGCCCGCGGGCCTCAGCGGCCGGTGTGGCCGAGATCGGCCGAAAGCTGCTGCGCGGTGGCGCGCAGCTGGGCATCGATGGCGCCGTCATAGGCCGGGTCGAAGGTCGCGATCGAGCCCAGCGTGGTGATGCCCATCACGATATGGCCTGATGAGTCGAACACCGGCGTGCAGAAGGCAACGATGCCCGGCAGCAGCGTATCGACCACGCGTGCCGTGCCGTGCGCCCGCACCTCGTCAAGCATGCTGTGCACGCCCGCGGGCGTGAGCGGCAGGTCGCTGCGCCCGATCTGGCGCGCGCGCTGCATCTCGGCGTCCAGCATGCGCTGCGTGGTCTCACTGGGCAGGTACGCGGCAAAGCAGCGGCCCGTGGCCGACGACAGCAGCGGCATCACATCGCCCAGGCGCAAGTTGGCGGTGACCGATTGCGCCGATTCCTCCCAATGCACGATGGTCGGGCCGTGGTTGCCCCAGACGGCCAGCGCGACC
>Ga0308157_10009307_pt1 | contig 10920 bp, 9 predicted proteins | sample PhyBR1_FD_201035 | JGI IMG/M metagenome (GOLD analysis project Ga0308157, IMG submission 201035) | Phyllosphere microbial communities from UC Gill Tract Community Farm, Albany, California, United States - DLSLB.R1 | ecosystem: Host-associated > Plants > Phyllosphere > Unclassified | place: USA...
ACGGCCACCAGAAACATCACGATGACATAGGTGAATCCACTTTGCCGCACCATGGCCTACCAGCTCCTCAGTGGCGTGCCGTCCCGACCTTTTCCGGGTGCACCGCTCTGCACATCGGCGACGCCCCCCAGAGTCGCATCGGTAGGGGCGACGGGCAACCAACTGTTCGAGCTCTGGGTAAAAGGATCGATGGGGAGACTACGTAGATACTTTTCCTTCACCAATTCGTCGAGCGTAGCCGGGTAGATATTGCGATCAGTATAGAAGTGGTCAAGCGCGCTCCTCATGACGTACAGGTCTTCCCGCAGCACGTCCTCGCGCGTTCGGTCGATATTGCCAAAATATCGCGGTGCGGCCAGCGATACCAACATGCCGATGATGGCCAGCGTGACCAGCAACTCGATCATGGTGAAGCCCCTCAGTCTTTGCACAGTCACCACTCCCGATACGGAACGCCGTTCAGGCCGACACCTTCTGACGTCGAGTACACGTCATACACATCGTCGCCTTTGGCAGGATGATCTGCCGAAGACGAAAAGCTTCGTAATCCCCAGGTGTTAATCGCGGGAGCGGCCGCATCCGGATAGAACGGGTCGCGCGGTATCCGCCGCAAGAAATACAAGGTCTTGCCACCGCTTCTGGCATCTGCCACGCCAGACACGAGATCCACCAATGTCGATGGGTAACCGCTGGCTGCCAAGTCGTTCAACTTGATCTGGCCATCCGCTACTGCCTTCTTGTAGGCGTCCAGCCCTTGCCTGATATCGCGCAGCGCGACGCGCAGAGCTTGTTCTTTCTGTCGCTTGACGGCAGTCTCTACAAATGGCACAGCCACCGTCGCCAGCAATCCAAGAATCGCTGCAGACGCAAGCAACTCAATCAGGCTGAAGCCAAGTGCGCGACGTCGGTTTCGCATCATCCGACTCATCGCGTAACCGTAAAGGGATGCGCCAACGGTAACCCCGGACGGCCCACCGCATGGGCGCTACCGATCGGCATCATGGCGACCACGCTGATCCTGTTACCATTACCGTTACTACCTGGATTCGCTTTACCTCTTACGGTCAAGGTCAGCAGGCGTCCACCGCCTTTGGTGCCTGTATCGCCGGCTGCGCCAAAGGTGGCAGACACCCGTCCACTAGCCGAATCAATCGCGTGGCTGAAAGTGCTGGTTTTGTCTTTTGCAAAATAGTCTCCCTCTTCCACCGCCAACACTTCCAGCTCAGCCGGATCGAATGCCAGTTGCAGCGAAGCCGCACGCAGCATCTCATCGCTTTCCATATTCAACATCAATTTCACGGTCTCCCCTGCCTTTGCCCCTGCTGGACCGCTCCAATTCAGCTTGGGCGCATTCGGTGCAGTCGGCACTGTAACGGGAACTGCCTCGGCTGATGACGGCGTTGGACCTCCCGCGCTGCGATTGGCCGTATTGGATGAGTCAGCAGCGTCAAAGCTCCGCAATTGCAATGGACGATTACGTAAGGTGGCCTCTGTACCGGACCAGAACGATTCCGCTGCAGGGCTCTTGCGCTGGATGTTGCGTATGAGGTGCGGCGTAATCGACAGCACGATCTCGGTTTTTTTGCGGTTGTCGCTTTGGCTGCCAAATAAACGACCAAGTACGGGCAAGTCACCCAGCAAAGGAATACGGTTAGCGGAAGAACGGTCCTCGTCGCTGATCAGGCCGGCAAGAATCTGGGTTTCGCCATCCTTCAACCGTAAAGCCGTGTTCACATTCCTGGTACCGATCTGGTAGGCCTGAGAACCGTTATTCGTCTTGATAGATGAGACCAGGGAACTTACTTCCAACGCTAACTTCAGGCCGACCTCATCGCGCAAATGAATGTCAGGCTCAACTTCCAGCTTCAATCCGACATCCAGATATTGAATGTTTTCCGTGACAAAGGTGGTAGTGCTGGTTGTGGAAACAACCGGAACTTTGTCTCCGATCATGATCTTTGCCTTTTCACGGTCTCGAACCCGGATACGTGGATTGGCCAACAAATTTGCGTCGCCATCCGTTTTTTGCAGGCTCACAGTCGCACTTGGTGGGGTGATGCCCAGGGTGGTGGAGTTAAGCGACTTAAGATCGCTCAGCTTCATCAGGGATGTACCTACCGTCCCTGTTCCACTGCTGCCGGCGCCGGACGAGCCATTATTCGTCGTGACCGAGAGGGGAGTAATCGTAAACTGGTTGGTCCACTGGATTCCCATATTCAGGAGCCGAGAGCGATTGATCTCTAGCACCTCGACGTCCAACATCACTTCCGGCTCTTCCAGATCCTGCAGCGCTATCAGTCGTTCTGCCAAAGCAATCGATTCCGGCGTCTCGCGCAATACCAAAAAATTGTATTTGTCGTCAACGTAGACGTCCTTTAATTTCAGGACAGTCTTGAGCATCGCGGCCGCCTGCTTGGCCTCAATATTCGACAGATAAAAAACCTTGACCAGCAGGTCTTGATATTCGCGGGTTTTAGCAGGTGAATTTGGATAGATCAGCACACTGCTCTGATTAAGAATTTTCTTTTCCAACTGTGCCGTCGACAAGATGACGTCGATTGCATCATCCAGTTTGGTTTGTTTGAGGAAGACTGTAGTACGCAGATCGCTTCTGACGTCCCGATCAAATATGAAATTAATGCCTGTGGTACGCGACAGTGCATCGAAAACCATCTTGATGCTGGCATCACGGAACTCGAGATTGATGGGCTTCTTATATGCGCCCCCCAAGCTGGGAGCCACTGTCATCTCCTGCGCCTGAAGCGATTCAATCTCTCGCCTCACAGCCGTTGCTTCTGGCTGGCCAGGCGAAACTTGTAAGGCTCTTGCTGCTAACTCGGTCGCTTGCGTCAGATCACCTTGTTTCAATGCCGAGCGTGCGCGCGCTGCGTCTTCCGCGGCACGTGCCATATTCCCCAGGGCTGCAAGCCCGGCCAGAGCCCGCGCGTTATCGCGGTCCAACTTCAATATCGTTTGATACGACTGCTCAGCTTCAGCCGTCTTACCTTCAGCGGACACCTCTGCTGCGCGCGCCAGCAGCCTAGCCGTCGCGGTTTCACGTGCGCGCAGCCAGTCATTGCGAAATGCGATATCGTCCGGCTTTAATTCAGCAGCTTTGACCAGTTCTGCCACACCTTTGACGTAGTCATTCGCAGCCATGGCCGATAGACCGTCGTTGTGGTGACGCTCGGCGGCACAACCGGCCAGAATAACCAAGGCAATCAGGCCGAAACAAACGCGAAATGGCAGTAATTTAATAGATTGAGGCATGGTTTAATTGTCGCGCGTAGGGAACACCAACGACTGCTTGGCTCTGGATGGCAAATATTCAAAGTCAATCTGGGTTGCTGTGATAGCGACAACTTTATAGCTGGCATCAATCACGTCACCGGTACGCGCCACGATGGCGACATCACCACGCGACAAATAGACGACCTGTTCAGCGTTATCGCTCATGCTTCCGACAAAGCGGAACGGCAATTCCGGTGGCCCCTGCGGTGTCAGATCGACCGGTGCAACCGCTATCTGGGCTGCCTGCACGACAGGCGTGGGAAGCGGAGGTGCCTGCCAGTTGCGTTGGGCAAACGGGTCAGTCTCATCGCTCAATTGATCAACCTCATTGAATGCAGCGGCACTGCTCTCTTGCCGCGGCTCCACAAGCTTTTCAGCTCGGGGACGAGGATCCGAGACTTCAACAGTAGCACTGTCCGCAGCAGGATAAAACGCCGCCACTAACGTTGAGATGAGCGCGCTCAACAGAATGGCCCATCGCACCCGAACAGATTTATCCATGAGCGTCCTTCCTAAAGAAGGCGGAGAACGCCAGTTCGCAAGTCAGCGGGGCCACGGTAATGTCCGCACGGGTGCAGCTAATGCTATCGAGATCGACATTTTTCATATTCTCGGACAACGCGGCGACAAAGCGGCGGATCACAGGATAGCTGGCTGCGACTGTCAGCGTCACGCGGTACCTCAGATACGGCCGATTCGCCGCTTCCTCCAGCAAGTAAGCTGTCTCATCAATCGGCATTTTAATTTCGTCAGCGAGTTGTCCAAATTGCGCGATTAACTCTGTACTCCGAAACCAGGGTAGCGTGGGCCCCACAGAAGTGGCGGAGGAAGTGGGCGTGTTGAGCGCCTTGCTCGCGGCTGTGCGGCGCTGCAACTCCAGCTCTTGACGAGCCAGCGCTACCATATGCATCTGCTCCACATAGAAAGAGATAGCCAGCACTAACGCAAATGCCCCACATGAGAGAGAGGCACTCATAAAAGGGTGGATCTGAACCAAGCGACGTAAGTGAAACCGCCAATAGGAGTAAAGCAAAAAACTCGTCATCGCCTTAGGGAAGCCGCTGGGCATTAGGTGGCAAAAATGTGGCTCGTCGGCAGTCACTTGCAACAGCGAGTTTTCCAACCGGAAACTCAGTTTACTCTATAAGAAATGACAATATTCTAGCGAATTGTCACCATCCATTTAAAATTAGAACAATGTTGCGTTCCTAATACAGAGCACGGCAATCTATTGTGGAGTGAGATCAGCATCGTCTCCATTGTCACCCGGCTGCCCGTCACGGCCCACGGAAGGGACGTCGAATGCCAACTTTATACACGGCGCGATATATCGATACGGATGGCCCCACGAATCAATCGGTCGATAAATCAGAGTACTCGGTGGACCGGCGCATTATCAGAAACAATAAATAAAGGCCGTTGATGATGTAGTCACATCATCAATGGCCCTCCACTTTTTCCCCTTACAAATCAACTAGTTATAGCAAACTCGTCACTCCCACTCGATGGTCGCGGGCGGCTTGCCCGAGATGTCGTACACCACGCGGTTGATGCCGCGCACTTCGTTGATGATGCGGTTGGACACCTTGCCCAGCAACGCGTGCGGCAGGTGCGCCCAGTGCGCCGTCATGAAGTCCTGCGTCTGCACGGCGCGCAATGCCACCACGTATTCGTAGGTGCGGCCGTCGCCCATCACGCCCACCGATTTCACCGGCAGGAACACAGCGAACGCTTGCGACGTCGCCTCGTACCAGTTGGTCGGCACGCTGTCCTGGTCGAAGCCCGGCACCACCACCGGCTCGTACGGCGTGTTGCGCAGCTCTTCGATGAAGATGGCGTCGGCGCGGCGCAGCAGGTCGGCATAGTCCTTCTTCACTTCGCCAAGGATGCGCACGCCCAGGCCAGGGCCAGGGAACGGATGACGGTAGACCATGTCATGCGGCAGGCCCAGCGCCACACCCAGCTTGCGTACCTCGTCCTTGAACAGTTCGCGCAGCGGCTCCAGCAGCTTCAGCTTCATCGTCTCCGGCAGGCCGCCCACATTGTGGTGGCTCTTGATGGTCTGGCCCTTCTTGCCCTTGCCGGCCGACTCGATCACGTCCGGGTAGATGGTGCCCTGCGCCAGCCACTTGGCGTTGACCAGCTTGCCCGACTCGGCGTTGAACACCTCGACGAATTCGCGGCCGATGATCTTGCGCTTCTGCTCGGGATCGGCCACGCCGGCCAGGTGGCCCATGAACTGGTCCTCGGCGTCGATGCGGATCACCTTGACGCCCAGGTTCTTGGCGAACATGTCCATCACCATCTTGCCTTCGTCCAGGCGCAGCAGGCCGTGGTCGACGAACACGCAGGTCAGCTGGTCGCCGATGGCGCGATGGATCAGCGCGGCGGCCACCGACGAATCGACGCCACCGGACAGGCCCAGGATCACCTCGTCGGTGCCGACCTGGGCGCGGATTTTCTCAACCGCTTCCGAGATGTAGTCCGGCATGTTCCAGTCCGATTTGCAGCCGCAGATCTCGTGCACGAAGCGGCCCAGCATGGCCTTGCCCTGCACCGTGTGGGTGACTTCCGGGTGCCACTGCACGCCGTAGAAACGCTTCTCTTCATGGGCCATGGCGGCGATCGGGCAGCTCGGGGTGTTGCCCATCAGGACGAAGCCCGGTGGCATCTCCAGCACCTTGTCGCCGTGGCTCATCCACACTTTCAGCATGCCGTGGCCTTCGTCGGTGACGAAGTCGTTGATGCCGTCGAGCAGCTTGGTGTGGCTGCGCGCGCGCACTTCGGCGTAACCGAATTCACGCACCAGGCCGTTCTCGACCTTGCCGCCCAGCTGGGCTGCCATGGTTTGCATGCCGTAGCAGATCCCCAGCACCGGCACACCCAGTTCGAACACGGCTTGCGGCGCGCGCGGCGAGTCGCCGTCCAGCGTCGAGTTGTGGCTGCCCGACAGGATCACGCCGGCGGCGCCGTAGTTGCGCACGAATTCGTCGCTGACGTCGTACGGGTACACTTCCGAGAACACGCCGGCGTCGCGCACGCGGCGCGCGATCAGCTGGGTGACTTGGGAGCCGAAATCGAGGATGAGGATTTTTGAGTGCATGAGTAATGTACTGGAGAGGTAAAGAATAGAAAAACGCCGGCTTTGCTAAGCCGGCGTTGCAAGGACGGTTAGTCGCCGGAACGGTAGTTCGGCGCTTCCTTGGTGATCTGCACGTCGTGCACGTGCGATTCGCGCATGCCGGCCGAGGTGATCTCGACGAACTCGGCTTTGCTGCGCAGTTCGTCGATGGTGGCGCAACCGCAGTAACCCATCGATTGACGCACGCCGCCCACCAGCTGGAAGATGATCGCCAGCACGCTGCCCTTGTAGGCGACGCGGCCTTCGATCCCTTCAGGCACGAACTTGTCGGCCTTCATGGTGGCGTCCTGGAAGTAGCGGTCGGCCGAACCGTCGGACATGGCGCCCAGCGAGCCCATGCCGCGATACGATTTGTACGAGCGGCCCTGGTACAGGATCACTTCGCCCGGCGCCTCTTCGGTGCCGGCGAACATGGAGCCCATCATCACGGTCGACGCGCCGGCCGCCAGGGCCTTGGAGATGTCGCCCGAGAAGCGGATGCCGCCATCGGCGATGCATGGCACGCCGGTGCCTTCCAGCGCTTCGGCCACGTTGGAGATCGCGGTGATCTGCGGCACGCCGACGCCGGCGACGATGCGGGTGGTGCAGATCGAGCCTGGGCCGATGCCGACCTTGACCGCGTCCGCGCCGTGCGCGACCAGCGCCTTGGCGGCGGCGGCGGTGGCGATGTTGCCGCCGATGACGTCCACTTGCGGGAACTTGGTCTTGATCCATTTCACGCGGTCCAGGATGCCTTGCGAGTGGCCGTGGGCGGTGTCGACCACCAGCACGTCGACGCCGGCGGCGACCAGCAGCTCGATCCGCTCTTCATCCTTGGCGCCGACACCGACGGCCGCGCCGACCAGCAGCTTGCCTTGCGAGTCTTTCGACGCCAGCGGGTGCTCGGTGGATTTCTGGATGTCCTTGACGGTGATCAGGCCGCGCAGTTCGAAGGCGTCGTTGACGACCAGCACGCGCTCGAGGCGGTGCTTGTTCATCAGGCGCTTGGCTTCGTCGCGGTCGGCGCCTTCCGCGCCCTCTTTGACGAACACCAGTTTTTCGCGCGGGGTCATCTTGGCGCGGGCTTCGGCGTCGAGTTCCTGTTCGAAGCGCAGGTCGCGGTTGGTGATGATGCCCACCACTTCCTTGCCTTCGACGACAGGGAAGCCGGAAATGCCATATTGCTCGGTCAGCTTGATGACGTCGCGGATCTTCATGGTCGGCGGGATCGTGATCGGATCACGCAGCACGCCGGCCTCGAAGCGCTTGACGCGCGCCACTTCGCGAGCCTGATCTTTCGGATTCAGGTTCTTGTGGATGATGCCTATGCCGCCCTCTTGTGCCATGGCGATCGCCAGGCGGGCTTCGGTGACCGTGTCCATCGCTGCGGACAGCAACGGGATGTTCAGGCTGATGTTACGGGTCAGGCGAGTTTTGAGGGACGTATCGGCAGGCAGAACATTCGAGTACGCTGGGACGAGAAGCACGTCATCAAACGTGAGTGCTTTTTGGAGTAGACGCATAGCATTTCCTATAGGCGCAAAAGCAGATTATACAGAAATAGTCGACTCTTGTCTGCAACTTATAGAAAACCGCCATAGCCGGCCGGCTGCCGCACAATCCGCGCCGAGCTGGCTCACCTGGGTACCTATCTGGGGGGGCTCCCCCCACCCGATAGAGTATTCGGCGATATATTGCTATGCGTGGTGTTTACGGCGGCGTGCAATAGCGCCAATGAGCCCCAAGCCTGCGAGTAGCAATGCGTAGCTTTCAGGTTCAGGAACGGGGCTAAGGCTCAGGCCCGCATAGTCGCCGACACTTCCGCTCACGTAGCCCGGGATACCCCGATCTAAAGTATTGCTGTAGGTGAACTCCAAAGTTCGATTCTCGGCGTTGGTAACCGGCATGCCTGCGTCTGCGGTACCGGCGACAAGATACGCCTCAACGCGTGCCTCGTCGTCCCACCATGACATTGGAGTACCGTCGCCGCCAAACGAGCCATTCAGCCTGGCAGTGGCCAAGCCACCACTGTGAGCCACTCCGGGCAACAATCCAGAGTAGCTGGCAAAGACACTCGCATCGGCATAGAAGGTGATGGCGGTGTGTGCAGACAAGGTAAACTGCAAAAGGCCTAAGTCGGCGTTGGCGTCATAATCGCCGAATGATTTGTTGTGACCGATCATTTGTAAAGAAGCAGAAATCACTCCATTGTTCAGCATACTTGCGCCGCTTGCGGAGGCCGCCATACTGTATTGAGAACCAGATTGCGTGGTGCTTGACGGTAGCGCTGGACCAGTTGCTTTGTAGAACTTGGACTTTACGCCTTCTTCATCATTAGCGTATGTGCTCGTCTTGTAGTACAGCTTCGCATAGCCAACGTCGCCGACGACTAGGGAAGGCGTAATGCCGTCGTTCGGATCAAGATCGGTCAAGGTGTAATGCAGATTGCTGAGCGTTGCCGAGAAGCTGCCGGAAGCGGCTGCCACATTCATCGCCAGGCCGCCTAGCAACATCGTCAAAACTTTATATACCATCACCTTCTTCATGAAACCCCTCCGTAGTTGTTTTGCATGCAAGAAAGATTAGCAGATCGACACGGATTGAAATCTCACGCATTGTAACAAGTTGCAAATATTTCAGCTTATTGGGACAGGCCCAAATGCACTCCTGCATGCATTCATGACCATGTTGCAAAAAAGCCTCGACTCCGGCCTCTAATTGTCCAGCACGCAAACTAGTGTCGCGCCCGCTAACACGGGCGTGGCAACGCTTTCAGCCTGCTATTCGTGGATATTTTATAAATAATATATATAGATAACCAAGAAAAATTGCTGTACTTTATTAAACGTAGTCATTTGGGCCAGATGCGCGCAAACGTCGCATCTGACATGTTCAACACGCTCGCCTGCAATGCAGGCAAATCAATACCATTGGGGCACTATGAACTTGAATAAATACCTGATCGGACTCGTGGCTTCCGTCGCCACCTGCTCCGCCTTCGCCAGTCCCTTGTTATCCGAGGGATTCAATGACATCAGCACCCTCGGCGCCAGCGGATGGGTAATGACCAACAACAGCAACCCCGTCGGCGCGACCAACTGGTTCCAGGGCGAGGAGTTTGCATTCCCCGCCGCTCCCGGCGCCGGCGCCGGCAATTCCTACATCGCGGCTAACAACGTCAACGCGGGCTACGCCGGCACCATCAGCAACTGGCTGATCACGCCGGAAGTGGCGATGGCCAACGGCGAACAGCTGAATTTCTCGCTGCGCTTGCTGGCTGAGGGCGCGGTCGACACCGTTCAAGTCTATTACAGCACCGCGGGCGCCAGCAGCAATGTCGGCACCACCGCCGACTCGACCGGCGACTTCCAGCTGCTGGGCACTTACAGCGCCTCCGCCACCACTGGCTGGACCAACAACGCGCTGACCCTGTCCGGCCTGTCGGGCGCAACCAGCGGCCGTTACGCCTTCCGCTACCTGGTCGACGATACGTCCGTCAACGGCGACTACATCGGCATCGACTCGGTCAGCATCAGCGCCGTGCCTGAGCCAAGCACCGCGCTGATGCTGCTGCTGGGCCTGGGCGTGGTGGCGTTCAGCCGCAAGAAGCTGCGCCTGCTGGCCTTGGCCGGCCTGTCCGCCAGCACCCTGGTGGCGCAAGCGGCCGAGCCGCAGACCGGCGCCAATGGCCTGATGAGCTTCCCGAACGCGCGCGTCGCCGTGCAGCCTGAACTGGTCGCGACCGCCGCGCCAGCCGGCAGCGGCATGGTCGCCTATAAAGACGCCGCCACCGGCCAGCTGGTCGGCCCGTCGGCGGAACAGGCAGCCGAGCTGGCCGCCGCGGCAGTGCCAGCCGGCGCCAGCGTGCAATCCACCGGCCGCCAATCCGCCAGCGCCCGCGTCGCCCCGCTGACCACCGCGCGCGGCGGTGTCGGCCGCAAGCTCGACGGCTCCACCGTCAGCTACGCCATCGTCCACAAGAATGCCGACGGCAAGCTGGTCGAAACCTGCGTCCCCGGCGAAGATGTCGCCAGCCACCTGGCGCACGGCCCCAGCCTGCCAGCCGCACAAGGAGAACAACAATGAAGCGCCTGACCCTGAACGCGGCGGCCGCTGCGGCAGCCTGCCTGTTCGCCTCGTCCGCCTGGGCCGCCACCATCGTGATCGTCAACGGCGACCCGGCCAACGTCGGCTTCAATGACCCGACCGTGGTCGCTCCCGTCGGCGGCAACGCCGGCACCACGCTGGGCGTGCAGCGCCTGAACGCATTCCAGGCCGCCGCCAACAAATGGGGCGCCACGCTGACCAGCGCCACCCCGATCCGTGTGCTGGCCACGTGGGAAGCGCTGACCTGCACCGCCACCTCGGCCGTGCTGGGCAGCGCCGGCGCCACCGAAATCTTCCGCGACTTCGCCGGCGCGCCGCAAGCCGGCGCCTGGTTCGGCAAGGCCCAGACCGCCAAGCTGACCGGCGCCGATCCGGATTCGTCGGTGGCCGACATCCGCGCC
>Ga0308157_10009309_pt1 | contig 10919 bp, 5 predicted proteins | sample PhyBR1_FD_201035 | JGI IMG/M metagenome (GOLD analysis project Ga0308157, IMG submission 201035) | Phyllosphere microbial communities from UC Gill Tract Community Farm, Albany, California, United States - DLSLB.R1 | ecosystem: Host-associated > Plants > Phyllosphere > Unclassified | place: USA...
GAATCGGTTCGGAATCCGGATGCGCGATGCGTTTGCGGGCGCTCTTGCACGGGGTTGCTTCACTCCCGTTTCGGGGGCCGACACGCCACATCGGGGGACGTTCTTCGCGTTTCGTCCCCCGTTCTGGTGTGTCGGCCCCGGATTCGGTCGCGCAGGAGGCAGGGTTCGGGGCGGACGCTGGATGCCGGGGTGCGGCTTCACCGGGGTGCGGCCTTACCGGGGGAGCGGCGCTGCCGGGGAGTAGTGTGGCGGCATCCGATCCGATGGAGGCTGCCATGGTTCCCGAGATCAACTACTGGGCTGTTCTGATCGCGACCGCATCGAGCATGGTCGTCGGCTCGATCTGGTACGCCCCGAAGGTGTTCGGCACGCGCTGGTCGCGGCTCGCGAACGTCGACATGGGTCGCCCAGCCGCGAGCGCGACCATGGCGATCATCACGACCGTGATCGTGAGCTTCATCACGGCGTGGGTGCTCGCCGGAGCATCCGCCATCGCCTGGCACTTCTACGGGGGAGCGTTCTTCTGGAGCGCGGTCGTCACCGCCGTGACGCTGTGGGCCGGGTTCACGGCCGCGCGCTTCATCACGCACGACGCCTTCGAAGGGCGCTCGACCAGGCTCACCACGCTGAACATCGCGCACGAGCTGGTGACGGTCGTCGTGATGGCCGTGATCATCGGGGTCTGGCCCCCGGCGCTCTAAGCGTCGGGTGAGGTGCCCCGCTTCGTCGCAGCCGTTGTCGGGTGCAGTGAAAGACGAAGCGCCTTTCGGACGGCATCCTTCCGCGACCCCACGCCGAGCTTGCGATAGAGACTGCGGGTCTGCGATTTGATGGTGTGTGAGCTGACATACATCCGGGTCGCTAGCTCGGCGAGGGTGAGACCGTCGAGAAGGCCGGTCAGCACCTCCCTCTCCCTGCCAGTCAATCGCAGATCCTCCACGGTTGCGAAGGGATTGGCTTGGATGCCGGCGAGCGGAGCGATCGGCTCTCCTGCTATCTGCTCGAGTTCGGCGCGCGACGCAAGGAGCAGCGGGAGCATCAGTTCGTTCTCTCGGGCGAGCACGAGCGCACGATGCAGAAGGCGTCGCGCCACCTCAGGGCTCCCGTGGCGGTGCAGCGCGACAGCCGCTGTGAGGTATGCCTCGGTGCGGTGCCGCGGTGTCAGACGCGGCAACGCGAGTGCCTGCTGGCTGAGGGCCTTCGCGGCGCCGGTGTCACCATCATCGAGCGCCACGCGAGCACGAGCCAGCAGAAGCGACGGCTGATCGTTCGGCTCCAGGTCGAGCAGCTTTCGCGCTCCTTCGCGGTTACCGGTCGCGAGCTCGAGGTCGGCGGCGACGGCGATCATCAGGGACCTGGCCTCGGGTGTGGAGATGCGGTCACGATTCTCTGCCAGCAGCTGTCGCATGTGCTCGCGTCCGGCGACGAGATCGTCGGCCGCGAGCCATGCGAGCCCCTCCGCCCAGATCAGGAACGGCCAGTGCTCGATGGTGTGAGAACGGCTCCGGACATCCGCGAGGATGCGGAGCGCCTCCACGCCGTCTCCGCTCTCAGCCGCGTCGATGGCACGTGCGATGTACCACCCGTTGGACAGGACGCTCGCGTGCCACTGGCCGATCCGCGATTGCGGCAGTTCGGCGATCACGGCGCGGCAGTCCCGTATGCGTCCGCGCGCCGCGTGCACGTATGCCTGCAGGACGACCTGGTGCAGCATCCGCACCGGGTGCTGCTCCTGGGACAGGGACAGCACCTCCTGAGCTCTCTCGAATCGTGCGGCGAGGATGTTGGAGATCGCCGTCTGGAGGAGTCCGACTGCGATCGGCGCCGACACACGCTCACGATCTCCGGGGGCCATCCGGATGACCCTCTCGACCAGTTCCTCTCCCGCTCGTGTGGCCTCTGCATACCGGCGGCCGGTGCGATACGCCCCGTAGATCGCGAGGTGGCGTAGATACGCCTCTGCCGGATCCGCCGGTTCCGGTTGCCGCTGGAGACTGGCGAGGGCGCCTTCGGAGAGGTTGAGCGTATCGATGGACGGACGCCGCTCGTCTTCGCCGCGCATCGCGGCCAGTGCGCAAGCACCGCCGCCTTCTCGGACGAGAACGTCGGTCGGCACCGCGTTCAGGTATGCCATCGTCGGCTCCCGGAACAGGTTCATGACCTCGGAGAAGTTCTCGAGATAGAGGCGCCAGATGAGATCGGATGCATGCGCCTGGGCGGCGAGGTGCACGGCGATCGTCCCCCAGCCGCTGCGCGTGCCCAGATCCTCCGCCGCGAGTCGCAGCAGTGCGCGTCTCTCCTCGACAGTGAACTCGGCACCGGCGATGGCTGAGAAGGCCTCCCTGATCAGGTCGTGGAATCGGAACAGGCCGTCCTCATCGTGCTCGCCCAGCCCCTCGTGCGCGAAGACGGCGACCACGTCGGGGGCGTCAGGGCGCCCTGTCATGGCGACGCTCAGCTCGTCGCTCACTGCAGGCGCGAGGGCGACGCGGAGCGCGATGTCGCGCTCGGGGCCGCGGGCGGGGAGGAGATCGTCCGCGGTCAGCTGTGCGACTGCGCCAGCATCCACGGCCGCCTCGGCGTGCAGCGTGGCGAGGGCGACGCGAGTCGAGAGGGGGTGCCCGTGAGTCGTCTCAAACAGGGAATCCGCGCTGAAGCGAGGGCGAGGGCGACCGGCCTGCACGACGATCTCGACGAGGGCGGCCGTCTCGTGCCGGTCGAAGGCGAGGTCGTGTCCTGTGACGATGAGTGGCTCGAACCGCGCGATCGAGCTGCCGCTCTCGAGCAGTCCCCTCCGGCGGGTGGTGACCACGAGCTGTGTGCGGGTGAGCCGCCGGAGCAGCCAGACGACCTCTCGGGCAGCGCCGTCATCGATGAGGTGCGCGTCGTCGATCACGATGCGTTCCGGGCCGCTGTCAGCGTTGAGCGCCGCGAGCACGACATCGGGTGCATGGTCTACGGAGACGAAGCCGCGGAGCAGATCATCGAGTCGCTCGGAGCCGAATCCTTCACGTTGCAACGCCATCAGCGCCTGAAGCCAGAAGCCCGAGCCCTCCTCTGCGCGTTCATCCGCCATGACCCAGACGGTGCGTTCGTCGAGGCGGCGTTCACGCAGCCAGTCGGCGACCGCGAGTGTCTTGCCCGATCCGCCTGGGCCGCGCACGACGATCAGCCGACTGCCGCTGTCATCGAGCAGGTCGGTGAGACGCGGCCTGCGAAGAAAAGCGGGTGGCAGGGGCGCACGCTGAATCATGGGTCTCATCCGTCTCGTCAGATGGTCGAGGGGGCGCACCGATGAGGCGTGCACCCCAGACGCTGGTGAGCCGCCGAACCAGAGCGCCTGCACGACCGCGGCATCTCCCGCAGGGGCCCGGGGGCGTCGCCGATCTTTGTCACCATACCGCCATACCGGACGTCGGTGGCGGACGCGAAAGGCCGATGGAAGCAAGTCGATGGCCCGTAGGGCACAGGGGTGAAATCCAGGGGTGATACCGGCCCGGGTCCTTTGCTCGCTGGACGGGCGCGCCAATAGACAGGTCTCGGAGACGACTCGCGGGATGCGAGTCGGAGGGGGAGGGATGCTCATGTCGTTTTTGCGTGCACAGGATGGCAACCGCTTTTGGAGTGCCGCGGGACGTCGCGGATCGCGCGGGACCGCGGCTGTGCTCGCTGTCGTCGCGATGCTGGTGACGAGCCTCGGCAGTGCGTCGACCGCGCTCGCTTCGACTGGATCGGCTGTTCCTGCCGCGTCGATTCCCGTCGCCGCATCGGTGCCGGTCGCGCCGAAGGCCGCAGCGGCACCGGCCGGGCCGAAGCTTGCGGCCGGGCAGAATCTGGCGGCGGCTCCGCAGGCCCTCGCCGCAGCCACCGGCTTCGCGACCGGCGGCACCGGGAAGTACCCCGGCAGCATCGAGTGGTTCGAATGGGGGACCGACGGTGAGCTCATCCCGACGGCCGGCCTGACGAAGACCAACACGCGCACGGTCGCCGGCAAAGCACTCGCCACGACATGCACGATCAGCGCCCCCACTGGCCAGCTGAAGGCCTATCGCTCGGGTGACTTCGGCGGTGATGGCCTGGACGACATGTACAACGTCGGCGGCGCAGGGACCAGCAACCAGATGGTCGCGGGGATCGCCAACTACACACAGGCGACACAGGTCGGCTTCGACTTCACCTGCTCCGTCACGCTCGCCGGAGTCTCAGTTCCTCTGGCCGGCCTGGTCATGGCCGACGCGGAGGCGAGCACCAACGTCAACGAGTACGTGTCCGCGACCGCATCCGCCGGGGCCACGTGGCGTCTGATCGACCGATACCGCAGCGCCGGGTGCACGGCCGATCAGAATGTCACGCGCAGCGGATTGACGCTGACCTTCGCCGGGGCGGGCACCGCCTGCCCGACTTACCCGACCGGAGTCGCGTTCATGGAGGGCGCCACCTCCGCCCACGTCACGGTCAAGGGCGGCGGCGTGTCTGCCGTGGCCCTCGGCGTGATGCTGTTCACCGACTTCGGGGACGCTCCGCAGAGCTACGGCGACGCTGGCGCGCTGTACTCCCCGGCGTTCACCGGTGGTGCCATCCCGGCGGGCAGCAGCACGCTGTTCGGGACGAATACCCTGGCCGCCCTCGGCCAGGCCTCCCCGCGTCTCGGCGCGGCGACCACGGCCGAGCAGGCGCCTCAGCCGAGTGCGGCGGCGAACCTCGACGCCGATGACGCGCTGACGGCCCCCTTGTCGATCACAGCGAGCCAAGGCAACACATACACGCTTCCCGGGATCGCCGCGACGGGCGGTACGGTGCGTGGCTGGATCGACTGGAACCGCAACGGTGCGTTCGACGCCGGCGAGGCCTCGAGCGCGGTCGCTCCCTCGGGCGGCACGGTCGCCCTGACCTGGACGGTGCCGGCCGATGCGACCGGCGGACCGACCTATCTCCGGCTGCGCACCGGTGCGAACGCGACGGCAGTCTCGTCGCCAGTCGGGTTGACGACCTCTGGCGAGGTCGAGGACTTCGCGGTCACGGCGACCGTGCTGCAGCGGCTCACGTGCACCTCGAACGAGCCGGGTCTGCTCTTCCAGGGCGCGCCCACGACGGAGTACGCGATCAACCTGGTCACCGGTTCCTCCTCGACTGTGAAGTCGAACCTGTACCCGCAGAACGTGAACGGCGTCGGCTACAACGTGCTCGACGGCTATCTGTACGGCAACACGACCAACGCGGCACCGTTCAACATCGTCAGGATCGGAGCGGGGGGCGCGGCGGAGGTCGTCGGCCCGCAGCCGACCGGAGCAGCCGGCTTCGTGATGGGCGACGTCGACGCGAACGGCCATTACTGGATCATGACGGGCGCGACCTGGTACGAGATCGATCTGGTTCCCGGTTCGCCCACGTACCTGGGCGTGATCGCCTCCGGCACCGCGGCGGCGCCCACCGGTATCGCGCTCGGATTCGACTGGGCGTACGTGCCCGGCGGCGGCGACTACCTCTACGCCACGGGGATCGTGGCGAGCAACAATCTCGCCTCGCTGGTTCGCTTCAACATGACCACTCACCAGTGGGAGAACCGCGGCTATCTCGGCTATCCCTCGGTGACGCCGACGGGTGCCGTCGAAGGCGCCGGTGCCGTCTACGCGGATGCCGACGGACACCTCTATGCGTCGTACAACACGAGCGGCCGCATCTTCCGCATCGACGTCAACCCGAGCGGCACCAGCACCGGTGCGCTGTTCTCGCAGGGGCCGGCGTCGGCGACCAACGACGGCGCGCGCTGCGCCCAATCGGCGATCCGCATCGACTTCGGCGACGCGGCTTCCAGTTACGGGACCCTGTTGCAGGACAACGGACCGCGGCACGCCATCTCGGACTATGACGCGACCGCCAAGACAGCCCCGTTGATGATCGGCGCGCACGTCGATGCCGACCAGGACGGGCACCCCACGGCCACGGCCACGGGCGACGATGCCGACGCCACGGACGACGAGGATGCCTTCAGCGCCCCCGTCGTGCTGAACCCGGGGTCCACCACGGCCACCCTGAAGGTGCCCGTGACGAACGGCTCCGGCGGCCCCGCAACGCTCTACGGCTGGATCGACGCCAACCGCAACGGCACCTTCGAGCCGAACGAGTTCGCCTCGGTCGCGGTGCCGAACGGCGCGACGAGCGTCGACCTGGCGTTCGCGGGGCTGACCCCCCTTCAAGACGGCACGACGCCTGCGATCCGGCTGCGTCTGACGACCGACGTGCTGACGGACGACACCGCGACCCCGACGGACGATCGTGCCAAGGGCGTTGCGTCGAACGGCGAGGTCGAGGACCACCTCGCGCAGGTTGCGACGATCGTGCCGATCTCCTGCGTCGCTCCGTTCACGGAGACATTCGGTACGGGGCCGAACTATTCTGGACCGCTGCTCCCGGGACAGACGACTTACCTCTGGGAGAACGGCGCCGGTGTCGCCGGAACTCCCCTCGGCAACAAGATCGTCGGCGATGGTGAGTACTCGCTGATCTCTTCGCTGGGCGCGGGACAGGGTGCCTGGTGGCACACGGGCACGGATCACACAGGCGACCCGAACGGCCTGATGATGCTCGTCAACGCCAGCTTCGATCCCGGAATCTTCTTCCAGCGCACGTTCGCCAACCTGTCGGCAGGAGCCACCTACGACTTCAGCGCCTGGCTGACCAATGGCGACAGGGTGCCGGTGCAGATCCTGCCGGACGTGACGTTCCGCGTGATCGATCCCGCAACCGGCAACCTGCTCGCGACCGTCGACACGGGTGACATCCCGCTTACCTCTGAGCTGGAGTGGAACCGCTACGGACTGACGTTCAAGGCGACGACCTCGATGGTGCGCCTGGAGATCGTGAACAACGCGCCCGGAGGCAACGGCAACGACCTCGCCCTGGATGACATCACGTTCTCCCCGGTGTGCGAGTTCGGCGACGCGCCCGACTCCTACGGCACGACCCTCGCGAATGATGGCGCCGCGCACGTGGCGACCGGTCCGACGTTGGGCACGAAGCGCGACACCGAGTCAGACGGGCAGCCGACGACCGGGGCAGACGGCGATGACGTCGCCGGCATCGATGACGAGGACGGCGTGGGCGCTCCGCTCACGATCGTGCGCGGCAGCACGTCGACCGTGAAGGTCTCGGCCACGAACGACACGGACGGAGATGTGACGCTCGCAGGCTGGGTCGATCTGGATGGCGACGGCACGTTCGACGATGCCGAGCGCGTCGTCGTCACCGTGCCCGCGAACTCGGGCGCGGCCGAGTACGAGCTCACCTTCCCCGCCGGCACGATCACTGCCGACACCTACGCCCGATTTCGCATCTACGGGGAGGTCGTCGCCGACCCGCGGCCGACAGGGATCGCCTTCGCGGGCGAGGTCGAGGACTACCGCGTCACGGTTCTCGTCGAGGCGACGCTGCAGGTGCTGAAGGTCGGGGAGGATTCCACCGGCACGGTCGTCCCGATGGACGGTTCCGCCTGGGCGGTGTACACGCAGGAGACCGGCGGTAACGCGGTCGTCGCGTCGATCGCCCCCGCGGTCGACGGCGGCGGGGCCAGCATCACGGGCCTGTTCCGAGACACGCTGGCGCCTGGCACGTACTGGCTGGAGGAGACGAAGGCCCTTCCCGGGTTCGAGCTGCTCGCGGGCCGGGTGCCGTTCACGGTGGCTCCCGACGGCGCCGTGGCGCTCGGGGCGACGGCATCGGCCAACGTCACAGTGGTCGACATCGACGGCGTGCGCACGATCCGCGTCGAGGACGTGCCGAAGCTCGAGCTGCCGGATGCCGGCGGCTTCGGCACCCTGCCCATTTATCTGGCTGGAGCCCTGCTCCTGGCTGTCGCCGCGGCGATCGCGACAGCATCCGCCGTCCGTCGGCACAAAGCTTCCCAGCGGGTTCAGGGGAGGAATCAGTGACCCGCAATCAACCGATCCTGTCTTCACACATGAAGGAGAGAAACGTGCACAGAAAAACAGCCCGACGCGGCATCCGCGTCGGAATCGCGACAGCGGCAGTAGCCGTGATCGCCGCGCTGGGATTCGCCGCTCCGGCGAGCGCCGCGCCAGTTGTCGACCCCAACGCGCTGGGCTCGATCACCGTCCACAAGTTCGAGAAGCCGGAGAGCCCGACCGGGCTGCCCAACAACGGCACCGAAGTCGGCGGCATCACGCTCGACCCGCTCGCCGGCATCGAGTTCACGATCAAGCCCGTGCAGGGCATCGACCTGGCCACGAACAGCGGCTGGGTCGACGCGGGCACCCTCGCGAACTCCTTCGACCCGGCCGAGCCCGAGACCTCGGTCACGGGCGCGGGCTACACGCTCGGCGCCGGCACCGCCCTGACCACGGATGCTGCGGGTGAGGCGACCTTCGCGGGTCTGCCCGTCGGCGTGTACGTGGTGCAGGAGACGGGGCACCCGTCGACCACGACGCCGGCCGCGCCGTTCCTCGTGACGATTCCGATGACCGATCCGACGAACCATGACAACTGGCTCTACGACGTGCACGTGTACCCGAAGAACTCGGTGCTCGAGCCCACGGAGAAGACGGTGGAGGATGCCGATGACGTGAAGCTCGGCGACGAGATCGACTTCACGATCGTCTCGGACATCCCGAACGAGCAGGTCATCGACGCGTACAAGATCGTCGACCCGCTCGACTCGAAGCTCGACTACGTTCCGGGCAGTGTCACGGTCGCGTTCCAGAACTCCGCGCAGACGCTCGTCGAAGGCGTGGACTACGAGGTCGTCGCGGCCGATGGCCCGTACATCAACGCCGCAGGCGTGCAGGAGACCCGCTTCACGGTGACCGTGCGCTTCCTCGCTGACGGCCTGCTGAAGCTCGCCGCGAACAACGCAGACCAGGTCGTCGTCGGCCTCACCACCACCGTCAACACGGTCGGCGAGATCCTCAACCAGGCGTACACCTACCCGAACGAGGGCTCCAACGTGTTCGTCCCCGGCAACCCGGACGGCCCGCCTCCCGGAGAGACCATCACCAAGTGGGGCGGGCTCACGCTGCACAAGGTCGGAATGAACGGCACCAGCCTCACCGGCGCCGTGTTCCAGGTGTTCACCTCGGCAGCGGATGCCGCGGCCCGCACCAACCCGGTCACCCTCGGCGGCACCACCTCCTTCGAGGTCGTGAACGCCGACGGCACGCTCTCCCTCTCGGGCCTGCGCTACAGCGACTGGGCGAACGGCGCGGCCGTCGCACCGGACGAGGCGGGCTACATCCAGTACTACCTGGTCGAGGTCGAGGCGCCCGCCGGCTACGAGCTGCTCGCGCAGCCGATCGAGTTCACGATCGACGCGGCCACCACCGCGACCGGCATCGACCTCGAAGTCACCAACGTGCCGAAGTTCACGCTGCCCTTCACCGGTGGCGCCGGAGCCGGCATGTTCTACACTCTGGGCCTGCTGCTGGTCGGCGGCGGCGCCCTGTTCCTGATCGTCGCGCGGGTTCGTGCACGCAGGATCGCCCACGCCTGACCCACAGGCAGATGGGCCTCCGCCTCCCCTAGCGCAGGCCCATCCGACGGCGACGGCCTCTCCACCCACCTCTCCGGAGAGTCCGTCGCCAGGGGCGGTCTGGGGAGGCCGCCCCTCACTCTTCTTCCCTTGCCGGCACCGATCAGGAGGCGATCCATGAGCAGCATCCAGGAGCGTCCCCAGGAACTGGGGTTGCGCAGGTCTCCGCGGCGATGGTCGGCCTCGAATGTCATCGTGGCGTCCGTGCTCTTCACCGGCGCGTGCGTGCTGACCTACCCGACCGCGGGTGACTGGGTGAGCGGGATCGCGCACAGTTCCGACGTCTCCGGGTATGTCGACGAGGTCTCGAGCGCTCCGGCACCCGAGCTGGAATCCCTGCTGGAATCGGCTCACTCGTACAACGAAGCGCTGCCGCAGGGTCCGCTGCGCGACCCGTACATCCTCAACGAGTCTGGTGAGGCGGTGAACCTCGAAGACGGCTGGGATACGTACCTCGATCAGCTGTCCATCGCGCCCATGCTGCCCATGGCTCGGATCATGATCCCTGCGATCGACGTCGATCTGCCCGTCTTCCACGGCACGGATGAGAAGGTGCTGGATAAGGGGATCGGACACCTCTTCGGCTCCGGGCTGCCTGTCGGCGGTGGGGGGACCCACGCCGTGCTCACCGGCCACTCCGGTCTGCCGAACGCGACCTTGTTCACGCATCTGGGTGAGCTGGACGAGGGGGACCTCTTCTACATCTTCGTCGCCGGAGAAGAGCTCGCCTACCGTATCGATCAGATCGAGGTCGTCCTGCCGGACGACGGCGAGGACCTGCGTGCAGTCGCCGGCCACGACTACGTCACCTTGCTGACGTGTACGCCGACTGGTGTCAACACGCATCGACTGCTCGTTCGAGGGGAGCGTGTGCCCCTCGACGCGGGAGACGCGACGGCGGAGCAGGTGCTGGCGGCGCCGGGCGCGGCGGCGGGGTTCCCGTGGTGGACCCTGTGGTTGGCCGGTGCGGCCGCAGCGGCGGTGTCGATCGCCTGGCCGAGACGCACGGGCGCAGCATCGGTCGTGCCCGAGGATGAGAGTGGGACGGATGCGGCGACTGCTCTGACCGCACAGTGATCATCGGGGTCTGGCCCCCGGCGCTCGGCTAGGCGCTCGCGCCCTTGCGCAGATCCTGGGCGAACATCACCAGGATGCCGCTGGGGCCGCGCAGGTAGGTGAGCTTGTAGACGTCCTCGTAGGTGGCGACCCCGCGAAGCGGGTGGCACCCGTGCCGGGCGGCGATCGCGAGCCCATCGTCGATGTCATCGACCGAGAACGCGACGCGATGCATGCCGATCTCGTTGGGCAGCGTGGGCTCGGTCTCGATCGCGTCCGGATGGATGTACTCGAAGAACTCGAGCTGGCCGCGTCCGTCTGG
>Ga0308157_10009310_pt1 | contig 10918 bp, 10 predicted proteins | sample PhyBR1_FD_201035 | JGI IMG/M metagenome (GOLD analysis project Ga0308157, IMG submission 201035) | Phyllosphere microbial communities from UC Gill Tract Community Farm, Albany, California, United States - DLSLB.R1 | ecosystem: Host-associated > Plants > Phyllosphere > Unclassified | place: USA...
AAGCAATATCGCGTTGCTGCTGGCGAAAAAATTAAAGTAGAACAGATTGCTGCGGACGTAGGCCAGGAGATCGTGATTGACCAAGTTCTGGCTGTCGGCAACGGCGCTGAACTGAAGGTTGGCACGCCCCTGGTGTCCGGCGCGACTGTCACTGCCACTGTGGTGGCACACGGCAAGCACGATAAGGTGCACATCTTCAAGATGCGTCGTCGTAAGCACTATCAAAAGCGTCAAGGTCATCGTCAGCAGTTCACCGAACTGCAAATCGGTGCAATTGCCGCTTAACAGGGAGCTAATACCATGGCACAGAAAAAAGGCGGCGGCTCTACGCGAAACGGGCGTGACTCCAAGCCCAAGATGCTCGGCGTGAAGGCTTTCGGCGGTGAACTGATCAGCGCTGGCTCCATCATCGTGCGCCAGCGTGGCACCAAGTTCCATCCCGGCACGAATGTCGGTTTGGGCAAGGACCACACGCTGTTTGCTCTGGTGGACGGTCACGTGTCTTTTGGCACGAAGGGCGCACTGTCCAAGCACACTGTCAATGTGACCGCCGCCTAAGGCGCATCACTTCGACAGACTTCGAAGCCCCGACACGTCGGGGCTTTGTCGTTTCAGGGGGCTTAGCTCCCGGTGCCCCGCTTCGTCGGGGTTTTGCGTTTTCAGTGGTTTATTGCTGAGGTCGCAGTTTTGTAAACTGGATACCCATGAAGTTCGTCGACGAAGCCTTTATCGACATTGCTGCCGGAGATGGTGGCAATGGCTGTGTCTCGTTCCGCCACGAGAAGTACAAGGAATTCGGCGGCCCGAATGGTGGGGATGGAGGACGCGGCGGGCACGTGTTCGCTGTGGCTGATCCCAATCTCAATACCCTGGTGGACTATCGGTACTCACGCCGACACGATGCCAAGCGGGGCGAGCATGGAATGGGCTCTGACATGTTCGGTGCCGCTGGGGATGACATCACCCTCAAGATGCCTGTCGGGACGATCATCAGCGATGTGGAAACCGGCGAGGTGCTCTACGAATTGCTGAACCCTGGCGAAGTGATCACGATTGCCAAGGGTGGCGACGGCGGTTTTGGCAACATGCGCTTCAAGAGCGCCATCAACAGAGCGCCCCGGCAAAAGACGCCGGGCTGGCCTGGCGAGAAAAAGAATCTGAAGCTGGAGCTCAAGGTTCTGGCCGATGTCGGATTGCTGGGCATGCCGAATGCCGGCAAATCGACCTTTATCGCTGCGGTTTCCAATGCGCGACCCAAGATCGCGGACTACCCTTTCACCACGTTGCACCCGAATCTGGGCGTTGTGCGGGTGGGCCCGGAGCAGAGCTTCGTGGTGGCCGATATCCCTGGGCTGATCGAAGGGGCGTCGGAAGGTGCGGGCTTGGGCCACCAGTTTCTGCGGCACTTGCAGCGCACGCGATTGCTGCTGCATGTGGTGGATATGGCGCCGTTTGACGATGCCGTGGACCCGGTGGCGCAGGCCAAAGCCATTGTTGGCGAGCTCAAGAAATACGATGCGCAGCTCTATGAGAAGCCGCGTTGGCTTGTGCTCAACAAGCTGGATATGGTTCCGAAGGAGGAGCGCGCCCAGCGTGTTCAGGATTTTGTCAAACGGTTCAAATGGAAGGGGCCGGTTTTCGAGATTTCTGCGTTGACTCGGGAGGGCTGCGAATCGCTTGTGCAGACCATCTATAAGCATGTTCGCGCGGAGCAACAAGCCGCTATGGCGCCGGCCGAGATTGACCCACGGTTTGCCGGCGGAGATCTTCTCTGATATCTGCTCGCCGTCGTATCGTTTGCTCTTAAATTAATAGCATATAGCGCTTGATGCATAAGCGCTAGTGGCCCAAATTGCTCAAAATGGTATCCAGCGTATTGCGCGACGCTCGTCGCATTGTGGTCAAAGTGGGCTCCAGTCTCGTCACCAACGAGGGCCGGGGTCTGGACGAGCAGGCCATCGAAGAATGGAGCCGGCAGCTTGCTGCTTTGGTGCGAGGCGATGGCGGTGTGCGTCGCGAGGTGGTGATGGTGTCCAGTGGCGCCATCGCTGAAGGCATGAAGCGCCTGGGGTGGGCAACGCGTCCCAGCGAGATCCATGAATTGCAGGCTGCTGCGGCGGTGGGGCAGATGGGCCTGGCTCAGATGTACGAGACCAAACTCCGGGAGCAGGGCATGGGCAGCGCACAGGTGCTGCTCACCCATGCGGATCTGGCCGATCGCGAGCGCTATTTGAACGCGCGCTCTACGCTGTTGACCTTGTTGCGTCTCGGGGTCGTTCCTGTGATCAACGAGAACGACACCGTCGTCACCGATGAAATCAAGTTCGGCGACAACGACACCTTGGGGGCGCTGGTCGCCAACCTGGTCGAGGCAGACGCGCTCATCATCCTGACGGACCAGAAAGGTCTCTACACCGCAGATCCACGCCGTGACCCTGATGCCCAGTTTGTTCATGAGGCCAAGGCGGGTGATGTAACGCTGGAGGCCATGGCCGGTGGCGCGGGGTCCAGCATTGGCAAGGGGGGGATGATCACGAAGATCATCGCTGCCAAGCGGGCTGCGGGCTCGGGGGCGTCCACGGTGATTGCCTGGGGCCGAGAGTCCGATGTGCTGATTCGGCTGGCGCAAGGGGAGTCGATCGGTACCTTGTTGGTTGCGCAGACGGCGAAGACACAGGCGCGCAAGCAGTGGATGGCCGATCACTTGCAGTTGCGCGGTTCCGTGACTGTGGATGCCGGGGCTGCCGCGAAGGTTCGTGACGAGGGCAAGAGCCTGCTGCCGATTGGCATGGTAGCCGTGGAGGGCGACTTTTCTCGCGGCGACGTGATTGCGGTGCGAGATGCCGGCGGCACGGAGATCGCCCGGGGATTGGCCAACTATGCGAGTGCCGAGGCGCGCTTGCTGTGCCGGAAGGCGTCCTCTGAGTTCGAGCGTTTGCTGGGCTACACGGCCGAGGCGGAAATGCTGCACCGTGACAACATGGTGGTGAGTCACTCCTGACTGCTGGCGACTCCATGAAAAAAAGGGCCTTCTTGCGAGGCCCTTTTTATTGGCGGAATCACCTGCGTCTTTTTAAAGTACCCGTTCCAACGCAGTACGTTTAGGTGGCATCACTCCGGCTTGGCCGAAGGTGATGGTGCCGTAGTCGCCAACTCGGCGGAGCCCATGCCTTGGGGGTCTGGATCAAAGCTTGCCCCAGGGGGCAATTCCATTCCAGGACCCACAAGCAAAGAGCCTGCACGATGCATGGGGGCGCCATTCGGCTCGGCTTCCCGCGTGCGCATCCCGCTGCGCAGGTAGCGATTGCGTTGCTCGTGCCGGGGCAGAAAACGAGCCAGCTCAGTGAGCGCCATCTCATATACGCCGCGCTTGAACTCCACGACTACATCCAGCGGCACCCAATAGTCATTCCAACGCCATGCATCGAATTCAGGGTGGTTGGTGGCGCGCAAGTTCAGGTCCCAATCGTGACCCAGCAATTGCAGCAGGTACCAGATCTGTTTCTGGCCTTTGTAATGGCCGCGGGCGTCGCGGCGGATGTACCGGTCTGGCACCTCGTAGCGCAACCAATCCCGAGTGCGGGCAACCACGCGGACGTGGTTTGGCTGCAAGCCCACTTCCTCGTGTAGCTCTCGGAACATGGCCTGCTCGGGGGATTCTCCCCGGTCAATGCCACCTTGCGGGAACTGCCAGCTGTGGGTGCGAATGCGCTTGCCCCAGAACACCTGGTTTCTTTGGTTGAGCAGGATGATGCCGACGTTCGGCCGAAAGCCGTCCCGGTCAAGCATAATCTAACCCCAAATTTTTAAACTGTGACCATTATGCACGGTGCCTTGCGTGCGGCAAGCGGGCGTGCCTCAGTTGCTTGAAGTCGGACCGATGAAAGCCTCCCAATTCTTTGTCTCCACCCTGAAAGAAGCCCCGGCTGACGCCGAGGTGGTCAGCCATAAACTCATGACACGGGCGGGGCTCATCAAGAAGCTGGGCGCTGGTGTCTACAACTACATGCCGATGGGCTTGCGGGTGATCCGCAAGGTCGAGGCCATCGTGCGCGAGGAGATGAACCGTGCGGGCGCGGTGGAGTGCGCCATGCCTGTGGTCCAGCCGGCCGAGCTCTGGCAGGAGACCGGCCGCTTCGAGAAGATGGGCCCGGAGTTGCTGCGCATTCAGGATCGCCACGGCCGCCACTTCGTGATTCAGCCCACCAGCGAGGAAGTGGTCACTGACATCGCGCGGCAGGAACTGCGCAGCTACAAGCAGCTGCCCAAGAACCTGTACCAGATCCAGACCAAGTTCCGCGACGAGCGCCGTCCGCGTTTCGGCTTGATGCGTGGACGCGAGTTCATCATGAAAGACGCCTACAGCTTTGACCGCGACCAGACGGCCGCCAAGGCGAGCTATCAGGTCATGGCGCAGGCCTATCGCCGCATCTTTGACCGCTTCGGTCTGACCTACCGCGCGGTGGCGGCCGATAGCGGCGCCATCGGTGGCGATCTGAGCGAAGAGTTCCAGGTGATCGCCGCTACGGGCGAAGATGCGATCGTCTATTGCCCCACCAGCGACTACGCCGCCAACATCGAGAAGGCCGAGGCGCTGGCGCCGACGGTCGCGCGCCCCGCTGCTTCGCAGCCGCAGACTCTCACGCCAACGCCGGGCAAGAGCACCTGTGCCGATGTGGCTGAACTGTTGGGAGTACCGCTCAAGACGACCGTCAAGTCGCTGGTGCTGGCCACCGACGAGACCAACGAGGCGGGTGAGATCGTCAAAAGTACGGTCTGGCTGCTGCTGCTACGTGGCGACCACGACATGAACGAGATCAAGGTCGCCAAGGTGCCGGGCCTGGACATTGGTTTCCGCTTCGCCACGCTGGGCGAGATCGACGAGCATTTCGGCTGCAAGCCGGGCTACCTGGGTCCGCTGAATCTGAAGAAGCCGCTGAAGATCGTGGTGGACCGCGACGTGGCCGTGATGGCTGACTGGATTTGCGGCGCCAATCAGCCGGACGCGCACATCACCGGTGTGAACTGGGGCCGTGATCTGCCCGAGCCTGACCTGGTTGCCGACCTGCGCAATGTGGTGGCGGGCGACCTGTCGCCGGACGGCAAGGGTGAGCTGGCCATCGAGCGCGGCATTGAAGTGGGTCATGTCTTTTATCTAGGCACCAAGTACAGCAAGGCGATGAACGCCACGTTCCTGGGTGAAGACGGCCGGCCCGCGTTCTTCGAGATGGGTTGCTACGGCATCGGCATCACGCGTCTGCCTGCCGCTGCCATCGAGCAGAACCACGATGAGCGCGGCATCATCTGGCCGGATGCCATCGCGCCGTTCACGGTGGTGATTTGCCCCGTCGGGATGGACCGCAGCGAGGCCGTGAAGGCCACCGCAGAGCAGCTCTACGCCGATTTGATGTCGGCCGGCGTGGACGTGATCCTGGACGACCGGGGCGAGCGGCCAGGCGCCATGTTCGCCGACTGGGAGTTGATCGGTGTGCCGCACCGTGTGACCATCGGCGACAAGAGCTTGAAGGACGGCGTGGTCGAGTACCAGCACCGCCGTGATGCAGCCGCCACCAAGATCGCCGTGGGCGAGGTGCTGGCACATGTGAAGGGACGCCTCTCGGTATGAACCCCGAGGGCCGTTTGAACGCGTTGCAGCAAGGGCAGCAGGGGCCGCAGTCGGAGCTGGGCAAGGGCGGACTGTCGCGGCGCGCGTGCCTGGTGTCCTTGTCTGCCGGGCCCGCGGCCTGGCTGGGCGGGCCACAGGCGGCGCACGCGGGCGGGCAGCTCGAAGAGCCGCTGATGGATTCCGTGCGCACGGCGCTGAGCTCTGCCGTGACGAACCAGGCGCCACCCGAACCGATGTTCGCTTCGACCGAGGCGCGCCTGACGTACTTGCGTTGGCTGGGCTCAATGAGCGAGCGGCTGCGCAAGCGCAAGCCTGAATGGGAAGTGCGGCGCGATTTTCTGCAGACCGTCTGGTATGAGTCGGCCCGCGCGGGCCTCGACGTGTCGCTGGTGATGGGGCTGATCCAGGTGGAGAGCGCGTTCCGCAAGTTTGCAGTGTCCAGCGTGGGCGCGCGTGGCTACATGCAGGTCATGCCGTTCTGGACGCGCGTGATCGGCGATGGCGATGCCGGCAAGCTGTTTCACATGCAGACCAATCTGCGGTTCGGCTGCGTGATCCTGCGCCACTATCTGGACCGGGAACGCGGCGATCTGTACATGACGCTGGGCCGATACAACGGCAGCCGGGGCAAGTCGCCATATCCGAATGCGGTGTTCGCAGCGCAGCGCAACTGGTTCTTTCAGGAAAAGCTGTCTTAAAAAAGATAGCTGCTTGCGCTGGTGTTTTAAGGATTCCAGGTGCTTTTGTGCCGGAATTGCTTGAAATGCAAGTGGCCGCAGCTATGTTTTTTGAAGCGCCGTATGGCAGAGATGGTGTTGGCCCTGCGTGGATCTCCAGCTTCGCCGGGGGGCGGTCGATCAGCTGGTTGGCACCGATGGCGTGGTGCCGCCCGCGTCGGCCGACAGGCGGGACACCATTACCTGGTCAATGCGGTAGCTGTCCACGTCCAGCACTTCGAATTTGTATCCGCCCCAATTGACGCTGTCGGTACGGCGCGGCACGCGGCGCAGCATCACCATCAGGAAGCCGGCCAGGGTTTCGTATTCCTCGTCGTGGGGCAGTTCGGTCAGGCTCAGGGCGCGCAGCACGTCTTCGATGGGCGTCACGCCGTCGATGAGCCAGGAGTTTTCGTCGCGCCGCACGATCTGCTCTTCGTCCGCCGGGCCGGTCACCAAGTCACCCATGACGGTGCTCATCACGTCGTTCAACGTGACCACGCCGACCACCAGGCTGTATTCGTTCACGATCACGGCGAAGTCTTCGTGCACCTGGCGAAACTGCTCCAGCACCTCCGACAGCGAGAGCCGGTCCGGCACGATCAGCACCTTGCGCACCAGTCCCTCGTCGGCCAACGAGATGGGCTGGTTGTTCAGCACGCGCTGGAACAGGTCCTTGGCGTCCACATAGCCCACCACGTGGTCGATGTCGCCTTCGCACACCGGGTAGGTCGAGAAGGGCTCTGCGGCAATGCGCGCGCGGATCACGGTGTCGGGGTCGTCGCGCAGAAAGTAGGCGATGCGGTCGCGCTGCGACATGGCGCTGCCCACGGTGCGCGTGTCCAACTCGAACACGTTCTCGATCACCTGCTGCTCGCGTGCGGCCAGCACGCCGGCGCGTGCACCGGCTTCCATCATGGCCAGGATGTCGTCCGACGTGACACGGTCGTCGCGCAGGGAGGAGAGGCCGAGCACGCGGAAAAGCACGTCGGCGCCTCGGCTGTAGAACCACACCAGCGGCCGCAGCAGCGTCATCAGCAACTTCATGGGCTGCGCTACGCGCAGCGCCAGCAACTCCGGGTTGGCCATGCCCAGGCGCTTGGGGAACAGGTCCGCAAACAGGATGAACAGCGAGGTGATGATCAAAAACGACGCCAGGAAGCCGGCGGTCTGGGCGTTCGCTTCCGTCAGCCAGAGGCCGAACAGCGACGTGAAGTGCGGGCTCAGCGCGCCTTCGCCGACGATACCGCCCAGGATGGCGACGGCGTTCTGGCCGACCTGCACCACGGTGAAATAGTCACCCGGCTGCTCCTGGATGCGCATCACGCGGTCGGCGCGGTGATCGCCCTCGTCGGCCATCTGCCGCAGCCGCAGGCGGCGCGAAGCCGCCAGAGAGATTTCAGCAAGAGAGAAGAACGCGCTGGCCACGATGAGGAGGCCGATAACGAAGAGGCTTTGGGACAGAGTCATGGAACGGGCGGGCGCCGATTCAAGCTGCGCTCCAGCCGCCTGAGTGTAGCGGGGCAGGGCGCGGCGCTACAGTTTGAATCAACAGAAACGTCCTTGCTGACGGGCCCGCGCAGGCTGACGTGCTCGCTGCCTGCGCGCAGGTCAGGAGAGTGGAGAGGGTGCGCCTGTGGCGGCGCACCCCGGCAGCTCACTGCAGAAAGCCGATGCGCCCCTTGCGCGCGGCGCCTGCGGGAAGGTCCGCCACCTCGACGGCGCTGCGGCGCTGCAGCCGTGCATTGCCAAAGCCCATCATCAGTGCCCGACGCATCTCGCGCGGAGGCATCTGGGCCAGCACGTCCAGCACATCGGGCTCCGGGTCGGGGTCTATCAGGCGGCCCCAGTCGTGGCCCGCGCGGATGCCGCGGTACAGGTTGCGGGCGATGGCGCGCGCCTGGTCGGGCGTGGGTGTGGGCACCTCGAACACGTTCATGCGGTTCAGGATCGGGTCCGGAATGCTGCGCTCGTCGTTGGCGGTGGTGATCCAGATCACTTGGCTGGCATCGATGGCCACTTCGGCGAACTCGTCGGTAAAGCTCTGCGCCGTGTCGTGCTCCAGCAGGCCGTACAGCGCGCCCAGCGGGTCGTACTGCGCATCGCCGCTGGCCTTGTCGATCTCGTCGATCACGATCACCGGGTTGGCGTATTCGCCTTCCACCAGCGCCTCGAACACCTTGCCGGGGCGGGCGCCTTTCCACTGCGATGAGGAGCCCGACAGCAGCCAGCCGGCCGTCATGGAGCTCATCGGCACCAGGTTCATGCCCGTGCCCAGCAGGTCGGCCAGGTGCTTTGCGAAGTGGGTCTTGCCGATGCCGGGCGCGCCCAGCAGCAGCATGGGGGTGACCTCCAGACCGTCGCGGCTGTCCTGGGCCAGGGCAACGTGGCGCTTGATGTCGTCCAGCACCTCGGTGAAGTTGGGCAGTTGGTCATAGAGCCCGGCCATGTCGGGGACGCCCGCTGGCTTGACCTGGAAGCGCTCGGGCCCTCGTTCCAGCATGCGCTCGTAGACGGCGCGCAGGCTTTCATAGTCGCGCTGGTTGCCTGCATCCTGCAGCCGGTTGAGCTTGCGCTCGACCTCGCCCGGATGGAACACGTTGCGGAGCTGGGCCACAGGCAGGCTGAGGGCCGGCGGCTGCGGGACAAGGCTGTGTGTGGTGGTCATGCGCGTTCCCCCTGATGAAGAAGACACGCGACCATTCAAGCACACAAAACGCCTGCCTCGTGGCGGAAAAACCCCGTCAACGCGGCGCTGTGGCGCGCCGTCTACAACGAACCGGCGCAGGGCCGATGTTGGCGCCGCGCATGAAAAAGGCCGCCCGAGGGCGGCCTGTGCTGTCGCAGTGCGGGCTGTGCTTATTCCGGTGTGCCCAGCACTTGCTTGAGTTCGCCCGACTCGTACATCTCCATCATGATGTCGGAGCCGCCGATGAATTCGCCCTTCACGTACAACTGGGGAATGGTGGGCCAGTTGCTGTATTCCTTGATGCCCTGGCGGATCTCGGGGTCGTCCAGCACGTTCACCGTGGCCAGACCCTTGGGGTCCACGCCGCAGGCCTTGAGGATCTGGATGGCACGGCCGGAAAAGCCGCACATGGGGAAGCTGGCGCTGCCCTTCATGAACAGCAGGACGTCGTTGGTCTTGACGAGTTGGTCGATGCGTTGCTGTGCGTCGCTCATGGAGTTCTCCTGAAAAGAGGGCCGTGACTCGGGGCTGCACGGCAATGGGGTGGATTATTTCATTGTCCGCAGTCCATGGCGCAACTGCGGGTTTCAAAGGGGCAAACGCCGGCGCGGTCAGGTGACCCAGACGCCACCTGTGCAGCGCGGAACGCCTGCCAGGTCGTTGCGGCTTTGCACCTGGCTGAAGCCGGACTGGCGCAACAGCGCCTGCACTGCCTCGGCCTGGTCCCAGCCGTGTTCCAAGAGCAGCCAGCCGCCGGGAGCGAGGTGGTTTGGCGACTGGGCCACGATGACCCGCAGGTCGTCCAGACCGTCGGCGCCGCTGGCCAGGGCCTGCAGCGGTTCGTGCGTGAGCGCAGCCAAGTGTGGATCGGCGCTGGCGATATAGGGCGGGTTGCTGACGATGGCGTCGAAGGTGCCGGTGACCCCTTGCAGCCAGTGGCCGTGCAGGAATTGCACCGGCAGTTGCAGCCGCGTTGCGTTGGCCTGGGCTACCTGCAACGCATCGGCGCTGGCGTCCACGGCCGTTACCTGTGCGGTAGGGCGCTGCTGTTGCAAGGCCAGTGCGATGGCACCGCTGCCCGTGCCCAGATCGATCACGCGGGGGGCGGGCAGGGGGGAGAGCACTTCCAGCGCCCAGTCGACCAGCGTCTCTGTGTCGGGGCGCGGGTCCAGCACGCGGGCGTCCACGGCCAGCGTGAGGCCGTAGAACTCCTTGCTGCCGGTCAGGTAGGCGACGGGCTCGCCGGCGGTGCGCCGCTGGCACAGCTGTGCGAATCGGGTGTGTGCGTCAGGCGCGAGGGCGTCGGTGTTGTGCGTCAGCAGCCAGGCGCGGTCGCCTGCAGGCCGACCCAGCACGTGCAGCAACAGCATCTGCGCGTCGATGCGGGCGAGACCTTCGGCATTGGCTTGTGCCAGCGCTTGGGCGACGGTCGGGAGTGTGGGGGCGGTGGTCACTTTGTTTTTGATAGCTGCCAGCGCTTATGCATAAAGCGCTGGAGGTAAATTTTGCTCATATTTTGAGCACTTTACGTCAGCTCCAGCTCTTCCAGCAACTCGGCCTCGCGCGCATGGGCCAGGGCCTGCAGCACGTCGCCCAGGTCGCCTTCCATGATGCCCAGCAGCTTGTACAGCGTGAGGTTGATGCGGTGGTCGGTGAAGCGGCCTTGCGGAAAGTTGTAGGTACGGATGCGGTCGCTGCGGTCGCCCGAGCCGATGAGGCCCTTGCGCAGCGCGGCTTCTTTCGCGGCGCGCTCGCTGCGCTCCTTCTCCTGGATGCGCGCCTGCAGCACCTGCAGTGCCTTGGCCTTGTTGCTGTGCTGGCTGCGGCCGTCCTGGCATTCGGCCACGATGCCCGTGGGCAGGTGGACCACGCGCACGGCGGAATCGG
>Ga0308157_10009312_pt1 | contig 10916 bp, 7 predicted proteins | sample PhyBR1_FD_201035 | JGI IMG/M metagenome (GOLD analysis project Ga0308157, IMG submission 201035) | Phyllosphere microbial communities from UC Gill Tract Community Farm, Albany, California, United States - DLSLB.R1 | ecosystem: Host-associated > Plants > Phyllosphere > Unclassified | place: USA...
ATGGTCTGACGCATGAAAGTTTCCCGGATGAATTACTCCGGGTATCTTACACCGACTTGGCGCCGCCCCCGTCCCCCTTCACGCCCTCAGGCCAGCTGGCGCACCCGGGAGACCACGGCCAGCTCCTTGAGTTTGAACACCGCCATCGCCTGCGCCACGCATTCGGTCTGATGGGCCAGGCTGGTGGCGGCGGCCGCCGCCTGCTCCACCAGCGCCGCGTTCTGCTGGGTGATGTCGTCTATCTGTATCACCGCCTGGTTGACCTGCACGATGCCGTTGCCCTGTTCCTTGGTGGCGGTGGAGATCTCGTCCATCACGCTGGTCACGCGGCCCACGGACTTGATGACCTCGCTCATGGTGGCGCCCGCGCTGCCGGTCAGCACCGAGCCGGCGCTCACCTTCTCGATCGACAGGTCGATCAGCGCCTTGACCTCCTTGGCCGCGCTGGCCGAGCGGTGCGCCAGGTTGCGCACCTCGCTGGCCACGACCGCGAAGCCGCGCCCCTGCTCGCCGGCGCGGGCCGCCTCCACCGCCGCGTTCAGGGCCAGGATGTTGGTCTGGAAGGCGATGCCGTCGATCAGGCCGATAATGTCCAGGATCTTGCGCGAGGAGCTGCTGATGTCGTCCATGGTGGTCACCACCTGCGACACGATGCTGCCGCCCTGCGCGGCGATGTGCGAAGCGGCTTCGGCCAGCTCGTTGGCGCTGGCCACGCTGGTGGCGCTCTGCTGCACATTGGTGGTGAGCTGCTCCATGCTGGCGGCGGTCTGCTGCAGGCTGCTGGCCTGCGACTCGGTGCGGCCGGACAGGTCCTGGTTGCCGCTGGCGATCTCGGTGGTGGCCTGCTTGATCTCGTCGAAGTTGCTGCGCACGTCGCCGATAATGCTGTGCAGGTTCACATTCATCTGGCGCAGCGCGGCCAGCAGCTGGCCCATGTCGTCGTCGCGCGGCACGTCGATCACGCCGGTCAGGTCGCCGCCCGCCATCTTGCGCGCCGCCGCGGTGGCGCGCGCCAGCGGCGCGACGATGGCGCGGTGCAGGCTGTACCAGAAATACAGCACGATGGCCGCCGCCAGCAGCGCGGCGCCGCCCAGCCAGCCGCTGTAGGCGCCGTCCATGCTCCAGAAGGCCGCCGCGAACACCAGCATGCTGGCGGTCAGCCAGGCGCAGTTGATGCCGAGGTGGCTGGCCACGGACAGCTTGCGCAGTTCGTTGAGCCGCGCCAGCACGCCGCTGCCCAGCACGCGGCCGTTGCGGATGCGCAGGCCGTTCGGATTGCCGTTGCGGATCTCGCGGTACAGCGCGGACGCCTGCGCCACCTGTTCGCGGCTGGGCTTGGTGCGCACCGACATATAGCCCACCGGCCGGCCGTGCTCCACCACCGGCGTCACATTCGCCAGCACCCAGTAGAAGTCGCCATTCTTGCAGCGGTTCTTCACCATGCCGGTCCAGGGCATGCCGCCCTTGATGGTGGCCCACAGGTCGGCGAAGGCTTCCGCCGGCATGTCGGGGTGGCGCAGGATGTTCTGCGGCGCGCCCAGCAGCTCGGTTTCGTGGAAGCCGCTCACCTCGATGAAATAGGGATTGGCGTAGTTGATATTGCCCTGCAAATCGGTGGTCGAAACGATGGTCTTGCCGTCTTCAAGGACGTACTCGTTCTGTGTGACAGGGGTATTCTGGCGCATCGCATATCCTCGCTGGAGTGGGGCGTTCGATACGCGAGGCGGGGTCAGGGGCTCGCTGGGGAAGTTTCAGTATAGCCAGCGATTTGCCCCCAATTGTCTCCAATTGTTGCAGCCGTGAATTTTTTTAGCGCCCGGCTTCTATGCTGCGGTTGATGATGGGCAGGTCCAGCTTGCGCGGCCCGGCACGGCGGCCGGACGGCTCCTTGTTGCGGTACACCACCAGCTCCTTCTCGTAGGCCTTGACGTTGTTCGGCGTGGGGATGCGCGCCACCACCTCGAAGCGGGCCTGCGCCAGCACGCGCTCGAAGCGCTGCATCACGGCCAGGTCGTTCCAGAAGCCGGGCTGCACCACCAGATAGCTGACGTTCAGGTCCTGGATCTGGCGCAGGATGTCGTCCTCGCTCAGGTCGTGCTCCGTCACGCCCAGTTCGCGCCGCACGGCCACATTCAGCAGTATCTTGTCCGCGCGCACCACGGTCAGGTCGCGGCGCTCCTCGTGGGTGCGCATATTAAACACGAAGGAGCCGTCGCGGTAGCCGGAGAACAGCACGCTGCTGTCCCGGGGCGCCTGCGCGGCCACCAGGCGCGCGGCCTCGGCGAAGCCGCGCACATAGGGCACCGGACGCAGCAGCGTGGTCTGCAGCAGCGCCGCGCCGGCCAGCGCGGCCAGCGCCGCCAGCTGCCAGGACGGCCGGGGCAGGCGCGCCAGCAGCAGCGCGGCGGCCAGCACCAGCGGCGGCAGGATGAAGACGCTATGGCGCGCTTCCTTCAGGTCGATGGCGGAAAAGAACAGATAGCCGGCCAGCAGCCACAGCAGCCAGAACACCAGGTCGCCACGGCCCAGGCCGCCCTCCCCGCTGCCCAGCGCGTCCAGGCTGCGCCGGCGCACTGCCGCCACGACGCCGGCCAGCAGGCCGGCGGCGCCCGCCGCCAGCACGGCCCAGCCCATCTGGCCGGGGAACTGGCGCAGATACCACAGCCAGCCGGCCAGGGAATTGCGCGACACCAGCGAGTCGTTGATGCCGGACGCGGACTGGATGTTGGCCTGGCCGAACTTCACCGTCAGCACCAGCAGCGGCACCAGGCCGATGCAGGCCAGCAGCGCGGCCAGCCACAGGTGGCGGTCTTTCAGCATGGCCGCGCGGCGCTCGTACAGCAGGGTGCCGGCGTAGGCCAGCACCAGGAAACCGGCCGTCAGCTTGGTGTACATGGCCAGCAGCAGCAAGGCGGCGGCGCCGTACAGCAGCAGCGGACGCGCGGTGCGCCGGTAGCGCGTAAACAGCACCGCGCTCCAGATGAAGAAGGCCAGGCTGGGCACTTCCAGCATCACCTGGCGGCCCCAGAAGGCGATCTCCGGCAGCGCCGCCAGCGCGGCGGCGGCCAGCGCGGCGTGCCAGGCCGGCAGCCAGCAGCGGAACAGCGCCCACGCGCCCCAGGCGAAGGCCACGTAATGCAGCGCCACCACCAGCAGCGCGGTCGCTTCGGACACGCCGAACAGGGCGTAGAACGGCGCGCTGATGGCGTAGAACAACGGCGGGTAGAACAGGATGGTGAGCGCCGGGTACTGGGCGTAGTAGTCGTAGGCGTAACGCGAAGGGTCGGACCAGGGCGCGGCTGCCACCAGGTCTTTGACGAAGACGCCGTTCAGGGCGTGGCGCGGCGCGTCGCTCCACCAGTAGGAGCCGTCCGCGTGCGCGCCCATGAACAGCAGGCCCACCAGCGCGGCCAGCAGCAGGTGGATCAACAAGATGCTGCGCAGGGTGCTGAGCGGGGGCGTCATGCGCGCTTCCCGGCGCTGTCGTACACCGCCATATAGTTGTTGACCATGGCCGCCATGCTGAATTCCTCCACTGCGATATGGCGCGCCGCCGCGCCGTGCGCGCCGCGCAGCCCGGCGTCGCCGCCGTAGGCCGTCAGCAGGCCGCTCAGCGCGTCCACGTCGCCGGGGGTGAAGAAGCGGCCGCAGACGCCGTCCTTCACCAGTTCCAGGTTGCCGCCCACGCCGGTGGCCAGCACCGGCAGGCCGCAGGCCATGGCCTCCAGGATGGTGTTGGAGATGCCCTCGGACAGCGAGGGCAGCACGAACACGTCGAAGCTGGCCAGGATGGCGGGCACGTCGTCGCGCGCGCCGGACAGCCACAGCTGCGCGCCCACGTCCAGTTCCGCCGCCAGCGCTTGCAGCTGCGCCTCCAGCGGCCCGCCGCCGACGATGGCCAGGCGCAGGCACGGCCACAGCGCCGGCTGCGTTTCGCGCAGGCGGGCGAAGGCGCGCAGCAGCGTGGCCTGGTCCTTCACCGGCTGCAGGCGGCCGACGGTGCCGATCAGGATGTCGTCCGGGCCGGCAAAGCCGTCCGGCAGCGCGGGCCGCGGCGCGCCGGGCGGGCGCGGGGCGAAGCGCGCGGTGTCCACGCCGTTGTAGACCTGGCGGATGCGCGGCTGCGCTACGCCGACGCGGCGCGCCAGGTAGCGCGCCAGGTCCTGCGATACGGTGATGTAGCGGTCCACCAGCGGCGCGTGCAGGCGGCGCAGCAGCGCCGGCTTCCACTGGCTGCCGTCCAGGTCGCCCACGTCCCAGCCGTGCTCGCCGTGCACGCAGGTGCGCACCCCGGCCAGGCGCGCCGGCAGCAGCGCGTCCAGTCCCGACATATTGCGCGAGTGGACGATGGCCGGCCGCAGGCGGCGGAACAGGCGCAGCATTTCCAGCCGCATGCGCCAGATGCCGATGCGCGAGCGGTGCAGCGCAATCACCTCCACGTCGGCGCGCGCGATGCGCAGGCGGAAGTCGTTGTAGTTCTCCACGCACACAATGGCGTGGCGGTAGCGTTCCGGCGGCATGGTGTTGATCAGGTTGACCAGCCCGTTCTCCAGCCCGCCCATCACCAGGTGGTGGATCACGTGCAGCACCAGCGGACGGTCATCGGCCTGCGCGCCCGGCGGCGGACTCATAGCTGCGCTCAAGGACGCACTCCGCTCGGCTGCCACACGGGCGAGCTGCGGCCCTGCAGGATGTCGCCGAACAGGCGCAGTTGGCCCTCGGTGGTGGCGTCCCAGCTGAACAGCTCGGCGTAGCGCCGGGTGTCGGCGCGCTCGGGCGGCGCGGCGCGCAGCGCCTTGACCGCGTCGGCCACGCCCAGCGGCGTGCGTTCGCGCATCAGCACCCCGGCCGCCGGCGCGGCCACCACTTCCGGCGTGCCCCACACATTGCTGGCCACCACCGGCGTGCCGCAAGCCATGGCCTCGAGCAGCACATTGGCCCAGCCTTCGCGGCTGGAGGCCAGCACCATGGCGTCGGCGGCGTTGTAATAGCGTTTCAGTTCCGGCTGCGCCACCGGGCCGAGGAAGCGCACCCGCTCCGCCACGCCCAGCTGCACCGCCAGCGCTTCCAGCTTGGCGCGGTCCGGGCCGCTGCCGGCGATCAGCAGTTCCGCGTCCGGCAGGGCCGGCAGCGCGGCGATAATCAGTTCGTGGCCCTTGCGTTCGATCAGGTAGCCGACCGACAGCAGGGTGTAGCGGTTCAAGCCCAGTTCGCTGCGCACCGCGTCGCGTCCGGGCAACGGTGCGAAGCGCTGCAAATCCACGCCGTTGCGCAGTGGCGTCACGCGGGCCGGGTCCACCCCGAGCTGCACCATTTCATCTTTCAAGGCCTGGCACACGGTAATCATGCCCTGGGCGTTGCGCGCAGCCCACAAAATCATGCGCTTAGGCAAAGAATATTGCGGGATCAAATTAATGTCCGTGCCCCGCGCGGTGATCACCACCGGCTTGTTGAAGTACTTGCCCAGCATCACCGCCGCCACGCCGTCCGGATAAAAATAGTGCGCGTCGATCAGATCGAAGTCATAGCCTTCGTCGAGGATGCGGCCGATCTCGGCCTTGGCGGCGCGCGCCAGCAGCAGCGGCGCCACGCGCATGCCGACCTTGGGCAGGCTGACATAGCGCGGATGGCTCACCTGTATGCCGTGCCGCTCCTCGTGGCGCGGCACTTTGGCATAGGTGGCGTACTGGCCGAAACGGGGATGGCTGGACGGGAACCACGGCACCGGCGCCACCACGCGCGAGGTGGCCTGGCCGCTGGCCAGCAGATAGCGCAGCCGGGTTTCGACAAAGATACCGTGGCCAGGTTGTTGCTCGTTGGGAAATAAGGTGCTGAAGGTAAGTAGCTTCATTTTATGGATAGCGGACGGTGGGCAGACGGTGGGCGTTTACGCCGCACTGCGGCACGTTTACTGATAATAAAATTGAAAGTACAATTACGCAAGAGCTACGCTTGGACGGCCAAGCACATTCCTCCCCTCGCCTCCCCTGGCGTTCCAGTCTACGGGCACAATATATGAATATTTCTGTGATAGGCTCGGGCTATGTCGGTCTCGTGACCGGCGCCTGTTTCGCCGATGTTGGCAACACTGTGCTGTGCCTGGACGTGGACGAGCGCAAGATCGCTCTCCTGAACAGTGGCGGCATTCCCATCCATGAACCCGGCCTCGACACGCTGGTGGCGCGCAACGCCGCCGCCGGCCGGCTGCTGTTCTCCACCAGCTACGACGACGCGGTGGCGCATGCCGACGTGATCTTCCTGGCGGTGGGCACCCCGCCCGACGAGGACGGCAGCGCCGACCTGCAGTACATCCTGGCCGCCGCGCGCAGCATAGGCCAGCGCATCACCCGCCCGGTGATCGTGGTCGACAAGTCCACCGTGCCGGTCGGCACCGGCGACAAGGTGCGCGACGCCATCGCCGGCGAGCTGGCCAAGCGCGGCGCCGAGGTGCAGTTCGACGTGGTGAGCAATCCCGAATTCCTGAAGGAAGGCGCGGCGCTGGAGGACTTCACGCGCCCGGACCGCATTATCGTGGGCAGCGACAACCCGGCCGCGCTCAAGCAGATGCGCCTGCTGTACGCGCCGTTCAGCCGCCAGCACGAGAAATTCATCGAGATGGACGTGCGCAGCGCCGAGCTGACCAAGTACGCCGCCAACGCCATGCTGGCCACCCGCATCAGCTTCATGAACGAGCTGGCCAACCTGGCCGAGCTGCTGGGCGCGGACATCGAATCGGTGCGCCTGGGCATGGGCAAGGACCCGCGCATCGGCCCGCAGTTCCTGTACGCCGGCATGGGCTACGGCGGCTCCTGCTTCCCGAAAGACGTGAAGGCGCTGATACGCACCGGCGCCGACCACGACCAGCCGCTGCGCATCCTGCAGGCCACCGAGGACGTCAACGAACGGCAGAAGAATGTGCTGTTCGACAAGCTGGTGCGCCACTACGGCAGCGCCGGCGCGCTGCACGGCAAGACCATCGCGCTGTGGGGCCTGGCCTTCAAGCCCAATACCGACGACATGCGCGAAGCGCCCAGCCTGGTGCTGATGCGCGCCCTGTTCGCGGCCGGCTGCAAGGTGCGCGCCTACGATCCGGTGGCCAGCGCCGAGGCCGAACGCCTGCTGCTGGCCGAGCACGGCCAGGCGCGCTGCGCCGACCTGCTCGTGCTGGCCGCCTCAGCCAAGGAGGCGGCCGCCGGCGCCGACGCGCTGGTGCTGGTGACCGAGTGGAAGGAATTCCGTTCGCCGGACTTCCGCTACCTGGCCGAGCAGCTGCGCGACAAGGCGGTGTTCGACGGCCGCAACATCTACGACCTGGAAGCGGTGAGCGCGGCCGGCCTGTCCTATGAAGGCATAGGACGCATCAACCACACCCTGCACCCATGAACGCGCCGCAAAAAGTACTGGTGACCGGCGCGGCCGGCTTTGTCGGCAGCGCCGTGGCCGCGCGCCTGGCCGCCATGGGCCACGCCGTGGTGGGCTGCGACAACTTCAACGACTATTACGATCCGCGCCTGAAAACCGGCCGCGTACAGGCGCTGCTGGCCCCGGCCGGCGTGGCCTGCCACAGCGTGGAACTGGCCGACGGCGCGCAGGTGCAGGCGCTGTTCGAGCGCGAGCGGCCGGCGCTGGTGGTGCATCTGGCCGCCCAGGCCGGCGTGCGCTACTCGCTGGACAATCCGGCCGCCTATGTGCAGTCCAACCTGGTGGCCTTCGGCCACATGCTGGAAGCGTGCCGCCACCACCAGGTGCAGCACCTGCTGTACGCCAGCAGCAGCAGCGTGTACGGCGCCAACGCCAGCCTGCCCTTCAGCGAGGACGACCGCTGCGACGGCCCGGTATCGATGTACGCGGCCACCAAGAAGGCCAACGAGCTGATGGCGCATTCCTACAGCCACCTGTTCGGCCTGCCCGCCACCGGCCTGCGCTTCTTCACCGTGTATGGACCGTGGGGCCGGCCGGACATGGCCTACTTCAGCTTTGCCGAAAAGATGATGCGCGGCGAAGCGATACCCGTTTTCGCCGAAGGCAAATTGAGCCGCGACTTCACCTATATCGACGACATCGTCGAGGGCGTGGTGCGGCTGCTGCACAAGCCGCAGCCCGCCGGCGAAGGGAAGGTGCCGCACGCCGTGTTCAACATCGGCAACCACCAGCCGGTGCGCGTGCTGGAGTTCATCCAGACGCTGGAACGCGTGCTGGGCGTGGAGGCGAAGATGAATTTCCTGCCGATGCAGCCGGGCGACGTGCCCGCCACCTACGCCGCCATCGACAAGCTGCGCGGCTGGGTGGGCTTCGCGCCCACCACCACGCTGGAAACGGGCTTGTCCCGCTTCCGCGACTGGTATCTGCCGTGGCGCGCGCAGCGCGACGCGGCAGAACAAGCCGCCGCCGGCTGATGCGCTAGCGCCGCCCGCTCAGGGCGGCGTACACCGGCTTGTAGCGCGCCACGCTGGCGCGCCAGTTGCGTTCGGTCTCCACGTAGTTGCGTCCACTCGCGCGCAGCGCGGCCCAGCGCTGCGGCTCGGCCAGCAGCGCCAGCACCTTCTGCGCCAGCGCCTGCGGGTCGCCGGCCTTGAACAGCACCCCGGTCTCGCCGTCGATAATCAGCTCCTTGTGGCCGCCCACGTCAGACGCTGCCAGCAGCCTGCCCTGCGCCATGGCCTCGAGCGGCTTGAGCGGCGTGACCAGGTCGGTCAGCCGCATCTTCAGGCGCGGATACACCAGCACGTCGATCAGGTCATAGTAGCGCTGCACTTCGCTGTGCGGCACGCGCCCGGTGAACACCACCTGGCCGGCGATGCCCAGCGCCTCGGCCTGCGCCTTGAGCGCCGCGTCCTGCGGACCGCCGCCCACCAGCAGCACGCGGATGTCCGGATTAGCAGCCAGCATGGCCGGCACGGCCTGCAGCAGCACGTCCAGGCCCTCGTAGGCGTAGAAGGAGCCGATGAAGCCCAGCACCACCTTGCCGTCCATGCCCAGCGACGCGGCCAGCGCGGCGTCGCGCTGGCCGCCGATGCTGAAGTCCTCGATGTTGACCGCGTTCGGTATCACGGTCAGCTTCTGCGCCGGAATGCCGCGCGTGATGATTTCGCCGCGCAGGCCTTCGCAGATGGTGGTGGCCGCGTCCACGCGCTTGAGCGCATAGGTTTCCATGGCGCGCGTGAAGCGGTAGCGCATGCCCCATTCGGTGGCGGTGCCGTGGTCCACCGCCGCGTCCTCCCAGAAGGCGCGGATCTCGTACACCACGGGGATGCCCAGCTTCTTGCCCACCCGCAGCGCCGCCACCGCGTTCAGCGCCGGCGAATGCGCGTGCAGGATGTCCGGCCGCACCTGGCGCGCCACCTCCAGCAGGCGCGCGGCCAGCGTGTCGATCACGGCCAGCTGGCTGAACACCGGCAGGCGCGCCAGCATGCCGGTGGACGGCGCGGTGCGGTAGAACTCCAGCCCGTCCACGCTTTCCCTGGCCGGGCCGGCTGCGCCCTGCTTGGAGCTGGTGATGTGGCAGGTTTCCCAGCCCAGCGCGCGCTGCTGCTGCAGGATGGAGCGGGTGCGGAAGGTGTAGCCGCTGTGCAGCGGAATGGAATGGTCCAGCACATGCAGGATGCGCAGCGGCGCGCTCTCGGCGCCGGGCGTGGCGGCGGGTGTGGCGATGGTAGCTTGGTTCACAGTTGCAGTCATGGTTAAGCCGCCATTTCCTTGCGCAGGAAGGCCTCGAACATCAGCACGGTCCAGATGGAGGCGCTGTAGTCGCGGCGGCCGGACTGGTGGTGCTCCACCAGTTCGTGCAGGAAGCCTTTGTTGAAGATGCCGGTGTCGGCCAGCAGGGGGCCGAGCAGCGCGTCGCGCACGCGCTGGGCCAGCGGTCCGCGGAACCAGGCCGCCAGCGGCACGGAGAAGCCCATCTTCTTGCGGTACAGGATGTCGTGCGGCAGATGGGCCTCCAGGCTTTTCTTGAACACGTACTTGCCCTCGCTGCCGCGCAGCTTCATGTCGGATGGCAGGCCGGAGATCCATTCCACCAGCTGGTGGTCCAGCAGCGGCACCCGCACTTCCAGCGCGTGCGCCATCGAGGCGCGGTCCACCTTGGTCAGGATGTCGCCCGGCAGATAGGTCTTCATGTCGATGTACTGTATCAGCGACAGCGGATCGTCGGTGGGCGACTTGGCGGCGTGGCCGCGCATCACGTCGATGGCGCGGTAGCCTTGCAGGCCGGCGCGGAAGCCGGGGCTGAACAGCTTGTCGCGCATGGCGTCCGACATCACCGTCACGCCGTGGAAATAGCCTTCCACCGTGTCGCGCGCCAGCGCTTCGAAGGTGGTCTTGGCGCGGAACACGCGCGGCGCCCAGTCGGCCTTGGGATACAGCCGGCCCAGCGTGCCGAACACCGGCTTGCGCAGGCTGAGCGGAATGCGGCCGCGCACGTTCTGCTCGGCCATGGCGTAGCGGTAGCGGCGGTAGCCGGCCAGGTTTTCGTCGCCGCCGTCGCCCGACAGCGCCACCGTGACGCGCTTGCGCGCCAGCTGGCACACGCGGTAGGTCGGAATCGCCGAGCTGTCGGCGAAGGGCTCGTCGTACAGGTGGGCCAGGGTGTCGATCAGGCCGTAGTCGTCGGTATCGACGGTCTCGGTGTAGTGGTCGGTCTTGTACTGCGCGGCCACCATGGAGGCATATTCGGATTCGTCGTAGGCCTTGTCGTTGAAGGCGATCGAGCAGGTGTGCACCGGGCCTTCATTGAGGCCGGCCATCATGGCCACCACCGCGCTCGAATCGACACCGCCGGACAGGAAGGCGCCCAGCGGCACCTCGGCCACCAGGCGGATCTTCACAGCCTCGCGGATGCGGGTCAGCAGCTCTTCCTGCGCGTCCTGCTCGGACATGGCGCCGTGCAGCTTGAACGGCACGTCCCAGTACTGCTT
>Ga0308157_10009313_pt1 | contig 10916 bp, 11 predicted proteins | sample PhyBR1_FD_201035 | JGI IMG/M metagenome (GOLD analysis project Ga0308157, IMG submission 201035) | Phyllosphere microbial communities from UC Gill Tract Community Farm, Albany, California, United States - DLSLB.R1 | ecosystem: Host-associated > Plants > Phyllosphere > Unclassified | place: USA...
CCCTGCCTGAAGGAAGCCGCCATGGCCAAGCTGTTTGCCAGCGAGATGGCCGAGCGCGTGTGCAGCGCCGCCATCCAGACGCTGGGCGGCTACGGCGTGGTCAACGACTTCCCGGTGGAGCGCATCTACCGCGACGTGCGTGTGTGCCAGATCTACGAAGGCACGAGCGACGTGCAGAAGATCATCATCCAGCGCGCGCTGGCTTGATGTCATTTGCTATTAATTGAATAGCTGTTGGCGCTGGATGGGTAAGCGCCAGAGCCTGTTTTCATTCAAATTTCTTGCTGCGGCAGCCACTGGGCCAGCACCGCATGCAGCGCGTCCACATCCACGGGTTTGCGCAGCACCAGGTAGCCCTCGGCATCGGCCTCGTGCAGGGCGGGCGAGTCAAACTCGCCGCTCACCATGGCTCCGCGCGCGGCGGGGCAGCGCTCCAGCAGGGCGCGCAGCACGTCAAGGCCGCTGTCCCCCGAAGACAGGTGCTGGTCGCACAGGATGGCCTGCGGTGCAAAGCCGTTGTCCAGGTGGGCGTGGGCCTCGGCGGGGTTGCGGGCGGTGCGCAACGCCATGCCCCATCCGCCCAGCAGGGCCGACCAGGCCCGCAGCACGTGGGGGTCGTCGTCGAGCACCAGGCACCGGCCCTGCAGGCGGGGCCAGGTGCGCGGCGCGGCGGTGCCGGGTGCGTCGGGCGCCAGCGCAGGCGCGGCCGTGGCAGGCAGCTCGATCCAGAAACACGAGCCCCGCCCCGGGCGCGAGGCCAGGCCCTGGCGTGCACCCATCAGCGCCACGCAGCGCGCCACCACGGCCAGCCCCAGGCCGTGGCCTTCGCGGTGGAGGTGCCCCGCGCTCTGCGGGCGGTAGAAGGCCTGGTAGATGGCGGCCTGCTCCTGTGGTGCCACGCCTTCGCCCGTGTCCCACACCTCCAGCCGCCAGTGGCCACCGCGCCGCCGTGCTGCCACCAGCACCCCGCCCCGCAGTGTGTAGCGCAAGGCGTTGTGCACCAGGTTGGCCAGCGACTGCCGCACCAGCGCGGGGTCGGCCAGCACCGTGGCGTGCGCGGGGGGCGGGCGCATGCGCAGGGCCAGCCCGCGCGCGGTGGCTTCGGTGCCGAACTGGTGGCGCAGGTCGCCGAACAGGTGGGCCAGCGGCACGGGCGCGGGCCGCAGCGCCACCGTGCCGGATTCGATGCGCGACAGGTCGAGCAGGGCGTCGAACATCTGGCTCAGCGAGTGCATGCTCAGCCGCCACTGGCCCAGCAAGGGTTCGATGCGCGGGTGGTCCCGGCCCTGCAGCGCAATGGCTTCGGCCAGCAGGGCCATGGCGTGCACGGGCTGGCGCAGGTCGTGGGCGGCGGTGCTCAGAAAGCGGTTCTTCTCGGCCAGCGCGGCTTCGGCCGCGCCACTGGCCTCGCGGTAGCGCTCGGCCAGGTCGCGGCTGCGCTCTTCCAGCACCACCTGGCGCACGAAGAACCGGTGCGAGTTCATGGCGCTGCGGTAGATCACGGCGGCCATCACCAGCGTCATGGGCAGTACAAACGGCCACTGCGCCGGAAACGCCCAGGGGATCATCGCCAACCCACCCACCGCACCCAGGAAGTACATGCGGTAGACCGCAAGCGTGGCGGTCATCTGCGCTGCATTGGCGGCCAGGATGCCCGCCAGCGTGATGTACAGCAACAGCATGAATTCGTAGCTGGCGTGGCCCAGCGACAACGCTATCGAGAGTGAAACGCCTACGCCGTGCGCCAGGGCCAGATAGCACAGGCGGCGGGTCCAGGGGGGCAGCAGGGCTTCGGGCGGCCGCAGGGCGCGTTCGTGCCGGTATCGACGGTGGCCCCACCCCACGAACAGCAACACGGGCAGGTATGCAACTCCCCACGCCAGCAGCGGCATGGCCTGCCCGCCCTGCCAGCCCAGCAGCAGGCCAAACAGCAGCCCCATGGCGGGCATGACCGACATGCCCAGCCGCAGGCGCGCAAAAGAGGCTTCGAGCAGCAGCAGCCAGCCTTGTGCGCTGGGCGCGTCGTGCGCATTGCCCGGGGCCTCGGTGCTTGGCGTCATGTGCGTGCGAGGGCGGCCGCCGCCTCGCGATGGCGGCGCAGCCGGCGCGCCTGCCGCCACACGCCCAGGGCCGCGCGGGTGTGGGCCACGGTCCAGGCCAGCATGCGCACCTGGCCGCGCTCGCCCGGTCCGGTGCCGGCGCGGGGACGGGGACGGGGAAACCCGCGCCGCGGCAAGAACTGAAGTGGCATGGGGCGGGCCGGGCCGGTGTTCAGGCGGGTGGATCGGGCAGGACCAGCCGGCGCCCGCGCAGCCCCGTGATGGCCTCCACGCGGGTGCGCGCGCCCAGCCGCAGGAGGATGGCGCTCATGTGCTCCTTGACCGTGCTCTCCGACAGGCCGTACTGCAGCGCGATGCGCTTGTTGGGCAGGCCCTGCAGCACCAGCGCCAGGATTTCGCCCTGGCGCGCCGACAGGCCCAGTTCGGCGGGCGTGACGGGCAGGTCGCGGCTGCGCGGAGGCCGGGCGCCGGGGGCGGCGGGCACAAACCAGGCCAGGCCGCCCAGCAGGGCCTCCACGGCCTGGGCGAAGGCCTCTGGCGGAGCCTGCTTGTGGATGAAGCCGTGCGCGCCCGCCTGGCGCACGCGCTCCATCACGGCCGGATCGTCGTCGCCGCTGACGACCGCCAGCGCGGTGCCGGGGCAGTGTTCGCGCACCAGCGCGATCAGGCCCAGCGCGGCACCTTCGGCGAGCCAGAAGTCGATGAGCGCGATGGCGGGGGCGCCCCGCGTGGCCACCAGCGGCAGAAACTCATCGGCGCGCCCGGCCACGGCCACCTCCAGGTGGGGCAGGCGCAAGCGCAGGAATTCGGCCACGCCGCGTGCTGCCAGCGGGTGGTCGTCCAGGATGAGTGCGTAGGGTGACATGGGGGCCGGGGGGGCGCTGCGGCGCCGGACGCCGGGATGCCGCAGCAAGGCAAATTCTGCCAAGTGTGGGCCGGACGGGGCGGCGCGCAAACCCTACCTCGGTAGGGTTTTGCGGCGGGTGGCGTGCCGCACAGAATCCGCCCCTCTTGCATTCATTCATCACCACCCAGGAGGTTTCCGTTCATGACCCCCACAAGCGCAAAGTTCACCCGGCACCACGCACGGCCCGCAGTCCGCTGGGCCCCTCTTGGGCTGGCCGCGGTGCTGCTGGCGGGCTGTGGGGGCGGCGATGGCGGCGACGGCACCGCGCCGCCCCCTTCCGCCGGGGCATTCACGGTGGGCGGAACCGTGAGCGGCCTGGGGGCTGGAAAGACGCTGACCCTGCAGAACGCCGGCACGGACGACCTGTCCCTGGGCGCCAATGGCAGTTTCGTGTTCGTCACCCGGCTGGACAGCGGCGTGGCCTATGCCGTCACCGTCGGGACGCAGCCGAGCGGGCAGCGCTGCGCCGTGGCGCAGGGCACCGGCACCGCGACGGCGAACGTGGGGGATGTGCAGGTGCGCTGCGAGAACCTGGCGGCGGCCACCTTCACGGTGGGGGGCTCGGTATCGGGCCTGGCGGGCGGCTCCACCCTCGTGCTGCAGAACAACGGAGGCGATGATCTGTCGCTCGCCAGCAACGGCGGCTTCACCTTCGCCACGGCGATGACCGGCGGCGCGGCCTATGCGGTCACGGTGCGCTCGCAGCCGGCGGGTCAGAGCTGCTCGGTGCGCAACGGCGCGGGCACGGTCGCGGCGGCCAGCGTGGGCTCGGTCGAGGTGAGCTGCGGCGCGGCCGCGGCCCTGCCCGAAGGCGACTGGAAGCAGGAGCTGTGCGTGCAAGTGCGTCCCGGCGAGTGGGGCCGCTCGCTGTGGCGCATCACGCGCCAGGGCGAGAACCGGGTGACGGGCCAGATCGGCGTGGCCACCTATGCGGATGCCAACTGCACGGGCACGGGCGCGGTGGCGGGGCCGCTGTCCGACGTGGGCAGCCTCGTTTTCGACCGCGACGCGGGTACCGCCACCCTCACGGCGTTCTGGGGCCTGTGGAGCCAGCCCTCGGGCCTGGCCTCGCGGATCGTCTGGGCCCGCAAGGGCACGCGCCTGTGCATGCTGGGCGACGAGACGCCGACGGTGTTTCCGACAGCGGCCGGCGTGGAAAGCTACGCCAACACCATCATCCCCAACAGGATCTGCTACACCCAGAACTGAGGCCACGCCGCCAGAAAGGGGCGGGACTTCAACCCCCGCCACGGCGCCGCAGCACCACCGTGATCTGCCCATTGGTCTCGATGGTGGCGCGCTCCACCTCGTGCAGGTGCAGGCATCCGCCGGCGCGCAGCGCGGCATCGAGGTCGTCCGGCGAAAGCAGTTCCTTGCGCAGCAGGTCGGCGTTCAACTGTCCCTGCTCCACCAGCACCCGCGGTGTGCCGTCGATCAGCCGCTCCATCCACGCGAAGCGGAACGTCAGCTGCGCCAGCACCACGTGGCAGCCGATGAGCGTGGTGGCCGAGGCGAGCCCGCCCACGAGCGAGTTGTCGCCCGCGTTCATCGAGTTCTGCACCGCGTTGGACAGGATCAGCAGCAGCACGAGGTCGAACGGCGCGTACTGCCCTGTCTGCCGCTTGCCTGTCAGGCGCAGGAACACCAGCAAAAAGACATAGACCACCACGCCGCGCAGCACGAACTCCCACCACGGCACATTCATTTCCCACATTGCAGGCTCCTTGTTGGAGAGTTGTGTCGCGTGCCAGTCTACGGCGCTGAGCGAAAATCCCGGACATGCCGCCTGCCAGGCAGGCCCACCCCCGTGCGGCCCCGGCCCCTCCACAGAAAGAAAACACCTCCATGCAACGCCGCCAATTCCACCAAGCCAGTGCCCTGGGGGCGCTGCTGTGCGCCAGCTGGCAGCAGGCCTGGGCCCTGTCGCTGGGCGATCTCTCCAATGCCGATGCCACGGGTGGCCTCAAGGCCGCGCTGGGCCAGGGCGCCCAGGCCGCGGTGTCGCTGCTGGGGCGGCCCGACGGTTTCCTGGGCAATCCCAAGGTGCGCATCGGGCTTCCCGGCTACCTGGACGACGCGGCCAAGGTCATGAAGTCGCTGGGCCAGGGCAAGCGCGTCGATGAGCTCGTCACCTCCATCAACCGCGCCGCCGAGGCCGCCGTGCCCATGGGCAAGGACCTGCTCGTGGGCGCGGTGCAGAACATGACCGTGACGGACGCCAAGAACATCCTGGCGGGAGGAAGCACCTCGGTGACGGCCTTCTTCGCCGAGAAGACGCGCGTGCCGCTGGGGGAGCGCTTCCTGCCGGTGGTGGACCAGGCGACGCAGAAGGTGGGCCTCACCCAGAAATACAACGCCTTCGCCGGCAAGGCCGCGGGCTTCGGGCTGTTCAAGCCCGAAGAGGCCAACCTGGCGCAGTACGTCACCGGCAAGACGCTCGATGGCCTGTACACCATGATCGGCGAGGAAGAGCGCCGCATCCGCCAGGACCCGGCCGGCGCGGGCAGTGCCATCGCCCGCAAGGTGTTCGGCGCGCTGCGCTGATCGCCGTTCACCGCGATGCGCACCCCGCCCCTGGCCCTGGCCGACAGCGCACCCTGCCCGTGCGGACGCACCGCGGCGCCCGCGGCCCCTGCAGGCAGGCGCGCCGGCGGCACGGCCGCCGTGCTGCGCTATGCCGACTGCTGCGGCCGCCATGTGGACCATCAGGAAACGGCGCCCGCGCCCGACGCCGAAAGCCTCATGCGGTCCCGGTACACCGCCTTCGTGGGCGAGCGGGCCGAATATCTGCTGGCCACCTGGCACCCCGCCACGCGCCCCGCGTCGATGGATTTCGATGCGGGGGCGCGGTGGCTCGGGCTGGCGGTGCGCGGCCACCGCGCCACGGGCGAAGGCCGTGCCGAGGTCGAGTTCGTGGCGCGCTACCGCGTGGGCGGCCGTGCCGTGCGCCTGCACGAGACCAGCCGCTTCGTGCGCGAAGGCGGGCGCTGGTTCTATGTGGATGGCGATGTCCACGGTTGAATTTTGCGTGAAAATGACCTCAAGCCCTTTATCCATAAGCGCCACAAGCTATGAAATTTGAAGCAATACTGTTCGACTGCGACGGGGTCCTGGTGGACAGCGAACCCATCACCAACGGCGTGCTGCGCGACATGCTCGCGGAGGCCGGCTGGGCCCTGAGCGCCGAGGAGTGCATGCGCATCTTCATCGGCAAGACCGTGCGCAGCGAGGCCGCCCGCATCGAGACCCACACCGGCCGGCCGCTCACCGATGCATGGATGGCCGATTTCTATGCCCGGCGCAATGCCGAGCTGGACCAGCGCCTCACGGCCATCGAGCACATCCACGGCACCATCGAGCGCGTGCATGCGCACCATGGCGGGCGCATCGCCTGCGCCTCGGGGGCCGACCGGCACAAGGTGGAGATGCAGCTGGCCAAGGTGGGCCTCACGCCCTTCTTCGAGGGCCGCATCTTCAGCGGCCACGAAATGCCGCGCACCAAGCCCGCGCCGGACGTGTACCTGGCGGCGGCCGCCGCGCTGCAGGCGCAGCCCCTGCGCTGCGCGGTGGTCGAAGACACGGTGACGGGCGTCACGGCGGGGGTGGCGGCGGGCGCCACGGTGTTTGCCTATGCGCCGCTGGACGACGGCGAGGCCCTGCGCGCGGCGGGGGCATCCGAGGTGTTTCGCAGCATGGCCGAGCTGCCGGCCTTGCTGGGCTGCTGACCGCTGCTGTTCGCACCAGGACACGCCATGCCAAAGCACAGCAGCCAGCTGCCACGGTGGCTGCGCCACGGCGCCGCGCTCGCGGCCCTTGGCGTTCTCATGGGCTGCTCGTCGGTGCGGCCCTGGATCAACGAGCCGCTGCCGCCCGAAGACCGGGACATCCCCGTGCGCAAGTCCGAGCGCGACCCCACCATCCTCGTGGCCGTGACGCTTTCGGGCGGCGGCGCGCGCGCGGCCGCCTTCGGCTTCGGCGTGCTGACCGAGATGCAGCAGACCCGCTTTCGCTGGAACGGGCGGGACACCACCCTGCTGGACGCCACGGACGTGGTGAGCGGCGTGTCGGGCGGCAGCATTGTTGCCGCCTACTTCGCGGCGCATGGCATCGAGGGGCTGCCCCGGTTCGAGCACGACTTCCTGCGGCAGAACTTCCAGAACAGCCTCATCACCCAGGCCCTGCGCCCCGGCAACCTGGTGGACCTGACCTCGCCCTGGCTGGGCCGCACCCACCTGCTCGCGCGGCGGCTCGACGATCTGTACGGCGGGCTGACCTTCGGCGACGTGGAGCGGCGCCCGCGCCACCCGCAACTGTTCATCACCGCCACCGACATGTCGCTGGGCACGGGCTTCGAGTTCACCTGGGAGCAGTTTGCGCTGATCTGCTCGGACCTGCGCAAGGTGCCGCTGTCCTTCGCCGTGGCGTCCTCGTCGGCCGTGCCGCTGCTGCTCAGCCCGATGACGCTCAAGAACTACGCCGACCAGTGCCCTGAGCGCCGCACCGGCTCCACGGCCAGCGCGCGCGCCGCGGCCGCCGGCGACTACCGCGCCCGGCTGTACCGCGCGCACGAGCTGAGCTACACCGACGCGCAGCGCAAGCCCTACATCCACCTGGTCGATGGCGGTCTGGCCGACAACCTGGGCGTGCAGCGCCTGCTGGACCGGGCCCTGGCCGGCGGCGGCCTGCGCCAGACCTTCAGCGAGGTGGGCATACCGCCCGCCACCATCCGCAAGCTGGTGCTGATCACCGTGAACGCGGAGCGCGATCCCTCGACCAACATCGACATGAGCGACCAGGTGCCCAACATGGCCCAGGTGGTGGATGCGCTGCTGTTCGGCACCGGCGCACGCGCCACGCGCGAGACGCAGGAGTTCCTGCGCGACATCACCCAGCAGTGGCGCCAGGCCCTGGCCGCGGGCTCCACGGGCAGCGGCGATGCCTTCGCGCCCGATGCCGAGATCCATGTGATTCCCGTGAACCTGCGCGACGCGCCGGACGACGTGGCGCGGCGGCGCCTGCTGCAGGTGCCCACGGCGTTCTCCATCTCCCACGAAGAGGTCACCGACCTCATCGAGGCCGGCGGCAGCGTGCTGCGGCACTCGCCCGAGTTCCGCGCGCTGGTGCAGTCATTGCTGCACGGCGCCCTGAGGCCGCCGCAGCCTTCGCGGTGACGGGCCCGGGGCCGGCGGGTGCCAGCCCGCGCAGGCCGGCGGACAGGCCTTCGTCCGTGGCTCAGGGCCGCGTGTCGGGCGCGGGGGTGGTGGGCACGTCCTGGTCCTCGGCCGCTTCGATCTGCGCGGCCAGGGCCCTCTGGTAGCCGGGGCGCTGCTGCAGCCGCTGCCAGTAGGCGTGCGTGGCCTCGCCGAACTGTGGCTCCAGGTCCAGGTGCTGGGCCAGCAGCAGCGCATAGCCCACCGACACATCGGCCGCCGTGAAGCGGCCCGCGCACAGGTAGTCGCTGCGGGCCACGGCGGCCTCCACCGCGCGCAGGCGCGCCAGGAACCAGCGGCTGTAGTCTTCCACCACCTGGGGCTGCTTGCGGTCCGCGGGTTCGAAACGCCCATAGCGCAGCACCAGCGTCTGCGGAAAGGTGAGCGTGGCCTCGCCCAGGTGCAGCCAGTTCAGGTAGGCGCCAAAGGCCGGGTCGGGCGGGCGCACGTCTAGCCCCGCGTCCGGGTGCGCGGCGGCCAGGTACTGGCAGATGGCGGCCGATTCGGTCATGCGCACCTGGTGTGGCGCCTTGCCCTGCACCAGCAGCGGCACCGTGCCCAGCGGGTTCTCTTCCAGGAACCAGCGGGCATGCGCGCGCGGCGGAAACGGCAGCATGTGCAGCACGTACGGCAGCCGCAGCTCTTCCAGCATCCACAACGGGCGGAAGGAGCGGGCGCTGACGCAGTGGTACAGATGGATCATGGCTGCGGTGGGTACATGGCGGTGCGGTGACCGGGCCCGCCAGTGTAGTGGGGGGTGGCGAACAGGGCGCTGGCCGGTGCCGTCCTGGCGGCGCCTGTCACGCAGCGCCCCACCGCGTCATGCGGCGTTGCGCGCCTTGCGCCGGAACTCGGCCGGCGAGTCCCCCGTCCAGCCGCGGAACGCGCGGATGAAGCTCTTCTCGTTGACGAAGCCCGCCGCCTCGGCCACCTGCTTGATGGGGCGGTCCGTGCGGTGCAGCAGGTCCACGGCGCGGCTTTGGCGCACCTCGTCCTTCAGGCCCTGCAGCGTGGCGCCTTCTTCCTTGAGCTGGCGGTGCAGCGTGCGCGGCGACACATGCAGCAGGCCCGCGAGCGATTCGGCGCTGTGCTGGGGCAGCGCATGCGCCGGCTGCCCGGCCACGGGGGCGCCCAGCAGCTGGCGCACGCGCTGCACCAGCAGCCGGTCGCGCCGGTACTGCAGCACCGTCAGGGGCAGGGCATGCTGCAGCATCTGGCGCAGGGACTGCTCGTCGCGCCGCAGGGGCAGGCTGAGGTAGCGGGCGTCGAAGTGAATGGCCGTCCGCGGGGCGCCAAAGGCCACCGGGCCGCGGAAGAGCACCGCGTACGCGTCGGCGTGCGGCGGCGCGGCGAACGCGAACTCGGCGGCGATCAGCGGTATGCGCGAATCCACCAGCCAGCAGGCCAGCCCGTGTGCATTGCGCAGCACCGAGACCAGGCAGAACTCGCGCAGCACGCCCAGGTCGCGTGCTTCGGCGATGTCCAGGGTGGCGGTGCCGCCCTGGGCTGTGAGGCGCAGCGCGATATCGTCCGCGAGCAGCCCGTGGTGGCGGCACCAGCGTGCCAGCGCCACCTGCAGGTTGGGCGAGCTGATGGACGCGCGCGCCAGCATGCCGTAGCTGCCCCAGGGCAGGCGCCGGCTGAACCAGCCCAGGGCCTCGTCGTCCAGCTCCTGCATGGCGGCATCGGAGATCTGCTCCATCTGCCAGGCGGTGATGCGGGCGTGGGTATCGTGCAGCAGCTGCGGCGCGATCTGTGCCTGCGCCAGGGCGCGTTCGGGGCCCATGCCCCGGCGTTCGTAGGCCAGCGCGATCGCCCGCACGAAGGCCATGGGCGTCTCGGCGGGTGCGCTGGCCGGGGCCAGGGCCTGCCAGGCCGGCTCGGGGGTGGGGGCAAGGGGTTTCACGCAAGGCAGTGTGCCCGATGCGTGGCACGATTTGCAACCATTGTGGCAACCAGGGCCGGACCGGGGCTTCTATGCTTACGGATCGCCGCCCCCGCCGCCGCACGCGGGCGAGCCACGCAAGGAGACACAACGATGACGACGACCCCTGCCGCCTTTGCCGCCGCAGCCCCTCTCGCCGGCAGCCACGCCCGTGGCGCCAGCGGCGTCCCGCTGATCGAGCAGACCATCGGCGACTTCTTTGCCGGCATGGCGGCCCGCCAGCCGGGGCGCGAGGCGCTGGTCAGCGTGCACCAGGGGCGCCGCTACACCTACGCCGAACTGCAGGCCGAAGCGCAGCGCCTGGCCAGCGCGCTGCTCGGCCAGGGCCTGGTGCCCGGCGACCGCGTGGGCATCTGGTCGCACAACAACGCCGAATGGGTGCTGATGCAGCTGGCCACCGCCCAGGTGGGCCTGGTGCTGGTCAACATCAATCCGGCCTACCGCACCTCCGAAGTCGAGTACGCCCTGAACAAGGTGGGCTGCAAGCTGCTGGTGACCATGGCGCGCTTCAAGACCAGCGACTACCTGGGCATGCTGCGCGAGCTGGCGCCCCCGTGGCAGCACCAGCAGCCGGGCCAGCTGGGCGCGGTGAAGCTGCCCCACCTGCACACGGTGGTGTGGATCGACGAGGGAGCAGGCCAGGACGCCGACGAGCCCGGTTTGCTGCGCTTTTCGGACCTGATCGCGCGCGGCGATGCGGCCGACCCGCGCCTGGCCCGGGTGGCCGCCACGCTCAAGGCCACCGACCCCATCAACATCCAGTTCACCAGCGGCACCACGGGTTTCCCCAAGGG
>Ga0308157_10009314_pt1 | contig 10915 bp, 9 predicted proteins | sample PhyBR1_FD_201035 | JGI IMG/M metagenome (GOLD analysis project Ga0308157, IMG submission 201035) | Phyllosphere microbial communities from UC Gill Tract Community Farm, Albany, California, United States - DLSLB.R1 | ecosystem: Host-associated > Plants > Phyllosphere > Unclassified | place: USA...
GCTCGGTGATCTCCTGGTGCGTCTCGCGCGTCGCTGTCGCGGTGAGAGCGATGCGCGGAACGCCAGGAAATACTTCGCCGAGGTCGCCGAGAGCAAGGTAGTCGGGCCGGAAATCATGGCCCCACTGGCTGACGCAGTGCGCTTCATCGATCGCGACGACGCTCAGGGATCCGCGAGAGAGCAGCGCGCGCGTCTGCGCGTTCGAGAGGCGTTCGGGCGCGACGTAGATGAGGTCGAGCTCGCCCGCGAGATACGCCCGCTCGACCTCAGCGCGCTCGGCGGGCTGCTGGGTCGAGTTGAGGTACGCGGCCGCCACGCCGTTGGCGCGCAGAGCGTCGACCTGATCGTGCATCAGAGCGATGAGGGGCGAGACCACGAGACCCGTGCCCTCCCGCACGAGCGCCGGCACCTGGTAGCAGACGCTCTTGCCGCCGCCGGTCGGCATGAGCACGATCGCATCGCCGCCCGAGATCACATGGTCGACGATGTCGGCCTGGTCGCCGCGGAACTCGTCGTACCCGTAGACCGTGCGCAGCGCCTCGAGCCCGCTCGCGTACTGCGGCGCGCGCGCCGCGGCGTGCGGTACCGGCGCGGGCTGCGATCCGCGCTGGTCGGCGAACGGATCTGCCCAGTCGATCGCGCCGCCCTCGTACTCCCCATACATGTCTTCCGGCGGTTCCTCGGGCGGGAACCACGCGTCGTCGGGTTCGTACTGAGATGGCGTCATGACTCCAGCCTATGAGCCGGGGCCAACATCGGTTTCACGCCTGTGGGGAAGCCACCTGCACAGGTGAGGGGACCGTAGCGCTCCACGTCCACGGTCCCCTCGGCCGACAGAATAAGCACGTACGGGCAAGGATCTGCTGAATTTGCGCATCACTCACAAGTCAGTGCCACCGGAGGCCCCTGAAGCCGTCGAACGTGTCGTATGCGAGCGCCCGCGCTCGATCGATCGGGCGCCGTCACCAGCTCAACGCACCGCGTCGCCGCTCGCGAGATCGATGAGATCGAGCTCGTCGCGGCGCGGCAGCCCTTCCCAGTCGCCGCGGCTCGCCACGGCGAAGGCGCCGAGCGCGACCGCGCGCTCCATTCGCTCCTCCAGCGCAAGGCCGTCGAGCCAGCCCGACAGGTACCCCGCGGAGAAGGCGTCTCCGGCGCCGATCGAATCCACGACCGTCACGCGCTTCGCCGAGGTCGTCACGCTCCGTTCAGCGTCATACGCCGTCGCCCCCGCGGATCCGTGTTTCACGATGACGTCGCGCGCCCCCGCACGGATCAGCGCAGCGGGATCTCCTCCGACGAGGTCGAGCTCGTCCGGCGAGGCGATCACGATGTCGGCATCTTCGACGAGGCGTCGCAGGTGCGGAGCGGCCTCCTGTGCGCTCCACAGTCGGGAGCGGAAGTTGATGTCGACGCTCACTGTCGCGCCCTGGCGCTTCGCTCCCTCGACGAGCGCGTACGCGGCGTCGCGCGCCTCCGCAGACAGCGCCGGGGTGATTCCCGTGACGTGGACCAGGCGCGGACGCAGCGACAGCGCTCGTTCCGCGTCGGAGACCGACCAGCGGGAGCCGGCGGAGCCGCGCCGATGGTATTCGACCCGGGTGACGTCGGGCAGGCGCTGCTCGAAGATCAGCATGCCGGTCGCGCGATCCTCATCACGCGCGACCGCCCCGCAATCGACGCCCTCGGCAGCGAGGGTGCGCAACACGAGCGCCCCCGATTCGTCGTCACCGACGCGCCCCGCCCACGCGACGCGATGTCCGAGGCGCGACATCCCCACCGCGACATTGCTCTCGGCCCCGGCGATCGAGGTGGCGAGGCTTCCGCCCAGCCGCAGCGGCCCGCTGCCGCGCAGCGCGAGCATCGTCTCGCCGGCGGTGACGACGTCGACGCTCACCGCTGAACCGCCTTCAGGAATCGGCGGGCACGCTCGCGCAGCGCGTCGAGATCGCCGCCGTTCGCCGCGTCGCCCAGCAACGGGCTCGCGACCCCGACCGCGACCGCACCATCAGCAAGGAACCTCGCGGCCTCGTCAGTTCCTACGCCCCCCACAGGGATGAACGGCGTGCGCGGGAACGGCGCACGCAGATCCTTCACGTACCGCGACCCCATCGACGAGACGGGAAACAGCTTCACGGCGTCCACACCGGCATCGATCGCCGTGAGCACCTCGGTCGGCGTGAGCGCGCCGCACAGCACGGGGACGTTGCGGTCGACCGCCGTCGGGATCGACGACGCGATCGCCGGGGTCACGATGTAGGTCGCGCCGTGCTCGAGCGCCGCGTCGACATCGGCCGGCGTGAGCACAGTGCCGGCCCCGAGCCGCACTCGGTCACCGAGCGCAGCGGATACCTCGGACAGCACGGTCAGTGCGTCGGCGCTGCTGAGGGAGATCTCCAGCGAGCGAACGCCCTCGTCGGCCAGTGCGATCGCCGTCTGGATCGACGCTTCTGCGTCCGTTCCGCGGATGATCGCGAGCAGCCGGTCCGCCGTGAGATCTTCGATGAGCGACATAGGTGATTTCCTCTCCATCAGTCCGTCACCACTCGGCGAACGAACCATCTGAGTGCTGCCAGACCGGACCGCGCCACGGATCGTCTCTGCTGTCGGCGGCGCGCACCGCGTCCTCGTCGACGTCGATCCCGAGTCCCGGTGCATCCCAGCGCTCGATGTGGCCCTGGTTGAACGCCAGCGGGGCACGGTCGAGCACGTAGTCGAGCAGTTCCGCACTCCCCGCGTTGTAGTGGATGCCGATCGACTGCTCCTGCAGGAGGAAGTTCGGCGTCGCGAACGCGACCTGGAGGCTCGACGCCAACGCGATCGGCCCCAGCGGGCAGTGGGGTGCGAGCAGCGCGCCGTACGTCTCGGCGAGGGCGGCGATGCGCCGGACCTCGGAGATCCCGCCCGCGTGAGAGAGGTCGGGTTGCACGACAGCGACTCCGGCCTGCAGCGGCCCGAGGAACTCGGCACGACCGTACAGCCGCTCTCCCGTCGCGATCGGAACATCGGATGCGGCGACGATATCGGGAAGGTGCATGGCCAGTTCGGGCAGAACCGGCTCCTCGACGAACAGCGGGCGCATCGGCGCCACCGCTCGGAGCAGCCGGCGCGCATCGGCGATGCCGACGCGGCCATGGAAGTCGATTCCGATGTCGACGGAGTCGCCCACGGCGTCGCGCACATCGGTGACGCGCTGCACGACCTCGCCGATCCCCGCAGGCGCAGCGAGGCGATCCCAGCGCCCCGTCGCGTTCATCTTGATCGCCGTCAGCCCCGCCGCGACCTGCGCCTGTGCCGCTTCCGCGACCGCGCGCGGTTCGTCTCCGCCGATCCAGCCGTACACGCGCACGCGGTCGCGCACGTGCCCGCCGAGAAGCTGGTGCACGGGAACGCCGAGCGACTTGCCCAAGATGTCCCAGAGCGCCTGGTCGAGACCGGCGACAGCGCTCGAGAGCACCGGCCCGCCCCGGTAGAAGCCGGCCTTCGTCATCACCTGCCAGTGCTGCTCGATCCGGCGCGGATCGCGGCCGATCAGCAGATCGCTGAGCTCTGCGACCGCCGCGCGGACGGTCTCCGAGCGCCCCTCGACCACGGGCTCGCCCCAACCGACGACCCCCTCGTCGGTCTCGATTCGGCAGAACACCCACCGCGGCGGCACCGCGAACGTCTCGATACGTGTGATCTTCACGCGCCCCGCTCCTCCGTAAGAACCTTCTCCACATCCGCCACGCTGTCGTCGAGCAGCGCTCGCGCCGCGTCGGCTGCAGCGCGCTCGTCCTGCGCGATGATGGCTTGAACGACCCGGTTGTGGCTCGGCACCGGGTCGGTGACCTCGTGCCCATGCACCAGCTCGTCGCGGATCAGCAGCGCGGGCTCGACGAAGACACTCATCTGAGCGAACAGTTCGTTGTGCGTCGCCCCCAGCAGCGCCTGGTGAAACCTCAGGTCGGCGGCCGCAGAATCGTGAGCCGACCCGTTCCTCGCCTCCTGCATCGCGACGAGCGCCTCATCGAGCTCAACGAGGTCCTCATCAGTACGGCGCTGCGCGGCAAGGCCCGCGGCGGCCGGTTCGATCGCACGCCGCACCTCCGCGAGATCGCGCTGCACGCCCACGGCGTCGCCCGATTGGTGACGCCACCGGATCACGTCGCTGTCGAGAACGTTCCACTCATCGCGCGGGCGCACGAACGTGCCCCGTTTCTGCCGCGCATCAAGCAGCCCTTTCGCCATGAGCACTTTGATCGCCTCACGCAGTGCGGTCAGCGAGACGTCAAGCTCTCGCCCGATCACCGGCAGGTCGAGAACGTCGCCGGGCGCCAGGGTGCCGTCGACGATCTGCGCACCCAGCACTTCCACGGTGGTCCCATGAACCCCGCGCCCGATATACCTACTCACAGTGTGCCCTTCCCTCGCCGTCGGATCACGACGAGTTCTTCGTAATGCTCCAGCCGCCGTCGACCGTGAGCGTCGTACCGGTGATGAAGGACGCGTCATCCCCCAGGAGGAATGCGATGGCGCCCGCGACCTCGTCGGCGTGCCCGAGTCGGCCCATCACGGTCTCGCGCGCACTCGCCGCGATCTCCTCCTCGCTCAGTCTGTCCCACTGCGCGGTGCGGATCGGACCGGGGACGACGCAGTTCACCCGCACCTGCCCGCCGTACTGCACCGCGAGCTGGCGGGTCAGCCCCGTCAGCCCCGCCTTCGTCGCCGCGTATCCGGGCACGTCGGGCAGGCCGAATGCGGCATGCACCGACGAGACGATCACGACGCGTCCATCGAGATCGCGCAGCAGATCGGGCAGGCACGCGCGCATCGCGTGGAAGGTTCCGGTCAGGTTCACGTCGAGCTGCCGCTGCCAGGAGGCCAGCTCCATCCGATCGATCGGTGTGGGATCCGTCACGAGCGCGTTGGAGACGAGCGCATCGATCGGTCCGAGCTCCTTCCGCACCTCCGCCGCGACTCGCGCCCAATCCGCTTCGTCGGCGACGTCTCCGACGAAGCCCCGGCAGGCATCACCGAGCGCGGCCGCCGTCTCCCGCACGCCCTCATCGATATCGAAGAGGGCGACCCGCCAACCGTCTGCAGCCATGCGGGCTGCCGTTGCCGCGCCTATTCCACGGGTTGCGCCGGTGATGAGGACAGTACCGCTCATGCCTCTGCTCCTTCGTCGGGGGCCGGCCCAGCGAGGATCCCCGCGTTCCAGGCCGACGTGCCGTCTTCCGAACATACGCGCAACGATTCGCCCCGCAGGATCTCGCTCGCACGCACACGGATCTTCTGCCCCGCGTTCACGTCGACGAGCCTCTCGCCGGTGCGGACCAGCTCCAGCGCTCCGGTCACATACGGGAAGAAGTCGATCGCGCAACCGTCACCGGTCGATGTCGGCGCGCCCCAGTGGCCGGCCTCGCTGACGGCCGACACCGGTTCGATCCCGTCGCCGACACCGATCCGAAGCTGCAGCCGCGTGCTCTGCCCGGGATCCAGCTCGGCTCGCGGGCCGAGCACCTCGATCTCTACGATCCGAGCACTCGGCTGGAGACCGCCCAGATGCTCCAGCGGCGCATCGAGCGGGTATTCCATCCATACCTCGACGCGCGAACCGCCATCCGGGTACGCCAGGTCGCGATCGACGCGGAATGCCTGCGTCGTCGTCGAGCCGTGTGCAGCGTGCGCGAGCCATCCGGTCGCGGTGGGGAATCCGAGCTTGCCGACGACGTCCTGATGCGGCACGTGCACAACGTCTGCAGAACGTTCGGCCGTCGGAACGCCCGTGCCCGGCACGAGTTCGACGAGCTCGAGCTGGCCCGGCTCGACGCCGATCCACACTCCGCCGCGCCCGGGCTCGCCGGCCCGCCGCTGCGTGACGTTCCAGAGCGCCCAGCTCACCGTGCGCTCCGAGGTGTTCTGCGCCCGAAGCGACAGCTCGTACGATGCTTCGCCGTCTCGCAGCGTCAGCTCGCGGGTGATCCGCAGACCCGTGCGCGGGTCGTCGCCGCTCGTGAGCTCGATCGTGATGCCCGTCTCGTGCTCGCGCTGCCGCCAGGAGTACGCGCCCGAGTCGAGCACCGGATCCGGCGGGCCCGCCCATTCGTGCGGGCCGGACCATCCCTGCGGCGCCGGCCATGTCTTGTCGCCGCCGTAGTTGTGCCAGTCGGCCATCGATCCCGAGGTCGGCTCGACCGCGTGACCGCGCACCGGGTGAAGGGCGTCGTCGATCAGGTCGGCGTTGCGCCACAGCGTCTCCTGGCCGCGGAAGCCCACGCTCAGGATGCGGCCGCCGGCAACCGGAAGCACTCCGATGCGGAGGATTCCGTTGTCGAGCCACAGCACCTGCGGGCATCCGGGTCGCTCATCGACGAGGAGCCGCGTTCGCTCGCCAGAGCTCACACGTCACCGTCGGATACGAAGACGACCTTGCCCTCGCTGTTGCCCGCGGCGAGCGCGAACGCCGCGCTGCTGTCGCGGAGCGAGAACCGATCGCTGACGATCGCTTCGGGGCGCACGCCCCACACCACGAGGTTCTGCGCCAGCTCGGTCATCGCCGAGATGGAGGTCACCCATGACGCGTGCAGGGTGAGCTGCTTGTGCAGGAGGGTGTCCGACACCTCGGTGCGCAGCTCGCCGCCCTCGCCCACGAGCGACACGTGCGCCCACTCGGCCGCAGCTTCGAGCGCAGTCGATCGGCCGGGCGCGCTGCCGGATGCGTCGAGCGCGAAGTCGAAGCCCCTGCCGCCCGTGAGCTCGAGAGCCAATCCGATGTCGGACGGGGCGAACGTCGCGTCGAAACTGCCCGTCTTCATCGCCCAGTCACGGCGGGCCTGAGACGGCTCGACCCCGACCACGCGACGCGCGCCCATGCCTCGGCCGATCATGCCTGCGGCGAGGCCCACGGGTCCGAGGCCGACGACGAGCAGGTCGCCCTCGCCGCTGACGCCGATGCGCCGCAGGCCCTCATAGGCGGTTCCGAAACCGCACGCGATCAGCGCGCCGTCGACGTACGAGAGCTCGTCAGGCAGCGGCACGCACGTGCGCTCCTCCGCGAGGAGATACGTCGCGTTGCCGCCGTCGCGCTGCCAGCCGTAAGAACTGCGCGATGCATCGCTGCAGGAGATCAAGTAGCCGCGACGGCAGTTGTCGCAGAGGCCGCATCCCGCGATGTGGTAGATGATCACCCGGTCGCCCGTGCCGAACCTGCGACATCCGTCGCCGACGGCGACGATGCGCCCCGACGGCTCGTGTCCGCTGACCACGCCCTGGTAGGCGGGCCCGTCCACACCCTTATGCGACTTGTACTCGCGATAGATGTAGCCGATGTCGCTTCCGCAGATACCGGAGGCGCCGACCTCGACGAGCACCTGGCCGGGGCCCGGGGTCGGGACCGGAACGTCGCGCAGTTCAGTGGTGGAATCGCCGGGAAGGTAGACGCCCGGCATCGTTTCGGGCAGTACGACAGTCATGTTCTCTCCCCTGATGACTCAGCTCGTGCGGGTGGTGTTGCTGCGGCGGCCGGCCCACACGTTGACAAGCACGGCGCCGACGATGATGACGCCTCGGATGACGTCCTGCAGGAACGAGTTGACGCCCAGCAGAACCAGGCCGTTGCCGATCACCGTGATGAAGATGACGCCGAGGAAGGTTCCGAGGAGCGATCCGCGCCCGCCGGCAAGAGCGGTGCCGCCGATGACGACGGCCGCGATGACGTCGAACTCGAGGCCGCTGGCCGCGCTGCCCGAGCCGGCGCCGAGCCTGGCGGCCAGCAGAACGCCCGTGATCGCCGCGAGCAGGCCGGTCGTCGCGAACAGGAGCACGCGAACGCGCTTCAGGCTGATTCCGGAGAGCTGGGCGGCTGCGGCGTTGCCGCCGATCGCATACACCGAGCGGCCGTAGGAGGTGTACTTGGCGATGTAAACGAAGACCAGCAGCAGCACGACCATCACGATCGCCGCCGTCGGAATGCCGATGATCGACCCACCCATCACGTCGAGGAACGCGTTCTCGGGCAGAACCACGGGCAGCGCGTCGGTCAGGTACAGCCCGAGGCCGCCGAACACGCTCCAGAGCCCCAGGGTGCCGATGAATGACGGAACACCGAACTGCGCGCGCAGCCAACCGGCGAGCGCGCCCGCGGCGGTTCCGACGACGAGCGTGAGGATGATCGCGCCCGCGACGCCCAGACCCCACTTGCTGCTCCCGAGGGCGACGAGCACGGACGAGAACGCGACCGCGGGGCCGATGCTGATGTCGATCTCTCCCGCGATGATCACGAGGGTGACTCCCCATGCCGCGATGCCGATGGTCGCGGCGTCTCGGAGCATTCCCAGTTGGTTGTCGAGGCTGAGGAATCCCGCGGCGCTGAGGCCGAGAGCGATGTACAGCAGCACGATGGCGACAACGAGGCCGATCTCGTTGAGGCGGTGCGCCGGAAGAGTGCGGGTGCGCCGAGGCGTCTGCGCCGCGTGAGTCGTGGTGGTCATCTCATATCTCTCGTCGTTCGTCTGACGGTCAGTCGGTGGTCATCGCTGCTGCGATGACCGAATCGGTGGTGAGGCGGTCGCCGGTCATCTCGTCGGCGATCCGACCGTGCCGCAGCACGATGACGCGATCGCAGACGAGGGGCAGCTCCTCGAGCTCGCCCGAGACGAAGACGACGGATGCGCCCTGGTCGGCGAGTTCGCGCACGAGGCCGTAGATCTCCTCTTTGGCCTGTACGTCGACTCCTCGCGTCGGTTCGTCGAGCAGCAGGATGCGGCTGCCGGCATGGAGCCATCGGCCGATGACCGCCTTCTGCTGATTGCCGCCGCTGAGGTTGACGATCGGCGTGTCCGCGCGAGCGGTCGCGATCGACAGCTTCGCGATGATCTTCTCGGCTGCCTTGCGCAGCCGATTCCAACTGATCGTCGTGCCGGTGCGCACGGCGCCGTAGTTCGCGATCGCGATGTTCTCGTCGACCCCGAGCATCGGCACGATTCCCGTGCTCTTGCGGTCTTCCGGCGTCATACCGACGCCGAGCTTCTTCATCGCTGACGGCGTCACGGGCGAGACCCGCTGTCCGTCGACGGCGATATCGCCGGCCGTTGCGGGGGCGAAGCCCGAGATCGCGCGCAGGATCTCCGTGCGACCCGCGCCCATCAGCCCGGCGATGCCGAGAACCTCGCCGGGGTACACGTCGAACGAGACGTCGTCGACCTTCGGAGGCACGGTCAGCCCGCTGACCGTCAGGAGAGGGGTCACATCCCGCGCGACACGGCGGCTCTCGGGGCGCTGAACGGATCGCACGGCGTCTCCGAGCATGAGCGCGACGACGTGCTCGGTGCTGACCGCGGTCAGCTCGACCGTGTCGATCACGCGTCCGTCGCGCATCACCGTTGCGCTGCTGGCGACCTGGCGGATCTCATCGAGACGGTGGCTGACGTAGATGACGGCGACCCCCGTCTCGGCGATGCGGCGCACCGTGTCGAGTACGATGGCCACCTCGCCGGCGGCGAGTGCGCTCGTCGGTTCGTCGAGGATGAGCAGTCGCGGCGAGCGGCGTACGGCACGCGCGATCTCGACGAGCTGCTGCTCGGCGAGCGGGAGGTCGCCGACGAGCGCGTCAGCATCCATCCGGAGCCCGAGGTCGTCGAGCACCGTCTGGGTCTCGCGCCGCATCACGGCATAGTCGATTCGGCCCGCCGCCCTCGGCCAGGCGCCGAGGAACATGTTCTCGGCCACGCTCAGCTGCGGCACGAGACTCAGCTCCTGGTGCACGGTCTGGACGCCGAGCTCCCCAGCCCGGCGCACCCCGCCCTCGCCGAGCTCCTGCCCGTCGATGCGCACGGTGCCCGTGTCGGCGATCTCGACGCCGGAGAGCAGCCGGATCACCGTGGATTTGCCGGCTCCGTTGCGGCCGAGCAGCGCGCGCACCTCGCCGGAACGGATCGTCAGATCCGCGTCGGTGAGCGCGTGCACACCGGCATAATGCTTCGTGAGTCCCCGCACTTCGGCGATGATCGCGGGGGAAGAAGTCGTTGTCTTCACGTGCTCTTCCTCGGTTCGAGAATCGGATGTTGTCGTCGACCGGTCGATCACGGGATGCCGTCCGGGTGGGTATCGATCCACTCCTGACCGTCTTCCTGCGTGACGTACTCGTCGATGGGCGCGGGCACGATCAGCTCTTCCGGCTGATCCCCCGCGAGGATCTCGAGCGTCACCTTGGCGGCTTCTTCGCCGACCTTGATTCCGGAGATATCGGTCACGCCCTTGAGGATCGAGTTGTCGTTGAGCATGGCCGCGGCCTGGGTGCTCATGTCGCCGCCGAACACGACGACCTCGCCTTCGAGGCCGCGTGCCCTCACTGCGCGCACGGCGCCGAGCATCTGCGATCCGGCCTCGCCGTAGAAGGCATCGAGCTCGGGCGACGATGTGAGGATCTGCTCGCCGCGTTCGACGGCTTCATCGAGCGTGAGGCCCTCCTGGTTCGCAACGATCTCAGCACCCGGAACCTTCTCGAGAAGAGCGGCTTCGAAACCCTTCCGGCGATCGATGCAGACCTCGAACTGCTCGCAGTTGATGACGCCGACCTGCGGGTCGTCGATGCCCTGCTCGATGAAGTAGTCGCCCATCTGGCGGCCGGACGCCGCGCCGAACTCCGTCGGATCGCCCAGGATGTAGGCGGAGACGTACTTCTGCGCGGCACTGTCGTCGACGCACGTGTTGTAGCAGATCACCGGCACCCCGCTCTCATGCGCGAGTCGAATAGCCGGGACCGACGCGGTCGCGGAGGCGGGCGACAGGATCAGCGCGTCGGTGTCGACCGAGCTGATCGTGTCGATGAACGTGCTCTCTCGCGAGGCATCCGACTGAATGTTCGTCGAGATGATCTGCGCATCGCGGCCCGAGTCGTCGAACGTCGCGTCGAGCCCTCGTGCGACCCCTG
>Ga0308157_10009315_pt1 | contig 10914 bp, 8 predicted proteins | sample PhyBR1_FD_201035 | JGI IMG/M metagenome (GOLD analysis project Ga0308157, IMG submission 201035) | Phyllosphere microbial communities from UC Gill Tract Community Farm, Albany, California, United States - DLSLB.R1 | ecosystem: Host-associated > Plants > Phyllosphere > Unclassified | place: USA...
CTTTGTACGAAAGGCCGGTGGCGTCAATATCATGCCCTTTGGCGGAACGAACCCAACCCTTTTCCGACAAAACGACGGTAATTTTCTCGTTAGGCAACAACTCGGTTTCTGTCAGAGCCTTGGCTTCAGCACGCTCGACGATTGGCGAACGACGGTCGTCGCCATAGGTTTCGGCGTCTTTGATCAGTTCACTGCGTACCAGCTTCTTGAGCTTGGCTTCGCTGCCCAGCAGCGCTTGCAGCTTGGCTTGTTCCTTGAGCAACGCGTCTTGCTCGTCACGCAGCTTCATTTCTTCCAGGCGTGCCAATTGGCGCAAGCGCGTATCGAGGATGTAGTCAGCCTGGATTTCGCTCAGCTCGAAACGCGCAATCAACTCGGCTTTCGGGTGCTCGGCGGTACGAATGATATGAATCACTTCGTCCAGATTGAGGTAGGCAATCAGCAAGCCGTCCAACAGGTGCAGGCGGCGCTCGACCTTGTCGAGACGAAATTGCAGGCGGCGGCGCACGGTCTGTATACGAAATTCCAGCCACTCCACCAGCAGGTTGCGCAGGTTCTTCAGCTGCGGCTTGCCATCCAGACCGATGATATTGACGTTGACCCGGTAGCTCGACTCCAGGTCGGTACTGGCGAACAGATGCTGCATCAGCACTTCATGATCGACCCGGCTGTTGGTCGGGATGATCACGATACGGCACGGGTTCTCGTGGTCGGACTCGTCACGCAGGTCGGCAACCTGCGGCAGTTTCGACGGCTTGGCCTGCATCAACGCGGCAATCTGCTCCAGCACCTTGGCACCGGACACCTGGTGCGGCAGCGCGGTGACAATAATGTCGCCGTCTTCGATGTGGTACACGGCGCGCATACGCACCGAGCCCTTACCGGTTTCGTACATCTTCAGCAGGTCGGCGCGCGGCGTGATGATTTCCGCTTCGGTCGGGTAATCCGGGCCTTGAATATGCTCGCACAACTGCTCGACCGTAGCCTTGGGCTCGTCCAGCAGGCGCACGCAGGCAGTGGCGACTTCGCGCAGGTTATGGGGTGGTACGTCAGTGGCCATGCCGACCGCAATACCCGTGGTGCCATTGAGCAGGATATTCGGCAAACGTGCAGGCAATACCAGGGGCTCGTCGAGGGTGCCGTCAAAGTTCGGCCCCCAGTTCGCCGTGCCCTGGCCCAACTCGCTGAGCAGCACTTCGGAATAACGCGACAGCCGCGCTTCGGTGTAACGCATGGCGGCGAAGGACTTGGGATCATCCGGCGCACCCCAGTTGCCCTGCCCGTCCACCAGCGTATAGCGATAGCTGAATGGCTGGGCCATCAGCACCATGGCTTCATAACACGCCGAATCGCCGTGGGGGTGGAACTTGCCGAGTACGTCACCGACGGTACGCGCCGACTTCTTGTGCTTGGAATCAGCGTCCAGGCCCAGCTCACTCATGGCGTAGATGATGCGCCGTTGCACGGGCTTGAGGCCGTCGCCGATATGCGGCAGGGCGCGGTCCATGATCACGTACATGGAGTAGTTGAGGTAGGCATTTTCGGTGAAGTCAGCCAGCGACCGGCGTTCTACGCCATCTAAGCTGTCTGCGAGGATGTCACTCATGCGGGCCTCATCATTGTTGGGTAACGCGCAGCGGAACTGCCGCTGCGCCGGGTCAATTGAAAAAACGGCTGGCTCATGGCTGGGCGCTCCAGCCACCGACAGGGGCGGCGAAACGATAGACCACGGGGCGTTTTTCACCATCGGCGCGGGGGCCGAAATTGTTGTCTATACCGATCCATGCACCGTCGGCGTCCACCAGCAGGGCTTCGGCCAGGCCGTAAGGCTGTGGATAACGCCGCTGCGGCGTCAGGGCCTCTTCAGCAAACGACCAGCACAGCTCAACCTTGGCCGTGACTGTGTCGCGTCGGCAAATCTGGAACGCATTGCGCTCCAGGGTAAACAGCTTGCCATTGAACAGCGCCAGGTCGGCGAAGTCATTGGACACCGCCTTGGCGTTGGTAAACTGCGCCGGTTGCACTTCCTGCCCGGCCTCGCTCAACAACACACACCGGCCATCGCAATCCCACACGCTCTGCCCGCGCTTGATCGAGATCAGGCCGCGACGCTCACGCTCGGCGGCCAGCCAGATCTGGTTGCCTTCGGGATTCACCGCCAGGCCCTCGAACAAGGCATTGAAGTGCAGCAACATGCCACTGGCCCGCGCCTCACGCACCATGCCCGGGGCAATTTTCAACCATTCGGGCGCGCCCGTCGCAGGCACCTGCAGCACTGCGGCATGGGCTTCGCTGACAATGTAGCGGTTACCTGCGGCATCACAGCTGATGCCCTCGAAATCCAGGTCACCACCGCGAATGAACGACGCGGCCTTGGTGCGTGAACGCAGCCCCCAGGGCAAACCCGACTCGGGCACGGGCGGCACGTCAATCTTCAGAGCTTGCGCGCTCCAGGTCGGCGCGCGGGTATCCAGGCGGTAGATCTGACCATCATCGCGGTCGGAAACCGTCCACAGTTCTGCGCCACACAACGCCAGGCCCGACAGGTTACCGCCGCGGATGCCGTCCACCGGGTGCTCGGATACCAGTTGCAGCTCTGCCACGCCGGCGGCAACCACGTGGGGAGTTGCCAGTGCGCTCAACATCAGCATCGCCAGGGCGAAGCCTGTGCGCATCAGCCCAGAACCTCGGCCAGGTTGCCCTTGGATTCCAGCCACGCTTTGCGATCCGGCGCACGCTTCTTCGCCAGCAGCATGTCCATCATTTCCGAGGTGCCGGCGAAGTCTTCAAGGGTCAGTTGCACCAGGCGCCGGGTATTGGGGTCCATGGTGGTTTCGCGCAACTGCGGCGGGTTCATTTCACCCAGGCCCTTGAATCGCGTGACCTGTGGCTTGCCGCGTTTTTTCTCGGCCACCAGCCGATCGAGGATGCCATCGCGCTCGGCTTCGTCCAGGGCGTAGAAAATCTCCTTGCCCAAATCGATGCGGTACAGCGGCGGCATGGCGACGTAGACGTGACCGGCATCCACCAATGGGCGGAAATGCTGCACGAACAACGCGCACAACAACGTAGCAATGTGCAGGCCGTCGGAGTCGGCGTCGGCGAGGATGCAGATCTTGCCGTAGCGCAGCTGGCTCATGTCCGCCGCGCCAGGGTCGACACCGATAGCGACAGCGATATTGTGCACTTCCTGGCTGGCGAGCACTTCGCTGCCGTCGACTTCCCAGGTGTTGAGGATCTTGCCGCGCAACGGCAGGATCGCCTGGAACTCTTTGTCCCGCGCTTGTTTGGCGGAACCGCCGGCAGAGTCACCTTCCACCAGGAACAGCTCGGAACGCATCGGGTCCTGCCCGGCGCAGTCGGCCAGTTTGCCGGGCAATGCCGGGCCCTGGGTGATGCGCTTGCGCTCGACTTTCTTGCTGGCCTTCAGGCGACGACCGGCGTTGTTGATCGCCAGCTCCGCCAGGGCCAGGCCCAGTTCCGGATGCTCGTTGAGCCACAGGCTGAAGGCATCCTTGACCACACCGGAGACAAATGCCGCCGCCTCACGGGACGACAGGCGCTCTTTGGTCTGGCCGGAGAATTGCGGCTCCTGCATCTTCATCGACAGCACGAACGCGATGCGCTCCCACACATCTTCCGGCGCCAGCTTCACGCCGCGCGGCAACAGGCTGCGGTATTCGCAGAATTCGCGCATGGCATCCAGCAAGCCTTGGCGCAAACCATTGACGTGGGTGCCGCCCTGGGCGGTGGGGATCAGGTTGACGTAGCTTTCCTGCACACTGTCGCCACCTTCGGGCAACCACAGCAACGCCCAGTCGACGGCTTCCTTATTACCGGCCAGGCTGCCGCAGAACGGCTCGTTGGGCAGGCGTTCGAAGTCGCTGACGGAGTCTTCCAGGTAGGAGCGCAGGCCATCTTCGTAATGCCACTCGACCTTCTCGCCGGTGCCTTTGTCTTCAAAGCTGACCAGCAGGCCGGGGCACAATACGGCCTTGGCCTTGAGCACATGCTTGAGGCGGCTGATGGAGAATTTCGGCGAATCGAAGTATTTCGGGTCCGGGGCGAAGTACACGCTGGTGCCGGTGTTGCGCTTGCCAACGGTGCCAACCACTTCCAGGTCGGTGGCTTTATAGCCATCGGCGAAGGTCATCTGGTACTCGTTGCCGTCGCGCTTGACCTTGACCCGCACTTGCGTCGACAGGGCGTTGACCACCGAAATGCCCACGCCGTGCAAACCACCGGAGAACTGGTAGTTCTTGTTGGAGAACTTGCCGCCGGCGTGCAGTTTGGTGAGGATCAGCTCGACGCCCGACACGCCCTCTTCCGGGTGAATGTCCACCGGCATGCCGCGACCATCGTCGGACACTTCAAGGGAGTGGTCGGCATGGAGGATGACTTGCACCGACTTCGCGTGCCCGGCCAAGGCTTCGTCGACGCTGTTGTCGATGACTTCCTGGGCAAGGTGGTTCGGCCGGCTGGTGTCGGTGTACACGCTGGGAGTGGCCATGGGGTCTCGTCGTGAGTCGTTCGATTAAAAAGTGACCTGCGATTTTTTACAGTGACGAAAAATCGAAGGATTGATACTGATCTGCGCCAATGCCGGCAAAACTCAACAAGGCCGGCAATTGCTCGGCGAATCCTTGGTAACCATGGTCGCCACCGGCCTGGATGCGCAAGGCACAGGCTCGGTAATACGCTTGGGCGAGGCGATAATCCAGGGTTTCGTCCCCGGTCTGCAACCACACCTGATACCGCCCTGCATCCTGCGGCGCCGGTACTTCCAGCTCGGCCAGCGCTGCGACGTGATCATGGGTCAACTCCCAGGTCTCATCGGTGTAGAGGTTCTTCTGGGTACCCAGGTAACCGTCGAACATCCGATGGGGGCTGACCGCCGGATTGACCAGCAGCGCCTTCAGGCCATGGCGTTCGGCAAGATGGGTTGCATAGTAGCCGCCGAGTGAGCTGCCGACCAGCAGCGGCCGCCCCAGTTGGTCAATGGCCTGCTCCAATTGCAGAATTGCCTGACGCGGATGGTGATGCAGGGCTGGCACACGCAAACGGTCGGACAGGCCAAGCTTGCCCATTACGGTGATCAACTGGCTGGCCTTGTTGGAGGCTGGCGCACTGTTGAAGCCGTGGATATACAGGATCGAAGCGGACATGCCGGGCTCTCCGTGCTTGGGCCAAAGAGGCGCAGTTTACAGGGATCGAGGCCATGTGTGAGTACACACTCTCTCTGACACCCACACAACCCTGTGGGAGGGGCGGTGCGACGATTCGACTTGCCCCCTCCCACCTTCAGTAGCCGTTGCTGCCGTAGTCGACGGTAAACGCGAAGTCCCGAAGCCGCTCTACCCCCGTCTCCAACCGCCCGTCGGCATACAGGTGCAGCCAGCGATACCCCGGCGCTTGCTCGCTGACCTGGAATCCCTCGCTGCCCGGCGCGAACTGGATGCAGGTGGACGGTGAGGCCAGCAACCGCACGCCGTTGCGCTCGCGGTCGATTTCCTGATGCACATGCCCCCAGAGCAGCGCCTTGACCTGCGGGAAGCGGTCAAGCACGGCAAACAGCGCCTCGGGATTGCGCAGGCCGATCGGCTCCATCCACGCACAGCCGATGGACACTGGATGATGGTGCAAGCACACAAGGTGATGGCGGCTCGGCGCTTCACTCAGGGCCTGGGCAAGCAATTGCAGTTGCGAATCCTGCAGGTAACCGGGCACCGAACCCGGTACCGCGGAGTCCAGCAGGGTTATGCGCCAGTTGCCCACGTCCACCACGGGTTCGAGCAAGTCGCTTTGCACAGCGGCCTCGGCCATGACCTGCGGCTCGTCATGATTACCCGGGATCCAGCGCGCCGGCGCACCGATGGGCGCGGTCATGTCCCGAAATAGCTGGTACGACGCCAGTGTGCCGTCCTGGGACAAGTCGCCCGTCGCCAGCACCAGGTCAATACACGGCTGTTGCTCGTGCACCAGGTCGATTACGCGTTGCAGGCTTGCACGGGTGTTCATGCCCAGCAGCGTGCTGTCCGCTTCGGCAAACAGATGGCTGTCGGACAATTGCACCAACAACGCAGCATCAGGGTTCATGGTGGGTACGCGAGGCAAGGCGCTCTCCCTGGCAATCACAGGCATGGATAATTTGACGATTATGCTAGGGCAGAACTCAAAGAGGAAACCTGAGAAACAGGCTCAATTCACATCTAGCGCACAACTTCGAACTCATGGCCCAGGGCCAGGCAGTGGCTCAGCCATTCACCGAGGAACACATTGAGCTGTGCTTTCTCATCGGGTTGGTGCATGAACACATTCGGGTAAGGATAGATGCTGCGAAAACGTCGCGCATGTTCGGCGCTGATCACTTCGGCCATACGCGCGTCGTGGTACACCTGCACTTCAAGTTGCGGCACCGGCAGCCAGGGCAGGCTGTGTTCCTGGCGTACGCGCAGGGTGGTGGTGTACGGGCAATTGACGATGACTTCCAGGGTCAGCACGCCAAGCATCTGGTCGCCATGGGTCACGGCGATACGCCGCGCCTCGGGAGTGTGGCGCATGTCGGGAAGCAGGCGCATCAGCCGCGCATAATTGGCCTCGCAGGCGGCTTGCAGCCCGATCAGGTCAACTCGATAACGTTCCCGTGCCTTTACTGCCATAGCCCCCTCACTTCCGCGCGGTTAAGCGCAAGCCATTGCAGGGCGATGATGCTGGCTGCATTGGAAATTTTGCCGTCGCGCACCGCTTGCAGGGCGTCTTCGAATGCCCAGACGGTGACGCGAATATCTTCTGCCTCTTCTTCCAATCCATGGATGCCGCCAGCGCCCGCGCTGTCGCAACGGCCCAGGTACAGGTGGACAAATTCGGTACTGCCGCCGGGCGACGGGAAGTACTTGGTGATCGGCCACAGCGCGGAGAACGTCAACCCAGCTTCCTCCTCGGCCTCGCGGTGTGCAACCTCCTCCGGTTGCTCATCCTTGTCAATCAGGCCGGCGACCATCTCCACCAACCACGGATTGTCGGCGCGGCCCATGGCGCCGACGCGGAACTGTTCGATCAGCACCACCTCGTCACGTTGCGGGTCGTAGGGCAGTACGCAAACGGCGTCATGGCGGACGAAGACTTCGCGGCTGATCACGCGGCTCATGCCCCCGTCGAATTTCTCGTGGCGCAGCTGCACGCGATCGAGCTTGTAGAAGCCCTGGTAGCTATTGTCGCGCTGAACGATCTCGATCTTGTTCGGCGTGGACTTCGCGGTGTCCGTCATGTGCTTCCTCTCTTTGACACGGAGTGTGCTTGTGCAATTGGCGCCATCCTAACGCGCCGATGCCCGTTGATGCAGCCCCTTTGCGGTTGCCGGGACCGGCGGCGGACGTCAAACTCTCCCCCATCAGTCTAGTGGCGAACTGACTGCCTTGTTGGCAGTCCAAGCGCTACTCTTTTCGCTTTCCATCGATTTACGAAGGACACACATGTCGCTTTTAAAAATCGCCTCCATGGCCTGTATTGCCTTGACCCTGGGTGCTTGCCAGAGCCTGTTCCAACCCGGCCAGCTCAAACCGCTGGACGTCACGACCGACAAGTCGGAACAGATCAAGCCTGGCTGTGATAGCCCGGACTGCCCACTGGTGAACATCGATACCGTGCACTTCCCTACCGACCCGCAACTCGACAGCCTGGTGGAACAGCGCCTGCTGCAGATGACCCGCACTACGCCTGGCGCCAGTGTGCCTGCCACGCTCAATGCCTATCGAGACAAGTTCCTGCGCGAATCCGCGGACCGCCACAGCATGTATCTGCAAGCCAAGGTACGTGAGCAACATGACGCCCTGGTGATCGTTGAAGTGTCCAGTTACCTCGACACCGGCGTCGCTCATGGTGAGCCGGGCCGTGGTTTCATCAACTATTCGCGCCTGCTGCACAAGGAGCTGAGCCTGGCTGACATGTTGCTGCCGGGCCAGGAGCAGGCATTCTGGAACACCGCGAAAGTTGCGCATAACAGTTGGTTGATCAACACCAAGATGGACCGCGATCCGGAGTTCCTGAAGAGCTGGCCTTTCCAGAAAACCCCGAACGTGGCCCTGACCAGTGGTGGCGTAGTACTCAAGTACAACGTCGCCACCATCGCCCCTTACGCACAGGGGCTGATCGAAATTACCATCCCCTATACGCGCCTCACGGGTGTGATCAAGCCTGAACTGATGCCTGCACGCCACTAACCCGGCCCAGAATCAACTGCAACAGCCCTGCCAGCAGCAATGCCGGCAGGGTCGCACCGACCACGCCGAACAGCGGCGCAAACACTGAGCCGATCAGCAGCAGGAAGTTGTGGTACTGCGCCAAGGGTGCAAAACAGGCGATCAAGGTACAGATCAGGCCAATGGCCAACGCCAGGTGCTCGACTTTCATACGCAACAGCATCCCACTGGACACCGCCGCCGAGTGAATATCGGCAAAGGCGTTTTCCGACTCATCGAGCAGAATCAACAGCAGCGGAATGCCGAGCCCGGCGCCCGCCAGTGCCAGCAGCCAAATCCCCCATTTGCGCAGGATTTGCCGTACAAACGTCAGCGGGCCACTGACCGCCAGCAAGGTCGCCAGACCACCGAAGAACAGCGTCCACAGCACGGGACTCGCCAGCAGGCTGGCGGCATCAGACGCGTTTGTCAGTAGGTACCGCGATGTCCGGGGAATAGGTGCTGGGTTGATTGCTCAAGGGTGTGATCTCTAAGGGGGACTTGTTGTTTGGGAGATCGCTATCGCGGGCAAGCCCGCTCCCACAGGGGACCGGCGGTGGACACAACAATTGTGTACAACTCGATCAACTGTGGGAGCCGGGCTTGCCCGCGATGACGGCGGTGCAGGCACCGCCGACTCGGGATCAGACCTTCTGGTACAGCTGACTGCCTTCGCGCTTGAACCGCTCGGCCTGCTCAGCCAGCCCCTTGGCCACGTCCACATCCACCGCTTCAATACGCTGGTTGGCCGCATACTCACGCACTTCGTGAGTCACCTTCATCGAACAGAATTTCGGCCCGCACATGGAGCAGAAATGCGCGACCTTGGCCGATTCCTTCGGCAGCGTTTCGTCGTGAAACGCCCGTGCGGTGTCCGGGTCCAGGCCAAGGTTGAACTGGTCTTCCCAACGGAATTCGAAGCGCGCCTTGCTCAAGGCGTTATCGCGAATCTGCGCACCCGGATGGCCCTTGGCAAGGTCTGCGGCGTGTGCGGCGATCTTGTAGGTGATGATCCCGGTCTTCACATCATCCTTGTTCGGCAAACCCAAGTGTTCCTTGGGGGTGACGTAGCAGAGCATGGCGCATCCGAACCAGCCGATCATCGCCGCGCCGATACCTGAAGTGATGTGATCGTAGCCCGGCGCGATATCGGTGGTCAGCGGGCCGAGGGTGTAGAACGGCGCCTCGTCGCAGCACTCCAGTTGCTTGTCCATGTTCTCCTTGATCAACTGCATCGGCACATGGCCGGGGCCTTCGATCATGGTTTGCACGTCGTGCTTCCAGGCGATCTTGGTCAACTCGCCCAGGGTTTCCAGCTCACCGAATTGCGCGGCGTCGTTGGCATCGGCCACCGAGCCTGGGCGCAGGCCGTCACCCAGGGAGAAGCTGACGTCATAGGCCTTCATGATTTCGCAGATTTCTTCGAAATGCGTGTAGGCGAAGTTTTCCTTGTGGTGGGCCAGGCACCACTTGGCCATGATCGCGCCGCCACGGCTGACAATGCCGGTCACGCGGTTGGCTGTCAGCGGTACGTAACGCAGCAACACGCCGGCGTGGATGGTGAAATAGTCCACGCCCTGCTCGGCTTGCTCGATCAGGGTGTCGCGGAACAACTCCCAGGTCAGATCCTCGGCCACGCCGTCGACTTTTTCCAGGGCCTGGTAGATCGGCACGGTGCCAATTGGCACGGGCGAGTTACGGATGATCCATTCGCGGGTTTCGTGAATATGTTTGCCGGTGGACAAGTCCATGATGTTGTCCGAACCCCAGCGGATCCCCCAGGTCATTTTCGCCACTTCTTCTTCAATGGACGAACCCAGGGCGCTGTTGCCGATATTGCCGTTGATCTTCACCAGGAAGTTACGGCCGATGATCATCGGTTCCAGCTCGGTATGGTTGATGTTGGCCGGGATAATTGCGCGGCCGCGGGCGATTTCTTCGCGCACGAATTCAGGCGTGATGATTTTCGGAATGCTGGCACCAAAGCTGTGCCCGGCATGTTGTTGCTTGAGCAGGCCGGCTGCACGGGCTTCTTCGAGCTTCATGTTTTCGCGGATGGCCACGTATTCCATCTCGGGCGTAATGATGCCTTTTCGTGCGTAGTGCATCTGGCTGACGTTGGCACCGGCCTTTGCCCGACGCGGGTTTTGCAGGTGGGCAAAGCGCAGGTAGGCCAGGTCCGGGTTATCCAGGCGTTCCTGGCCGTATTTGGAGCTCAGGCAGGACAACCGCTCGGTATCGCCCCGCTCTTCGATCCACGGCGAGCGCACATCAGCCAGGCCTTTGCGCACATCGATGATGACGTTGGGGTCGGTATAGGGGCCGGAGGTGTCGTAGACCACCACAGGGGCGTTGATTTCGCCGCCAAACTCGGTGGGGGTCACATCCAGGCTGATTTCCCGCATCGGTACGCGGATGTCGGGGCGCGAGCCCTGCACGTAGATTTTCTGCGAGCGGGTAAACGGCTGCACGGAGCCGGAGTCGACCTTGGCCGATTCACTCAGGTGCACAGTATTTTTTGGTTTTGTACTTTTTATCTCAGTGCTCATCACGGGCTCTCCAACTGATCCAGGCGGTGGATTTTTGTCGGAGCGAACCTGTGACGGACGGACGCACTGAAACCAGTGCTGTGCTTGGCGCACGAGGGCTGTTCGATTGTCGAACAACATCCCGGACG
>Ga0308157_10009316_pt1 | contig 10913 bp, 10 predicted proteins | sample PhyBR1_FD_201035 | JGI IMG/M metagenome (GOLD analysis project Ga0308157, IMG submission 201035) | Phyllosphere microbial communities from UC Gill Tract Community Farm, Albany, California, United States - DLSLB.R1 | ecosystem: Host-associated > Plants > Phyllosphere > Unclassified | place: USA...
CGGGCGGCTACGCGGTGGCGCTGGCGGCCAGCATGCAGCACATCTTCGGCGTGGGCGGCCACCCCGCAGAGGCCGCCGCCGACGGCCAGTCCGCCGAGGCGGCGGGCACGGGGCCCGGCGTTTTCTTTGCCACCAGCGATATCGGCTGGGTGGTCGGCCACAGCTACATCGTCTACGGCCCGCTGATCGCCGGCATGGCCACGCTGGTGTACGAGGGCCTGCCCACGCGGCCCGACGCTGGCGTGTGGTGGAGCCTGGTGGAAAAGTACCGCGTCACGCACATGTTCTCGGCCCCCACGGCGGTGCGCGTGCTCAAGAAGCAGGACGCCTCCTTTCTGCGCCGCCACGACGTGTCGAGCCTGCAAGGCCTGTGGCTGGCAGGCGAGCCGCTGGACGCGCCGACGGCCGAGTGGATCGCCGATGCGCTGGGCGTGCCGGTGATCGACAACTACTGGCAGACCGAAACGGGCTGGCCCATCCTCACCCTGGCCCGCGGCGTGGAACCGCAGGCCGCGCGCCTGGGCAGCCCGGGCCGCGCGATGTACGGCTACGACGTGAAGCTGATCGACGAAGCGACTGGTCAGGAACTCACCGAACCCCAACAGAAGGGCGTGCTCGCCATCGAGGGGCCGCTGCCCCCCGGCTGCCTGCAGACGGTGTGGCGCGACGACGAACGCTTCGTGCAGACCTATTGGCAGAGCCTGCCCGGCCCCATGCGCTACAGCACCTTCGACTGGGGCATTCGCGATGCCGACGGCTATTACTTCATCCTGGGCCGCACCGACGACGTGATCAACGTGGCCGGTCACCGGCTGGGCACGCGCGAGATCGAAGAAAGCATTGCCGGCCACCCGCAGATCGCCGAGGTGGCGGTGGTGGGCGTGGCCGACGCGCTGAAAGGGCAGGTCGCCATGGCGTTTGCCGTGGTGCGCGATGCGGCGGCGCTGGCAGACGATGCCGCGCGCCTGAAGCTGGAGGGCGAGGTCATGCAGCAGGTAGCCCAGCGCCTGGGCGCCGTCGCGCGCCCGGCGCGCGTGCATTTCGTGGCGGCGCTGCCCAAGACGCGCAGCGGCAAGCTGCTGCGCCGCGCGCTGCAGGCCGTGGCCGAGCGGCGCGACCCCGGTGACCTGACCACGATGGAAGACCCAGCCGCGCTGCAGCAGGTGAAGGAACTGGTGGGCTGATATCTGGCGGCGCTGATGCCGTATCTGGTGTTGCCGGTCTTTGGCATGACCAAGCTCCCACTGCGCGCGGCAGTATTCGGCCGCGAGCGCTTTGCATCGAATGCAGAAACGTCGGCAACGCGCCCTGCAGTGCTGCGGTCATCGCCCTCGCTGCCGTCGTTTGGCCTTGAGGTTGAGCTGCGGCGGTGTAGCAGGCTTACCGATCGTGTTCGGCATCTCGTTCTGTGCCATGCGGAGGTGCTTCGCTACTCCGCACTCTTGGGAAACCGAGTTGATAGCTTTTTTAGAGATCGAAAGCTGTGTTTTAAAAACTGAATGAGGCCGATGGGCTTATGCGTCGGCCCTATATTTATTTTTTCTTTAATAACAAGAAGGTTTCTTCGAGCTAGATACCTTAGAAGAAAAAAAGATTCATCCGTCCTTAGTTGAGCATGGTTGGTTAAATCCTCAATAGTGACACTGCCATAAACCAATAGAGCAAAAGCCCGAATGTAGCGCGCTTCCCTGAATGGATCCTCCAAGACGACCCATTTCTTGAGGGAGTATCGAACGGTTTTTCCACTTGCTTCTAAATTTCTTGCTTGAGAAAGAAAGTCGAAATTATGGCGGGGTGTTTTAAATTTCCTTGTGGTGGTCTTGAATTCCTTGAGGAAAATCGTGCATCTGTTGAGCGCATCGACCAGTTCTATAGCCGAATAATTCAGCGGGAGACACTCCAGCCAAGGTGCCTCTGATGCATTATCTGGAAAAACATCGCCTATATAAATTATGCAGCCGTGATTTTTTTGCAAATTATCAAAATTTAAATTTTCGGTTACAACGACATCTGCTGAAGTACCAACGACATCCGCCCAACGCTCTACAGATTGTTTGCTAGCAACCGTTAAAATATTTCTAAACCTTAAGCCCACAGAAAAACTCAAATACGAACTGTTTATTCTTGAAATTTTCTTTAGCATAGAGGTCGAGTCCGGCAAGCTGGTAATTTGATGATGTCTGCCCAATTGTTCCCCGGCGCATTTTCTTGTACACCCATCATCAAATTGCCGCATTTAAAGTTTTTGTGCTGGAAAGATTGGTTTGCCACCCAAGCAATAAATCGAAAAATCAGGTAATAACTTGCCTTGCAAATTTACGATTGCAGACTGGTAAATTATCGACGTATTACATGCGCGCCTGCAAATCATCTGAATTTCATTTCAGACTTGGAATTCAATCCGTCCGATAAAATAAATTCAAATTTACCTCCGGCGGGGATGTTTTCAAGAGGAATGCGAGCGAATCCGTCCGTTAAATCGATGGCAAGTGTTACGGTTTTTTCCCCGTGATGCCTTATTGAAAGCGATGAATACTCATTACTATCCCAGCGCAAATTTAGATAATTCTCTTTAAACTCAAAAAGCACGCTCTCACTGCCAGCCTGTTTTGCGTGCTCTGCTTTTTTCGCAGAAAATTTACTAAGAAGAACCTGGTCTCCGTTCAATATTTCTAACTTTTCGAGTCTGCCTGGATTTTCTAGAGAAAACGCAAATCCGCTGGAGGAGGGCAGATGATCGAGTGGATTTGCTGAAAATCTATGATTGATCACACCTGTGGCAGTTGTCAATCTCGCAATATACGGGCCCTCCGATCTTGTGGTTTTTGAATTTCGTATATTTTTTAGCGGCAACAAATAAGTATCATTGCCCTCAAAATACCCACTAATCAAAATTGTGTTCTCTGATTCGTTTGAATTTTGCTTGAGAATTTCATTGGCCGCTGCGGGATTAAGATAGCGCTGCATTATTCGATAGTTATAGTCGGAAAATGCATGTTTTCCGCAGTAAGACATTATGTCATAAGCCCGCACATCTCTTGGATCGATGAAACTGTCACTTTCAAAGTTATATCCCCAAATGTAACGCCCAGGCGCTCCTAAATTGGCGTTGGCATACGGATATTGAGGATCGAGACCTTGAGTTGCGCCGCAGGGCGCATGCCCCAAACTCAGATTATGTCCGACTTCATGCAGAGTGGTATCTCGCGGAACCTTGTGATTAGGCCAAAAGCCCGCCACAACGCTGGCTCGACCTGGTTGGAATCCCATCCCAGTTGTCCCATAAGTTGTTTTCGGCACATAGGCTACGTAATAGTGTGTGTGATCGGCTTTGTCCGCAATCCGAATTGACTCCATCTCCAAAAGTAGCTTGCGCATGGTGCCTGGCCATTCGCCCTCGTTCTGCGGCATCCGAACCGAGGAAAGAAGAGGTACTCGTGGCGCATACGTGACTGCCGCAAACGGCATTCTCGATTCGAGTAGCGTTCCTACAGAATCACTCAAGGCTCCAATGTTTCCGTCAAGCTGAACGGGGATGGCTACCAGCGTCGCTTTATATGACGGCACTACCCTAGGCGTCATCGTTTTCGACAATGATTCCGAACTAAAACTAACGACTATTTTCATTTCCGCGGCGACAGCGGTGGAGTCCAAGATCGCAGAGTAATGAGTCGCCTTGCTAGGTACTTCAGTGCTGACCTTCGACAGCTCTTTGGGTGGCTGCAATGGCGTTTCATCTTGGACCTTTACCCCCTTTGAATCAACGACAGTAACTGTGCCTTTCGGGAGAATAGCGGTGTCATTTGTAGCCACCATATTAATGAGAACCAGTGCTTTTTTCCCGGCTACAAGCACCAGTTCTTTATCGTCGCTCATATAAGACTTTGACTGCGCAATCTGAACGTTTGCCAAAGTGAAATTTGAAATGGGCGGCGGTGGCGGTGGCGGTGGCGGTGGCGGTGGCGGTGGTGGTGGTGGTGGTTCGGGAGCTGGAGTTGGAGCTGGAGCTGGAGCTGGTGCTGGAGCTGGAGCTGGTGCTGGTGCTGGTCCTGGAGCTGGTGCTGGTGCTGGTGCTGGAGCTGGAGCTGGAGCTGGAGCTGGAGCTGGAGCTGGAGCTGGAGCTGGAGCTGGAGCTGGTGCTGGTGCTGGTGCTGGAGCTGGTGCTGGTGCTGGTGCTGGAGCTGGAGCTGGAGCTGGAGCTGGTGCTGGTGCTGGTGCTGGTGCTGGTGCTGGTGCTGGTGCTGGTGCTGGAGCTGGAGCTGGTGCTGGTGCTGGTGCTGGTGCTGGTGCTGGTGCTGGTGCTGGTGCTGGTGCTGGTGCCGGAGCTGGAGCTGGAGCCGGAGCTGGAGCTGGTGCCGGAGCCGGTGCTGGTGGGGGATTACCAGTTGGCGGCTTGTCGGTGGACTCACCGCCACCGCCACAGCCACTGAGCAATGCGAAAGCAGCTATCGCAGTAGCCAGCCGCTTTCTTCCGGAATTCTGCACGGTGTTGATTTTGTGCGTCATTTGTTAATGCTAGTTTTCGTCATAAAAATTGCGTCTGCCCATTTCGGATTTACTTAATGAAAGGGTCTTATACGAGTAATTTTTTCTGAAGAATTTTTTTGGTTCAGAATAAATTTCACTTTATGCAGGAAATAGCGTGGTTGCCTTGATCTATCTGATTGCTCTGCAATGCGGCGATGAATCAAAAGTCTATTAATTTTTCCACGTCCTGCACTTTGCGGCGCGCTAGAGCAAGATTTGCTTTCAGTTTGTCAAGAACTAGATAAATGAAAGCTCCATCTTTTGAAGCCAGCGGTCTAATGATGTGATATTGCTTACCTAAAGTAATTAAAATATCGTCAATTGTGTCTTCGACCCCAAGAGAACGCATTGTTTTTATCTTGGCCCGCACCACCTCCGTATTGCCGGCGGCGGCGAGTTCCATATCCACGCCAGCTCCAGCGCTACCCAGCAGCATTCCACTGCCGCTATCCACAATTGCCGCGCCGAGTGCTCCATCAATCCCGACCAGCTGTTTCAAAGATTCATTGATGCTTGCCATGATGCTCTTTCAGTGTGTTATGAATGTCTAATATAAAAATATGTCGTTGATGGAAAATTGACTAGTCTTTTTCCATTTCACGCACGAATTCGCTAATTAACCAAAAAACCTTGCCCAATAATGCGTCGCTGTTTACCACGACACATAAGATACAGGGCAGTTTCGCGGCAACGGAGTGAAGAACAACCGAACTTCCATCGGCTTCAAAGGTAAGGCGCCTGCAGCCAGTACTCTTTATTTCCCGTCCAACAGCGCTCGCCATTGCCATCATCGAACTGGCCATTGCGGCAATACGGCTACCCTGCAGTTCTCCGCGATTGATCACACAAGCAATCTCGAAGCCGTCTGGTGTGGCAAGCAAAGCCATTTGTAAGCCGGTAACAGAGGCACCATAAGCCGTCAGCAACTGCTGGCCTCGTTCCACCAATGGCGAACTAAGACTTGGTAAAGGCCGTGGCATTTGGCGGGGCCCGCAGAGAGAGCATTGAAACTAAGACTTGAAGCGCATTGAGCAATTGGGGGCGAAAGCGCACATCCACTTCCATCACGGGAATAACACCGTGGCCTGTAGCGAGAAGGCCATTTGCGAATGACTGCACCGTAGCGAGAGGGGCGGGGCGGCTGCTGAGAACTAAAACGGATGGCGATTGGCCAACTGCTGCTGCTTCGGTAAGCAATATTCCCGCAGTTTCAACGGCGTCATCGGTGTTGACGTCTATCAATAGAAACAACCCGACTGAAACAGAAATAATCCAGTCACGAACGAAGTTAAAGCGGTTCTGCCCAGGGCATCCGCAAACTTGTACGACCTCACCTTTACCTAAGTCTATTTGGCCAAATTCAACGCCCACTGTGGTGAATTCCTTAATATCAACAGTTTTATCCGAGTTGGCGATATCGCAACTGGCCAGAGCAGTGCTACATAAAGAGCGTAAGGCGGTTGTTTTACCAATACCCATCGGTCCTATGAACGCTATACGCGGCATAGGGGGAACAGCAACTAATTCAGTCATTGCCGGATGCCTCCCGTAGCCAACGGGTCATTCGACGTACAAAACTTTTATGCGCAACAGTGGAGCTTGCGACTTTCGGTTCAGGCACTTCCAGTGAGCGCTGCGGGTCAGAGGCTGATTCCAAAAGATGGCGACGACTTAACTCATTCAGCAACTCAGAAGCTTCTCCATGCCCAATGTCGCAATGGGTTTGAAGCTGCTCGACCGAAACATACTCATTCGCCATTAAAGCCAGAGCTCTCGTACAGGCGAGGGTGTCGTATGGCGGATCAAGACAGATCCACGCCTTCAAGCGGTAGAGTGGCGCTATACCTTCGCCTGTGTCCAGCGTGGGAGACACACTCAACTGCAATTTATCGGGAACTGTCGGCTGTGAATGTTCCGGTCGTTTGCACACCGGTACCTCGGCGGTAGCTGTAATAACCTGTATTACTTTCCGCCGCGCCTTCCAATCCATCAAAAATGCCGCCGCACGGTCAAGTACGTCGACGATTTGAGCAACTGTGTAATTAGCAGTCAGACAGCCTGCCCATTCGATTCCCACTTGGCTAGGAGGACCTTCCCAACCAACCCAGACCACGCAGGGAGGAAAAATACCAGAATCTGTGATATTTGACGCGTGATCGAAAAGTACAACCTCCGCGTCAAATATTTGCGTCTTTTCCCAGGCAAAAACGGTTTTTGTTTGTGCAGCCGCAAATTTCTGCCAGAAATCTTCATGCGATGCCTGAGTGAGCATCTCGAAAGTAATGGTTCCCCGCATATTTTTTCTCATAATAGTTAACACACCATTGAATGAAAGCTGCACTTCGGTGGTAGAAACATTTTCTAAAAAAGCCGATTGACTTTTTTTTCTGTGTCAAGAGCTTCTATCATTAACTGCACGCTTAATATTTGAGCGGCGATTCTTCGTAAGCAGTCACTGGCTGGCTGCATGTCCGAACCTAGCTTTCGGATCTCGACTCCTAAATCATTATTCTCTGCGCCAAGTAGGCCCTGATGTAATCCAGATAAATGAGTCTGCAGCGCCAGATTTTTCAGGAGCTTTAGATATATTTCGCCTGCAGAGAGTACTTCTCGCAAGCCCTCGACTTCTACATCAGGTTCTTCAGCGAGCCATTGCTTGGTCTCAGTAATAGTTGCGGCGAGCGAGTCGATTACTGATAAGGCGGTATCAATTGCGAGCTGGGTAACTGACCCTACATTTCGGGAGAAATCAGAATTTCCCCACTCTGCGTCTCGGGAGAGCTCCTTTATTGTCACGATGGCTAGTGCTCCGTTCATTAAGTTAACCATCTGAGCACTGATTAAAAACAGGTACGATAATTGATTCTGTTTAGTTGCTTGTGCTTCGAGATTTTGCTGGCAACCAATACTAACGTCGCTTGATTTAACTAATTCAATGAATTTTCGAAGTTCATGCATCGTTGTTTGCGTAAAAAATTCTGGCTTCTTAATCACTCCATAGGGAATTTTTAGTTCCTTATATGAGGGCGAAAAGCGGCATGAGAGGATGAAGCAAGCTTGCGCTGTAGGTAAATACACCCAGAAATTCTTCATTTGCTTCGAATGGTTCGTTTTTACTACGGTTGCAGAAAGCACGCCACGTTCTATGCGCGATTTGCGAAGCGCATAACAGTTGAGCGCTATTAATTTGCAAAGAAAAGCGTGAGCAGGAACTTTTAAGCATCCACCAGCGTAGGATTTGTTTCGTTCAAGGTCGTATTTCTTGAACGATGAACTACCTACCTTTCAACAGGAACGCAGCTGGATCTTTGCCGCCGTCAGGAAGCATTAATTTCTCTAGTTAACAGAGTTATTGCCGCCATAAGGGCTGCCCAGCCAATGGTGAAGTCCGGTAAGCCTTGTCTTTGACTACTAAATTCGGTTGCACAATTTGCTGCCGAAAATGATGCAAATCACTTTTAAAAGACGTGATGTCTATTTGCCAACCAGCGAATTCTTCGCAATTCCTTCAGACGAGTGCAGACGATGTTTTTGACATCCCGAGTGGCTGTGCGCGCGCTTAGAAAAGCTCAAGCTCTGCTTGAACATCGTTCTTTAGCAGGCACCGTCAACGCTCAGGCCCTGCCCGAGGCAAACCACTAATGCTCGCCTTAGTTTCTGCCTTGATGGGTTTCGCGCCTTTTCAGGAGGGCGGCCTCGGTCAACAGGGATGTTCACGCGACCCTGTCCGCTGCAGAGTGGTCAAGCGACTGCAAGGGCGCTGACGATGAGATTCCGCATGCAATCAACCACAAATGCGTGGCAGCGCATGCCTCAGAGGCGTCCCCTGCCCGTGAGGTATTCACGATGCGCGCCTCCACTCACGGCTAGCCGAACTCAGATGAAAACGGATGCGGAGTCAGGGACGTAATCATGACTAGAGAGTACAAGAATTTATCGGATTTTCGGGCGTAACGCTTATCCAGGATGTTTTAACAATTCCTTGAAAGTGTTATTCGCTAAAATGATATGGCCATCGACGCAGAAAAAAAATCCTCCTCTGTTTCTCGCATTATCTTTCGGAGTCGAGACGTCGATGAATTCACGAACTTGTTTAGTTCGCTTCACGCACCGATAAGCGCTGTAGCTGGCTTAGGTAAACCATTTGAGATGTCGACTGAGATGCTCAGCAGCGGTGGAGTATTTGTATCGAAGACTATATCATCTGACATAGATTTGAAGTTCAATGATGTTTTCGATGGATACGGACTAACGCTGCCTTCAAGTGGTAATTTTTCGACTTATGACATAAAAAGTGAAATATTAGAGGCGAAAAAAGGCTTTGGCTTAATGGTAGATTCAACAACGATAACCGGGGTATCAATGAAAGGTGGCAGCAGTTTCGAGAGATTTAAAATCAATACTACTGATTTGCATCGCCAACTTTCAGATTTGATCGACCAGCCAATCGTTAGGCGTGTTCAGTTCTCACCACTCGTTTCGCTTACAAGCTCCGCAATGGAAATTGCAAAAAACATCATGCGGATCATGTGGGAGGGATCAACAGGAGACGCCTTTCTTTTAAAGTACCCTGCCGCAATGTCGAGCCTACGTGAAGCGCTACTCAACTTGATGATTCACGGTATACCTAACAATTATTCGACACAAATTAGCAGTCGAGGGGCATTACCCAGTCCGAAAAACATCAAAAAAGCAATTGATTACATGGTTGCCCATGCAGCAGAGCCCTTGCGTCTGGCGGAAATTGCTTTTGCATCCGGCTCCAGTGTTCGATCATTACAGAGCGGCTTCATGCAATTCAAAGGGATGTCGCCAATGGAATACTTAAGGATGATTCGCCTCTGCGGGGTGAAAGCTGAGATTGCTTCCGGCCTCAGCGAGAGGAAAATTTCAGACATCGCGTACTCATGGGGTTTCGTTCATTTGTCTTCCTTTGCAGCTTTCTATCAGAAAGCTTTTGGTGAAACGCCATCAGAAACACGGCGGCGCGTATCAGGGCAATAATTTCGAGAAAGCGTGGTGGACCATGCTTCTCGAATGATGTTTATTCGGCTCGTCTTATCGAGGGGCTGATGAACGGCTGGCTAAATTTATTACCTCTTTCGCGACAATTGCAAATTCGTAGCATTGTTCCCCGACTCTGGCGACATCTGAAGCAGCATTGAGCGCCAGATTATTGGCTTACAAGCGATAGTTTCGATCGCATCAAGAATTTTTTAGACCCGATGTCTATCTGCTAAATCTCCGAATTTCTCGCGATTTCTTCGGACGAGTGCAGACCATGTTTTTGACATCCAAAGTTGCTGTGCGCGCGTACAGAGAGCTCAAGCTCTTCTCGAACCCTCGTTCTCTAGCAACCACCGTCACAGCTCAGGCTGTGCCCTAGCCAAACCACTCATGTTCGCCTTAACTTCCGCCTTGATGGGGTTGTGCGCTTTTTCAGGAAGGGCGGCCTCGTTTGGCAGGGTCGCTCACGCGGCCCTGTCCCGCGCCGAGTGGCCAAGTGATTGCAAGGGCGCTGGCGATGAGAGCCCGCATGCAATCAACCACAAATGCGTGGCAGCGCACATCTCGCAGGCGTCCACTGCCCGTGGGGCATTGAGCAGAGGGCACGTCCACTCACGGCTAGCTGATCTCAAAGGAAAACTGATGCCGAGTCGGGTCGTCTTCATGATTAGACAACTCGAGCATTTATCGGAATTTTAGGCCTAACGCTGACCCAATCTTCTAGCAATTCTGTCAAAGCGTTATTCGCTAAAACTGATATGACCATCGACGCAGCAAAAAACTCTCCCGCCGTTTCTAGAATTACTTTCCGGAGCCGGAACGTCGATGAATTCATGAGCATGTTCAGTTCGCTCCACGCTCCTATAGCCGCTCGACCTGGCCCATGTAATCAATTTGAGATGTCGTCTGAGATGCTCACCAGCGGCGGAATATGTGTGTCGAAAACTATATCATCTGACATAGATCTGAAATTCAATGATGTTTTCGACGGATACGGACTAACGCTGCCTTCAAGTGGAAATTTTTCGACGTACGATGTTAAAAATGACGTACTTGAAGCGAGGCAAGGCTTTGGAATAATGGTAGATTCGCGAACGGTAACCGGGGCATCAATGAAAGGCGGCAGCAGTTTTGAAAGACTTACTATCAACACTGTGGATTTACATCGCCAACTTTCTGATTTGATTGACCAACCAATCGTTAGGCGGGTTCAATTCTCACCACTCGTTTCGCTTACTAGCTCCGCAATGGGGATTGCGAAAAACATCATGCGGATCATGAGGGAGGGGTCAACAGGAGACGCTTTTCTTTTAAAGTACCCTGCCGCAATGGCGAGCCTGCGCGAAGCTCTACTCAATTTGATGATAGAGGGTATGCCT
>Ga0308157_10009317_pt1 | contig 10913 bp, 10 predicted proteins | sample PhyBR1_FD_201035 | JGI IMG/M metagenome (GOLD analysis project Ga0308157, IMG submission 201035) | Phyllosphere microbial communities from UC Gill Tract Community Farm, Albany, California, United States - DLSLB.R1 | ecosystem: Host-associated > Plants > Phyllosphere > Unclassified | place: USA...
CAAGCTCAAGAAGGCTCATGTCCGTTTCCTGTTCTGCGAAGCGCCTCGAAAGGCACTTCCAAATTCCCGGCGCGCAAGTCACTGCTCGCCCGCGCCTCCCCCCGCACAAGACCAAGTGCAGAAAAAAGACACGAATTGATCGGTCGAGGAATCGACATGCTTTAAAAACATGCAACGCCTCAATGGCACACGCACATACGCAACTGATACTGGAAAGCAGCCTGAAGACGCGAAAACTAAAACTACAGCCCCTCGCCGCTGCCTACATGACCACATTACGAATCATGTAGTGTTTTCAGTCTATTGATGCTGAATCTGAACGCCAGCCCCTTTTGTCGAAAGAGGCATTAAAGCATGTGGAAATATGAGAAGGACAGGTCGGAACCCCTGCCTTAAGCGACTCTAAGACAAGGGTTTTTGGCACTTGCAGCCTGTTAATAAAAAATTATGAATTATCTTTGGATTTCGCTGCTGCCACAGAGGTTTTTGCCGTTTTCGCAGTCGAATCAACTTCAAATTTAGCAAGACGCGCTTCAAGTGCTTCGATTTTGACAAGCAAAGCGGCGTTTTCGGCGCGTGCTTTGATCGCCATTTCACGTACTGCTTCGAAGTCTTCGCGCTGCACAACATCAAGGGTGTTGAGCACGCGTTCGCTCTGCGAGCGCAAAGCAGTCTCGACTTCGCGGCGCACACCTTGCGCAGCGCCTGCTGCATCCGTCACAAGCTTTGCGAGTTCATCGAGAACCCGGTTCGATCCGCTGGTCATAGCTTTATTCCCTATTTCGATACGGTCTTGTTGAAAACCTCAATTTGAAATAGGGCCGTCTCGGTTCTGATGCAAGTGAAGCTGTATAAACGTGATGACTTGACCACTCAGATATCGTCGCGCATGGTCCGCCGGAAAATGGAGTTATTGAATTATGGAGACTTTGCAGTCTGCCTCTGGCCTCGCCTTTCCGAATATCGATCCGATAATCTTTTCGATCGGCCCGTTTGCCGTGCACTGGTATGGGCTGGGCTATGTCATCGGCATCATGTTCGCATGGTGGTATGGCAAGAAGCTGCTTCGTAACCATCGCCTGTGGGCCAACAACCAGCCCCCGATGAAGCCAGAAGCGCTGGATGACTTTGTTATTTGGGCAGCGCTCGGCGTGGTGATCGGTGGACGCCTTGGCTATGTGCTTTTCTACAACCCAGCTTATTACTTCTCCAATCCGCTGGCCATTCCAGCTGTCTGGGACGGCGGCATGTCGTTCCATGGTGGAATCTTAGGCACCACGATTGCAATGATCTGGTTTGCGCGCTCACGCGGCGTCAAAGTCTGGAGCATGTTCGATACAGTCGCCGCTGGCGTTCCTGTCGGCCTTGGCGTTGTGCGCGTTGCAAACTTCATCAACGACGAGCTCTGGGGCCGTGTCAGTGACGTGGCATGGGCTGTGCGCTTCCCGAATGGTGGTGGCCTGCCACGTCATCCAAGCCAGCTCTATGAAGCGTTCCTCGAAGGCTTTGTTCTATTCTTCGTTCTGCTCCTGCTGGTATGGGTCGGCAAGAAGCTAAAAGCGCCGGGCTTTATCGCGGGCACGTTTGTTCTGGGCTATGGCCTCAGCCGTATTGTCGTTGAGTTTTTCCGCGAACCCGATGCCCAGCTTGGTTATCTCTTCGGTGGCTGGCTAACCATGGGCATGATCCTTTCGCTGCCAATGGTGATCATCGGCCTTTGGGCCATGTGGCGCGCCAATCGGGCAGCAGCGAAGAATGCCTGAGGCAACACTAAAAGACCGGCTGAAACGACTGATCGGCACCACAGGGCCGATCAGCGTCGCCGACTACATGGCCGCGTGCCTTGGTGATCGCGAGGCTGGCTATTATACGACACGCGAACCCTTCGGGCGCGATGGTGATTTCATCACCGCTCCCGAAATAAGCCAGATGTTCGGCGAGCTGATTGGCATCTGGTGTGTCGGCGTATGGGACGCATTTGGACGCCCAACCGATGCCGTTCTCTGCGAAATCGGCCCCGGTCGCGGCACATTGATGAGCGACATGCTGCGTACGATTACAAAGCTTGCGCCGCAAATGGCATCGTCTGTTCGTGTTGCCATGGTCGAAACCAGTGCACGTCTGATAGAAAAGCAGAAAGAAAAGCTCGCGCCTCTTCATGCTGCCATCGAATGGTTCGAGCGCTTCGACGATATTCCAAACGGACCACTGATCGTCGTCTCTAACGAGTTGTTCGACGCAATCCCTTTCAGGCAATTCGTGAAAACCAATGGCCGCTTTGTGGAACGATTGATCGCGCTTGATGAACAGGATGAGTTTCAGTTTGTAAGCGGCGCTGCGGGCATTGATGCGGCACTCCTGCCCACAGGACATCAAACTGCCCCCGAAGGCACCATTTTTGAAGCCGCCCCTGCCCGCACAGCACTGATGCAGGAAATTGCGCAGCGCATATCCGCAACCCGTGGCGCAGCCCTATCCATCGATTACGGTCACCTACAATCAGGCTTTGGCGACACGCTGCAAGCCATGCTGAAACATGCCTACGATGATGTATTTGCCCACCCCGGAGAGGCAGACCTAACAAGCCATGTCGATTTTGACATGCTGGAAAAAACTGCGCGCAATTGCGGCTGCAAAACCGCAACCATGACGCAAGGCGCATTCCTGCTTGCCATGGGCCTCATCGACCGCGCCGGTCGTTTGGGTGCGGGACGCGATGCTGCCTTTCAGGATAAAATTCGTGAAGATGTCGAACGATTGGCGTCACCCGATCAGATGGGAACCCTTTTCAAAGTACTCGCCATCAGCGATCCAAAGACAACCATATTTCCATTCGATAAGGCCTAACAAAGGCAACCGTCAAAAAGCTGCGATTGACAAGCAAACCAGCCTCCCCCACCATCCAGCCGTTTTGAAAAGAGAAAATCCATGACCGATAAGCCGCAACCGCTTCGCTCCCCTCTGCTGGATGGCCCTGCCGGAACAAACGGCAAGCGCATTGCGCATGGTTTTTTCACCCGCAAAGGCGGCGTATCAGACGGCATCTATGCGGGACTGAATGTCGGCAGCGGTTCCAATGACGTGCCGGAACTGGTCACCGAGAATCGCCGCCGTGTAGCTGAGACATTGGGTGTTGCGTCCGATCACCTGATGACAGTGCATCAGGTGCACTCGCCTGATGTGGTTTATGTAACCCAACCATTAAGCACACCGCGCCCCAAGGCTGATGCCATGGTCACAAACATTCCGGGCATTGCAATTGGTGCTTTGTCAGCAGATTGCGGCCCGGTTTTGTTTGCGGATCATGAAGCAGGTGTTATCGGCTCCGCCCATGCTGGCTGGCGCGGCGCTTTCACCGGCGTTCTCGAAAACACTATTGAAGCGATGATTGAACTTGGCGCGAGACGCGAGAACATTATCGCTGTGCTTGGGCCGACAATCGGCCCTGACAATTATGAAGTCGGACCGGAATTTTATTCTGAATTCACCGGCAAAGACGCGTCTTTTGCCAAATATTTCCAGCCTTCCGACAAAAAAACACACAAGCTTTTCGATCTCTGGACCTTTATCACCGACCGCCTGACTGCTGCTGGCGTTAAAGCCGATGCTTTACGTCAGTGCACCTATGCCGATGAAGACCAGTTTTATTCCTACCGGCGCACGACGCATCGCTCTGAGCCGGATTACGGTCGCCAGATTGCGGCAATCGCCATTATCAACGATTAGGAGATCTGCATGGCCCTTCATTTCGAGCCGGAAGAATTCGCCGCACGTCGCGACCGCCTGATCCTGAAGATGGAAGAAGAAAAGCTGGATGCAATCCTGCTGTTTGCGCAGGAGAGCATGTACTGGCTTACAGGTTACGACACGTTCGGCTTCTGCTTTTTCCAGTGTCTCGTGGTGAAAGCCGACGGGTCTACTGTTTTGATGACGCGCTCTGCCGATCTGAGACAAGCGCGTCACACATCCAACATCGAGAATATCGTGGTCTGGACGGATCGCGACAATGCCAACCCGGCAATCGACTTACGCAATATTCTCACAGAGCTTGACCTGCTCGGCACACGTATCGGTATTGAATATCAGACACATGGCCTGACAGGAGCTAATGCCCGCAAGCTCGATGAACAATTGCAGAGCTTCGCTAAACTCTACGATGCGTCTGGCATGGTGGACCGGCTGCGTCTGCTGAAGAGCCCCGCTGAAATCGCCCTCGTCAAACGCGCGGCGGAACTGAGCGACGATGCACTGGATGCAGCTTTAAAACTTACCAAAGCCGGTGCCAGCGAAGCTGACATTCTGGCTGCCATGATGAGCGCCAATTTTGCAGGTGATGGCGACTATCCAGCCAATGAATATATCATCGGCTCCGGTGCTGATGCCCTTCTGTGCCGCTATAAATCCGGTCGCCGGACACTCTCCGCCAACGACCAGCTGACGCTCGAATGGTCTGGCGTGTTTCGCCACTACCATGCGCCCATGATGCGCACCGTAATCGTCGGGCAACCAACAACCGAACATCAGAAGCTTTATGGCGCGGCGCGTGAGGCGCTGGAAGCCGTGGAACAAGCCATGACACCGGCTTCCACCTTTGGCGATGTGTTTGATGCGCATTCTCGCATCATGGAAGCCCACGGCCTCACCCGCCATCGCCTGAATGCCTGTGGTTACTCTGTGGGTGCTCGTTTCGCGCCATCATGGATGGACCCACAAATGTTCTATTCGGGCAATCCTGAAAGCATCCAGCCGGATATGACGCTGTTTGCCCATATGATAATCATGGATTCAGACACGCAAACCGCCATGACTTTGGGCCAGACTTACCTGACGACAAATGGTGCAGCCGTACCACTTTCACGGCATTCGCTCGACCTGATTGTCAAGTGAGCCGGGATGAGCGATAAACTCCATTCATAGTGCAGGAGTGGTCTGCGCTTACTGGAGAATGAAGCTGAAAATGAACAAGGCTCATCTTTCAATATTGCTGTTGCTGACAGGATTTCTAACCGCGTGCAACAGCACGGAATCTGCATTGAATGTGCAAGGTTCCAACCAGCAACCCGCACAAACCACCCAAAATACAATGACGCCAACACCGGCCCAGCCAGCAGCAACGACGCCAGCACAAACAACTACACCGTCCACTCCACCGGCACGCACAGCGTCTCTCAAACCGGGCAAGCTTTACATTGCGCCGATCATCGGCGCGCCGGTCAATGTCGTGACGCCCCTCACCCACCGCATCAATGACGATGCGCGCGCCAAAGGTGTTGAGCTTGCAGGCAATGGCGGGGCGGATGCTGCCTATGTCATGAAGGGCTATTTTTCGGTTCTCTCCGAAGACAACCAGACCACCATTCTCTATGTCTGGGACGTTATGGATGCCTCTGGCAACCGTCTGCATCGTATTCAGGGACAGGAAAAAGTGCCGGGCGCGGCAGCAGACTCATGGAGCGTTGTGCCCCCCTCTGCCATGCAATCCATCGCCGATAAGACCATGCAGGAATATTCGAGCTGGCTTGCGGCAAATCGCGCATGAAAAATCAGTTATCTGGCAAAAGACTGAAATCTTTTGCTGAATCAACGGTGCCCGCCTGTGGGAAAGCACTTCGAGAAGGCTTTTTACTGCAATTGTGACCTCACAGGACTTGCAATGACGGTGACTCTTTGCAATAGGCCGCTCATTCGAGAAAACCTTGAAAGCTGCGGCACTTGACACTTTGTGAAAGAGTACGCGGCTTTAAAGTTTTTAAAGGATGACAAAGCGAAGCTGGACCTGTTTCCGTTTCGCTTGAAATCAGAGATCACGTCCGTTTCACGGACTTTTTGCGACAGAACGAAACTGCTCCGGCTTCAGAGGCAAAAAGAATGAAACTTTTCGCAGGCAATTCCAACCGGGTTCTTGCTGAATCCGTTGCTAAACATCTCGACATTCCGCTTGGCAAGGCCACTGTGCGCCGCTTCGCTGATCAGGAAATCTTCGTGGAGATTCAGGAAAACGTGCGCGGCGAAGACGTATTCGTTTTGCAATCGACCTCCTACCCAGCAAACGACAATCTGATGGAACTGCTGATCATGATCGACGCCTTCCGTCGTTCATCAGCACGCCGCATCACAGCCGTTCTCCCTTACTTCGGCTATGCGCGTCAGGATCGTAAGCCAGGCCCACGCACGCCAATCTCGGCAAAGCTGGTTGCCAACCTCATCACCGAAGCCGGTGCAAACCGCGTTCTGACGCTTGATCTGCACGCAGGTCAGATTCAAGGCTTCTTCGATATTCCAACCGACAACCTCTATGCGGTTCCGGTCATCGCGCGCGATGTGAAAGCCAATTACGCCACTGGCAATTGCATGGTTGTTTCGCCAGACGTCGGCGGTGTGGTTCGTGCCCGTTCGCTGGCAAAGCGCATCGATGCACAGCTCGCAATCGTTGATAAGCGTCGTGAGCGTCCAGGTGAATCGGAAGTCATGAACGTTATTGGTGACGTAACCGGCAAAGATTGCCTGCTGTTCGACGACATCGTTGATTCCGGCGGCACGCTCTGCAATGCGGCAGAAGCTCTGCTTGCCAAGGGCGCGAAGAGCGTTACCGCATATATCACGCACGGTGTTTTGTCTGGCGGCGCAGTTGCCCGTATCGCTTCGTCAAAGCTGAAAGAACTGGTCATCACAGACTCTATCCAGCCAACAACAGCGATCAACGACGCACACAATATTCGCGTCCTGCCGATTTCCGGTCTGATCGGCGAAGCGATTGCACGCACTGCGGCTGAAGAATCGGTTTCAAGCCTGTTCGACTAACCTGATCGCGATGCCCAGACATGCCGCAAGCAATAGCACCAGCGGCATGTTGAGCTTCAAGACGATAAGCAATAATGCCGCCGCGCCTGCAATCAGGACGGCGGCATTGTCTATTGTGCTGACATCTGGCAACGGCAGGCTGAAAACGCCGATTTGGTGATCAACCACTTTGCCGAACAACACATGCAGCGAGAACCAAAGTGCCAGATTGGCGATCACGCCCACAACTGCAGCCGTGATCCCGCCCAGCATCGCCGAAAGCCAGCACAGCTGCCGCAAACGCTCCACAAATGGCGCACCGGCGAGTATCCAAAGAAAACACGGCACAAAGGTAAACCAGAGCGCAATCAGCCCTCCGAACAAGCCCCCAACAAGCGGCGGCAGACCAGACAGATTGGCAGCGCCGACAAAGCCGACAAAAACCAGCACAAGGATAAGCGGTCCTGGCGTAGTTTCGGCCAGTCCCAGCCCGGTCAGCATCTCACCCGGTTGCATCCAGCCAAAATGATCCACCGCTTGCTGCGCGGTATAGGAAAGCGCTGCATAGGCACCGCCAAAGGTTACAGCTGCGAGCTTTGAGAAGAATGCGGCTTCCGCTGTAAATACATGCGTGCTGCCAAAAACCATATAAAGCGTGATCAACGGCACCAGCCACAATCCACCCCATATCAGGCTTTGCAATGAAAACTCGCGAAGCGCATTGGGTGCAGCTTGCGCAACACTGTTAGCAGCGCTGCCACCCTTAACCCAATGACGCAAGCCGCCCGCAAGCGCTGCCAGTATCACGACAATCGGAAAGGGCAGCTTCAGAAAGGCAATCGCCACAAAAGCGGCAATTGCCACCGCATAGGAAAAGCCGGAAGCCAGCGTGCGCTTAGTCATCCGGTAAAGTGCTTCAAACACAATCGCTAGCACCGCCGCCTTAAGGCCGAAAAGAAGTCCCGCAACAATATCGACTTGGCCAAAGGCGACATAAAGTGCTGACAAAGCCAGCATAACAGCGGCACCGGGCAGCACGAACAGAAGCCCGGCCAGTAATCCGCCGCGCCAACCTTTAACCGCCCAGCCTGCATAGGTGGCAAGCTGCATGGCTTCCGGTCCCGGCAATAGCATGCAGAAATTCAGCGCGTGGATCAGCCGCTCCTGATCCATCCAGCGTTTCTCATCAACCAACACGCGCTGCAGCATGGCAATCTGCGCAGCAGGCCCGCCGAACGACAAAAGCCCAACTTTGCCAAATGTGATAAATAACTCTCTGAAATCAGGCTGCGGCTCTGTCGTCATTCTTGCTCCCTGTGAAATCCTCCCAGCAGTTGCCGAGGATCATTACAGGTTCATGACAGTTTGCACAGTTCCGCTTTATTCGGCCGCAGTCGCTTCATCTACCTGATCATCGGGAGCGTTTGGGTCGCCCGGAGCCGTCTCACATTGAAGATCAGGAAAGTTGACGATACGCAAGCCTTTGAAATCATTGCGCACGACCAGCAGGCCACGCTCTTCGAAATAGGTCAGCAAACGACGGGCACGGCTCAAGGAATGCGTACCATAAGCACGCGCGAGTGCCGCATCCGAAGGGCAAGTCGCCCCTGTCACCGCCGCCTGTGCGACAATCAGAAACACGCCCTGCACGTCATCGGTGAGGCTTTCAGAAAGAGCCAATGCCTTCTGCCATGTCTCGCCAGTTGCTACATCGCTCTCAATGCTTGCTTGCGCAACGGCAAGGCGACGGCGAAACGCAGGCAAAGCCAGCGGTTCACCCGGAACGCGATGAATGCGACAGCGCACCAGAAAATCCTGATAAAGCACCGCAACTGAACGGAAGGACGCTTCAGGATCATCCACAATCTCGCGCATCACTTTTTCAAGCAGGCTATCGCGCTCCGCCTCAATTATTCCAGGGAACAATGGCGCTTCGACAGGTTCCGCTTCCGGCTTGGGCTTTGCCACCTGTGCCAGAATTTCAGCCGTTGATGGTGCCGGAGGTGGCGGCGGCGTGCGACGCACCACAGTGCGGATTTCCTGTGGCGCGGGCGTAAAAATCAGATCACGCGCATCTTCTGGTGCATCCGGCAAAGGCATCAGCTTTGGCGACGAAGAACGCGCCGAAGTTTCGACTTTGCCAATCTTGATCGGCAGAGGACGACGCGACAAAGCCGGTCCGAGCGCAATGAAATGGCCGCGTTGCAGATCGCGGAACTGCTCCGCTTGCTTGCGTTCCATCCCAAGAAGATCAGACGCGCGCGCCATATCAATATCAAGGAATGTACGGCCCATCAGGAAGTTCGACGCTTCCGCAGCCACATTCTTGGCAAGCTTTGCAAGGCGCTGCGTGGCGATCACACCGGCGAGACCACGTTTACGGCCACGGCACATCAAGTTTGTCATAGCGCCAAGCGAGAGCTTGCGCGCTTCGTCCGACACTTCACCTGCAGCAGCGGGCGCAAAGAGCTGCGCTTCGTCAACCACAACTAGCATCGGATACCAGTAATCGCGCTCGGCATCGAACAGACCGCCAAGGAAAGCTGCAGCGGCACGCATCTGCTGCTCAACGTCCAGACCTTCAAGGTTCAGCACGACTGAAACACGATGCTGGCGAATACGGCTTGCAATGCGGGTGAGTTCGGCTTCCGAACGCGCAGCATCGACAACCACGTGGCCGTGAAGATCGGCAAGCGTTACGAAATCGCCTTCGGGATCGATGATACATTGCTGTACCCATTGCGCGCTCTGCTCAAGCAGGCGGCGCAGAAGATGCGACTTGCCGGATCCTGAATTGCCCTGCACCAAAAGGCGGGTTGCGAGAAGCTCTTCAAGATCAAGCATGGCCTGCTTGCCACCACCAAGCGCCACTGCCGAGGCAGACCCGCTTCCAGCAACAGAACCCATGTCGATACCGACCTGCATCTCGTTTCCTTTATTTTGTGAATCTTGCGACGACTCGGCAGTTAACCTGCGATCAGTCGGGCATCCGCTTAACATTTTTGACGCGACCAATGCCACCCGTTAAGACAAAAGCCCACAGAAGCTGTGGAACGGGTTGCATGAAAAGCCCCTTTGTTCTATAGCACCGCCATCCGCGTAGACACCCTTGGAGGCAACGCGGAATGGATCGGTCCGGTCTTTCACCTTGTGGAAGGCATTACGGGCTGTTTCATGTTGTTTGTTGGAGCATGATCCCGAAAAGTGGAAACCGGTTTTCGGACAAGATCATGCTAATAAAACCTGCAGGCGACACTCCAGTAACTTTGAAAGGTAATGCCATGAGCGATACTTACGTGCTCAAGGCCGATCTGCGCAGCCGGGTTGGTAAGGGGTCCTCCCGCGAACTTCGCCGCAACGGCCTAATTCCTGCAGTCATCTATGGCGACAAGCAGGAGCCAATCTCGATTGCTGTTTCCTATAAGGAAATCTTCTACAAGATCCACGGCGGCGGCTTCAAAACCACTGTTGCTACGATCGAAGTAGACGGCAAGAAGATTCAGGTTCTCCCTAAGGACTACCAGCTGGATCCAGTTCGTGACTTCCCACAGCATGTTGACTTCCTCCGCGTTTCCGCGAAGTCGGTTGTCCATGTTAACGTTCCTGTTCACTTCAAGAACGAAGAAGCAGCACCGGGCATCAAGCGCGGCGGCGTTCTGAACATCGTTCGTCACGACGTTGAACTGATCGTTCCAGCAAACGCAATTCCAGAAGCTCTGGAATTCGACCTGACCGGTCTCGAAATCGGCGACTCGGTTCACATTTCGGCTATCAAGCTGCCGAAGGGTGCAACTGCTGCCATTCAGGACCGCGACTTCACGATTGCTACCATTGCTGCACCTGCCGGCCTCAAGTCGGAAGAAAATGCAGAAGGCGAAGCAACGGACGGCGAATAATCGCTTTCCGCATAAGAGGGTCAGAAAACCATGCTGCTCATCGCAGGACTTGGCAATCCCGGCCCTCAATATGCGCGTAACCGACACAATATCGGTTTTATGGCGGTGGATGAAATATTCCGCCGCCATAGATTTTCCAACTGGCAGAAGAAGTTCAAGGCCGAGATCGCCGATGGCGTGATTGACGGCGAAAAAGTGCTTCTCATCAAGCCAATGACTTTCATGAACCTTTCCGGC
>Ga0308157_10009321_pt1 | contig 10911 bp, 7 predicted proteins | sample PhyBR1_FD_201035 | JGI IMG/M metagenome (GOLD analysis project Ga0308157, IMG submission 201035) | Phyllosphere microbial communities from UC Gill Tract Community Farm, Albany, California, United States - DLSLB.R1 | ecosystem: Host-associated > Plants > Phyllosphere > Unclassified | place: USA...
GGCCTGATTGATGGCCTCCCGCTCGGCGCTCGTATAAGCGACCTTGTTGCGCAGGTAGAGCGGCTGGGCCTGGGCCGCCGGCACGCCCTGCCCGGCCGCCAGCGCGGCGCGCGCCAGCAGCGCCAGCTCGCGCGCATGCGGCACGATGGCGGGCAGCGCGCCTTGCGCGAACGGCTTGCCGGCGAAGGCCTCGGCATACACCGCGAAGCCGTTGCCGCAAGCCTGCAGGCCAGCGGCCGCGAGCGGCGCGACGTCTTGCGGCGCCGACAGCGTCGGCGCCACCACGTCGATCCACTTGCCGTCGTCAAATCGGTACTGGGCCCAGTACACCTCGCCCATGCGCGCGTCGAGCACGGCCAGCACCTCGGCGGCGCCGGTCGCGGCGCGGCAGGCCTCGGCCATCGCTTCCAGCGTCACCAGCGGCAGCACGGGCAGCCTGGCGCCGTAGGCCAGGCCCTGGGCCACGCCGCAGGCGGTGCGCACGCCGGTGAAGGAGCCGGGACCGGCGCCGAAGGCGACGGCATCGCAGTCGGCCAGCGCGAGGCCGGCCTCTTTCAACAGTTCCTGCACCATCGGCAGGATCGATTGCGAATGGCTGCGCACGCCGGGAGTGGCGCGCACCAGGACGGTGTCCCCCGCCAGCAGCGCGCAGGACGCCAGCTCGGCCGAGGTTTCGATAGCAAGGATGTTAGACATGCCGCTATTTTAACCTCTCGGCCGGGCGGCTTCCATGGCGGCCCCGCGAATCGCCACCGCAGTGCAACATGATCCGGAACTCGCTGTACAATGCCGCTCATGCAGAGCCTGACCCTCGACTCCACCACCCGCGACGCGGTCGCCGCCGCCGTCAACGGCGACGGCTGGACCGTCGCCTGCCTGTGCGCCGCCTGGTGCGGCACCTGCGCGACCTACCGCGCCACCTTCGATGAGGTAGCGACGCGCCATCCGGACAAGCAATTCGTCTGGATCGACATCGAAGACCAGGCCGACCTGGTGGGCGACCTCGACGTCGACAACTTCCCTACCCTGCTGCTGCAGCGCGGCGGCACGGTCGCCTTCTTCGGCACCATGGTGCCGGACGGCGGCGTGGCCGACCGCCTGGTGCAGGCCCAGGCCGAGCAGAGCGACGAAGACCTGGCGCGCCTGGCGCAGTCGAGCGCGGAACGCCGTACCTGGCAGGAAGAATGCAATCTGCGCATCCTTCTCGACGCGCACGACTGATCCGCCGCGTCATGGCGGTGGCATGGGCGGCGCGCATAGGGCGATGCGCTTGTTGCGCTGGTCGATCATGAGCGTGAATTGCTGCAGTATGTGCGCGCCGACCAGCAACTCAGGATAGCGCTCCGACACCCGGGCCTCCACGCGCGACAAACTGACCTGGCCGATCGTCACCGGTTCCTTGAGCACCGCACGCCCGGTATCGATGCGGGTATTGCCGAGCGTTCCCTGGCCTGCCGGCGCCAGGGGCGTGCCGTCCACCCGGTCGTACAGCGTCCGTGGCATCACGAGGCTGACGTTGTCGCCGGTGTCCAGGTTCCCATGGATCTGGATCCCGCCGAGCGACACCGGAACGCGAAATGCCCGCTCGTAGCCGAGCACATCTCCGCCAGTATCCGGAAGCGACAGTGTCCGGCTGAACGACAGTGTCTTGCCGGGATAGTCCAGGATCAGCAGGCCGTCCGCAAAGAAGTCGCGCGCCAGGATGCCGTGGAAGGCCGCGGCCGCCGCCATGCGGCTGCCATAGTCGCGGGCGATCACGTCGATCTTCTGCACGGACACGTCGCCCAGCGCCAGGGAATCCAGCCGGACCATATCGACTTGCGCCGACTGCACGCCGTCCGAGGCATGGCCGGTCCCGGACGGCGCCAGGCCCAGTGCCGCCGTTAACGAGCTGTCCGCGCGGGCGACACCGCTTGCTCCGGTATCGACGGCGAACCTGAACGGACCGCGGCCATTGACACTGGCCTGGACATAGATGCGTCCGTCGACGACGTCGGACGGCACCCGTACCGCGAAATGGGCGGCGGGCGCGCCTGCCAGCGAACAGTGCGCCGCCGGGGCAGCGCCCACAAGGGGACTGGCGCAGCAAGCGAAGAGAAAAAATCCCGGGATGGTGAATGCAGGCCTGGACATGAAGCCTCCGACAAGGAAAACGCCAGTGTGTGCCGAGGTCGCCCGGCGCGCATCCCCCGTGCGACGAGATCCGGCGTGATGCGACGAAAGGCCATCCACGCCGACGAAACAGGCTGCGACCCTGGCCGATCCGATCAGGCCAGCTTCAGAGGCAGCGCCCTCAACCTGCGGCCGGTCAACCTGAACACCGCCGCCGCCACCGCCGGCGCGACCGGCGGCACGGCCGGCTCGCCCACCCCTTCCGGATGCGCGCTGCTCGGCATCACGACCGTCTCCACCACCGGCGCCTGGCCAAAACGCAGCAGCGGATAATCCCCGAAGTTCGACTGCACGATCCTGCCGCCCTCCACCGTGATCTCGCCGGCCAGCGCCGCCGACAGGCCGAACACCACGCTCGACTCCACCTGCTGGGCCACGATATTCGGATTGACGACCAGGCCGCAATTGATCGCACACACCACGCGGTGCACGCGGATCTGGCCGTCCTCGACCGACACCTCGGCCACCTGGGCTACGATGCTACCAAAGGAACGGTGCAGCGCCACGCCATGCGCGCGCCCCTCCGGCGCCTGGCCGGCGGCCTTGACCGCCGCTTCCAGCACCGCCAGCGCACGCGGTTGCCGCGCCAGCAGCTTGCGCCGCAAGGCCACCGGATCCTGCCCGGCGGCGTGCGCCACCTCGTCCAGGAACGACTCCTTGAAGAAGGCATTGTGAGAGTGCCCGACCGAGCGCCAGTAGCCGATCGGCACCGCGCTATCGACCGTCACATGGACCACGCGCTGGTTCGGGATCGCGTACTGGTGGTCGTACTCGCCCTCGGCCGTGGTCTTGTCCGGCCCCACGCCCGGCAAGCCCAGGCTGCGCTTGAAGTATTGGTGACCGATGGCGCCGCTGGCCGACTTGTTGTCCCAGGCGAGGAGTTCGCCATCCGCGCCCAGCTGCGCCGTGAAGCGCGCCAGCGCCGCCGGCCGGTAGACGTCGTGCATCGTGTCCTGCTCGCGGGTCCAGATCAGCTGCACCGGCTGGCCGTCCAGGGCCTTGGCGATGGCCACCGCCTGCGCCACCATATCGACTTCGAGCCGGCGCCCGAAGCCGCCGCCCAGCAGCATCACGTCGATCTCCACGTCCTCGCGCGCCACGCCGGCCACGCGCGCGGCGCAGTCGACCGCGATGCTCGGCACCTGGGTCGAGGCCCACAATGTCACCTTGCCGCGCGCGACCTGGGCGGTGCAGTTAATGGGTTCCAGCGCCGCATGCGCCAGGAACGGCGCGCGGTATTCGGCGCGCACCGTACGCACGGCGCCCTCGACCTCTTGCGTACCGGTCTCGTGATAGACATGGCCGCGCTCCTCGTCCAGGCTGCGCGCCAGGCCATCCAGGATCGCGGCGCTCGACAGCGCCGCATGCTCGCCCGGGTTCCAGGTGACCGGCAAGGCCTGCACCGCCTGGCGCGCCTGCCACCAGCTCGATGCCACCACCGCCACGCCGGCCCCGGCGCCGGTGCGGCCCTCGAGCGCGGACGAGACGTCGACCACGGCCAGCACGCCCGGCATGCGGCGCACGGCGTCGGGATCGAACGCCGCGACCGTGGCGCCCAGGGTCGGCGCCATCGTCACCGCTGCATACACCATCCCGGCCGGCCGCGCATCGATGCCGAAGCGCGCGCTGCCGTCGGCCTTGGCCCGGCTGTCCAGGCGCGGCAAGGGCTGGCCGATCAGGCGAAAATCCCGCGGCTGTTTCAAGCGCACGTCCTGCGCGGCGATGCCCGCGCCGGCCTGCGCCGCCAGCCCGGCCAGCGCGCCGTAGCCGGCGCGGCGGCCGTCGCGGTGGATCACGAAGCCGTCCTCGGTGCGGCAGTCTTCCACCCGCGCGTCCCACTGCTGCGCCGCGGCCTTGACCAGCATCGCGCGCGCCACCGCGCCGGCTTCGCGCATCGGCAGCCAGGCGTCGCGCACGCTGCTCGAGCCGCCGGTGAACATGATGCCCAGCTCGCGCCCGATCTTCGCCATCAGCCACTGGGCGCCTTGCGCCGTGCGGCCGGCGTCGTCCGGGTGGAACGGCAGGTTCTCGCGCAGCACCGTGACGTTGGCATAGATCTTGTCGATCGGCGGGGCGATGACGCGCACCGCATCCAGCCCGACGTCGAGTTCCTCGGCCACCAGCATCGGCAGCGCCGTATTCACGCCCTGCCCCATCTCGCTGCGCGGCACCACCACCGACACCGTGCCGTCCGGCGCCAGCGCCACCCAGCCATTGAGCGCGACCTCGCCATCGGCCAGCGCCAGCGGCCGCGATGGATGCAGGCGCTGGCGCGGCGGCTGCGCGCCCCAGCCGACCAGCAGCGCGCCGCCGGCGGCAAGGCCGGCCAGCAGGAAGTTGCGGCGGCGCTTGCCCGCGTTGGACATGCCTTCCTTGGGCAGGCCCTCCTTCGGCACCAGCGCGGGCTTACGCATCCTGGCGGCTCCCCCAGCGCGCCAGGATCTCATCGCTGGACAGCGGCTTGCCATACAAATAGCCCTGGGCCAGGTTGCAGCCGTGGCGCAGCAGGAAAGCCGCCTGGTCTTCGCGCTCGACGCCCTCGGCGATCACCGACAAGTCCATGCTCTTGCCGAGCTGGATGATGGCGATCGCGATCGCCTCGTCGTCGGGGTCTTGCGGGATGTCCTTGATGAAACTGCGGTCGATCTTGAGGGTCTGCACCGGCAGCTGCTTCAGGTAGGCCAGGGAAGAGTAGCCGGTGCCGAAATCGTCGATCGCGAGCGCCACGCCGATCGCATGCAGGTCGTTTACGTACTGCAGCGCGTCGCTCGTGTTCATGATCGCCGACTCGGTCACTTCGAGCTGCAGGCGCGCCGGCGCCAGGCCCGCATCCTCCAGCACCGCGGCCACGGTGGCGGCCATGCCGCCGCGCTCGAACTGGCGCACCGACAGGTTGACCGCGATCTTCGGCACTGAAAGTCCTTGCGCTTCCCAGGCCACCATCTGGCGGCAGGCGTCCTGCAGCACCCAGTGGCCCAGCTGGCCGATGAAGCCGGTGTCCTCGGCCAGCGGAATGAAGCTGCTGGGCGCCACCTGGCCCAGCTCGGGGCTGTTCCAGCGCAGCAGGGCCTCGACCCCGATCAGGCGGCCGCTGTCGATCTCGACTTGCGGCTGGTAGGCCAGGTAGATCTCGCTCTTCTCGATCGCGCGCCGCAGCAGGGTTTCCGTGCGCAGGCGCAGGGTGCCGTCGCCGCTCATCGACGCCGCGTAGAACCGGAAGCCGTTGCGCCCGCGCGCCTTGGCCTGGTACATCGCCACGTCGGCGTTCCGGATCAGCATGTGCATATCGCGCCCGTCCTGCGGATACAGGCTGATGCCGACGCTGCCGGTGACGAACAGCTCGTAGCCCGAGACCTCGAACGGCTGCTCGAACATCGCCATCAGTTTTTCGGCCACGCGCGTGGCGCCCGGCATGCCGTCGACGTCTTCGAGCAGCACGATGAATTCGTCGCCGCCCAGGCGCGCCAGGGTGTCGCCCTCGCGCAGGCAGCGCGACAGCGCCTGCGCCGCCTGCTTGAGCAGCTCGTCGCCCACGTGATGGCCGAGCGTGTCGTTGACGTTCTTGAAGCGGTCCAGGTCGATGAACAGCACCGCCAGCTGCTCGCCGTCGCGTTCGGCGCGCGCCATCGCATGGCGCAGGCGGTCGTGGTACAGCAGGCGATTCGGCAGCGAGGTGAGCGGATCGTGGTGGGCCAGGTGGTCGAGCTGGTCCTGCGATTCGCGCTCGCGCGTGATGTCGCTGAACACGCATACATAGTGGGTAGTCGCGCCATCGTCATCGCGCAGCGCCGACACCGTGAGCGCTTCCAGGTAGGCTTCGCCGTCCTTGCGCGTGTCCCAGATCTCGCCGCGCCAGAAGCCCGATGCGTCCAGCTGGCGCCACAGCTCGTCGTAGAAGGCCTGGTCGTTGCGGGTGCCGCGGGTCAGGCTCGATTCACGGCCCAGCGCTTCCTGCTCGGCATAGCCGGTGATGCGGCTGAACGCCGGGTTGGTGGCCACGATGCGGCCATCCACATCGAGCACCATCACGCCGTCGGCGATGTGTTCCAGCACATTGGCCGACAGGCGCAGCTTTTCCTCGGCCAGCTTGCGCTCGGTGATGTCGGCGAACACCCAGATGCTGCCTTCGTTGGCGCGGTTCGGATCGAGCGCGCAGCCGCTCATCAGGCACCAGAACAGGCTGCCGTCGCGGTGGCGCAGCTGGCGCTCCTCGCCCAGGTCCATGCCGCGCTCGAGCAGCGGGTACTGCTCGACGCCGATGCGCTCGTACTCCTCGCGGGTCGTATACAGGATCTCGGTCGACTTCCCCACCATCTCGCCTTCGGCGTAGCCGAACAGCTCTTCGCAGCGGCGGTTGCTGGAAATGATGCGGCGCTGGCGTACGAACAGCACGCCGAACATGACGTTGTCCAGGATCGCGCCCTGCTCGGCCAGCAGCGCCTCGATGCGCATCTCGTCGTGGCGGCGATCGCTGATGTCTGAGATGATGCCGTCCACCCGCACCCCTTGCGCCCCGTGCAGCGCCGGATCGTAGGCCGCCTGCGGCTGGCCGTGCTCCTGCACCCAGCGCTCGATGCCGTGGGCGTCGACGATCCGGTATTCCATCTCGTAGGCGGCGCCGGTCTGGGCCGCGGTCCTGGCGGTGCGGTAGTAGGCGCGCCGGTCTTCCGGATGCACGATGGCGGCCCAGTCCTCGGTGGTGGCGCACATGAAGCGCGCCGACGGATAGCCGGTGATCCCTTCGATCGCGTCGCTGACGAATTCGATCGGTCCGCCCGCGCGCACGCGGTACACGGCGCCCGGGACCTGGGTCACGATGGTGCGGAACTGTTCCTCGCGCCGCGCCACGTCGGCGAACAGGTCGCGGATCGCCAGCCGCATGCGTTCCATCTGCTCGCCCAGGCGTCCCAGCTCATCCTGGGCCGACAGCGCCAGCGGGGTCTCGAAGTCGCCGCGCGCCAGGCGGTCAGAAAAGCGCATCAGGCTGCGCAGGGGCGACAGCAGGCGGCTGCGCAGCAGCAGGGCGATCAGGAGCAGCGACACCGCCAGTTGCAGCGCCAGCACCAGCGCATAGTTGCGCTGCTTGGCGCGCAAGTCCTGGCCGCTGCGGTAGTCGTCCATCTCGAGCGCGACCTTGCCAATGTCGCTGCCTTCGACCACGATCGGCCGTTCGGCGCGCAACACATTGCCCAGCGGGCGCTCGGGCGAGCGCAGGTGGAGCACGCTGTTGCCGGCCAGGTCGCGCACCTCGACGCCGACCACGGCCGGGTCGCGCAGCATCGAGTCGAGCAGCGGGCGCGCCGCCTCCATGTTCAGGTTCCACAACGGTTCCTGCATGCCCAGCGCCAGGATGTCGGCGTTGCGCTGCAAGGTATCGTCCAGGCTGGCCGCGGCGGCGGCCCGCTCCTGGACCCCGACCAGCAGGTAGCTGCCGACCACCGCCGGGACCAGCAGGCCGACGAACACCACCAGCAGCAGCGCACCATACAAGGAGCGGCCGTACAGCAGGCGCAGGCGGGACGGCACGTTGGGGGCAGCGGGACTGGACATGGATGCGGGAAGGAACGCGGGCAAGCCTGGTGCATGAGGAATGCGAGATTATGCACAGTTGCTTGCTGGGAGTCACTAACTATGCAGTCAGCACGGTCAACCGCCGGTCCCACGACGGCGCGTCTGTCGGCGGCACGCGACAAGACTTGTCATCGTTGACAAGTCGATCACAAACTGCAGAAGCTCAGGTGTTGCGGCGCGGATAACCCTGCGCCAGGATGCGCTGCCATACGACTTCCTTCTCGGGGGCGCTCATCGACACCCAGTTGGCGACTTCGGCCACGGTACGGCCGCAACCGCGGCACACCTCGTCGAAGGTGGTCGAGCACACCGCCACGCATGGGGTGTCGGGACGTACGGGCAGCGGCGCCCTGGCGCCGCCGTCTTCAGGCCGGGCCGACATCGAGCTTGTCCCAGCCTTCATGGCCGAGCTTTTCCATGGTGTCGATATTCTTCTCGAAGATCTCTTCGGCCTGGGGGAAGGCATCGACCGCGCGCGCGATGCTGTCTTCGCGCAGCAGGTGCAGGATCGGGTACGGGGCGCGGTTGGTGTAGTTCGCGATGTCGTTGGCGTCGGTGTCGGCGAACTGGTAATCCGGGTGGAAGCTCGCCACCTGCAACTCGCCCTCGAGCTGCAGGTCCTCGACCGCGGCATCGGCCACGTCCAGGAATTCGTTGTAGTCCTCGAAATCGTTCAGCACGAAGGGGTGGATCAGCAAGGTCGTGTCGACCTGCTCCGGGCTGGTGTCGGACAGGTGCTGCAGCTCGTCCATCAAGGTCTCGAGCAATTGCTCGGGTGCGGTGGCAGGCGACACGACATAGCGCACCTGCTCCTTGACATAGACCGACTTGGCGAAGGGACAGAGATTGAGGCCGATGACGGCCCGCTCCAGCCACTTGCGAGTGGCGGCGACGATGGCGTCATCGTCGGCGTTCAGATTGGGGGTGCTCATGTTGAAACTTTCAATGGCAAGACGAACAGCAAAGCCTGGATTGTACGCACTCTTTGCGTCGGCTCATAGATAGCCTCCACGGCGGCGCTAAGGTTTGGCAGACGCGGCCGTGAATCGGGGCGGCGCCGGCAAACAACGAGCCGATTGATCAAACTTCGTGATATGCCCGGCATCTTCCGTTTTCATGATGCCAACGCACGGCTTTCACCTTTCGATTTTAATTGTAACGACAACGACTTTATTCTTGACTGACTCGACAATTGGTCCGTACACTGCCCTCTTGTCTTGTCCGTTCGTTCCTGGACGCAACACTGGAAAAGTCTCACCATGAAGCCCATGCACGACACGAAACGCTCCATCTTCACCCTGGCTGCGCTGGCCCTCCTGGCCGCCGCGCCCCTGTGCCGGGCGATGGACGCCGCCGCGTTGCCCGCAACCCAGGCTGCGTTCGGCGCCGAGCGCCAGGCAGTGCCGGGCATCAGGACCGACAAGGGCATGGACAGGCTCGACGATTACCACGAGACCGACGTCTGGGGCCGCATCCGCAGCGGCTACGCGATTCCCGACCTGAACAATGCGCTGGTGACCCGCCATGCCCAGGCCTACGCCAATCACCCGGCCAACCTGTCGCGCATTTCGGGCCGCGCCTCGCCCTACCTGTACCACGTGGTGTCCGAACTCGAAAAACGCGGCATGCCGACCGAGCTGGCCCTGCTGCCGGTGATCGAATCGGCCTTCAATCCGCAAGCGATGTCGAGCGCCAACGCGGCCGGCCTGTGGCAATTCGTGCCGGGCACCGGCAAGGACTTCGACCTCAGGCAAAACATGTTCAAGGACGAGCGGCGCGGCGTGATCGCCTCGACCGATGCCGCCCTCTCCTATCTGCAGCGCCTGTACACGATGTTCGGCGACTGGCCGCTGGCCCTCGCAGCGTATAACTGGGGCGAAGGCAATGTTCAGCGCGCCATCAAGAAAAACCAGGAACTGGGCAAGCCGACCGATTTCGAGAGCCTGGCCGAGCTGATGCCGGCCGAGACCCGCAACTACGTCCCCAAGCTGCAGGCGGTCAAGAACGTGGTGGCCAATCCTTCGCAATACGGCGTGACGCTGCCGGCGATCGACAACCAGCCTTATTTCACCACGGTCGACAAGACCAGCGACATCGACCTGGCCATCGCGGCCCAGCTGGCCGAAATGTCGCTCGACGAATTCAAGGCCCTCAATCCGCAGTTCAAGAAGCCGGTCATCATCGGCGGCGAGCGGACCAAGATCCTGCTGCCGACCGAGAACGCCGAGAAATTCCACATCAACCTGGCGCAATGGGGCCATGCCCTGTCGACCTGGACCACGCACAAGATTACCGGCGCCCGCGTCAGCATCGCGCAGCTGGCCTCGAAATTCGGCACCACGCCCGAAGTGATCCGCCAGGCCAACAATATTCCACCGCAGTCGCGCCTGAAGGCCGGCTCGACGATCCTGGTGCCGAAGACCTCGGCCTCGAATCACGGCGACATTGCCGAGAACATCATCGAGAATGCCGTGGTGGCCTTCGAAGCCGACCGCGGCAAGGTCAAGCGCAACGCCTCGCGCTTCAAGGCCAAGGCCGGCGCCAGCAAGAACACCAAGCGCATCGCGCGCAACACCTCGTCCAAGCGCAAGCAGCGTTGACTTTCGGGCGCCAGGCCCGCAAGTCCTTACCGCTTCGCGATAATATTGCTATGCAGCATTAACTGCACAGCGCTGCTGTTTGTCGTGCAGAGATTCGGAAAAACCTGTATAGTACGGTTTGTGCGCTGCGACATTAACCAGCGACAGCAGTACAACTAGCAGCTACGCAAACCCCAGGCAGCTCGACATAGAGCGCCTTTCCAAAGCCTCCCGGCGCAAAGCTTTTGTGCCGAAATTTCTTTCATTACTGAGTCATTTCGTTTGTCGGTTCGCGTTGCATTTTTACGTTCGCCACATGTGCGAACGCATGATTTATTCCGAAAGTAAAGAACACATGAGTTTTGAAGCACTTGGCCTGCACGCGTCCATCGTCCAGGCAGTCGTCGACAGCGGCTACACCACCCCGACCCCGGTCCAGGCGCAAGCCGTCCCTGCCGCCATCGCCGGCCGCGACCTGCTGGTGTCCTCGCAAACCGGTTCGGGCAAGACCGCGGCCTTCATGCTGCCAGCACTGCATCGCCTGGCGAACGCCGAACCTGCGCCAGTGGGCAAGACCCCTGCGCAAGAA
>Ga0308157_10009322_pt1 | contig 10910 bp, 11 predicted proteins | sample PhyBR1_FD_201035 | JGI IMG/M metagenome (GOLD analysis project Ga0308157, IMG submission 201035) | Phyllosphere microbial communities from UC Gill Tract Community Farm, Albany, California, United States - DLSLB.R1 | ecosystem: Host-associated > Plants > Phyllosphere > Unclassified | place: USA...
CTTTTTTTTGCTCAACCGAGCTCGAAACTGGTGATGCCGTACTGCCTGTCCATATGGAGCTCGGGCTGTTCACGCGTGTACATGCGCGCCGTCTCGAAGCACCGCTGCATATGATGGCGCTCGGCCAGCGCAACGGCCGCAGGATTGAGTTCAGGGACATCGAGGAACACCGGCTGCCCTGGCCCAAGCTTGCCCAGCAAGCCTGCAAACAACCGCTCCGCCACAGCGGGCGTATCGGCAAACAGCGGGCCGATCTTGTAACCGTTGCGACAAGGCCGCGCCACCGCATAACCGGCCAGCCCTTGCGCACTCGGGAAGCCAATCGCGATATGGTGCGGATGCCGTACCCAGCACCGCAAGAAGCTGCCGCGCGCCTCCGGAAAAAAGCTGCGATCGTACCGTCGGATTTCGTCATCGCTCAGCGCCGACAATGGCACGATCTCGCGCGCATCCAAAGGCCGCCCAGTGCCCCGCCCTTCATACCGGAAATTGCGATGCGCAAGCCGGAAGCCCGACTTGGCATAGTTGGCCTGCTGCGCCACCACCCCGTCGAGGCCCACGTTGCGCCCGGCCAGCCGCGACATCGCAGCCTGCCACATCGCCCAGCCATGACCGCGCCCGCGCCAAGCCGGCTTGACGATATAGCCGCCGATGAAGCCGAACCCGGCGCCATACTTGACCGCAAAGATGCTTGCTATCGGCTCGCCGTCCAGCACACCGATCAGAAAGCCGCCCGGGTCTGCCGCATAAAAACACCCGGCGTCATGCAGGCCGGGGGTCCAGCCTTCGATGGCCGCCCAGTCCAAGGCGATGTTGAGCTCAGCCTCGCTCATCTGACGTATTTCCAACGACGACGATGCCACCATGGTCGACTCCCGATTGATGAGTACCGGCGGCCCTGCGATTCAAGCCTTACCGGCAAAAGCCCGGCGCAGCCAGAACGCCGCGGCGCCGGCAATCAACAATACTACAATCAGCGAACCTTCCACGCCGAATACACCACCAGTCAACATCGCATCGCCCACCAGTTGGCCGCGCAACAGGCCGTCGGCCGCCGCGTGGCCCGACACGGTCGACGAGAACACCGTGCTGACACAATAGTTCCAAGCAATGTGGGTGCCGATGCAGATCCACAGACGGCGCGTCTTCATGTACAGCGCCGCTTGCAACACGCCATACGCGGCAAGGGAGGCAATCGCCAGCACCGAGATGCCTTCGTTCGGAAGATGGCTCAGGCTGAACAGCGACGCCGAAATCACGATCGCAGCCTTGCTCCCCAGCGAGCGCTCGACCACGCCGAATATCACGCCACGGAACATCATCTCCTCCACCACACCGACCAGCACCAGCTCAGCCAACGGCAACAACATCTTGAGGCTCAACGGATTGACGCCATCGAAGCGATAAGCACCCAGCACCGCCAGCACGGCGAAGCTGGACACGACCAGACCTGCGCCAAGCAGCAAGCCGCTGCCCATCTCGCGCGCCATGCCCGGCATCGCCAGCTCGGTCGGCTGCCGCTTCTCGATACGCCGCACATAGAAGCGATAGCCGAACCACACCAACACAGCAGCCAGCAGTTGCGGCCAGGCGATACGGTAGGGCTTCGCAACCAGTTGCGAAGCGACGATCATAGTCAGCGGAACAACGGCAAAGGTCAATACCAGGCCGAGCACAATGCGAACCACCGGGTTCACCAGCAGGCGCGCTGCCAGAGTTGGTTTGTTCGCACCCATGTTCAGAGTCGTATCCATAATCGCTTTCATCAAGATCGTATTTTCTTGTCTGCTGCCCGGATGCGGTCGCCGAAGGAACGCTGCTCAAGCACCGCGATGGCTTGGGCCAGGCACTCGGACAACGGAAACTCCAGATCCGCATCCAGGCTGTCGGCCGCGCGCTTGGTCGCCTTCCAGCACGCCTGCAGCTGCGGCAACAAAGCCTCGCCCTTGCTGCTCAGGCGCACCACGCGCTGCCGGCCGTCTTCGTCGCCGGCTGCCACCAGCAGCAGGCCCTCCTTCTTCATCAGCGCCACCGTCTGCGTCGCCGCCGGTTGCGTGATGCCGGCCAGCTCGGCCAGTTGGCCGACGGTCGCGCTTTGCTGCTGCGCCAACGCCCGCATCACCGGCGTGTAGCGCGGCCGGTAGTCGAGGCCAGCATCTGTATAGGATTGCTGAACCGCTCCGTCGAGCAGTTCGATCAAATGTCGTAATTGGGTTCCGAGTCCTTGTTTCATATAACGATTGTAACACTAATTACATAAGTGCTTATACAATTTTTGAAAAAATTTATGCGAGCCCTTCAAATTCAAGCCTTGTCGTTCGGCATAGGAATGAACGCATGGAAAATGGCCCACTCAAGTTCTATTGCTTTGCTGCGTTTTCGCAAACCATAACCGGACATCCAAATTAATAATAAATCTCCCACGCCCCCCCCTCCAGGAGACTCCAGATGAAACGTCATACCATCACCTTGGGAGCATCGACAACCGCCGGTGGCAAGGTGATATCGGCCAGCAGCAATGGAAGCATTAATGGCGCTACGATTGCTCTCGAAACTGATGCGATCTTTTGTCCCGCCTGCAAATCGCAAGGCAAGATCCTGTGCGTCGGCCCTCGCATTCCTGAGACTTGGAATGGAAAACAAGTCGCGCTGGAAAATGACCTTTGCCTGTGCGGTTGCTTTCCATCACCCAAGCTGATCGCCAATCAATCTTTGCGCTGCCAAGTTGTAGAAGAAAATGATGCCAACAACATTCAGCCTCCGGCCGAACCGGCGCAGGCACTTTCATTAACATCAGCTACCACCCCCAGTGCCGATGGTTATGACCTTGACTTTGTAATCATCGATGAAAAAACCGGCACCCCTATTTCCAACCGCCCCTACTCCATTGAACTTGCAACTGGACAGCACCTGAAAGGCAAAACGAACCATGCAGGAAAGACTTCCAAGGCCACAGCCTCCTACGCCGAGCATGCCATTTTGCGGGCTTATGCACTGGAAGTTACGCCGATCAATCCAACTTGGGACCGTTAAAATAATTGACGACTCGGCTAGACTACGAGAAATCCGCGCGCTTGTTGAAGCAAATAATCAGTCTGCTTTAAGCAGCGATCTCATCATTTGCCAGATCTACATGGAGTCACGATTTGATAAAGACGCCCGTGCACAAGGCAGCTCCGCCAGAGGACTCATGCAATTACTGAAAGCCCCGGTCCGCGAGCTGGCGCGCCTGACCAATCTCTCAAAGCCGCGAACCGAGCGCCGCCCGGAGGCCGACCTGTATCGCGAAGCTGATGCCTTTCACGACAGTCCGGAGTTTGTAGACGAAGCGACCAACATCCGAACCGGCACCGCGTACCTACAAGCACTCATCAACAAAAATACCGAAGCGGGCGCCAGAGCACCCATCGTAGAGGCCTACAAAGACTATCGCGGAATCAGAAACGGGCTCTACTACAACAAGATCAAGGCGGCAGCGGACAAATTGGCGGCCAAACCCGACTCCATGCAGGTGTTAAGGGATATGGTCAAATGAGGCCAGCCATCTGCTTGCTTTTTGCACTGAGCACTTCCACTTCGTTCGCGGCCGAACTGGTCAAAGCTTGCGACGTTGGCACCCCTGTCGCGATCGTCAGGGATTCAAAGATCGCTGACACTCATATCTACTACCTGCAACAAGGCGGCAAGCGCCGCCCTGTGTTTGGTGATCCAGACCAGTCCAGAGGCTCGGACGTTGTCGCCCAATGCGTCGGCAAGAATATCCGCGCGTTGGTCGTCTCGGGCGAATTCACCGCCAACGCCCTGCAAGGGTTTGTGATTGCTCGCCCTCCCGGATCAAGTACGCCGGAGCGCCTCGACTTCGCCGAAAAGAATCGTCCGCAATGGCTGTATCTGAGTAAGCACGAAATCATTGCGGTTGTCCCGACACTGGGGTACGGCGAGACCAGCGCCAAATATGCGGCGTACCGCCACGCTATTGGACAAAGTAACGCGGATCGGGTGGACGCAATAGATCAGCCGCCGTCCGCCGGCGGTTTTGAAGTTATCGACTTAAAGGCGCAAAATAGACAACTTAACGCGGGGAAGTAAGCATATGAGTAGCCCGCCCCTGTCAGTTCGGTCGCGGTTCCGGTATCATTCGGCATGAATACGATTTCTTTCCAACCGTTTATTATTGGCGTCGCAGGCGGTAGCGGCAGTGGCAAGTCCACTGTGTCCCAGAAGGTGCTGGCTGCGTTCGGCGCTGACATGGTCTCGGTCGTGATGCAGGACGACTACTACCGCGACCAGACCCATCTCCCCCCTGAAGTCCGTCCCCAGCAGAATTATGACCATCCGCAGGCGTTCGAATGGTCGTTGCTTGTGCAGCATATCCAGGCCTTGCGCAACGGCCAGGCGATCGAAATGCCTGAGTACGACTTCACGCTTCACAACCGCTCCGACCGGACCATTCCGGTCAAGCCTGCCCCGGTGATCGTGATCGAAGGCCTGTTTGCCCTGTATGACGCGGATTTGTGCGACATGATGTCGCTGAAGATCTTTGTCGACACGGCTTCCGATATCCGCTTTATCCGCCGCATGCAAAGGGATATCACCGAACGCGGCCGCTCGGTGGAAAGCGTCATCGGCCAATATCTGGAAACCGTGCGCCCGATGCACAAGCAGTTCATCGAGCCTACCAAGCGCAACGCCGATATCATTATTCCGCACGGCGCCAATGGCCCGGCGGTCGATATGATTACGACTAAGGTGGCGAGCGTTATCGGTCAGTTGAAGCGGCCTTGATGCTTTCGCCTGAGACTCGCCCGTCTTCCAAAGTATCAGCTCGAAAAAGTGCGAGACATGAACATCGAAATGGCTAATTGGCAGTAGCGTACTTTGGGTCGAGTCGGCAAGGCTTCGGTTAGGATGTAACCCGCTAACCAGCGCTGCTGGCGGCGCATGGGACGGACGAAGCTTGGCAAGCTCGGTGAGAATTCGATAGTATTCTTGCCATTGTTGTTTGTTAGCATAGACAATCGATTGGACGTCACTTATCGATATTTGCTATTCAACTTCAAAGGAAATTGAAAAATGAGAGTAAGAAAATTGATGGTGGCGGTATCGGCTGCGGTGGGTTTGGCTGGACTTGTCTATTCCAACATAGTCACCGCCGAACCAAATAAGGCGCGCCTCTATGCATATTATTCGGATGAGTCCATGACAGAGTTGGTAGGCGAAGCAGGCAACGGCTGCCATGCTGGATTCCACTGGGGAATCAAGACCGCATATTACACCTATGAAACCTTTAGCTGTAACGCCGGGTACATACCAGGGACTTGATACTTACGTCTACTTGATCAACGCCTGCCCACCAAGCCCGCACGAGCGGGCTTTTTTGCGTCATCACCGCAACGATTGGGGAGGGCCTGGCTTCAAGCAAAAAACGCCCGAAGGTGGCAAGGCACAACAGGGACTCTGATGCGCGCCGGCGCACGGTTCTAATCGGACCAGCGAGGTCAGGTCGCGCAACATGCCAATATTGCCTTTGGACACAGTGCTTTGAGGAAATTCGCGCTTCGCGCTGGCGCCTCCGGCGCGCCGCCGCTACCGCGTCGGCAAAGTGGCGATTCGGTCGCGTCCCGCGACCGCGCGGCCGCCTGCAGGCGGACCGCTTTCGAATCCCCCACGCAGGGCGCGCAGGCGCCCTGCTTCTCTCCGCCAAGGCACAAAAACAAAAAGGCCACCCGAGGGTGGCCTTTTGCTTTTGTGTCCTTGGCGGAGAGAGGGGGATTCGAACCCCCGATAGGCTATGAACCTATACACGCTTTCCAGGCGTGCGACTTCAACCACTCATCCACCTCTCCTGCATCACTTTCCCCTTTCGGAGAAGCCGCGAATTATAGCAAACATTCCCGAGAGTACAAAGTTTATTTCCCCAACCTCAGGAAGCTTCCTTCAACTGCTCCAGAATCGCCGGATTCTCCAACGTGGACACATCCTGCGTGATCACCTCGCCCTTGGCCAGAACCCGCAGCAAACGCCGCATGATCTTGCCCGAACGCGTCTTCGGCAAGTTATCCCCAAACCGGATCTCCTTCGGCTTGGCGATCGGACCAATCTCCTTGGCGACCCAATTCCGCAACTCCAACGCCAGCTTCTTGGCCTCTTCCCCAGTCGGACGCGCCTGCTTCAACACCACAAACGCACAGATCGACTCACCCGTCGTATCGTCCGGCTTGCCCACCACCGCAGCCTCAGCCACCAGCGGATTGGCCACCAGCGCCGATTCAATCTCCATCGTGCCCATGCGGTGACCCGACACGTTCAGCACATCGTCAATCCGCCCGGTGATCGTGAAGTAACCCGTATCCTTGTTACGAATCGCCCCGTCGCCAGCCAGATACATCTTGCCGCCCAACTCCTCCGGGAAATAGCTCGACTTGAACCGCTCAGGATTATTCCAGATGGTGCGGATCATCGAAGGCCAAGGACGCTTGACGACCAGGATACCGCCCTGCCCGTTCGGCACATCCACACCCGCCTCGTCCACGATCGCGGCCATGATGCCCGGCAGCGGCAAGGTGCACGAACCCGGCACCATCGGCGTCGCGCCCGGCAGCGGCGTGATCATGTGGCCACCGGTCTCGGTCTGCCAGAAGGTATCGACGATCGGGCACTTCTCGCCGCCCACCTGCGTGTAGTACCACATCCACGCCTCAGGATTGATCGGCTCGCCCACCGTGCCCAGCAAACGCAGCGACGACAGGTCGTAATTCTTCGGATGCACTTTCGCATCGACGTCCGAGGCCTTGATCAGCGAACGGATCGCGGTCGGCGCGGTGTAGAAGATGCTGACCTTGTGCTTGGCGATGGTGTCCCAGAAGCGCCCGGCGTTCGGATAGGTCGGCACGCCTTCGAACACCACTTGCGTGGCGCCCACCGCCGTCGGACCGTAGGCGATGTAGCTGTGGCCCGTTACCCAGCCGATGTCGGCCGTGCACCAGTACACGTCGTCCGGCTTGATGTCGAACGACCACTTCATCGTCAGCGCGGCCCACAGCAGATAGCCGCCGCTCGAATGCTGCACACCCTTCGGCGTGCCGGTCGAGCCGGACGTGTACAGGATGAACAGCGGATGCTCGGCATCCACCCACTCCGGCTCGCATACCGACGACTGGTTGGCGACCAGGTCGTGCAGCCACAGGTCGCGCCCCGCCTGGAAGTTGATGTTGCCGCCGGTGCGTTTGTAGACGATCACGTCCTTGATGGTGTCGCAGCCGCCCAGCGCCAGCGCTTCGTCGACGATGGCTTTCAGCGGCAGGTTTTTGCCGCCGCGCAGTTGCTCGTCGGCGGTGATGACGGCCACCGCGCCGGCGTCGATGATGCGTTCCTGCAGCGATTTGGCGGAGAAGCCGCCGAACACCACCGAGTGCGTGGCGCCGATCCGCGCGCAGGCCTGCATCGCGGCCACGCCTTCAACCGACATCGACATGTAGATGATGACGCGGTCGCCTTTCTTGATGCCGCGCGATTTCAGGCCGTTGGCGAATTTGCAGACCTTCTCGTGCAGTTCCTTGTAGCTGACGTGCACCGACTTGCCATCGTCCGCTTCGAAGATGATGGCGGTCTTGTCGGCGTTGCCGTTCTGCAGATTGCGGTCCAGGCAGTTGTAGGAGACGTTCAGGTGGCCGTCTTCGAACCATTTGTAGAACGGCGCGTCGTCTTCGTTCAGGACCTTGGTGAACGGCTTCTGCCACACCAGGTTTTCCTTCGCCAGGCGCGACCAGAAACCTTCGTAGTCGGCCGCCGCCTCCGCGCACAACGCGTTGTAGGCATCCATGCCGGCCACGGTGGCTTGTGCTGCAAACGCCGCCGGTGGCGTGAAGATGCGGGATTCTTGCGGTCCTTGTTGGGTAGTGCTGCTCATACTTGTCTCCAGAGTTTGTAGTCGTTTGTCATAAACATAAACTTCATCGCTTACTGAGCCCTTACAGATTGGACGTCCCCGGCGGAGGATGCGGTGCTCTATGTAATTTTACCAATATTTCTAAAGCCATATGCCGTATCTCCCCGCTGCGATTGCTGAGCAGCACGTGTAAAATGTCGCCATCCCGTTAGTCTGCACCAATTCAAGGAGTTCCGCCGTAATGACCACGCCCCCACCGAAGCTGCGTCCGCTGCCCGCTTTTATCTTCATGACGCGCTGGCTGCAGTTGCCGCTGTATCTGGGCTTGATCCTGGCGCAGTGCGTCTACGTGTTCCATTTCTGGGTCGAGCTGAAAGACTTGATCGGCGCCGTGCTGGGCAATGAGGCTTCCCTGCAGCACATCCTCGAGGCGGTGGCGGTGCACGCGCCGTCGCCCGAGGCCGTGGTCGCGGCCGCCACCACCGCCCACGCGCCGGCCAAGCTGACCGAGACCACCATCATGCTGGTGGTGCTCGGCCTGATCGACGTCGTCATGATTTCCAACCTGCTGGTGATGGTCATCATCGGCGGCTACGAGACCTTTGTCTCGCGCATGCATCTCGATACGCATCCGGACCAGCCGGAGTGGCTGTCGCACGTGAACGCCTCCGTGCTCAAGACCAAGCTGGCGATGGCCATCATCGGCATCTCGTCCATCCATCTGCTCAAGACGTTTATCAACGCCGCGGTCTACGACCCGAAAACGCTGATCGCGCAAACCGTGATCCACGTGGTCTTCCTGCTGTCGGCATTGGCGATCTCCTATACCGACCGCATCACCACCCTCACCCATAACGAATCCCATTAACCCTCGCGAGAACATCATGACCATCATAAAGCAAGAAGACCTGATTGAATCCGTTGCCGCCGCGCTCCAGTACATCAGCTACTACCACCCCGCCGACTATATCCAGCATCTGGCGCGCGCCTATGATGCCGAGCAAAGCCCGGCCGCGAAGGACGCGATCGCGCAGATCCTGACCAACTCGCGCATGTGCGCCGAGGGCAAGCGTCCGATCTGCCAGGACACCGGCATCGTCAACGTCTTCCTGAAGATCGGCATGGGCGTGCGCTTCGAGGGCTTCACCGGCACCGTCACCGACGCCGTCAACGAGGGCGTGCGCCGCGCCTACAACTACGATGACAACAAGCTGCGCGCTTCCATCGTGGCCGATCCGCACTTCGACCGCAAGAACACCAAGGACAACACGCCGGCCGTGGTCCACATGGAACTGGTCGAGGGCAACACCGTCGACGTCAAGGTCGCCGCCAAGGGCGGCGGCTCGGAGAACAAGTCCAAGATGGTCATGATGAATCCTTCCGATTCGCTGATCGACTGGGTGCTGAAGACCGTGCCGACCATGGGCGCCGGCTGGTGCCCGCCAGGCATGCTGGGCATCGGCATCGGCGGCACCGCCGAGAAGGCGATGCTGATGGCGAAGGAAGTGCTGATGGAAGACATCGACATGTACGAGCTCAAGCAGCGCGGCCCGCAGAACAAGCTGGAAGAGCTGCGCATCGAACTGTGCGACCGCATCAACGCGCTGGGCATCGGCGCGCAAGGCCTGGGCGGCCTGACGACCGTGCTGGACGTGAAGATCATGACCTATCCGACCCACGCCGCGTCGAAGCCGGTCGCGATGATCCCGAACTGCGCCGCCACCCGCCACGGCCACTTCGTGCTGGACGGCTCGGGCCCCGCCTACATGACGCCGCCTCCGCTGTCGACCTGGCCTGACGTGAGCTGGGCGCCGGACACCGAGAAGTCCAAGCGCGTCGACCTGAACACGCTGACCAAGGAAGAAGTGGCCTCGTGGAAGCCGGGCCAGACCCTGCTGTTGAACGGCAAGATGCTGACCGGCCGCGACGCCGCGCACAAGCGCATCCAGGACATGCTGGCCAAGGGCGAGGAACTGCCGGTGGACTTCAAGAACCGCGTGATCTACTACGTCGGCCCGGTCGATCCGGTGCGTGACGAAGTGGTGGGCCCAGCCGGCCCGACCACCGCCACCCGCATGGACAAGTTCACCGACATGATGCTGGAGAAAACCGGTCTGATCGCGATGATCGGCAAGGCCGAGCGCGGCCCGGTCGCCATCGAGTCAATCAAGAAGCACCAGTCGGCCTACCTGATGGCGGTCGGCGGCTCGGCCTACCTGGTGTCGAAGGCGATCAAGGGCGCCAAGGTGCTGGGCTTCGCCGACATGGGCATGGAAGCGATCTACGAGTTTGACGTGGTCGACATGCCGGTGACCGTGGCGGTCGACGCCGCCGGCACCTCGGTGCATGAAACCGGTCCGAAGGAATGGAAAGCCAAGATCGAAGCGCTGAACGTTCCAGTCGTCACCGCCTGATGCAAGGCGCCCGCTCTCCCGGCGCTCCCATCGGCGTCTACGATTCCGGCGTGGGCGGGCTGTCGGTGCTGCGCCACATCCGGGCGCAGCTGCCGGCCGAGGACTTGATCTACTTTGCCGATTCCGGCCATGCGCCGTACGGCGAAAAGACCGAGCAGTACGTGGTCGACCGCGCGCTGCTGGTGGCCGCCTTCCTGCTGGAACGCGGCGCCAAGGCGCTGGTGGTGGCCTGCAACACCGCGACCGTGGCCGCCATCAAGGCGGTGCGGGCGCGTTATCCCGAACTGCCGGTGGTCGGCGTCGAGCCCGGCCTGAAGCCGGCCGCGGCGATCACGCGCAGCGGCAAGGTCGGTGTGCTGGCGACGGCGCGCACGCTCAAGGGCGACAAATTCCTGCAACTGCGCGAGCAGATCAGCGCCGCCACGCGGGCCGAGTTCCTGCTGCAGCCGTGCGTGGGCCTGGTCGACCAGATCGAACTGGGTGACCTGGACACCCCGGCCATCGCCGCGCTGCTGGAGCAATACGTGGCGCCGCTGCTGGACCAGGGCGCCGACACGCTGGTGCTGGGCTGCACCCACTACCCCTTCGTCCAGGCCGGCATCGAACGC
>Ga0308157_10009323_pt1 | contig 10910 bp, 11 predicted proteins | sample PhyBR1_FD_201035 | JGI IMG/M metagenome (GOLD analysis project Ga0308157, IMG submission 201035) | Phyllosphere microbial communities from UC Gill Tract Community Farm, Albany, California, United States - DLSLB.R1 | ecosystem: Host-associated > Plants > Phyllosphere > Unclassified | place: USA...
GCGTGATCAGCCCCGACACGCTGGAGGAAGTGCCCCAGGGGGAGCAAGGCGAGATCGTGGTCAACGGCCCCGAGGTGTTTGAAGGCTACTGGCAACGCCCCGAGGCGACCGAGCAGAGCTTTATGGAGCTTGACGGCAAACGCTTTTTCCGCACCGGAGACCTGGGGCGCGTGGATGAGGATGGCTACTTCTTCATCACCGACCGGCTCAAGCGCATGATCAATGCCAGCGGCTTCAAGGTATGGCCGGCCGAGGTGGAATCCCTGATGTTCCGACATCCCGGGATTCAGGAGGCCTGCGTGATCTCCGCCAAGGATGCCTATCGCGGCGAGACCGTCAAGGCCGTGGTCGTGCTGCGTGCCGGCCATGAGGCGACGACGGCAGAGCAGATCATCCAGTGGTGCCATGACAATATGGCGGTCTACAAAGCGCCGCGTCTGGTGCAGTTCGTGACGGCTTTGCCCAAGAGCGGCAGCGGCAAGGTGATGTGGCGAATGCTGCAGGAGCAGGAAGTCGTAGCCTGAAATGCAAAGAGGGGGAATGGCGGAGAGCAGCTTCCGCGTAGATTTGCGGCATAGCGTGCTTTCTGCTTGATTCTATGTTTCGACAGGCCAATGTATTGGCCTGTCCTTATTTCGTGAATGACTGCTGCCTGGTCTTGGTCAATGGCTGAGAGCGGCCAAGAGCTGCGGGTCGGCATCATTGCCCGACAGGCAGCCTCAGGCTGGCTGTAGTCATCCGGTTTTGGAGAACTGGTCACAGCTGCCGTCATTGGCGGTCATTGGAATTTTCGTGCCCTGAGTGATCGCTGTACCACCAGGATCGGCCATTCAGCAGAGCTCTTGCAAGGGCAATCAAGGATCACTGGGTCCATGCGGGTCAAAAGCAGTTTTCCTGGCTACGAACGGGCGGTTCTACCCCACTGCAGACCTCGAGCGCTGTTCCGAAGATGCGGTCAGAGCATGGGTGCTGCGTTTCAGCGCCCGGGCCTATGCGGTGTCATTTACCAAACGCTTCAGCGGCCAGTGAAGATATGGATCGCCCGAGGCGAGTCAGGACATCCGGTCATCCGAGACTGCGCCGGGCAGACGTTGCAGCCCGTGGCCAAACCAGCCGACTTGCTCCGTGCTGCGTACATCCAGCTGGGGTACATAAAGCTTGATGTCGAGTACAGGCGTACCGTCCAGCATGTCGTTGCCGCGAAAGCACAATATGCGTCCCTTGACCTGCACCAGTTGCACAATGGACAGACCAAGCCGGTTGGGCCGCGCTGGAGCACGGGTCGCAAATACGCAGTGGCTCACCGTATCCATAAACGGCACGACTTCTAGCTTCTCCACCGCCTGGTGCAGATGGGTGATCAGGATGAGGAACTCAAAGCCTTCGATATCACGCAGTCCTGGGGCGAACTCTTCGAAGACCTCCAACTCACCTTCAACGTCGGCTGCTGCCACAGTCTGTATGGGCATTCCCTGGGTACTTTGAAAAGGACTATGAATGATGCCAATGGGGCGTAGTGTGATGGTGTCTGTCATAAGCTGCGGCTCAATATTTTAGAGTGTTATATTCCAAAGAATATAACGCTGCGCTGCATGCCAGCGCTGGCCTCTGCAGAGGATCTGAATGTTGAATGCTGTTAATCACCACGAGAGCACTGCCAATTTGAATCAATATCGAGCGCGGCGTTCCTCACGGCGCCTCTTTGCCCGCAATCTGCTGGGACTGGCGGGCATGGTCACGCTGCTGGTCGCCACGCCCGTCAGAGCCGCAGAGTCAGTGCTTGTTGCCGCCATGGGCGGCTACCGCAAACCGGTGCTCGAACTAATCGAGGCATTTCGCAAAGAAACGGGTGTTGAAGCGCAGGCTGCATTCGGCCACATCAAACAGATCGAGACCCAGGCTAGGCAGAATCGGGAAGTCGTTTTTTTGATCGGTGACAAGAGTCTGCTGGAGCCGACCGGACTATTCAGCAGCTTTGACCGGCTCGGTACAGGTTGGCTGGTTCTTGTCTCAAGCAAAGGCAAATCCTTGAGTAGCCTTGACGAGCTCAAAAACACGGCCTTCACGCGCGTCGCAATTCCTCATCGCACGCGGACCGTATTTGGCAGAGCGGCCGATGAGTGCGTGAAGCGACTTCACCTCGCCGATGCGCTGGCTCCCAAGTTGCTCGAGGTTGAAGGTGTGCCTCAAGTTGGTAGCTACATCACCTCGGGCGAAGTGGATGCGGGGTTCGTGAACAAGACCGAGGCGCTGGCGATTGCCGGGCGCGCAGGCTCCGTGCTCGAATTGCCACAGAGCTGCTACGACCCGATTGAGATATCGCTTGGCACAGTCAGGGATCGCGCCCTCACCGAGGCACAAAGTCGCTTTCAGGCCTTTATGCAAGGTGACACCGCGCGGCGCATCATGACCGCCAATGGTCTTTAAACCTCTGCCCGGCTGTTTTGCTCGCTGAGACCTGTGCCTGGACCTCCATCCCACTGACACTGCAGGTTATGGGCTGGAGCGTGTTGCTGCAACTGGCGCTTGGAGTGCCCATTGCCTGGGCTTTGGCTCGCTGCGCATTTCGTGGCAAGGCCTTGCTCGACGCGCTCGTGACCTTGCCGCTGGTCTTCCCGCCTATTGTCATTGGCTATGCACTGCTGCTGTTGTTGGGGCGCGAGGGCTGGTTGCTGGCTTGGTTACCTCTGGAATGGAGGCCGCATTGGGTGTTCAGCGAAACCGGCCTGGTGATTGCTGCGGTGGCTGCAGGCCTTCCGCTGATGGTTAAACCGTCCCAGGCCGCGTTTGCTGAAATTGACGAGTCATTGCGTGAGGTGGCAGCGACGCTGGGTGCAAGACCTTGGCAGGTGTTTATGAAGGTCGAGTTGCCGCAGGCTAGGCTCGGTATTCTGGCCGGACTGGTGTTGGCGGCTGGCCGCGCGATGGGGGAAGTCGGCATCTCGCTGATGTTGGGTGGCAATATCAGTGGGCGCACCGAGACGCTGTCGCTAGCTGTTTACAACCATGTGCTGGGGTCAGAGACAGATTGCGCGAATGCGCTGTCTCTGGTGCTGACTGGAGTTGCAGCATTGGCATTCTTTCTGCTTCGGAAGTTTGAAAGACCGGTCGCGAACAAAACGTGAGAATTTTCTCGGTTCTCGGCATGCAACGCGGGCCTAGCCATGCGGCTCAGGTGATCCACCGCGCACCTCGGGACCCGGCCGCAGCCAGCTCAACGGGCCCTTATGCTGCGCTGCGTGAACTGCTGGCCGCCGGGCCAGATGACTCGGGGCTGCTGCCAGGTTGCCAAAAGGCTCTGACGGCATCGAGCATGGTCGGCTTGCGCGGCTCGGCTGCGGCCTTTATGCTGCCGAGGCTGATGAATCCAGCCAGAGACTCTGTGGGGTCAAGCCCCAGCTCAGCACACAACAAGGCATCGAAACAGCGCTCGCCGCTGAGCATGATGGCACCGAAGCCGAGTTGGTGCGCGGCATTCATGAAGTTGCCTAGGGCGCAGCCGGCTGCCAGCCATTGCTCGCGCTCCGGCACTCGCATGCGCAGCTGAGGCGACACGATGAAAGCCAGCAAGACAGGACTGCGCGTGGCATGCTCGCGCGCACGCTTGACGTCTTCACGGGAAGCGAGAGGGTCGCGGCGCAGCTTCTCCTGCTCGAACAGATCTGCCAGGATCGCGCGCGAGTCGGCAGTGAAGACAAGCACACGCCATGGACGCAGACCACCGTGATCTGGAGCACTTAACGCCGCCTCGATCATCAGATCAATTTCTTGGCTGTCTGGTCCTGGCGCTTCCAGTCGTTTCGGTGATACAGAGCGTCGCTCCAGCAGAGGTGAAATGGTCTTTCTGCGGTTCGAGGCGGCAAACACATGCTTGAGTGTGGCAACCGCATCGGACAAGTTCTGGGCCCAGGCCACGACCTTTTCGCCTTCTGCTGTGAACCCGCGAAACGCTGCCCCGGCTTCTACCAGTGAGCAGCCGTATTCGCGCTCCATATCGGCAACGGCCTTGCTCAGCTGTGCTTGAGAGACCTTGCACTCGATTGCTGCGGCTACCCAGTCCTGCTCCTGGTGGAGGGCTAGCAGGTAGGAAAGGTGATCTTGCTTCACTAAAGCCCTCTATTCAACTTGATTGCTGCGCAGCGCCAACAAGGCATTGCTTGTTCGAACGCGCCGATGGAGGGTGATTGGGGTCACCCGCATGCGCCATGTGCTCACAGGTTCTCGCCCCGCCAAGCTTGCCAGCTGGCCTAAATGTTCCAAGGCCGGGCTTGCTTTCAGTCTCCGGTCCCTGAATATCGGATCAGAGGGCGCAACATGGGCTTGAGGGGGGCGGGCGTGTTGTCCAGCTCGCACAGCGCATCTGCCTGCTCATACAAGGCGGCGGTCACGCTGGGTGGATAAGCCTGATGCAGATTGGCCACTGCAAGACGGGTATAGAGCGCATACGCGATGGCCTTGCGGTGCTCTGGCTGCTCGAGGTGCAGCCCCCATATCGACTCCTCCAGCAGAATCTCCAGCACTTGCAGCCGCTCTTCGACACTGAGCTTTTCGCTTCCCATATAGATCTCGATTTCCGTAAGCGTTGGGGACGACTGAGCAGCCTGAAGCAGCAGTCCATGCGCGTCAGTAGATGAGGTCCATCAGGCCATCTCTCGTTATATTCGAGTATATATTACGATGGGTTGGGCAGTCTCCCGACAGAGGCTTGGAAGCCCTGCCGCAGCCTACAACGAACCCGACTTGATGTACTGAGCGCCCGCGGTGAAGGCGCATACATTGCTCCCGGTCATGAGGTCCAGGGTGCAAAGTGCCACTTTGGCATGCACTTCCATGGCCGAGCGGGATACCTGCAAATCAGCGCGTCTGTCAGATGCCTGCCTAGCTGCTCTGGACCAGGGCGACCAGCTTGTCCAGATCGGACTGGCATGCTTTGAGTGCCTCTTGCTCTATACGTCGATACAGTGCGACGACAAGATGCCCTGTTTCCGTGAGTGCTGTACCGCCGCCATGAGAGCCCCCGGTTGAGGTGATCACTGCCGGAGCATTCAACGCATGATTGATTCCATCGACAAGCAACCAGGCCCGTCGATAGGACATGCCCAGGGACTTTGCAGCAGCTGCAATGGATTTCGTTTCGTTGATGGCCTCCAGTAGTTCAATTTTCCCCGGGCCGATGGCAATGATGTCACCTGTCATGACGCGCATGCGAAGCTTCACTGCCGGTGCAGAAGGATTGGAGTCTGAAGTTGTAGCGGACATGCGGATAGGAATCGGTAGACGTGAAATGAAGGAGCATGCAGTGCCAGGCATCCTGGCAGCGCGGGAATCCACCCCGGCGCATCCTGAATTATGGCGAGAGCTTTGGCTTTAATTCCGATGCAGCCATATCTGAGCTGCCCGGTTTAATCGAGACAGTTTTTCCTAGAAGAACGCCGGTACTTCCTTCTGCGTGCTACTTAGCTCTTCGGGGTCACCGATTTGCTGATGTGAGCGGCTGCTATTGGCCCCCAAAGCAAGCTCACGCGTCAGGCCTGCAATTTTGTGGACCGCCGCAAAGCGGTTGTCGACATGTCCGTAGCCATAGACGGCAGCGGGTCGTTCAGCAACAGTCGCAGATCGGCCCAAAGCGGACTGCGAAGTGAAGGACAAGCGGTTCATCCAGTCAGCGCTACGCGAGTGGGCCTATGGCTGGACGTACCAGAACTCAGCTGAGCGGGCCCATGCCCTGGCGAGCTGGCAGCACCACTACAACTGGCACAGGCCACACAGCGGCATCGGTCACATCGCTCCGGTGTCCGGGCTCAAATCTGCAAATAACCTCTTGACGGTTCACAGCCAGGCCGCTGCGCATCGACTGATCCATCACGAACCCTGAGCGGCATCCTTTTTTGCCAGGAGCTACCTCGTTCAGACGATGCGCCAGAAACTGGGCCTGCATAGGCTAGATCACATGCCGCATGATCTGGCGAGAGGGGCCGCAATCAGTGTCGGTCGAAACTGGAAATATCCGGCTCCACCAAATTAGCGTTCAAGCCAGCATGACTACTCAGCATGACTATTGGTTCGGAAGGGTAAAACGATGAATCGTGTGAAGCAGAAAAGCCGGAAACTATTGTTGTTCGTGGCCCTCGCCACCTCAACACTCCCCCTAGTCGCTCGATCATCCCCACTCGACCTGCGGCCTCTATCTGGCGACGCGATACACCAAAGCACCGTCGAACGACGCGCCGTCGAACTCGCAATCTGGGGCATCCCCATGGTAAATTTCGACGGCATTATCCAGTCAATGAAACGAGCCGGCGGACACACCAACGAAATCGCTGTGTGGACGCGTCCGTCGAACTGGAAGAATCAACTGCTTACGCCCAACAGCGAAGTTCTGTACGCAATTCCATTCATCAACACCAAGGATGCCGGGCCGATGGTGCTCGAGATTCCTCCTGCGGACGGAGGCAGAATCAATGGTTCGATAATGGACGCCTGGCAATCAGCAGTCGAAGATGTGGGCATCGTCGGCGCTGACAAGGGAAAAGGCGGAAAATATTTGATCCTGCCACCTGGATATCAAGGCCAAGTGCCCGACGGCTACATTGTCGTTCCGTCACAGACGTTTCAAGGATTTGCCCTGCTCCGCTCCATACCGAGGAGCCACAGCGAAGCGGACATCGCTGCTGCCGGTTCGTACGTGAAACGCGTAAAGCTATACCCGTTGTCCACCGCTGAAAGCGTGGCCGAAACGAAGTTTATCGATGTGACGAACATCGAGTTCGATGGGGCAATTCCCTACGATCTCCGCTTCTTCGAGGCACTTGACAGGATGGTTCAGATTGAACCGGTTCAGGCGCGAGACAAGATGATGTATAGCTGGCTGGCATCGATCGGCATCGAAAAAGGTAAGCGATTCGCTCCGGACAATAAGACAAAGACAATCCTCCTTTCTTCGCTTCACGAAGCGCACCAGTGGTTCGTAAATCGATTCCTGACGGTGCCGCCTCGGTATTACCCTGACAGGCAGTGGTTCTTTCCAGCGGAACCTGGTGTCAGCGAATCTCAAGGAACGTTTGAGCTCGGGGACCGCTACCTAACCGATGCGCGTGGCACCATCTACTATTTCGGATTCAGCAACATCAAACACTCGGGCACCGGTCAGTACTACCTGCTGACAACAAAGGACAGCGGCGGGCGCTTCCTCGATGGAGCTACCACTTATCGCCTCACCGTACCCCCGAATGTGCCTGTCAGCCAGTACTGGTCCATCACCTTATATGACCGCGCGACCCACACGTTTATACGTGGGGTAGAACTCCCGACGCGCTCTTCGCTGGAGACCGGCCTAGAAAAGAATTCGGACGGTTCCGTGGACATCTACTTTGGTCCGAAGGCACCGGCCCGGCGCGCCGGGAACTGGATTCCGACCAAATCCGGTGGGACCTTCGAAGTGATGTTTCGGGCATATGGTCCGACGAAGCCCCTCTTTGACAAGACGTGGCAATTGGAAGACATCGCTCGGGTTCGCTGAGTCAGATCAAATTGTTGGTGTCGTACCTGACCGGCCTTTAGGATTCGCTGCTGCTGATCACGCACACGCCGGTCGACAACGGCTCGATCAAGGTCTGACACGCATTGATGGTCAAGTCGCCCTCGGGCAGCAACGAAGTGGTTGTGCCCGACACCGTTGCGGCCATACGGTGCCAGGGTTAGTTGATGTGCCCGAGCGGCCGTAGCGCGGCGACTCGAACACCACTCCCTTGTACGAGTCCTTGAACTCGGCCAAAGTCTGGAACACCGTGGTCGATGCACGCACCACGGGCGGATTGACCGACTTTGTGGCCACGCTGGATTCGCGGCCGAGATGAGCAAGGGCGGCGTCCAACTGCCAGATTTGAGCGGGTTGATATTCGTTAGTCATGGCTCTATGCGTAGTAGATGGTTGAGCGGTGGTCAGCGTGCGGCTGCGTGGCGGCGCGTGCTGGGCAGAAAGGCTGTGGCCAGACCGAGCAACGGTAGAAAGGAAACGAGCTTGTAGACCCAGACAATGCCGTAGACGTCGGCCAGTTCGCCAAGGCTTGCGGCACCAATGCCGCCGATGCCGAACATCAGGCCGAACATCACACCGGACACCATGCCTACACGGCCGGGTACGGCCTCCTGGGCATAGACCAGGCAAAGGCCGAAGACATAACCAAGCCGATGGCGATGGCTAGGCCTGCCGTCCAGAACAGGTTAGCGAACGGCAAGGCCAGCGCGAAGGGCGCAACGCCGAGGAACGACACCCAGATCACAGCCTTGCGGCCGATGCGGTCTCCCACCGGGCCGCCAGCGAAAGTGTCAGCTGCCACGGCGGCCAGAAAGATGAACAGAAAAATCTGGCTGTCCTGCACGCTCAACTGGAAGCGCTCGATCAGATAGAAGGTGAAATAGTTCGTGAAAGCCGCGATGTAGACGAACTTCGCGAACATCAGGATGGCGATGACCACGATGGCGCGGATCACGCCCGACCGGTCCAGGCCTTCGCCGCGTGTGCCGGCTAGGTGCTTGGCCTGGGCGTGCCCGTGTCGCAGGTTCCATTTCGTGATGCGCCACAGCACCCAGACGGCACCCGCAGCCACGACCATGAACCAGGCTACGGCCAGGTGCCCATGTGGGATGACGATGGCTGCCGTAAGCAAGGGTCCGATGGCAGAGCCGGTATTGCCACCTGGAAGGTGGATTGCGCGGTGCCAAAGCGGCCACCCGATGCTAGGCGCGCCACGCGCGATGCCTCGGGATGAAAGGTCGCCGAGCCTACGCCGATGACCGCAGCCGCCAACAGCAGCAGGGGGTAGCTGTTCGCGGTGGCCAGTAGTCCGATGCCGATGAAAGTTGCCACCATGCCCGAGGGCAGCAGGTATGGCATGGGGCGCTTGTCTGTGTACAGGCCCACCCACGGCTGGAGTAGCGAGGCAGTGAGCTGGTAGACGAGCGCGATCATGCCGATCTGTCCGAAGCTCAGCGCGTAGTCGTGCTTGAGCAGAGGATAGATGGCCGGCAGCATGGCCTGGATCAAGTCGTTGAGCAGATGCGCGAACGCGGCTGCGCCAACAATGTGGAAGACGAAGCCTTGCGGCTTGGCGGGGGTCAAGGTCTCGGCTGCACCGAGACTGGCGGTCTTGGTAGACATGGTTGTGGCTCTTGCATGGTGGTGGCTGGCACAAAGCGTGTGGCTGCACCGGAGGACTGAAGGTTACGGTCACAGCCAAAGTCCGTCTCCCGACATTCCGCCAAAAGCTGTAGAGTTTCAGACATGCAGCAGTACGGCCCTAAAAAACATCTCGACTTCCACAGCCATCCGCGTCCGCTTGTGGCGATGGAGAACCGCTGGGCTGCAGGCACCTCGACAGGCTGGCACTCGCACCCGCGAGGCCAGCTGCTCTATGCGACAGAGGGTGTCATGGTCATCCACTCGAATGCAGGTTCCTGGGTGGTGCCGCCGAACCGTGCGCTGTGGATGGTGGCCGGCTTGCGCCACAGCGTCACCATGTCGGGGAATGTGCTGATGCGTACCGCCTACGTGGACGAGGCGGCCATCAAGCGATTGCCAAAGGAGAGCCGCGTCATAAACGTGTCGCCGCTGTTGCGCGAGCTACTGGTGGAGGCTGTGAAGTTGCCGGTCGCGGGTGCGTTATCACTGCGGGACAAACGCCTGATTGGCCTTTTGATCGATGAGCTGCGCGTGTCCAGCACCGTCGCGCTGCACCTGCCCATGCCGAGCAATGACAGGCTGCGGCCCATCTGCAATGCGCTCATCGAGCGGCCTGACGACCAGGCCAGCGCGACCGAATGGGCACAGACTATCGGTGTAGGTGAGCGCACATTGCAACGCCTGTTTGCCAAGGGGGTCGGCATGACGTTTTCACAATGGCGCGAGCAGGCGCGGCTGTTGGCCGCCCTCACTGCCATCGCCCAGGGTAGGAAGGTCATCGATGTAGCCATGGACTGCGGCTACTCAAGCCACAGTGCGTTTACCGCGATGTTTAGGCGGCATTTCGGCGCGCCGCCTTCAGCGTTCTACCAGTAGCGACTAGAAGAGCGCTGGTACTACCTCCTGCGTGCTACTTAGCTCTTCAGTGTCATCGATTTGCTGATGTGAGCGGCCGCCATCGGCCCCAAAGCAGCCTCACGCATCAGAACTGCAACTTTGTGGACCGCCGCAAAGCGGTTGTCGACATGTCCGTAGCCATAGACGGCAGCGGGTCGTCCAGCGACAGTCGCAGATCGGCCCAAAGCGGACTGCGAAGTGAAGAACAAGCGGCCACATATAGCTCCTTTCATCTCAGCCGACTGGCAACCGCACGATGACACTTTCCTAGATACGCTCATTTTGAAAATGACTCATATCGCAGGCAACAAGCGTAACGCTTCATGTTCAGGGCTCACCCACGTGACCCAAACATCAAGTCAACTCTAGCAATCAACTCATTGACTGGTAGCTGCCGCAAAGCATTGAGCACATCAACAAGGACCGAGTAGCCGTGAGCTCGATGTGTGCGCTTGCTCATCGAGCGTGTCTCGTTTCTTTTGGCTACTTTTAGCCAAACTTCATGGACTAGAGTCGCCCCCTTTAGCTAATTATCGAGAGTCAACAGAGGGTCGGTCTAAGCCAGTGCTGCCAGCTAAAAGCAGTCACACCCTACCGTTGCCATGCCTCGATTCATATTGATCCAAGTGAAAAAATCATTGAACCATTCATTGGGGGAGACCGCATGAAAGCGTTTATCCCATTGTGCATTGCCTCGCTGTGCTCCGTCGCATCGGCTCAGACCAACGTGCCCTCGGGCCGCATAGTCCCGACTCCCATCTACGGCGTCACCGTGGACGATGTGAGCAGGCTTAGCGACATCACGCGCAGCCTATCGTCGCTGGCTTACCGG
>Ga0308157_10009324_pt1 | contig 10909 bp, 8 predicted proteins | sample PhyBR1_FD_201035 | JGI IMG/M metagenome (GOLD analysis project Ga0308157, IMG submission 201035) | Phyllosphere microbial communities from UC Gill Tract Community Farm, Albany, California, United States - DLSLB.R1 | ecosystem: Host-associated > Plants > Phyllosphere > Unclassified | place: USA...
ACGCGCGGCATGACGTCGGTGACCATGGCCATGAAGGCCTTGAAGTTGTCGCCCTGGCGGAACGGGAAGCCCGTGCCGATCAGGCAGTCGCGCATCTGCGCGCGCTTGCTCACGCGGATGCGGCGGTCGTTGAGGAAGGCGCCGCGGCCGCGCGTGGCGGTGAACAGGTTGTTGCGCGAAGGGTCATAGACCACGGCGTGCTCGATCTTGCCCTTGACGGCCAGCGCGATGCTCACGCAATACACGGGCAGGCCGTGGATGAAATTGGTCGTGCCGTCGAGCGGGTCGATGATCCAGACGAAGTCGGAATCCTTGGCGCCGAATTCCTGGCCGGTTTCCTCGGCAAGGATGCCGTGGCCGGGGTAGGCGGTCAGCAGCGTTTCAATGATGGCTTTCTCGGCCGCCTGGTCGGTTTCGGTCACAAAGTCGTTGACCTGCTTTTGTGCGATGCGCACGGATTCCACGTCAAGGGCCGCGCGGTTGATGAGGGCGCCGGCGGCGCGTGCGGCTTTGATAGCCACGTTGAGCATGGGATGCAGGGTAGACGACATAGATTGTGAGCGTTGGCGCCGCGCTGCAAAAGGCAAAAAAGGCAGCGCAACACGCGGGTAAGAACAGGGGAGGGCCGGCCTCGGCGATGCGGGCGGCGACAATGGCTGGCGATTTTACCCGGCCTGCCCGATTTCTGCTGCGCTTTGTGCTGCAACCTTTGGCAGCTGCCGCCTTTTGCCAACGCTTTTGTGAATGCCATGAAGACCCGATTCGTCCTGATCCAGACCAGCCATGCCGGCAATGTGGGTGCTGCCGCCCGCGCCATGAAGACCATGGGCTTCGATGATTTGGTGCTGGTTGCGCCGCGCTGGGCCAACGTGCTGCGGCGCGAGGAAACCATACAGCGCGCCAGCGGCGCCCTCGATGTGCTGTCCCAGGCGCGCATCGTCGAGACGCTGGACGAGGCGCTTGACGGCATGAGTCACCTGTGCGCCACGGCGATGACGCCGCGCGACTTCGGTCCGCCCACGCGCGCACCGCGCCAGCACCTTGAGATGCTGGTCCAGGGCAAGCTGCAACCCCTGTCTGCCGAGCCCGCAATGCCGGCCGCGCCAGTGGCGACTGCGGCCGAAACCGGCGTTGCCTTTTTGTTTGGCTGCGAGCGCTTTGGCATGGCCAACGAGGACGTCTATCGCTGCGATGTCGCGCTGTCGATTCCCTCCAACCCCCAGTTCGGCTCGCTCAACCTCGGTGCCGCAATCCAGCTGATTGCCTATGAATGGCGCCAGGCCCTGGGCGGTTTCGCGCTGGAGAACGCCGCGCCGGCGCAGCTGCCCGACCGCGCGGATGCCGGCCAGGTGGGCGGCATGCTCACGCACTGGGAGCAGGCGCTCACCCATCTCGGATTCCTTGATCCGGCAGCGCCCAAGAAGCTGATGCCGCGGCTGAACCAGCTGTTCAACCGCGCGCAACTGAGTCCCGAGGAAATCCACATCCTGCGCGGTGTCGCCAAAGCCATGCTGCAAAGCACGCCGCCAAACCGCTAGACTGACCGGCTCCCCACTAATTTCTTCCCGCGATGCTCGCACGCCTGCGCTCCGATATCCAGTGCATTCTCGACCGTGATCCTGCGGCCCGCAGCACCTGGGAAGTGGTGACCTGTTATCCCGGCCTGCATGCCATCTGGCTGCAGCGGCCCGCGCACTGGTGCTGGACCCATGACCTGCTGTGGCTGGGCCGTTTCATTTCGCACCTGGGCCGCTGGCTCACGGGCATAGAGATCCATCCTGGCGCGGTGATCGGCGAGCGCGTGTTCATCGATCACGGCATGGGCGTGGTGATTGGCGAAACCGCGGTGGTGGGCGACGGCTGCACCATCTATCACGGCGTGACGCTGGGCGGCACTTCGCTGTACAAGGGCGTCAAGCGCCACCCCACGCTGGGCCGCGATGTCGTGGTGAGCGCCGGCGCCAAGGTGCTTGGCGGCTTCGAGGTCGGCGATGGCGCAAAGATCGGCAGCAATGCCGTGGTCATCAAGCCCGTTCCGGCCGGCGCCACGGCCGTGGGCATTCCCGCGCGCATCCTGCCGTCCAAGGCCGGCCAGAGCGCCGATGTCATTGACCACGACGCGCCCGCGGCCGCGCCGCGCGCCTTCACCGCCTATGGCGTGACCCAGGAAGACGACCCGATCTCGCAGGCCATGCGCGGCCTGAGCGAAGGCGCTGCCGGCCACGAGCAGCAGATTGCGCTGCTGTGGCAGGCCATAGAGAAGCTCTCGGCCCAGACCAAGACCGACGATTGCGTGCCCTGCGAATCCGAGCGGCCGCAGAAGTTCGAGAAGGACAAGATCGATCAGCTGATGGGCAAGTAAAGCGCGCAACAAGGCACTGGGCCGCCTGGCGAGGTGCCATCCAGCTTGGCGGGAACCTGCTATCCCATAGGCACTGGGCACGGCTGCTTACAGCGGCGCGAGCAGCAGTCAATGACACTGACTGCATGCGGATACTTCGCCATCTTGCCAACCGGCGTCGTACGGCTGGCAGCAATAACACCCTGGGCATGGTGTTGGCCTTCAACGCTGGCGCAATCAACGCCGGTGGCATCCTCGCGATGCATATGTATACCTCGCATATGACCGGCTTTGCCTCGCAGATCGCTGACGGCTGGGCGTTTGACGATGCTGAACTTCTGCTCAATGCACTGGGTGCCATCCTGGCATTTATCAGCGGCGCGGCGACCTGCATCATTTTGGTCAACTGGGCGCATCAACATCGCCTGCAAAGCGTCTATGCGCTGCCACTGCTGCAGGAAGCGCTGCTGCTGCTGCTGTTTGCCCTGCTGGGTTCCATGACATTGAAATGGAATACGCATTACGCGCTGCCAGTGATGCTCTTGATGCTTGCTTTCATCATGGGCTGGCAAAACGCCATCAGCTCCAAAAGTTCTGGCGGCCGTATTCGCACCACCCATATGACCGGCAATATCACGGACCTGGGAATGGAGTTGGGCAATGCCATTTTGCCGGCTGCGCCCCGGCGCCAGACACCGCCTGATTGGCAGCGCATGCGCATTTGTGGCGGCCTGTTTGCCATGTTTGTGTTTGGCGGCATGGTGGGCGCCGTCGGCTTTGAGTATGTGAGCTTTATCTATATCCTGCCGCTGGCGGTCATGCTGCTGGTGATGGCTACGCCGCCATTGCTGCGTGATGTGCTGCGGTCCAAGAGCTTTCGCAAATTCTTCCACCGCTAGGCCCGCGGACTCAGGATGTGCGTTATCGCGGGCGTGGGCACCGAACTGGCTGACGGCCGGCGATGTTCCGGCCAACGCTGCGCGATGGGCCCTGGCAGCGGCTAGTAGACTGGCGATTTCGCCGCTTGGAAGCACCCCATGAACGTACAAGATGCCCTGCATGCGCGCCGCTCGGTGCGCGCTTTCCTGCCCCGCGTGCCCGAGGCCGCCGTGGTGCGCTCGATGCTGCATTCGGCCGCGCGCGCCGCTTCGGGCGGCAACCTTCAGCCCTGGCGTGTGAGCGCGCTGACCGGCGCGCCGCTGGCGCAACTGCTGGAGGTCGTGGCGCAGGCCGAGCCCAAGGACGGGCCCACGGGCACCTCCTACCCGCCCAGCCTGTGGGAGCCGTACCGCAGCCGCCGCTTTGAAAATGGGGAAGACCTGTACCGCACGCTGGACATAGGCCGCGACGACAAGCCCGCGCGGCTGAACCAGCTGGCGCGCAACGCGCAGTTCTTCGGCGCGCCCGTGGGTATTTTTGTCAGCGTCGATGCGCGCATGGGGCTGGCCCAGTGGGCCGACCTGGGCATCTACCTGCAGTCGCTGATGCTGCTGGCCGTCGAGCAGGGCCTGGCAACCTGCGCCCAGGGCTTTTGGCGCCGCTTTGGCGATACCTTGGCCGCGCAGCTGGCGCTGCCCGAAGGCTATGAAGTGGCTTTCGGCATTGCGCTCGGTTGGGAAGACGTCAACGCGCCCATCAACCGGCTGCGCGCGACGCGCGCCGATCCCGGTGAATGGCTGGATCTGCAGGGGTTTTGACAGGCCCGGCAGCGGCCGCTGTCAGTCCAGCACCCGCAGGTACATGTGCATGCGCAGTTCTTCCTTGGTCGGTTGCCTGGTTTCCAGCGTGCCCATGCGAACGACAACCGCCTTCCTGTCTTCTTGGTCACAAAAGGCCCGGCGGCGTTCCCTGTGCAGCGCCGCGCCTGGCGTTGACCATTCGGCGCAACACACCACTGCGCCCCGCGCCGCTATACTCGTCACAGCTCCGGGGTGTGCTTATGCGCTGAGATGCCAGCGGGTCTGTGTGAACAGACCCATTGGCGAACCCGACGAACTTGATCCGGTTCATACCGGCGGAAGAAGAGCGAGACCCTGAAGCGGGGTGGGGGAGGCAACAGTCAGCGGTGGGGCAATGCGCCTGCAACCGTCCAAGGCTGCAAGCGTTCTTCCATCCGCGCCACCCATGGCTGCTCGTGCACCTGGGTGCGCGTGCGGGGCAAGTCCCCGGCCGGCGGTGGTCCGTCCACAGCCCTTGCGGCACATGGGCGCAAGGCAGGCTCGGCCCGGCATTCCTCGGAGCGTTGTTGATCCAACCACCATCCGAGGAGACTGCGATGAATGCCCGCCCACCCGAACTTTCCAAGCCATCCTTTGCCGATCTGCTCGCGCAGTCGCGCCAGCCGTTTCCCGCGTCACGCAAGAGCTATCTGCCAGGCCAGTTGCATGCCGAGCTGCGCGTGCCGGTGCGCGACATCGCGCTGACCAATGGCGAGCAGGTCAGCGTATACGACACATCGGGACCCTACACCGACCCTTCGGTGCAGATCGATATCCGCCAGGGCCTGCCCTGCCTGCGCGCGCCCTGGCTGGACGCGCGCGGCGACACCGAATGGTATGTGGGCCGCATGCGCATGGCGCTGGACGACGGCAGCCAGAGCGAGGAAGCGCAGCGCCTCAAGCAATTGCGCGCCGAGGCCGCGGGCCTGCAGCGCCAGCCGCGCCGCGCCAGGAGCGGTGCCAACGTGACGCAGATGCACTACGCGCGCCGCGGCATCATCACGCCTGAAATGGAGTACGTGGCACTGCGCGAAAACGGCCGGCGCGAATGGATTGCCGCCTACCAGCAGGACACCGCGCGCGAGCAGCGCCTCGCGGGCAACCCGCTGGGCGCGAGCATCCCGAAGATCATCACGCCTGAATTCGTGCGCGAGGAAGTGGCGCGCGGCCGGGCCATCATTCCGGCCAACATCAACCACCCTGAAATCGAGCCCATGGCCATAGGGCGCAATTTCAAGGTCAAGATCAACGCCAACATCGGCAACTCGGCCGTGACCTCAAGCATCGAGGAGGAAGTCGAGAAGCTGGTCTGGGCCACGCGCTGGGGGGCGGACAACGTGATGGACCTGTCCACGGGCAAGAACATCCACACCACGCGCGACTGGATTTTGCGCAACTCGCCCGTGCCCATCGGCACCGTGCCCATCTACCAGGCGCTGGAGAAGGTCGGCGGCGTGGCCGAGGACCTGACCTGGGAGATCTTCCGCGACACGCTGGTCGAGCAGGCGGAGCAGGGCGTCGACTATTTCACCATCCATGCGGGCGTGCGCCTGGCCTTCATCCACCTCACGGCCGGGCGGCGTACGGGAATCGTCTCGCGCGGCGGATCGATCATGGCCAAGTGGTGCATGACGCACCACCGCGAAAGTTTCCTCTACGAGCATTTCGAGGACATCTGCGACATCATGAAGCAGTACGACGTGAGCTTCAGCCTGGGCGACGGCCTGCGTCCGGGCTGCGCCAGCGATGCCAACGATGAAGCCCAGTTTGCCGAACTGCAGACGCTGGGCGAGCTCACGCAGATTGCCTGGAAGCACGATGTGCAGACCATGATCGAAGGCCCCGGCCATGTGCCCATGCACCTGATCCAGGCCAACATGGCAGAGCAGCTCAAGCACTGCCACGAGGCGCCGTTCTACACGCTGGGGCCGCTGACCATTGACATCGCCCCGGGCTATGACCATATCGCCAGCGCGATCGGCGCGGCGATGATCGGCTGGATGGGAACGGCCATGCTGTGCTACGTGACGCCCAAGGAGCATCTGGGCCTACCCGACCGCGACGACGTCAAGCAGGGCATCATGGCGTACAAGATCGCCGCGCACGCGGCCGATGTCGCCAAGGGCCACCCGGGAGCGCGCGCACGCGACGACGCGCTGTCGCAGGCGCGCTTCGATTTCCGCTGGCAGGACCAGTTCAACCTGGGGCTGGACCCCGACACCGCCCAGGCCTACCATGATGAAACCCTGCCCAAGGACGCCGCCAAGGTCGCGCATTTCTGCTCGATGTGCGGGCCCAAGTTCTGTTCAATGAAGATCACCCAGGAAGTGCGAGAGTTTGCAGCGCAAAAGGGCCTGGCCGAGGACGCGGCCCTGGCCCAGGGCATGCAGGACAAGGCGCAGGAGTTCCAGCAGGCCGGCGGGCAGTTCTATGTACCCATCGTGCCGGTGAACTGACCCGGGCCGGCTCAGGCCGGCAAGGCAAAGCGCGTTGCAATGCGCGACAGCGCGCCGGCCTGCTCCTGCAGGCTCAGCGCCGCGGCAGCTGACTCCTGCACCAGGGCGGAGTTGTGCTGGGCGTGGTCGCTGAGCGCATGCACGGCCGCGTGCAGTGCGGCGATGTCCTGCTGCTGGCCATGGGCCTGGCTGGTGATGTCGGCCATGCTGAGCGTTGCCTGCTCTATGGCCTTGAGCATCTGCGCGGTGCGCGCGCGCGTTTCTACGGCCAGGCGGCTGCTTTCATCGACCTGGGCGTTGGAGGCCTGGACCAGCTGCTTGATCTCCTTGGCCGCAGCCGCGCTGCGGTTGGCCAGCGCGCGCACTTCGGCCGCGACCACGCTGAAGCCGCGGCCGTGCTCGCCCGCGCGCGCGGCTTCTACAGCCGCATTGAGCGCCAGCAAATTGGTCTGGAACGACAGCGTGTCGATCACCCCCGTGATGTCGGCAATGCGCTGGGCATCGCGCGCCATGTGGTGGATGGTGCCGGCCAGCGCCTCGATCGAGGCGCCGCTCGCCTGGGCGCTGGCGCTGGCCTGCCGGGCCACCTGCTGGCCGCGCTCGGCGGCCTGGGTGGCCAGCGTCGTGGTCTCGGACAGCATTGCCAGATGCTCGCTGGCGGCCTGCAGCTGCAGCGCGCCATGTTCGGTGCGCTGCGACAGGTCGTGGTTGCCGCGCGCGATGTCTTCGGAAGCATGGGCCACATGGCGCGTCGCGCGCTGGAGCTGGCCGACGAGATCGCGCAGGCTGGTTTGCATGCGCGCCATCGCGCCCAGCATCTGGCCGGCTTCGTCCCGGCCACGGCTTTCCAGGTCGGTGCGCAGGTCAAGCGCGGCCACGCGCTGGGCCGCGCCGTGCGCCAGCGTCAGCGGCTGCACGATCCAGCGGCGCAGTGCCCAGCCCAGCCACAGTCCCAGCAGTACCGAGGCTGCGCACAGCGCCAGCAGCACGCGGCGCGCCGTGGCTGCGCTTTCGCCCGCCTCCAGCGCGGCATCGTCCATTGCCAGGCGTTGGTAGTTCGACAGCGCCTGCAGCTGCTGGGTGAGGGCCTGCGCCGCGGGCAGGAACTGCTGGTCCACGGTCTCGCGTATGCGCTGCGTCAGCCCGCTGTCGCGCGCCGTGACCAGGGCCGCGCTGGCGGCAAGAAATTGCGCATGGCGCTGGTCCAGGTCCTGCCACAGCGCCTGCTCCGCCGCACTGTGGGTGCGCTGGCTCACCGTCTGGCGCAGCTGGGCATAGGCCTTCTCGTCGGTCGCGACTTCGGCGCCCAGCACGTCGCCGACTTCGGGCTCCGAACTCAGCGCCATGGCCTTGAGGCGTTCGATATTGCGCGACTGCAGCCAGAATGCATCGGCGACCTGGCGCTCGGCGGCGCTGCGCTCGGCCATCACGCGGTGCAGCGCGTGCTGGCTGCGCTCCAGTGCCCACAGGCCCACGCCGGCGCAGCCCCAGCCCAGGGCCAGCGCCAGCGCGAAGATCAGCTGCAGGCGCGCGCCCAGGGAGCGCCGCCAGGCAATGCGTGCCGTGGCAGGCGCAGCATGGGGCATGTCGGGCGCAGCCTCCAGGGTCAGGGCCCGGGCCGGCAGTCGAAGAGCGAGAGAGAAAGACATGGACGCACACAGAGGAGACAAGGGCAGGCCCGGAGCGCGTGGGGCGACCACGGCTTACGGGCGGTTTGTCACATGCTAGTTACAGTCTGTGTAAACCAGATGACACTCTGTTGCCGCTTCATGACGGCGCGTCCTGCGTCCCGTGCTTCAGCCGTGCTGCTCGCGGGCGCAAAAGTACCAAAGCGTCATTCCACTGAGGATCAGCGCCGCATGGCCCAGGGCCAGCCACAGCGCGCTGTGGAACAGCAGCGGCACCAGCGCGGAAGTGATCAGCGCAAACAGCATCATCTGCACAAAGCCCTGCAGCGAAGACGCCAGACCGCGCATGGTCGGGAAGAAGCCCACGGCCTGCAGCACCACCAGCGGACTGATCAGCGACCAGGACAGCGTGTACAGCGCGACCGGCAGCACGGCCCAGGGCAGGGTGGCGGTGAACAGCGCGTTGTAGCCCACGTTGACGATGCAGGCCAGCGCCATCAGCGCGAAGCCGATCTGCTTCTGGCGGCGCGTCGACAGACGCGATGCAATGATGGTGCTGATCACCGAGCCCAGCATGCCGCCGCCGACCAGCGGAATGAACAGCCAGCCAAAGCCGGTCTCGTCCTGGCCCAGCAGCGTGATGACGAACTCCGCGGCCGAGGCAATGTAGACCGCCATGCCCGCGCCCATCAGGCCTATGGCCAGCAGCATGCGGCGAAACGGCCGGTGGCGGATGGCAATCAGGTAGTTGCGCGCAATCGGCCGCCAGGCCAGCGGCGTGCGCTTTTCCAGCGCCAGCGTTTCGGGCAGACCGCGCCAGGCCGTGGCCAGCAGCAGCAACGCAAACAGCGCCAGGAAGCCGAACGAAGCGCGCCAGCCACCATGCAGCTGCAGCCAGCCGCCCAGAATGGGTGCGAGGGCCGGCGCCAGGCCGAAAACCACCATGATCATGGCCATCATGCGCTGCGCCTGGGCGCCGTGGTAGCGGTCCTGCACCATCGCGCGCGACACCACCATGCCCGCGCCGGCCATCACGCCCTGGGCGGCGCGCAGCGCGATCAGCGTCTCTATGCTGGGCGACAGCGCGGCCAGCAGCGACACCAGGCCAAAGCCGGTCACGGTAAACAGCATCACGCGGCGCCGACCGATCGCATCCGACAGCGTGCCGTAGACCAGCATCATCACCGCCAGGCCCAACACATAGACGCTCAGCGTCTGCTGCACCACCGTGGCGTCGACCGCGAATTCCTGGGCGATGGCGTGGAACGAAGGCAGATAGGTATCTATCCCCAGCGGGCCGAGCATGGTGAACAGCGCCAGCATCAGGGTGAGTTTCAAATGGGACATAGTGCGGATGGCAGGCCGGAAACGGCAGCGGCCAGGGTGACCTGGCCGGCGGCAAGCAGTAGAAGGAAAAGGCGCCTGCGGGCAGGCGCGCGGTGCGTGAAGCTCAGCGCGCCGCTGGGGTGCGCTGCGCGTTCTTCGGCCGGAAGGCATCGCAGACTTCGCTGCGCGTCTCGAGGTAGGGGCCGCCGAGCAGATCGATGCAGTAAGGCACGGCCGCGAAGATGCCGGGCACGATGCTCTTGCCGTCGGCGTCCTTGAGGCCTTCGAGCGTCTGCGCTATGGCCTTGGGCTGGCCCGGCAGATTGATCACCAGGCTCTGGCCGCGAATCACCGCCACCTGGCGCGACAGGATGGCCGTGGGCACGAAGCGCAGGCTGATCTGGCGCATCTGTTCGCCAAAGCCCGGCATTTCCTTGTCGGCAATGGCCAGCGTGGCCTCGGGCGTCACATCGCGCAGCGCCGGGCCTGTGCCGCCCGTGGTCAGCACCAGGCTGCAGCCCGCGTCGACCAGCTCGATCAGCGCCTGGCTGATCACTTGCTGCTCATCGGGAATCAGCCGCGACTCGAACGTGACCGGGTTGCGCAGCGCGCGTGCCAGCCAGTCCTGCAGCGCGGGCAGGCCCTGGTCGACATAGACGCCGCTGCTTGCGCGGTCGCTGATAGACACGATGCCTATGCGCACCGGGTCGCAGGTGGCCGCGGTTTCAGTCATCGCTGTCGTCATCGGTGGCGGGTGCCGCGGGCGTCACCGCACCGCGAAAGCCGTTGCTGCCCGAAAGCTGCTCGCGCAGCAAGGCAAACAGATCGCGGTAGGCGCGGCTGATCTTGCGCGGCGTGCCGGGCGCGCCTTCCTCTGTGGGTTCGGCGGCGGCCACCGCTGTTCCCACCGGAACGTCCTTGCGTGCCTGGCGGATCAGCGCGCGGATCTGCTGCGAGTCGGTGGCGGGGAAGCTGTCGAGCCATTCGGCCAGGGCGCCGTCATCGGCCATCAGGCGCTCGCGCCATTGCTCGGCCTGCATCACCGTGAGCTTTTCGGTGGGCGAGCCGCTGCGCTGCTCTTCCATTGCCGCATGGATGGCGGCCACCAGCGGCTCCTCGAGCTTGCGCATGATCTTGCCGATGTACTGCATCTGGCGGCGCTTGCCTTCGAAGTTGGTGATGCGGCGCGCTTCGGCCAGCGCATCCAGCAGCTTGTCGGAAAGCTGCAGGCGCGCAAGCAGATCGCTGCGCAGGTTCAGCAGGTCTTCACCGAGCTTTTGCAGCGCGTCGCTTTCGCGCTTCATATCGGTACGGCTGGAGTCCCAGGTTCCTTTGAGTTCGGCCTTGAGTTCAAGGTCGAGTTCGCTGCCTTCGGCAACGAACTGGCCTTTTACGAAGTAGCCTTTTTTTGGTTTGCGTGACATGGTAGGGGGCAATAGG
>Ga0308157_10009325_pt1 | contig 10907 bp, 7 predicted proteins | sample PhyBR1_FD_201035 | JGI IMG/M metagenome (GOLD analysis project Ga0308157, IMG submission 201035) | Phyllosphere microbial communities from UC Gill Tract Community Farm, Albany, California, United States - DLSLB.R1 | ecosystem: Host-associated > Plants > Phyllosphere > Unclassified | place: USA...
CGGACGCTCTACATGGCTCGCCATCTCCCGCACGATCTCCTCGGTAAACGCTCCGGCAACGCCGGACGTGCCGATCAGGATCGTCGGTTTGACGCGTCGGACCACTTCAAGCAGCGGGATGCGGCCGACGGCCGATTCCCCGGCTGCGCTCGATTCGCCAACGCCGATATCGACGCCGGCCGTGCCGCTTTCTTTTTCCTTTTCAACAAACCCTTCTCGTTCCCAATCCGCGCATTCCGCGATGGTTCGCAAATAAGGCCGCTGGAACTCCAACACGCCTTCTGTTTCCTCGGTTAACAATCCCCGGTAATCGTACGCCCAGAAGCGGCCGCGCGCCTCCCGCTCGCTCAATCCCGCCAGTTCCATCGCCGCCGCGATCTGATCCGCATTGCCGATACCCGCCGCGCCCGGCCCGAATATCAGCACGCGCTGCTCGACGAGCGGGATGCCCGACAGTTTGACGCCGGACAACACAGCCGCCAGCGTTACAGCGCCCGTTCCTTGAATATCGTCGTTGAAGGTCAGAATTTCGCTGCCGTATTTATCGATAATCCGGCGCGCGTTCACGTTGCCGAAGTCTTCCCAGTGCAGCAGCGCATTCGGGAAAAAGTCCAACGCCGTGCGCACATAGCTGTCGATGAACGCGTCATATCGATCGCCGCGCACGCGCTCGTGTCGGCAGCCCATATACAGCGGGTCGGCCAGCAGCTCGCCGTTGTTCGTTCCGGCATCCAGCACGACCGCCAGCACCCGGCTCGGGTCGATTCCGGCCGCAGCCGTATACACGGCAAGCTTGCCGATCGCGATATTGATCCCGCCGACGCCCCAGTCTCCGATACCGAGAATGCTTTCCGAGTCGGTCGCGACGATCAGGTCGATGTCTCCCGGCTCTAAGCCGAGATTGCGGAACGACTGCTCAATCCCGCCGATATTATCGATAGACAGATAAATCCCGCCCGGCTTATGGTACGCGTGGCTGTATTCCTGAATCGCCCGTCCCACCGTCGGCGTGTACACGATCGGCAGCATCTCGCTCAAGTGCTCGGTCAGCAAGCGGTAAAAAAGAACCGTATTGCGGTGCATCAGATCGCTAAGCGCGATATTTTTATGTAGATCATCAGGCTGCTTCAAAAACTGTTCGTACACCCGCTGCACCTGTTCCTCGATGGTCAATACGCCCGGCGGCAGCAAGCCCTCCAATCCGAGCTCTTTGCGTTCCTCCGGCGTAAACGCCACGCCTTTGTTCAGCATCGGCTCGGCCAATAAGGCTCTGCCGCATAATCCCGTCTCGATCTCTCCGTCTACCATTCTATTATGAATCCCGTGCAGCAACCAATGAAACGTATATGAAAACTAACAAAGCGACTACCTAAGAGGTAGCCGCTTATGCTTATTATCTTAATAACTAAGTAGCTTTTTTACTTGAAGTAAGATGTTGGAAGAATAACTTCGGCTTTTGCACGGTTCAAATTTTCATAGTAAGACTCAACTCTTATTTTTTTAACTCCTGCTACATTAGTATCAAAAGATTGAACCCCATCATTACTCGAAACCCGATATGAATTTAATTGCTCGTCAGTATCATCGTTGAAAACAGTAAAGGTCGAAACCCTCGTCTCTTCATCCAAAACTGCAACTTCAAGATGAAGTGTTTGGTACCCCTTATCCGGATTAAAATACAGTTGAGCATAACCTGCGTATTTATCCGTTCTAACTAATACTTCTTTAAAATCTTGACTTCCGATCATTGTATACTCGGATTGCTTAGAATTATGAAAATCGTCATATTCTGGTTTTACCTTTTGAACTATGAATATTTAAATTTAAAAACAAAAAAAGCAAACGGATGCCATCAAAACAGCACCTGTTTGCTCTCATCATTTATATATCAACCCCGAAACTTCAACCCGACCCGATACGTCCCCGGCTTCGCGCCTTCGCCCTGCTCCGGCTCTACCGCCCATTGCCGCACGATCGTCGCTTGAAGCTCCTCCGCTTCTTCTTCCCTTAACGGCACGCCGCGCAGATCCAGCTCGTCCTGCACGTAATCCCGCTCTACGGCCAGCCCGTGACGGAAATGCAGCAGGCGTCGCAGCGCGCCGACATGCAGGAACTTGAACGTATATCCTTCGCGCAGCGCGCGCTCCCAGTCCTCGCCCATCTCCTCCGCCGTCGCGAAGCGTTCGGCGAATTCCATCTCCGGCTCGCGCACGCGCTCCGGCAGCTTCGAGTAATCGCGGGCGTTCAGCATCTCCGCGATCTCGTCGTCCGAAAAACCGCCGCTGCGGCAATTTTCCAGCAGCATGCCGACGGGAATCGACAAGCGGATGCGTTCGTCAGCGGACGCCTCTCCGGCATGTTGACCTTTAAGACTCTCGCTCATCTTGATCTCTCCTTTTGAAAAAAGATGCGGCTCCGACCACTTGTCTTGTACCGTGACCGATCATAAGATCAGGTACTGGATCGAGCCAGGCTCTGCAATCGAAAACCGGAAGCCCTGCACTGTTATTCGATCAAATCGTCACGCCCGCTTCATCCATATTCCTCGGAAAATGACATGCCGCCGATTGACCGTCCGCTTTCGGCTCCAATACCGGCGTCTGCTGCTTGCAGATATCCTGCGCATACGGACAACGCGGGTGAAACGCGCAGCCGGACGGCGGGTTGACCGGGCTCGGCAGTTCGCCGGGCAGCGGTTCGCGTTTGCGGCGCAGGCGCGGATCCGGGACCGGAACGGCATCGAGCAGCGCTTCCGTATACGGATGCTTCGGCGACGCGAATAACTCTTTGCGCGAGCCGATCTCCACGATCTTGCCCAGATACATCACCGCGATCCGGTCGCTGATATGCTTGACCGACGGCAGACCGTGCGCGATGAAGATATACGTGAGATCGAACTGCTCCTGCAAGTCTTTGAGCAGGTTCAGCACCTGCGCCTGGATCGATACGTCGAGCGCGGAGACCGGCTCGTCGCAGACGATCATCTTCGGCTTGAGCGCCAGCGCCCGGGCAATGCCGATCCGCTGACGTTGTCCGCCGCTGAATTCGTGCGGATAACGGTCCGCGTGCTGAGGGCCGAGACCGACCGCTTCGAGCAGGCTCATCACTTCGGTTTTGAGCGCTTTGCCCGAAGCCAATCCGTGCACGATCAGCGGTTCGGCGACCAGATCGTAAACGGTCATCCGCGGATTCAGCGACGAATACGGGTCTTGGAACACCAGCTGGAGATCCCGGCGCGCCCGCCGAACCTGTTCGCCGCTGAGCGAAGCCAGATCCGTCCCGTCAAAAACAATCTTGCCCTCGGTCGGTTCCAGCAGTTGGACGATCATCTGTCCCGCCGTCGATTTGCCGCAGCCGGATTCGCCCACGATGCCCAGCGTCTCGCCCGGCATCACGTCGAAATCCAGGCCGTCTACGGCGCGGACGTATTCGTTTTTGCGGGAGAACCAGCCTTTTGCCGCGGGAAAATGCTTTTTGAGACCGCGCACTTGCAGCAGCGGAGCGGCAGCGTTCATTTTCGATTCGCTCATCTTATCCCACCTCCCCGGCACGCAGACAGCGCACGTAATGGCCCGGTTGTTGTTCCTCAAGCGCGGGTTTGGTCTGCGTGCAGGCTTCGATCGCAAACGGACAACGCGGATGGAACGGACAGCCCGAAGGCATATCCAGCAGATTCGGTACCGCTCCGGGGATCGAGTCCAGACGGTCGCGCTGCCCGCTCATCTTCGGAAGAGAGCCCATCAGGCCGATCGTGTACGGATGGCCGGGACGCTCGAACAGCTCGTACACCGGCGCTTCTTCGACCACTTCGCCCGCGTACATCACGACGACGCGGTCGGCCATCTCGGCGACGACGCCCAGATCGTGCGTGATGAGGATGACGCCCGTATTTTCTTCTTCGCTCAGTTTGCCGATCAGGTCCAAAATCTGCGCCTGGATCGTCACGTCTAGCGCCGTGGTCGGCTCGTCGGCGATCAGCAGCTTCGGCCGGCAGGCCAGCGCGATCGCAATCATGACGCGCTGACGCATGCCGCCGGAGAGCTGATGCGGGAAGTTGTTCGCAATCTGCTCCGCGCGCGGGATGCCGACTCTTTTCAGCATCTCGATTGCTTTCTTTTTCGCTTCCGTCCGACTCAATCCTTTATGCCGCCGCAGTACCTCGCCTACCTGGTTGCCGATCGTGAACACCGGATTGAGGGAACTCATCGGCTCTTGAAAAATCATCGAAATCTCGTTGCCTCTATATTTGCGCATTTCTTTTTTGGGCAGAGTCAGCAGGTCTTTCCCTTCGAAACGCACCTCGCCGCCCACGATCTCGCCAGGGTCGGACACCAACTGCATGATCGACAGCGAAGTCACGCTTTTGCCGCAGCCGGACTCGCCCACGATCGCCAGCGTTTCCCCGGCTTCGACCGAGAAACTGACGCCGTTGACGGAAGGAACCGTGCCTTCGGCCGTTTTGAAATACGTTTTCAATTCATTGACTTCAAGCAAGCTCATACCATCACCGCCTTCTGTAATGAGCACTCTTTTTTTCGGAAAACGTTCTTGATCGGCGTATTCATCCGTTCTTGAGCTTCATTCGAGGGTCCAGCACGTCGCGCAGCCAATCGCCGAGGAAAATAACGCCCAGCACGGTGATCGTGATCGCCATGCCCGGGAATGTCGCGACCCACCAGCTTGTGGCTACGTACTGGCGTCCGTCGCTCAGCATGCCGCCCCACGAGACGTCCGGCGTCGTGATGCCGAGTCCGAGGAAGCTCAGCGACGCCTCCATGATGATCGTCGTCGCCACGTTCATGCCGGACAAGACGATGAACGACGACATCACGTTAGGCAAAATATGCCGGAAAATGATCCGTCCGCTGCGTGCGCCGATCATGCGGGCCGATTTGACGAAATCGCGTTCTTTCAAGCTGAGCACCTCGCCGCGCACGACGCGCGCATACGAGACCCAGTTGGTGGCTCCGATCACGAAGATCAGCGTCCACATGCCGGGCCCGACGACCGCCAGCACGACCAGCATGAGCAAAATAGTCGGAATCGCCAGCAGCGAGTCGGCCAAGCGCATGATGATCGCGTCTACCCAGCGTCCGTAATAGGCCGCCGTGACGCCGAGCACGGCACCGATCGCGCCGGAGACGAGCACCGCTCCGATCCCGACGATCAGCGACACCTGCGAACCATAGACGATCCGGCTCCAAATATCGCGTCCCAAGTTGTCGGTGCCGAGCAGGTAATCGCTGCTTCCGCCTTCCAGCCAAACCGGAGGTTTCAACCGATCGATCGGGGCTACGGCGTTGGGATCGTGCGTCGCAAGCAGCGGGGCGAAGATCGCGATCAGGCATACGATCAATACGATGACCGCGCCGATCATTCCGGTCTTGCTGCGGAGCAGCTGCCGGAGTCCTTTTTTCAACCCGCGCGCTTCACTGCGTTTCTTTGGCGGAACCGGGAGCGTTCCCGCGCCGCTTTCTGTAGGAATCGCCACAGCGTCTCCTCCTTTCCTCTCGTTAATTGTATTTGATGCGCGGATCGAGCAGCCGGTAGACCAGATCCGTCAAAATGTTCATCAAAATGACGAAGATCGCGATCACGAACACCGCCGCTTGCACGATCGCCATATCATGCGTGTTGACCGCCGATACGAGCAGTTGTCCCAGTCCCGGCCAGGCGAATACGGTCTCGGTAATCAGCGTACCGCCGATCAGGCTGGTGAATTGCAGGCTCATGATCGTCACGACCGGAATCAGTCCGTTGCGGAAGGCATGTTTGCCGATGACGAACAGTTCGAAAATGCCTTTACTGCGGGCGGTGCGGATATAATCCTGATTCAGGATTTCCAGCATGTTGGAGCGAATCAGCCGGGTCATTTGCGCCGCCAGGCTGACGCCGAGCGTGATCGCGGGCAAAATCAAGTGCGTAAGACCGCCTCGCCCCGATACCGGGAACCATCCCAACATAACGGAAAAGAGCAGGATCAGCATGATCCCCATCCAGAAGTTCGGCATGGCTTTGCCCAATACCGAGATTCCGGAAATAAAAATATCGATAAACGTATTGCGCTTGACCGCCGACCAGATGCCCAGCGGAATCGCGATCATGACAGCCAGCGCCATCGCGGCGAAAGCCAGTTCGAAGCTTGCCGGAAGACGTTCCAGCACCAGCGGCAGCGCCGATTCGCCGTAGCGGAACGAGGTGCCGAAGTCGCCTTGGATCGCGTTGGCCAAAAAGATGCCGTACTGCTGATACAGCGGAAGATCCAATCCCAGCTCCCGCGTCAGCGTCGCCCGGTCGGCTTCCGTTGCCGACTCCGGCAGCATCAGCGCGACCGGGTCGCCCGTTACGCGGACGAGCACGAACACGATCAGCGAGATCAGCAGCAGCACCGGAATCATTTGCAGCAGCGATTTGACGAGATATTTGCCCACGGCTTATCCCTCCTTGCCAAAATAGAATCAAAAGTCGTCTGAAAAGTATCCTCGAAATTCGCAAGCAAGCGGCCGGAGTTTAAGCTGCCGGCCGCCTGGGAAACCAATCTGCTGCCCGATCGCGCCTAACGGATGGATACGCGCAAAAACGTCAAGGATCCTTTGCGGATTCGGCCGTTTTGCATCGGCCGAGCGCAAAGGACAGACTTGCTGCTCTCATAAAAGGAATAGCGAAGCGGTCTTGGTAAAGCCCACCGCCTCCGCTTCGTTTTTTTACTGGGCAGGCGTAATTTCTTGCGCATAGAACATTTCGTCCTGACGCGGCGAGAAGTCTACGCTTGCGTTGACGCCGTACACGCCTTTCATTTGGAACAGGTAGATCGCCGGGCGTTCTTCAGCCAAAATCTGTTGAACTTTTTTGTACTCGTCGGTACGGGAAGCTTCATCCATGTTCACGAGCGCCGATTGCAGCAGGTCTTCGACTTCAGCATTGTTGTAGTCGGTCTCGCCCGCGGCTTCGGAAGCGAGGAAACGGTTATAGTTGTTCGACGCGTCGTTCATCGAGTTGCCGATGCCGATCATGTACAGCTCGCCGAACGTTTTGGACGTCATTTTTTCGCTGAACGCGCTCGGCTCCAAAATTTCGAGATTGACCGTGAATCCGGCAGCCGTCAGCATCGCGGATACGACTTCGGCATACTCTTTGTATTGGCTGGACGAAGAAAGCGAAAGTTCGGGTCCTTTGTCGCCGTAACCCGCTTCTTGCAGCAGGGCTTTGGCTTTTTCCAGGTCATACAGCGATTGCTCGTACAGGCTCTCGTCCGAGCCGAAGTTGCCCGGCGTTACGGATGTGCGGGTCAGGACGCCGTTGCCGCCCGCAATGCTGTCCACGATGGCTTTCTTGTCGATCGCAAGGTCGATCGCTTCGCGTACTTTCGGATCGGCCGTCGGCGTGCCTTCCGTCTGACGCACGATCATTTGCAGAACGCGCTTGATCGGCGTCGTCTCGACCGACAGGTTTTCGGTTTGTTCGATACGCTCGATGTCGGTCGACGGAACGCCGGATACGATGTCCACGCCGCCGGTTAGAAGTTCGGAGACGCGGGTCGAAGCTTCAGGAACGACGCGGAATACGACTTCGTCCCATTTCGGCGCGCCGTCGAAGTATTCGTCGTTCTTTTCGAGCACGACGCGGTCGTCTTTCGCCCACGACTTGAACTTGTAGGCGCCTGTGCCGATCGGGCTTTTCAGGAAGGCGTCGATGCCGTTTTCTTCAATATACTTGGAAGGCAGGATGCCCGCGCCCATCTTCGACAGACGGTTCAACAGCAGCGGATCGGGTCCTGTCGTCACGAACTCGGCGGTGTAGTCGTCGACCGCGCGAACTTCTTCGATCGTTTTGAAATACGAATGCTGCTTGAGCGCTTCGTCGGTTGCCAAGCGTTCGAAGGTGTATTTCACGTCGGCTGCGGTAAACGGATCGCCGTTGTGGAATTTCACGTCGTCGCGCAGTTTGAACTGCCAGACGTTATCTGCCGTTTGCTCCCAAGAAGTGGCGAGGGCCGGAACTTTGTTGCCTTCGTTGTCGTTCTTGAGCAGATAGTCGAACACGTTGACGAGGATCGCTTCGCTCGCCGTGTTGTTGTTGTTTTGCGGATCGAAGCTTTCGATATCGGTACCGTTGGCGATGGTGAGCGTGCCGTCGGATGCCGCAGGCGCGGCGGCAGTCGTGCCGGTATCGGTGGAAGTTGTTGCGCCTCCGCCTCCGCAGCCGGTTACGACCAGAGCTGCTGCGAGTAAGGCTGCGAATGTTTTGATAAGTCCGCTTTTCATAAATAAATCCTCCTTTAAGGTGAGTGGGTAGGGCCTATTCGTTGAGGAAAGCCGGGGGCGAAGGGAGAAATTATAAGCATATGCTTCCGAAGTGCATTTCTTCGAAATGCTTCACAAGACGCTGTTTCGCTCGGAAAACTGAATGAATTTAAGTAGGAAGTTTTCCGAGCTCAAAGGCCAACATCTCAACGCATGTTACCGCAGGCTTTCTACGAAAGCCTGTAGTTCACTGAATTTCTCCCTGCGCCAAGCTTCCTCAAAGGATAGGGCTTTCTTGGGTATGTGGGTGGGCAAGGCTTACTTCGCCTGGGTTCGGCTTCGTAATTATGGATGGGCGCTTTGCTTTTCAAAGTTCGTAAGCAGGACGTCCGGGCAGACGCGTTGGCGCGACTTTTGTAAAATGAGCAGTGTAAGTATGTTGATGAATTTAGTATGAATTAGGTTGCAGACATCCCTTTGGCAGGAAAAGAAGCGGATGTCGTCTCCTTTTCGGCAAAGGGGAGGTGCAAGGATGCGCAGGCCCGGGATAGAGCAGATCCGGGCAAAGGCGAGAACGGATGTCCGGCGCTGCGCGTCCTTTTAATCTTCGAAGCTTTCGTCGGCGAAAACGCGGGCGCGGATAGCTTCGGCGGAGTGTTCGATGTGCCGGTACATGATGTCTCGAGACCGATCGGCGTCGCCGGCTTCGAGAGCGGCGATCAGGTCGCGATGGGCCTCGTAGTTGTTGACTTTGACGCGATCGCTGTACGGCATAAGGTCGAGCGCCGGATTGATCTTGGTTCGGATCTGTCTGACGGCATGGTCGAAGTACGCATTGCCGGAAGCTTTAGCCACGCTCAGATGAATGCGAACGTCGATCGAGCGGAACGCCTCGCGGGTACAGTCCGGTTCGATGCTCGCCGTCACGTAATCGCGCAGCTGCTGAAGCTCTTCCTTTTTGATTCGCTGCGCGGCGAGATAAGCGGCTCCCGGCTCGACGACCATGCGGTATTCGAATACTTCGATCATCGAATCCCAATTCCGGCGCATCTCGTCGCGATTGCGCAGATGCGAGTTGCGCGTAATCGGAAGCACGAAAGTTCCGCCTTTGGCGCCGACGCGCTTTTCGACCAGGCCGAGCGATTCCAGACGGGCCAACGCTTCGCGCACGGTGATCCGGCTGGCGTTGAAGATCGTCGCCAAATCGCGTTCGGACGGAAGCTGCTCATCGCTCATGAATTCCTTCAGAATGATGGCTTCCTCAAGCCGATCGAAGATAAAATCGCTGACTTTCTTGGGTGATACCTGCTCCAGATTCATTGCAGGCTTGATCAGCACCGTTCCACATCCTTCCCGACGCGCGTTCTTCAACACTTTAATTCAAAAAAGATATAAGGTATAGACCTTAAACCATTTAGTTAGGCAAAAAAATTTGTTCGCCGTGCGGGGCGTTCAAATTTCGGATAACCAAGTTTAATGGTCGACATTACGTAAATATGGTTTCCACTATAATTCGACGGCATTCGTCTGTCAATAGATTTTCTCTCTTACTGCCGAGGAAAAGAAAAGCGGGGCATCAAACAGCTTTCTTTGCGAGAATGATTTTGAAGATTTCGATTGTTGACGTTTTGCATACCTTTTACGATTTTGAACAACTGATTTTTAAAAATGATGATGAAAAGTCAACAAATTCGTCTTTTTGCGCCGCTTGAGCAGAAAATCGGACGAATCTGTTGACGAAACCTCAGCATTTTCGAAAAAAGAGTCCGATCATGTTTAAAATGTTGACATTTTGCACGTACTCGAAAAAAATTCAAGGTGCGAGCCCGTTGGCCGCTTCCGATATGGGCTTGCGCGCGAATCGCACCCTTCACGCTTGAAGAAGGATTCGTCACCCGAACTTCAAATGCAATACAGTCGGAGAACTCGCTGTACCCTTCCCAGCTAGCGGTTTTGCGTGAATCATGACTGTCGGGTGTGTATTTCGTCTAGCCGTTTCTCCATAAGCGCATTGAAATACGCAGGCGTAAAAGCTCCCGCTGCTGTTCGATATAAAGATGTTCCGCTTCTGGCAAAGACACTTCCGTAAAGGTCAGAGTCTGCCCGGGGCGGAGTTGGGCAATCAGACGCAGATCGGCGGAAATAATTTGCGCGATGCGCGGATAGCCGCCTGTCGTTTGCCGATCCGCCGTCAAGACGATCGGGTTGCCGTCGGGAGGAACTTGAACCGTGCCGGGAGCCACGGCTTCGGAAATCAGCTCCTGCGGTTGCTCCAAACGCAGAGCGGGACCCGACAGACGACAGCCCATGCGGTCGGACTGCGGCATGATGCGAAAAGCTGCGGTTAGCAGTGCTTCGCGGCTCGGCGCGTCGAACAGGCCGAAATGCGTGCCGCGGGTAAAACGGACGCTGACGTCAGCGGCCGAGTCGGCCGGCGGCGAAGCTTTCGGCCGTTCCGGCTGGGCAGAGCCGGAAAAGTTCAGGTCGCCCCAGTCCGGGCGACCTGCGACGTAGCCGTGCGCGGCGTGCCACGGCGCGGCGGCGAAGTCGGCGCTTGGCGCGATGCTGCGCAGCGGGCCGAAGGCGCGCTCGGATGTGCGCGCCTTGCTTTGCGACGTCCGCGCGTGCAGGACGTCGCCGGCGCGCAGCGCCCGGCCTTCGAGC
>Ga0308157_10009326_pt1 | contig 10905 bp, 11 predicted proteins | sample PhyBR1_FD_201035 | JGI IMG/M metagenome (GOLD analysis project Ga0308157, IMG submission 201035) | Phyllosphere microbial communities from UC Gill Tract Community Farm, Albany, California, United States - DLSLB.R1 | ecosystem: Host-associated > Plants > Phyllosphere > Unclassified | place: USA...
AGAGCATTTACATCTCCACCTACATAATTACTAACAAGAACAGCGTCTGGGATTGCAACATTAGCCATAGCACTACTTTTTTAGCGTTTTTGATTGATTTTGGTAAATCTGAACTTAGAGTTCCTAAAAAGTAGTTTTCGCGTATAGGCGGTATTAATTTTGATTAATGATTAGCCAAATATAATATAATTAAATCTTAAAAAACAATAGAAGGTTGAAATTTTAACATATAAAATGCAATAACTATAGCAAATCTGCATAACACATCCTATTTTACTGAAGTTTTTCAAATACATTACGTTTTTGTAAATATATGATTACTAATACTTAAACAATCTTTTCTTTCCGTTGAACCCTGCCAATAGTCCTGATGATCCTTTCATTCACGGTTTCAGGCCTTTTGGCCGAATAAATCCATCCTATACACATCTTTTGCTCCCACTTTTTATACTTTATAAAAGATTCATATACAGCAGGGAACTCTTTTAAGCGTACTTTAAATTCCTCCGGCACTTCAAAAACAGAATCATCTTTATATAGTATCACCTGTACATAATCGCCCTCTTCCTTACCTATCTTTTTGCGTATTTCTGCTTTTACGGCCATCAGGAGCACCCCTTTACCATAGGGCATCAGGGTATAGTTATTTATCTCATAGGTGTCAATACTGCCTTTTACTTTCACGATACCAAACGGCGCGTCTTTATCCTGAGGAATTTCCGGGAGGAGTATATACGTCCACCCTCCTTTTCCGGGAAAGCGTTCGAGAAGGTATTGTTTGTTCGTTAGTGGCCCGCTCATTACACAAAATCTATTTTAATGGATCCATTTCCTGAAATATATACATTCCTCCCCATTACCAGTGCCCTGTTGTCCGCTACGTGTCCGGCAGGAAAGTCGAAGATCACCGGACAATCGAAATGCTCCAGCGTGATCTCAACCTCATTTCTGCCCCACGGCAGTGTCGATTCCTTAATATCGACCATCTGCCCAACAATGACTGCCTTAAGCCCTTTTAGTTTTCCGGCACGTTTCATTGACATCAGCATCCGGTCATAGTGGTACAGGTATTCGTCAATATCTTCTATAAAAAGGATCTTGCCATTCATATCAATATCCGATTCCGAACCCACAATCGCATACAGCATCGACAGGTTGCCGCCAATGAGTGTACCTTCGATCTCTTCTCCGTTATATCGGTTTTGCCGATGTACCTGGATTTTGTACTCCAGGCGTTCTCCAAAGAGCGCCCTGCGAATCGTTTCGGTCGATTCCGGAGTACTTTTAGGATAACCCTGCAGCATCACGGCATGAAGGCTTTCAATCCCGAAGTTATGCACATGGCAGTGCAGCAGCGTAATATCACTGTAACCCACCAACCATTTAGGATTATGCCGGAATTTCGCCCAATCAATACTGTCAATGATGCGCATTGTACCATAACCGCCTTTCGTAAAGAAAATGGCTTTGATGGTATCGTCGTCCAGCATTTGCTGCAGGTCAGCAAGCCGTTCGCCATCGGTCCCGGCAAGGAAGCCGTTTTCGTTAAAGGCATTTTGACCAATAACGGGCTCTAATCCCCAGCTTTTGAGAGTTATTATTCCCTTTTCGATTTCGTAGGACTCGGTGCGCTTGGCAGTGCTGATGATGCCGACTTTATCGTGGGGTTTTAAATCGGTAGGTGTGGTCATTACCTGATTAGGGTTATATAGAATTTTCATTTCACAAGGTAAATATATGGAATTAGATAATACCCTATCCCGATAGTTATTAAGCCTATTGAAAGGTGAACACTCGGAATTGATAATCAGCTGGATAAATGTTGTTGCTTCGGCAGAAAAGTAGTTATTGCCTTCTTGGAATAGGTGAGAGATTGTGGTATCAGTAAACTAATTGTAAATAAAAATTCAAAAAAAAAGATGTTGGTCAGCACATAAAAAATACTAATTCACTATAGTTGCTTTCGTAATTAGCAAATCTTCGTTTCCATCATCGGCTAACTCTCCTTCAATAACAAGCTTCTCAAGATTGGACAGTCTTTCTTCATCCTGCCTATTTTTAAAAAGAACTGAAACCCTCCTCATTTTTCCATTAAATGAGATTATAGTCTTAAGATACTTATGCCCACCATCATACCCATTTGATAGTATATCGAAATCTGAGATTTCCAGTCTATAGTTTAAATACTTTCTCATACTCAAATCTAAACATTAAGATTAAATAGTCACAGCTTTTCTTTAAAGATTTTAAAGAAAACCAGTACAAATCCCAAAAATCCATGTCATCATCATTCCATCTTACTTCTCATTCCCTTAACAAAAATCTCCCCCAAAACCCATATCTTTGCCTATTCAAATTTTGCCATGATAAAGACCGATCTTTCGACATTAGAGCCTAAGAAAAACATACTCATAAAAGGCGCACAGCTGCACAACCTCAAGAACCTGAATGTAGCCATTCCGCGCAATAAATTGGTGGTGGTTACCGGGCTTTCGGGCTCCGGTAAATCGAGCCTCGCTTTTGATACCCTTTACGCCGAAGGCCAGCGCCGCTATGTGGAGAGCCTTTCTTCCTACGCGCGCCAGTTCCTCGGCCGCCTCGACAAACCAAAGGTGGAATACATCAAGGGCATTGCCCCCGCCATCGCAATCGAGCAGAAGGTGAACACCACCAACGCCCGCTCTACCGTGGGTACCAGTACCGAAATCTACGACTACCTCAAGCTGCTTTTTGCCCGTGTGGGCCGTACCTACTCCCCTGTTTCGGGGCGTGAGGTGCGAAAGCATACCGTAACCGATATCATCAACGAAGTAAAGACTTTTGAAATGGACAGCCGCTGGTTGCTTCTGGCACCCGTGCATACCGAGAAAGGCCGTACTATCGAAGAAAAGCTGGGTGTACTCCTGCAACAGGGGTTTGCACGTATATTAGTCGATAATGAAACGCTGCGCCTGGACGAGATCGCCGATGTTGATTTCGCCAATAAGGAAGTGCTGTTAGTAGTCGACCGTATCGTGGTAAAGGACGAGGAGGAATTCTACAACCGCCTTGCCGATGCCGTACAGACCGCTTTTTATGAAGGTAAAGGCGAAGCATATTTACAGGAAGTATCTTCAGGCAATCGCCTGGTATATAGCAATAATTTTGAATTGGACGGGCTCACCTTCCCTGAGCCGAACGTTCACCTGTTTTCCTTCAACAATCCGTATGGCGCATGCCCGAGCTGCGAAGGCTACGGCAGCATCATCGGCATCGATGAGGAATTGGTGGTGCCGAATACCGCGCTTTCCATCTACGAAAATGCCGTTTTCCCATGGCGCGGCGAGAGCATGGGCTGGTACCGCGACCAGTTGGTGAACAACAGCCACAAGTTCGATTTCCCAGTGCATAAGCCGTATTTCCAGCTATCGGAAAGCGACAGGCAGCTGGTGTGGAACGGCAACAAATATTTTACCGGGCTTAACGATTTCTTTTCCGAATTAGAGGAAAAGAACTACAAGATACAAAACCGCGTGATGCTGTCGCGCTACCGTGGTAAAACCAAATGCCCCGACTGCAAAGGCAAGCGCCTGAGGCCGGAAGCCAATTACATCAAGATCGGGGGACGCACGATAAGCGACCTCGTAGACCTGCCGATAAAAAACCTTGCCGAATTTTTCAGCGGGTTGGAACTCAACGAATATGATACCACGGTAGCCAAGCGCCTTTTGGTGGAGATCAACAGCCGCCTGAGCTTTTTGCAGGAGGTCGGACTCAGCTACCTTACGCTGAACCGCCGTTCCAATACCCTTTCGGGCGGTGAGTCGCAGCGCATCAACCTGGCGACATCGCTGGGCAGCAGCTTGGTAGGATCGATGTACATTCTTGATGAACCGAGCATCGGCCTGCATCCCAAAGATACCGAAAGGCTCATTCATGTACTTGAAGGCCTGCGTAACCTCGGCAACACCGTTATCGTGGTGGAGCACGACGAGGACATCATGAAGGCCGCCGACATGATCATCGACATTGGGCCCGAAGCGGGTTCGTTTGGCGGTGAGCTTGTAGCACAGGGAACGTATGATGAAATCCTGAAAAGTGATTCGCTTACCGCAAAATACCTCAACGGGGACATGGAAATTTCCGTGCCGAAAAAACGCCGCAAGTTCAAGAACCATATCGACGTGGTGGGGGCGCGCGAAAACAACCTGCAAAACATCGACGTGACGTTCCCGCTGGACTGCCTTACCGTGATCACGGGCGTTTCGGGCAGCGGCAAGAGTACGCTGGTCAAAAAAATATTATTTCCCGCCCTGCAAAAGAAACTGGAAGGCGTGGGCGAAAAAGCCGGGCAATTTACCGAACTGCAGGGCAGTTACAGCCATATCAAGCATATCGAGTACGTGGACCAGAACCCGATAGGGCGCAGTTCGCGTTCCAATCCGGTGACATACATTAAGGCGTATGATGACATCCGTGACCTTTTTTCGAAGCAGAAACTGGCGCAGAACCGCGGATACCAAAGCAAGCATTTCTCGTTTAACGTGGATGGCGGGCGCTGCGATACCTGTAAGGGAGAGGGTGAAGTGACCATAGAAATGCAGTTCATGGCCGACGTGCACCTGGAGTGCGAGGCCTGCAACGGCAAGCGTTTCAAAAAAGAAGTGCTTGAAATTACCTACGAAGGCAAAAACATCGATGATGTGCTGACCATGACTGTAGATGATGCCGTGGCGTTCTTCAGTGAACACAAGCAGTCGAAGATCATGACCAAGCTGCAGCCACTACAGGATGTCGGACTGGGCTATGTACAACTGGGGCAGTCCTCCTCGACCCTTTCGGGCGGTGAGGCGCAGCGCATCAAGCTGGCATCGTTCCTCGTGAAGGGCGCAACCAAGGATAAAGTGCTTTTCGTATTCGATGAGCCCACCACGGGGCTGCATTTCCATGACATCCGTAAACTGCTGGCATCGTTTGAAGCCTTGCTAGACAAAGGGCATTCCATCATCGTGATCGAGCACAACCTCGATCTCATCAAGTGCGCCGACTATATCATCGATATCGGCCCCGAAGGCGGCGAGAACGGCGGGCATTTAGTGGCATTCGGGACACCTGAGGAAGTGGCGAAGAATAGTAAGAGTGTTACGGGGGAGTATTTAAAGGATAAATTATAATCCTGAAATGAAAGAAATTCTGGTCGAAATATCTTTACTGTCGTTGAAATTTGGAGAAACGGAGTTTGCCTCCTCAATCCAACGACAAAATAACTGGTTAGGATTCGAACCCGCTTCTAATCAGCAAATTTCCGATGCTGAAAAAAGGCTTAATATAACCCTGCCTGCCGATTATAAGGATTTTTTGCTGATAACAAACGGCTTTACCGCGCCTACAACTGTTGACCCCTCATTTACGAAAATTGAGGATATCGATTATTTGAGTAATGTGGATTCATTTCTTATTGAGGTGTGGTGTAGCCATGAAGGGCTTTGGGATGTATCAGAATCACTCAAAAGAAGCATACTTGTTGGAGGAAAAGATGAGGAACAATACTTGCTTTTAATTCCGCCAATAAATGAAACAGATAAATGGCGCTATTGGACGTTTTCATCATGGGCTCCCGGTGAACATGAATTTGAAGATTTAAATGCTTACTTTCAATATGTATTGGAGTTTATAAGGGAGCAGAATTAATTATCTCAATAAATGGACAACAGTTTTTCCAAACGCATAATCGCCTTAAAAAAGGCTGACTTTCAACTTCGGGAGAAGCTTGCACGTGAAGGTGGGCTTGACAAAGGCTACAATACCGAAATGGAGCAATTACATAACCACAACTCAGATATACTAAACAATATAATCGATGAGATTGGCTATCCTACGATTGGTAAAGTTGGTAAAGAGGCCAGTGAGGCGGCGTGGATTGTAATACAGCATGCTATTGGTAAACCTGAGTTTATGAAAAAAAGTTTAAGAATGCTTGAGGATGCTGTAAATCAAAACGAAGCCAGTCCTGTAAACCTCGCCTACTTAAGCGACCGGATCGCTACTATGGAAGGAAGGCTACAGCTTTACGGAACGCAGTTCGACTGGGATAAGGATGGAGAATTGAGCCCGCAACCTTATGATGATTGGGATAAAGTCAATGACAGGAGAAAATTGATCGGATTGACCAGCCTTGAAGAACAGACGATAATTATGCGAAAGAATGCAAAATTGGATAATTTGTTTTCACCGGAAGATTTTGAGGAAAGAAAAAAGGAAATTGAGGAGTGGAGAAAGAAAATAGGGTGGAAATAGTTATTTACAATTGCGTATAATTAAATTCCATTTATGAAAAATAGCATTTTTCTGTTTTTGCAATTTTACTGATCGCTTTAAACCCTTATGCATCCTACTCTTCTACTTTCCTGATTACTCTTCTCTTGTGCAACTTGAAGATTACAAGCAACACTTTTGAAGCTTAACCAGAAATCACTTTTCCTTTGTTCGTTATCTTTTTATTCCAGGTGACAAGCAGCAGTATAAAGATCGCAAAGCAGATCAGGGCTGCTATATTGGTCTGTATGATAAAGGCATGGATCGCGGCCGCGGCCAGTATCGATTTTGTACGCACAACTGCGAACGTTAGGATAAAAGAGAAGATGATACAAAAAACAAGGAAGATCCAAAACCCGCCATACTGGTCGAAGTTCTCAAAGATCAACAGATGCCAGATAGCCCATAAAACTCCTGAGATAAGACTTTTAAACACATAATTTATTTTACCCTGGCTTTCTATTAAATAGCCTCTCCAGGCATACTCTTCCATTATGTTGTAAACCAAAGCGAAACCACAAAACATAAACGCCCACAAATGTTTGTCAATGCCCTGGTTATTATTAATTCCATACACTGAATAGCAAACAAAAAGGACTACGGGGAAAAGCAGGCTCTTGATTTTATTATCGCCCAATAAAGTGATTTCTTGTTTCCGCCTGTCAAATGCGTAGAAAACTATAGCAACAGTCAGCGTCACCAAACCGTGATTGTAATTAAACGGAAAAGATACGTCCGTGATTTGAGCCATGGCGAAACTGAACGCGTTGGGCAACTTCCGCGCAAAGTAAGTCCCTATCAGTATAATTCCGTAAAAAGCCATTATTTTAAGCCAGTTTGCCTGCTTAAACTGTTTCAGTATTTCCATCCTTATGTTATATGCAATTCTGCTAACATAGTAATTCTCCTGAAAAAATCGTACTTATTGTAAATTTATTTTTACAAAAAAAAAATAGGATATTCAACAAAAAGACTTCCATTCCGAATGAATCAGATTTTGTTTTCGATTAAAAAATTTTCATCTTTACCCACACAATCAATTAATAATGATACGGGAACTTTCACAGGGTAATTTCTTAATAAAAAGACGAATAAGAATTTTTGAGAACAGGGTCGTTTACTATGAGTCAAAATTTGCAAATGGTAATGAGATAACCATTACTTATGAAGACCTGACTAACTTTAAGGAAATGTATACCGCTACAACCCAACACCTGATTTGGGGAGTTGTTGTTTCTGCACTTATCTTTGCAGGATCATTTGCCTTGCGGAATGATAAGGAATTCGACAACCCGTACATGTGGATATTTTGTGGCGCTGCGTTTTTAGCCGTCTCTGCATTTTATCTTATGACGAGGGAAAAGGTTTGGAAAATCAAGCTCCAGAATTATACTTTCATTTTCATCAAAAGAAATGCTCCTGACAAAACTACTGTTGATGATTTTATCGAAGATCTTTTCAGGGTACGAAAAGAATATTTAAGAGACACTTATCTCTATATCGATAAGAACATCCAGTATGAACCACAGCTAAAAAATCTGCAATGGCTTAAAAAAGTTGATGCAATCAGTAAGGATGAATTTGAAATAAAGCGTTTGGAATTGAGTGACCTCTTCAATACTGAAAAAAAATCAATAGGATTTTCCAATCGGTAATAAGAGGTTTTCAATAAAGTATCTAAGTAATTAACGACATAATAATTGCCATCCCCATGGCAATTGCTACATTTGCACATTAATAAATTGCTACTCTAATAATGCGCATTGACATCATCACCGTACTTCCTGAACTGCTCCGAAGCCCTTTTGAGGCATCCATCCTCAAGCGTGCCCAGGACAAAGGCCTCGTGGAAGTACACCTGCACAACCTGAGGGATTACAGTACCAACAAGCACAAGAATGTAGACGACTACCAGTTTGGCGGCGGCGCTGGTATGGTTATGTCGATTGAGCCTATAGATGCCTGCATATCAAAACTAAAGGCAGAACGCGAATATGACGAGGTAATTTACATGACTCCCGACGGCGAAACCCTGAATCAGGGAATGGCCAACCGTATGTCGCTTCTTAAGAATATTATTATCCTTTGCGGGCACTATAAAGGCGTAGACCAACGCGTACGTGACCACTTCATTACCAGGGAAATATCTATCGGCGACTTCGTATTGTCGGGTGGCGAGCTGGCTGCGGCTGTTGTGGCCGACGCTATTATACGCCTGATACCCGGCGTTCTGAGCAACGAGACCTCGGCACTGACCGACAGCTTTCAGGACAACCTGCTCTCCCCTCCTATCTACACCCGTCCCGCCGAATATAAAGGCTGGAAGGTGCCCGATGTACTTCTCAGCGGCAATTTTGCCAATATTGACAAATGGCGGGAAGATAAAGCGCTGGAACATACTAAAGACAGGAGGCCCGATTTACTCGAATAGGTTTTAGTTTAAAGTCTGAAGCTTAAAGTTGCCGCACTTTCCGGATAAGGTACACAGTCTAAGAAGGACAACTTCAGAAAACCTTAAACTTTAAACCTTAAACTTTTGGACTTTTCAAAATAATTTCTAAATTTGCACCCTCATTCAGATCAACCTCTGGCGAAAACCGTGAATGTTGTTCGGAATCAATCATTTAAAAATTAGAATCATGTCTGATTTAGTAAAATTTGTACAAGACGAATTTGTAACAAGAAAAGATTTCCCTGAGTTTGGTTCAGGAGACACGATCACCGTTTATTACGAGATCAAGGAAGGTGAAAAAACAAGGACACAGTTCTTTAAAGGTGTGGTTATCCAGAAAAGGGGCGCCGGCATCACCCAAACATTCACAATCCGTAAGATGTCAGGTGCAGTTGGTGTAGAGCGTATCTTCCCACTTAACATGCCTGCTCTTCAAAAAATTGAAGTTAACCAAAGAGGTAAAGTTCGCAGGGCACGTATATTCTACTTCCGCGACCTTACTGGTAAGAAAGCAAAAATCAAAGAAAGAAGGAGATAATCTTCCTTTCCGGAATCATAGAGGTCCCATCGCATTGCGGTGGGATTTTTTTATTGCAGAGTTTTCAAAATTTTTACCGATACTGTAGAGACCGTTTTTGTTTTTTTTACCACAAAGGACAAAACGATCTACACAAAGCGCACAAAAAAACTGCTGTAGGCAGAAGGCCACAAAGCTTTGTGTCCCTTCAGTATAAATAATTTATCGTTCTGCCTGGTGTTCTTAGTGAAAAAACCTGGTGAACCTTGTGGTAAAGATTTGTTAAGTTTCCAAACCAATATCATCAGTACCTTGCAGGCCAAAACAAATTACAGCTAAAAATTCATTACATTTGGGCATGGATCCAATCTTTATAAAAATAGCCGATATTCGCGGCGGCGTTCACTTTGTAAACATCAAACACATTTATGAAGTGGAGGAAGTAGTCAGCGCTAAGACAAAGCTGACGCACATTCGCTACTATTCTATTCCCGATTGTAAAGGCCAGGTAAACAAGGTTATCACAAAGGAATATGCCAACGCCGTACTGGAGCGTATCAACCAGCTTAAAGAAAAGGCGTAAGAATCCTTCTAAGGTAAGCCTTCCTTCTTTTACAACATTTCGTAAAATTTCAATCGTTTTTTTACCGAATTGGCAACCCGCCAATCGCCTGTTTTTTGTTATATTTGCGTGCCTTGCTACCCAAAAGGCGGCAGGTGCAAACAAACACTGTATAACATATTATTAATCAGCCTTTCGGCCATTCCGGGAGGGTAATTAAATTCCGAAACCAATGTCCAAAACATCAAAGATCTATTACACGATAACTGATGAGGCCCCGATGCTGGCCACGCATTCTTTCCTCCCAATAGTTCAGGCCTTTACGGCTCCTGCAGGTGTGGAAGTTGAAACCCGCGATATTTCGCTTGCCGGCAGGATCCTTGCCAACTTTCCGGAAAACCTTACCGATGATCAAAAAATAGGCGACGCGCTAACCGAACTGGGCCAGCTGGCTACCACCCCGGAAGCTAATATTATTAAGTTACCAAACATTTCTGCTTCTGTTCCACAGCTTAAAGAAGCCATAAAAGAACTTCAGGCACAAGGCTACAAGATTCCTGACTTCCCTGAAGATGCAAAGACCGACGAAGAAAAAGCAGTAAAAGCAAAATACGCTAAGGTTTTAGGCTCTGCCGTAAACCCTGTTTTGCGTGAAGGCAACTCCGACCGCAGGGCGCCAAGGGCTGTTAAGAATTACGCCAAGGCTCATCCACACTCCATGGGTGCATGGTCGGCTGATTCAAAAACACACGTAGCAAGCATGAGCGAAGGCGACTTTTACGGAAGCGAGAAATCGGTTACCGTGAAAGAAGCTACCGATGTAAGGATAGAGTTTACAGCCAATGATGGCACCGTGACTGTACTAAAAGATAAAACAGCGCTTAAGGCAGGAGAGATTATCGATTCTTCTGCACTTAACCTGAACAAGCTGAAAGCGTTTATAGCGAAAGAAGTGGCAGATGCAAAAGTACAGGGCGTACTGTTCTCGGTACACCTGAAAGCCACGATGATGAAGGTTTCCGATCCTATTATCTTTGGTGCCGTGGTAGAGGTTTTCTTTGCTGATGTATTTGAGAAATA
>Ga0308157_10009328_pt1 | contig 10904 bp, 11 predicted proteins | sample PhyBR1_FD_201035 | JGI IMG/M metagenome (GOLD analysis project Ga0308157, IMG submission 201035) | Phyllosphere microbial communities from UC Gill Tract Community Farm, Albany, California, United States - DLSLB.R1 | ecosystem: Host-associated > Plants > Phyllosphere > Unclassified | place: USA...
GCTGGGGTATACGGTGAATGCTAAGGTTGGAGCATTTTTCTATAATCTATTCCATCACTTTGGAGTAGCCGTGATTGTTTATTTTGCCGGAACAGCTTTATCACTTCCCTATTTGCAGATGATAGGAGCCATCTTATTTTCTCACTCCGCTTTTGACAGGATTCTGGGCTATGGATTGAAGTATCCGGATAGTTTTCAGAATACGCATTTGGGAAAGATTGGAAAGAAGGCTGAGTAGTTAGGTTATAAAACCACCCCGTCAAAAATTCTTTGAATTTTCGCCACCCCTCCGGAGGAGGGGAATTTTCGCACCTTCATTTGTGCTATTGGCTCAAGTTGTAATCTTTTTATGGATAATAAAAGCTGGATTCTTACGGAATGACAAATACAAAGCTCCATTTGAATTGTGTGATTCCGCAGAAATCTAAATACTCTTTATTAAAATCAAAGACTTTCAAAACTTAAGTGTTCTTCTCAAACATCTAATAGTTTCTAAAAAAGCTTTTGTGCTTTTTATAGTTAAAGATTCCAAGCACTATAAAACAAAAAAGCAACCTCTTTCGAAGTTGCTTTTTATTTTGAAAATCTTTATAGATTATTTTCTTAAACCTAATGCAGCAATAATAGCTCTGTATCTTGCGATATCTTTCTTTTTAAGGTAATCTAATAAACTTTTTCTCTTACCTACCAATTTCACTAGAGATCTCTCTGTGTTGAAATCGTGACGGTTAGCCTTTAGGTGTTGAGATAAGTGGTTGATTCTGAAAGTGAAAAGAGCAATTTGTCCTTCTGCGCTTCCTGTGTCCTGTGCAGATTTTCCATGTTGTGCGAAAATTTCCTGCTTTTTGTCTGTTGTTAAGTACATTCCAATATTGTTTAATGATTATTATGTAACGGGTGCAAAATTACGACTATTTTTTGATTCTGCAAACATTATTGATTTCATAAATCAAATTTGATAGAAAAAAATGTTAAAAATTTCTTAATAAATTTTATGCAATCCAACGAAAAGGCAGTAATTTTGCATTCGAATTACAAATGAAAAAAATTATATTCTTTACAGCAATTACTTTTTTGTTCATCGGGTTTACTTCGGTAAAAGCCCAGAAAACGGCTGATGACAAAATAAAAAAAGTTCTGTACTTCAATCCTGAAGTAGAGCCTGATATTGACGAAATAAAAGACCCTACCAACAATGCTTTCTTTGATGCCGTTACCGATAATTTCAGTGGCAGAAGAAATAAAATGCTTCGCGCAGAAGTTCAGGTTCCCTTTGACAGCATAGATAAACAAACTATTGTAGACTACTGCCTCAACAATGATGCAGATTTTGCCATTGTTTCCAAAGTGAGATATTTCAAAGTTGGATTTGGAAAATATGTTTTCTCCAATCAGGTGGTTGTGAGTATGAAACTCTTTGGTGCTGACGGCACTCTTGTAACCGAAACTGACCATGATACCTATCGAAAAAACATGCGTCTGCTGGGCTCCACAACCAATTCTGTCAAAATAGGAACCGAAGGAGCGATAAAGGGAATCATCAAAAAACTGAGAAAACTGAAACCGACGGAAGCAGAGCTTTGAGTTCTGAGTTTAAGGTTTAAGGTTTAAGGTTTAAGGTTGGAATATAAGACTTTTGAAAATCAATGGTCAATTTTGCTTCGCAAGTCAATTGTGAACTGTTATTCCTTTGCTCAATTAGCTGTACCAGAAAAATTCATCATTCATCATTCATCATTTTTTACAAAGTACTTCCCGTCTCCAGAATTATAAATATTTTCATGTTAAATAAAGCACTTGTCCGCACTTATGGAACAGGTGCTTTTCACTTTAAATACATCATAAATAATTGATTAACAATTAAATATTTTCACCAAATAAGGAATTATTAAATATTTTTTACTATTTTAGTCTTACATTAAAACCAAAATATCATGAAAAATCTAAAGAAACTCAGCAGAGAAAAAGCAAAACAAGTGAATGGAGGCTCCATGGAAAGATGTAGCGAAACCAATCCCTGTGCTGTTGGATGGTGCTGCTTCGGAATCTGTTCACCCTTCATCTGTCTTGAATAGAATGTAAAAAATTAACTAACTCACATAAAATCAAATCTCATGAAAAATCTAAAAAAACTCAGCAGACAAGTTCAAAAGGAAATCAAAGGCAGCGGACCTTTCAAAAGATGTACAGAACATTACGAATGTCCGGGCGGATCATGTTGTCATAACACCTGTGTTGTGAACCCATGTCCCCTGGAATAATATATGATCATTACGGACACCTGCAATTGTAGGTGTTTTTTTATTTAAAAATTAAATAAAATATTGATTTATGGAAAAATATTTTCACCACCAAATGAATAATATAAAAATATTTACTATTTTAGTTTAACATTAAATCTAAAACCATATGAAAAATCTAAAAAAACTCAGCAGACAAGCTGCCAAAGAAATTAACGGTGGTATCGGCCCGTTCAGATGCAGTATAACAAGACCATGTTCTGTGGGATATTGCTGTAACGGAGAATGTTGGGATCATGACTGTCCGATAGAGCCTTAATCTTACTATATTTGATCACCATGAAAAATTCAAATCTTAAGAAGCTCAACAGGCTGCAGCAGAAAAATATTAAAGGAAACGGAATAAAAAAGTGTGGGGACAACTCAGATTGCGGCCCCTACCAGTGCTGTACAAATGCTGTCTGCACATACATCCCTACCTCGGAATGTGAACCAATTTAAAGAATATTGGAATTTAAATTTAATTTTTGAACATCCGCTTCGGCGGGTGTTTTTTTTGGCCTTATACTGAAGTGATAAACTTTAATTAATCCTTAATTTTGCCACTTTATTGCTCAGTCTTAAAAATTTGAATTATTTTTGCATATCCAAAAAAATTCACGTTTTGAATTCTAGAGACGAACTTATCTTCAACCCTGCCGATATTGCCGAAACTCTCAGCGAACTTCCTGCTGATGAGAGGCTGCTCGCGTTTCTGAAGGTTCCGAAAGAATACAAAGCAGAGGTTTTTTCACATCTTGATCCTGATTTTCAGGAAGATACCATCAGAAGTATCGGAAGCGATGAAGTTTCTGAGATCCTGAATGCAATGACTCCGGATGATAGGACTGCTCTTTTCGAAGATTTCCCGGATGAGCTAATTAAATATTCTATTAATCATCTTAATCCTCAGGAAAGAAGAATTGCTTTAAAGCTTCTTGGGTATAACTCAGACTCTATTGCCCGTCTGATGACGCCTTATTATATTCAGATCCGTAAGGAATGGACGGTAAAGAGATGTCTTCAGCAGATCAAAAAGGTTGGAAAAAGAGTGGAAACCATGAACTACCTGTATGTGGTGGATGAAAGAAACCGTCTGATTGATGACCTTGCCATCGGAACTTTACTGCTGGAAGAGGAAGACACACTGGTTTCTGATATCACAGATAATCATTTTGTAGCGATTACCACCACTACTTCCAAAGAAGATGCGGTAACGTATTTTGAAAAGTATGACCGTGGCGCTCTTCCTATTATTACGGAAGCCGGTGTTCTGGTAGGAATTGTAACGATTGACGATATTCTCGATCAGATTGAACAACAGAATACGGAAGATATCCAGAAATTCGGGGGATTGGAAGCATTGGATCTTCCTTACATCCAGACCTCATGGACTGAAATGATCAAAAAAAGAGCAACCTGGCTGATTATTTTATTTGTTTCTGAAATGCTGACGGCTTCTGCCATGGGGTATTTTGATAAAGAAATTGAAAAAGCTGTTGTCCTTGCTCTATTTGTTCCTTTGATTATTTCCAGTGGAGGAAACTCCGGATCGCAGGCCGCAACGTTGATTATCCGTGCAATGGCGCTTCAGGAAATCAGTCTGAAAGATTGGTGGTATGTCATGAAAAAAGAAATTATCTCAGGATTGTGTCTTGGGGCAATTTTGGGAATTATAGGGTTTATAAGAATCATGCTTTGGCAGCAGATTGGTCTTTTTGATTATGGCCAGTACTGGGCTTACGTTGGATTAAGTGTTTCCGTTTCATTAATCGCCATTGTGCTGTGGGGAACGCTATCCGGTTCTATGATCCCGTTTGTCTTAAAGAAATTAAACCTTGACCCAGCTACTTCTTCGGCTCCATTTGTAGCCACATTGGTGGATGTGACGGGACTTATTATCTATTTTACCGTAGCCGGACTTTTCTTAACCGGAAAACTTTTGTAATTTTAGGCATCATCTAACATGCCAATATGAAAATCGTTTCACTTGTACCCTCAATAACTGAGGCTTTATTTGACCTTGGTCTTACTGAAAATGAAGTTGTCGGGAGAACAAAATTCTGCATTCATCCTCAGGATAAAATAAAAAATGTAGCCGTAATCGGCGGGACCAAAAATATCAATATTGAGAAAATAAAAGCATTACAGCCGGATCTTATTCTTGCCAATAAGGAAGAGAATGTAAAAGACCAGGTAGAAGCTCTGATGGATGACTACAAGGTAACGGTCACCAATGTAGAAACGATTGAAGACAATTATTACCTGCTTAAAAATCTCGGAAAACTTTTGGGAAAGGAAGAGAGGGCCCAGCTTTTCAATCTTAAAATATATGAAATTTTGAATCAGGCCAAGCTGGAAACTCCTGTGAAAACGGCATATCTGATCTGGAAGAATCCTTATATGACTATTGGGTCAGATACGTTTATCCATAGAATTTTATCAGAAATCGGCTTTGAGAATATTTTCAAAGATAAAACCCGTTATCCTCAGATTATTGCTGAAGATCTTGCGGATGCGGACGTTATCATGCTGTCCTCTGAGCCGTTTCCGTTTAAAGAAAAACATATTGAGGAACTGCAGGCTTTTTATCCTGATAAAAAGATTATGATTGTAGATGGCGAAGCATTTTCCTGGTATGGAACCCATATTGCGAAATGTGAGAATTACTTTAAAGAACTGTTGGCTGAGATTCATCTGATGCAGCAAAGCTAATTTTTTGACCATTAACTTTAAACTCTAAAACATTAAACTCACATGTCCGATACAGTTATATTATCTGAGGGAGCAGAATTTGATCACGTTATTCAGGAAGTTTCAAAATACATCAATCTTTATGTAATGGCTTTTGAAAAGAATGAAAGGGCCATCACACAAATGGATAAACGTCTAAATATGTATGGTGGAAAAGGAACGGTATATATGCTGCAGATGTTTGACCAGAAAGAATTGGCTAATAATCGTCTGGCAGCGTATATGGTTTTATTGAATAAGGGGGATGAGTCCGGGTTTCATACGCACAACCAAAGAAATGAGCAGGAATTGTATGTAGTCGTGCACGGGACAGGAGAATACCGTGAAAGAACCGGAGTTGAGGGATCCATACGAAAAAAGACTCTTAAGAAAGGAGATATTACAGCGATCAGTTCTATAGGGTATCATTCTATCGAAAATACAGGAGATGAGCCTTTAATCATGTTTGTCATTACAACCAATAACCCATAAAAAACTCCGACTATAAAAGCCGGAGTCTATATTATATTCGTATTGAAATTCTATTATAAAATCTTAGAAACTTCGTTACAAAGCCATTCTAATAATTCACGGTCTTCATTGGTGAAAGGATCTACCGTATGGGAATCAATATCAATCTGGCCGATGTTTTTTCCGTCTTTAAAGATAGGAACTACAATTTCTGCTTTTGTATCAATAGAGCAGCTTAAATAGTTGCTTTCTTCATTCACATCAGGAACTACAAATGTTTCATTGGAAACTGCTACCTGTCCGCAAATTCCTTTACCGTAAGGAATAATGGTATGATCTGTTGGTGCTCCTACATAAGGGCCTAAAATCAATTCTTCCTTATCTCCGTTTTTGAAATAGAAACCCGTCCAGTTGAAATAAGAAATTTCCTGATCCAACAAGTGGCAAACTTTTTCAAGTTTTTCTTCTGTATTATGTTTAGGACTTTCAAGAATTGAGGAAAGTCTTTTCTTTAATTCTGACATTGTATATATTTTTTTAAGAGAATTGTTTTAGGGAAAGCTCTTCTTTATATCCAAACATTCCACGCTCTTTAATCATTTCTGCTACGCCTTCCGGAACCTGACTTTCCCAGCCTTTCACACAACATGCAATTTTTCTCAAAATTTCTCTTGAATAGATTTCCAGAAACTCCGGATTATAGTTGGTAATATCTACAATACGATTGTTGTGTTTGAAATATTTATAGAGTTCTTTCAGGTTTTCTTCTACTTTCAGGTTTGAAGAATCCAGCAATTGGTGGGTTTCAGGATCTTTATAAGGATACAGATATACTCTCATCCCGTTTCTGAAAAATTTTCCGAATGCTTCAAGGATTCCCCCTGACATATTTTTGTAATACTTCTCGTCAAATACCATCAACAGGTTATTTACACCCATTGCTACTCCAATATCACCACTTGTATAAGAGGCGAAATAATCAATCAGCCTGTAATATTCAGAGAAGTTGGAAATAATAACGGTATATCCCAGTTTAGCCAGAATATCAACCCTGTCAAGGAAGTCTCTTTCATCAATATCTCCATCTGCCCTCAGATTGGAAATGGTGATCTCGATAAGAACTTCTGTTTCGTCATGGGTACAGATCGCATCTTTGAAAAACATATCCATCCCGTTTTTAAGCATATCAATGTTTACTTTCGTTACCGGTCTGAAACTTCCTCTTACCGCGAAAATATTTTTCTTGTACAACACATCTGCAGGAAGCATATTGCTGCCCTGAGAATTGAAAATAACGGCATCGGTCATTCCATTTTTCACCAACTGCAGTGACATCAGTCTGTTGTCAACATAAGCAAAAGCAGGACCGCTGAAATCAATCATATCAATTTCCAGATTGTCTTTTGCAATATCGTCGTATAAGGACTCTACTAAAGTTCTTGGATTGTCAAAGTAATTAAAAGCTCCGAAAATAAGATTTACCCCCAGATTTCCTAAGGTTTCCTGCTGAAGGGTGGCATCATTTTCTTTGAATTTTACGTGAATCACGATTTCATTGTAATCTTCATTTTCTTTGGTCTGAAAACGAATTCCTACCCAGCCATGGCCTCTTACAGTCTTGTCAAAATTGATGGTTGTTACCGTATTGGCATAAGAAAAGAATTTTCTATCGGGATTATTATCTCTTGAAATTCTCTCTTCAATCAAAGCTACTTCATATCGAAGCATTTTGCGAAGCCTGTTTTGGGTAACGTACCTGTTTTTTACTTCCTTTCCATAGATGGCATCACTAAAATCTTTGTCGTAAGCAGACATCGCCTTAGCAATCGTACCGGAAGCTCCTCCTGCTCTAAAAAAGTGGCGAACAGTCTCCTGCCCTGCTCCAATTTCTGCGAAAGTACCATAAATAGTAGGATCTAGATTAATTGTTAATGCTTTTTGCTTAGGAGTTAGTTTCTGATACATTAGGACATGAAATTTTTTGTAAATTTACCAAAATTAAACCAACCTCAAAACAAAATGAAGTTGAAATTTTTAGGAACCGGTACTTCCCAAGGTGTACCCGTTATTGGCTGTACATGTGAAGTGTGTACTTCTGAAAATCCCAAAGACAAACGCTTACGTTCTTCCGTGATGGTAACTACGGAAGAAAATAAAAAAATACTGATCGACTGCGGTCCGGATTTCAGGCAGCAAATGCTTACCAACCACGAACATACCGTAGATATTGCGTTGATAACTCATGAACATAATGACCACGTAATCGGGCTTGATGATATGCGGCCATTGATTTTCAAGAGTGGAAAAGATGTTCCTCTCTACTGCTATTCAAGGGTTGCTCATGAAATAAAAAACAGATTTCCTTATGCTTTTGCTGATGTAAGATATCCCGGAGCGCCCGCTTTTGAACTTCATGAAATTGAAAATAAACCTTTTCATGTACTGGATACGGAAATCACTCCAGTAGAAGTGATTCACTATAAAATTACCGTCTTCGGCTACAAATTTAAAAACCTTGCCTACATCACAGATGCCGGGTTCATTTCTGAAACGGAAAAGGAGAAACTGAAGAACCTGGATGTTCTGATCTTAAACTGTATCAGAAAATTTGATCCCCATCCTGCCCATTTTATTCTTCCTGATGTTATTAAATTGTTTGAAGAACTAAAACCGAAAAAATTATTTTTAACACATATCAGCCATCATTTGGGATTGCATGACATTGAAGATAAGCAGCTTCCCCCCGGAATACACCTTGCCTACGATGGTTTGGAACTGAACTTTTAAAAATTTTTCTTCAAAAAGCTTTTGAACATTGAAAAAAGTTTATATATTTGCACACCAATTTGAAACAAACATCACGTTTGAACTCAACATCAAGCCCAGGTGGCGGAATTGGTAGACGCGCTGGTCTCAAACACCAGTTCTTAGGAGTACCGGTTCGATCCCGGTCCTGGGTACAAAATCTCGGCAAACTAGCATCCACACTACGTTTGCCGATTTTTCTATTTCATTCTCTAATGCGCTGAATTTTATTAACGTGTAAAAAATCGTGTAAAATGAAACCGCATCACTCACCTATCAAAGTCTATCCTACATCATGGGATAAAAGAAATCAAAGCAATCTAAATAAAGATTGGGAAATTCGCTATACTTATTTCTGCAGCGAATATCCAATGGGCAAAATTATTCGTTTTAAAGGCATGAATCATTGTAAATCGCTGGCAGATAAACAAGATTGCACAAGAATGCTAATAGAAAAAGAACTGTTTGCATTATCCAAGGGGTTTAACCCTATAATAAGAGAATATGAAGTATTTGATGAAAACATGGTATCCCCATCAACTCCTTTTATCCAAGCGCTTGAAATTTCATTAAAATCATTTAAAGGTGTTGATTCAACATTGAATGATTTTGAAAATTCAATAAAACACATTAAAAAATATTCAGAAAAATTGAGAATAAATCATAAAGAACTTGGATCTGTAACTAAAGGGGACATTAAGCAGCTTTTAATGAAAATGTCAGAGTATGGTTTTTCAAACTATAGAGTAAACAAAACAAGATCTCATTTATCAAGGTTTTTCGCTCATTTTGTTGAATTAGATATTTTTTTAGTCAATTTTATAGAGGGAATAAAAAAGCTTGAACATGAATCATCTACCAGAAATATTATTAGAACACCAGCAGAATGGAAGAAATTTCACTCTATTTCTAAGATTAATTATCACGAATATGTATTTGCATATATATTTTTGTTTTCAGGTTCACGTTTTACTGAAATGGCAGGAGTTCGTAAATGTGATGTCGAGCTGGAAAAAAGTATTTTTTGGATTACACACAAAAAGGGTGGTAAACACAAAAGGACAATGAGGCCTATTAATATGGAGGTGTGGAAATATTGGAAAGAATATTGCGAATTAGCTTCAACAGATGAATATCTTTTTTCTGAATTTAGAATGCCAGGTATTAATCCCGTAACTGCAAGAACTTTAAATGAAGCCATAACAAGACACTTGAGAATGGTTGGGCTCAAAATGACGGGATATGATCTAAAAGCCACTTTCTTAAATCTAGTTTCAAAACAGCATGGAATAACAAAAGCGAAGGAGCTTGCGGGGCATACCACCGAAAGAACAACACGTATTTATGCTGTTGATTATGAAGAGCATTTAGTTGAACAAAACAGAAAAATAAAAGTTAACACTAAATAATATATAAAAGGCGTAGCTAAAATGTTACGCCTTTTTCTTTTAGTTCCAGAATTCTTCTTTCTACAATATCCTCTGTTAATTCTTGATGAAACACATGGTGCCATACATAGTGTAAATAGTTGAAAATATCTTCATCAACTAAAGCAGATAAAAAAACGTACAAGTCCCGGCGGTCTTCATCTTCAAAATAATCCTCGTCAAATTCAAATATTGTATCTGCTGAAATCTCCCAGCGTTCCCGGAAGTAGCCATCGAACTCAATATCTTTATCTGCTGCAGCTCCGCGGATTAGGTTCATAGCATCGTCATAGAAGTTCACCATATCATTTGGATCTTCTTCTATATAGTTTGCCAGAAGTTGAAATATGTGTTTATGATCTTCCATTAGTCGAAAAGCGATGTTTGGGTTGAGGGATCTTCTTTTGGCATTTTTTGTGGCTCCAAGTTGACAGCAACGAGTGCTGGGTCATAGGCTGGGAATTCAAAACTTTCTATTGGATCATCATTTAGGAATCTGTTTGCTGTTCCAACATCCATACAAATTGGCATTCGCTGTTTTGAATTATGAACGACGCTCATTAATTCATTTGCAACGGTCGTGACGAGCCCAAAACCTATTTCTCCATTATCCCATACATCGTAGAACGCAGCAATATAGAAATGATCCTGATCTTTCCAATTCATCCGGTGCTTTACGGTAATAGGCGTTTTTCTGCCAGGATTCTGAAGGTGCATCCAATCATAGAATCCAGTAACAGGAACTACTGCCCTATTGTGCTCAAACTTCCTGTAGAATGTATGAGTTTTTTCAGCGGTTAAGTTTATACCTTTTCCGGGTTTTGATTTATCGGCATCTTTATAAAGTCGCCAGGTTCCGTGGGTGATCTTCCGACCGTGGTGATCTAAAACGATCGGCATTGCCGGGACATCAAAGGCGTTTACTTCCGGCTTAAGAATATAATTATTCTCAACGATCTCGGCTGCCAAGGCTGCTGAAACTTCCTCAATTGAAAGTCCGGCATTATCTACTCTATTGCACATGATTAATATTTTTAACCTAAAATACAAATATTATGCAAAATCTATATTCTTGTACAAAACAGAAATTTGCTCTCTTCGTTCTCTTTGACGGGAATTTAGGTCATCATCATCATCGGGTAATGGAGGAAACAACACTCCAACGAACCATAATTTAGCCAATTTCACA
>Ga0308157_10009329_pt1 | contig 10903 bp, 7 predicted proteins | sample PhyBR1_FD_201035 | JGI IMG/M metagenome (GOLD analysis project Ga0308157, IMG submission 201035) | Phyllosphere microbial communities from UC Gill Tract Community Farm, Albany, California, United States - DLSLB.R1 | ecosystem: Host-associated > Plants > Phyllosphere > Unclassified | place: USA...
AGTCGAGCAGATGCTCGACGAAAACCCCTTCCTGGAGCGCACCGCCGAGGAAGCCGCGCGCGAAGAGTTCGGCCTGCCGCAGGCCGATGCCCCGGTGAGCGAGGACGATCGCCACACGGAAGATGCTATTTATTCAGGAGCGCCTGGCGAAGCGAATACGCCGGTGGCGGCCTCTTCGGAGGGCGATTCCGCCAGCACTGCCGAGGCGCCCGGCAGCTCCGACGCTCCGGACACGCCTGATACGCCCGACTGGGAGGGCGATGGCACTGTCGAGATGACGCCCGACGACGGCGAGTGGGGCGGCGACGCCCCGGCACGCACGCGCACGGCCGGCGAGGGCGACGAGGCCGACGCCACCGAACTGGCGCGCAGCCACGAATCCCTCACCGCCCACCTGCACCGGCAGGCGCTGGGCCTGCGCCTGTCCGAGGTCGATACCGCCGCGCTGCGCTTTCTCATCGAATCGCTCAATGACGACGGCTACCTGGACGAATCGCTGCAGTCGCTGGCCCTGAGCCTGGCGGGCGAGGAAGACACCGAGCAGGTCGAAGAACTCGTGCACCGCTTCACCGTGGCGCTGGGCCTGCTGCAGAGCCTGGACCCGGTCGGCGTGGGCGCACGCGGCCTGGCCGAATGCCTGACGCTGCAGCTCAAGGCGCTGCGCGAGGACGGCGAGGGCGATCCCGACGTCGTGCAGACCGCGCTGCGCATCTGCCAGCAGCCGCTTGAAATGCTCGCACGGCGCGATGTGCGGCGCTTGGCGCAGGCCTGCGGTGGCGGCGAGGAGCGCACCCGCCTGGCCATGGCGCTCATCGCGCGGCTGGAGCCCCGGCCCGGCCGCGCCTTCGTGGAGGTGGAGCGCAACATCATCGTGCCCGACGTGATCGTGAAGAAGATCGGGCGCGGCACGCAGCAGAATTTCAGCGTGCAGCTCAACCCGGATGTGATGCCCCGCCTGCGCGTGCACGACATCTACGCCGGCGCGCTGCGCGGCAACCGCGGCGGCGAAGGCCACCAGGGCCTGCAGCAGCGGCTGCAGGAGGCGCGCTGGTTCATCAAGAACATCCAGCAGCGCTTCGACACCATCCTGCGGGTGTCGCGGGCCATCGTGGACCGGCAGAAGAACTTCTTCGTGCACGGCGAGCTGGCCATGCGGCCGCTGGTGCTGCGCGACATCGCCGACGAACTGGGCCTGCACGAATCCACCATCAGCCGCGTGACCACGGCCAAGTACATGGCCACGCCGCAGGGCACGTACGAGCTGAAGTATTTCTTCGGCTCGGGCCTCGGGACCGAGACCGGCGGCAATGCCTCCAGCACGGCGGTGCGCGCGCTCATCAAGCAGTTCGTCTCGGCCGAAAGCGCGGCCAAGCCGCTGTCGGACAGCCAGATCGCCGAAATGCTGAAAGAGCAGGGCATCGAGTGCGCCCGCCGCACCGTGGCCAAGTACCGCGAGGCGCTCAAGATCGCGCCGGCCAACCTGCGCAAGGCGCTGTAGCGGCAGAGCCGGCCCTTCGCCCGGCAACGCCGCGGTGCCGGTAGCGGCTGGCGGCTGGCGGCTGGCGATCAGCCCAGCAGTTGCGGGTTCAGCCGCCAGACGGTGAAGTTCAACGCCGCCGCGAACGTGATCCACGCCAGGTAGGGCACCAGCAGCGCGCCCGCCAGCGGCCGCAGGCGCCAGAACGACGCCAGCGTCGCGGCCACGCAGGCCCATAGCAGGGCGATGTCAGCCAGGGCCCAGGCCCCCAGGTGCCATTGAAAGAACAGCCAGCTCCACAGCGCATTCAGCGCCAGTTGTACGCAAAACAGCACCAGTCCGCGCTGCCGCACGGGCCCCGCCGGCTCGCGCCAGACGAGCCAGGCGGCGATGCCCATCATGGCGTACAGCGTGCTCCACACCGGGCCGAACAGCCAGGCCGGCGGTGCCCACGCCGGCTGGGTCAGCTGCCCGTAGAACTGCGGCGCCTGCACCGACGCGACGCTGCCCACCGCGGCGGCCACGAACGCCAGCGCCAGCCAGCCGGCCAGGGCCAGCCAGGTGCGTGGCGAGAGCGGGGCGCGGGCGTCGCGGCCCGGCGCTGCGGACTTCGGGGGTGGGGGCGGCGGGGTCGGGCGGTCTTGGTTCATCGCGCCATCATGGCAGCAGGCATGGCGCACGCGGCGGCGGAAAAGGCTGCCTGGGTGTCGGAAAAGCGCGCTGTGCTCAGCGGCGGCCGTTATTCGAAGTGCGGCGGCTGACCGCTCTTCGCCGCCCGCCTTGGCCGCAGCACCCAGGCCAGGGCCAGTCCCGCCACCGCGAGGTAGGTGGCCACGAAGCACCAGCCCGCGGGGCCCGAATGCCCCAGGCTCTCGATGCCGGTGCGGGCTTCGAACCACGACCACAGCGGCCACAGCACCAGGGTCAGGACGGCCGCGCCAGGCAGCGCCAACGCGAGCGCAAGAACGGCCGCCGCTGCCCGGCGCCACGCCGTGGAGGCCGTGGCGGGAGCCCGGCCTTTGGCTGGCGGATCGACGGGTGGGCGGGGTGTGAACACCGTTGCTCCTGAATTGATAGCTAACCACCCTAGAGGTTATTGCGCTGGAGGCCGATTTGGCTTGAAGCCTCCGCTGGCAGGGCCAGTGGCTCTGTCAGCGGCTTCAGCGCGATGCCAGCGACCGCATCGATCCACCGCCGCCGTGCGACGGAGCCGCAGCCCCGTGCATGTCCAGCTTGAAGCCGGCCACCGCGTCGGCCAGTTGCGCGGCCTGCTGCTGCAGCGACTGCGCGGCGGCTGTGGCTTCTTCCACCAGCGCGGCGTTCTGCTGGGTGGACTGGTCCATCTGGCTCACGGCGCTGCCGATCTCGGCGATGCCGGTGCTCTGCTCCTGGCTGGCGTTGCTGATCTCGGCGACGATGGCCGTCACGCGGCGCACGCTGTCCACCACCTTTTCCATGGTGGCGCCCGCGTCCTGCACGAGCTTGCTGCCGGCGTCCACCTGGGTGACCGAATCGTCGATCAGCGCCTTGATCTCCTTGGCGGCCGTGGCGCTGCGCTGGGCCAGCGTGCGCACCTCGCTCGCCACCACGGCGAAGCCCCGGCCTTGCTCGCCCGCGCGGGCGGCTTCCACCGCTGCGTTCAGCGCCAGGATGTTGGTCTGGAAGGCGATGCCGTCGATCACGCCGATGATGTCCACGATCTTGCGGGCCGAGGCGTCGATGCCGCCCATGGTCTTCACGACCTGGCCCACCACGGTGCCGCCGTGCGTGGCGATCTCCGACGCGCCCGAGGCCAGGGTGTTGGCCTGGCGCGCGTTCTCGGCGTTCTGCTGCACGGTGGCGGTGAGCTGCTCCATGGCGGCGGCCGTTTCCTCCAGCGAGCTGGCCTGCTGCTCGGTGCGCGACGACAGGTCCTGGTTGCCGCTGGCGATTTCGCTGGTGGCCAGGCGCACGGATTCCGACGACGCCCGGATCTGCACCAGCACCGCAGCGATCTTGTCCACGAAGTGGTTGAAGGCGCTCGCGATCTGGGTGAGCTCGTCGCTGCCGTGGGTGGAGAGGCGGCGCGTCAGGTCGCCATCGCCCGAAGCGATGTCTTCCAGCGCATCGCGCACCACGCCCAGGCGGCGCAGCTGGTGGCTCACCGCCACAGTGACGAGGGCCACGGCCGCCAGCACGCTCAGCAGGGTGATGACCACCGCGACCTTCAGCAGCGCGCTGACCGATTGCGTGGCCTCGGCGCGGTCGATGGCGATGGCCAGCGTCCAGGGCGTGCCCTCGACCTTGGCGGCGTAGAGCATCTGGTCGGCGCCGTCGATTTGCACATCCATGCGTTCGCTGCGCTCGGCCAGGCGCTTGACCAGCGCTGAGTCCAGTGCCCCTGCGATGTCGGACACGGGCTTGAGCGCCATCCCCGGCTTGGCATACGCGAGGATCTTGCCTTCGCCGTCCATCAGGAAGGCGAAGCTCTTGCCGATGGGGTGGATGGCGTTGACCTTGGCGGTCACCGAATCCAGGTAGATGTCGGTGGCGACCACGGCGGTGGGCTGGCCGGCCGGGCCCGCAGGCTCGGCGAAGGTGATGGTCAGCTTGCCGCTGCTCGCCCCCACGTAGGCCGGCGTGATGACGGGGCCGCCCGCCTGCGCCGCCTGCTTGTACCAGGGGCGCGAGGTGCCGTCGTACCCGTCCGGCACCTTGGTCAGCGCCATGTGGCGCTTGTCGGCATAGGTGAAATACACCAGATCGAAGGCCCCGGCCTGCTTGATCGCCCGCAGCATGGGCAGCGGGTCCGGCTGCTCGGTGGCGACCTTGAGGGCGGACGTGATGCGCTGCTTTTCGCGCACCCACTCCGCCACTTCCCCCGCGTGGACGCGGGTCAGGCCCCCCACGCGCTCATCCAGTTGCGCCAGCGTGTCCTTGCGCACCACGAAGAAAGTGACCAGCGCCAGGGCGAGAAGCGACAGCACGGTGATGGCGACGCAGATGCCGATGAGGCGCGCACGCAGGCTTTTGAACATGGGGTACCTTTGCAATTGGATACACACAAGGTTTCATTCTGACGATCGGTTGACCCAGCGCAAACACCAAGTCAGAGGTTCTGCTAGGTGGAAACCCTGATATCTCTGTGGCGCCATGGCGGGCGTTTTGGGATCGGGGCCTGCGCGCCCGGCGGCCGCCAGCGCGTATCCTCGGGGCCGTCTATGAATCAACTGCAACTTTTCCTGCCCTGCGCCGCCGGCGTCGAGGGCTATCTGGCCGACGAGGTGCACAGCATCACCGGCCTGACCGGCCAGGACCTGCTCACCGGCCGGGGCGGCGTTCTGCTGCGGGCGTCCTGGCGCGATGCGCTGCTGCTCAACCTGCACAGCCGGCTTTCGCAACGCGTGCTGGTGCAACTGGGCCACCGGCCCTACCGCTCCGAAAACGACCTGTACGCCGCCGCAAGCGAGGTGGCCTGGGAGATCTGGTTCACCCCGCGCCAGAGCTTCAAGATCGACGTCACGGCCCAGCACAGCCCGCTCACCAGCCTGAACTTCGCCGCGCTGCGCGTGAAGGACGCGGTGGCCGACCGCTTCCGCGCCAAGACCGGCGTGCGGCCCGATGTGGACACCCAGTGGCCCGACGTGCGCATCCACCTGCACCTGACCACCGAAGAGGCCACGGTGTACATCGACACCTCGGGTGAGCCGCTGTTCAAGCGCGGCTGGCGCGAGGACAAGGGCGATGCGCCGCTCAAGGAAACGCTGGCCGCCGCCATGATCGCGGCCACCGGCTGGGACCCGCAGGGCGACGTGCCGCTGTACGACCCGTGCTGTGGCAGCGGCACCGTGCTGATCGAGGCCGCGCAAATGGCCTGCAACATCCCGGCCGGCATGCAGCGGCGGTTCGCGTTCGAGAAGCTGCTGCCGTTCCAGGCCCATGTGTGGTCTGCCATCAAAAACGAAGCGGAGCGCGCCATTCAACCGGCATCGGTGGGCATCTATGGCTCGGACGTGTCGCACCGCATGGTGGACTTCGCGCAGCGCAATGCCGAGCGCGCGGGCGTGGCCGAGGCCATCGAACTGCGTGGCGGCGACGCGCTGCAGCGCATGCCGCCCACCGAGCAGCCCGGCGTGATGCTGCTGAACCCGCCCTACGGCGAGCGCATCGCCGCCGCCGGTACGGCCGGGCGCAGCGCGTCCGAGCGGGCCGGCCACGTGGAGCGCGCGGGCCGCGAAACGGCGCAGACCGAGGACGGCGGCGAGTTCTTCAGCCAGCTCGCCACGCACTGGAAAAAGAACTTCTCCGGCTGGCAGGGCTGGATGCTCACGCCCGACCTCAAGCTGCCCGGCAAGATGCGACTGAAAGAGTCGCGCCGCGTGCCGATGTGGAACGGCCCCATTGAATGCCGCCTGTTCCGCTTCGACATGGTGCGCGGCTCGGCGCGCGAGCGTCCGCCACGGCCTGCCGAAAGCCCGCCCGATGCGGGTTGAGTTGCGCCTGCCGGTGCAGGCGGACAGCGGCGAGATTGCGCGCGCGGTGGTGGTGGACACCAACATCGTGCTCGACCTGCTGGTGTTCGCCGACCCCGCCGTAGCGCCGCTGCGCGAATTGCTCGCCCAGGGGCGGCTGCAGTGGGTGGCCACGCAGGCCATGCGCGACGAGCTGGAACGCGTGCTGGCCTACCCGCAGATCGTGCCGCGCCTGGCGTTCTACGGCCTGGATGCGGCCGCGGTGCTGGCGGCGTTCGACGCCCGCTCGCGCCAGGTGCCCGAGGCACCGCGCGTGGCCTCGGTGTGCAAGGACGCCGACGACCAGAAGTTCATCGACCTCGCGGTGGCGCACCGCGCCATCCTGCTGTCCAAGGACAAGGCCGTCATCTGCATGCGAAAGCGCCTGCTTGCGCAGCAGGCGCACGTGGCGACCGCGCTGGTGCTGGAGCCTGCGGAGTGCGCCGCCTGAACCGGGGCGCTGGCCAGCCGCGCGATCGGCCGGCCGATATTTATCCTCACTCGGTTTCGCAAGTCCTTGCTACGCATCGCAGCGCTTGTCTGTGCGCCGCGCGCATTTCTATCGACGGCAGCGGAGCAGCGTTTCGGAATGCCATCATCCCGGCCTTGTCCCTGTGTTGGAACCATCAAGCCAATGCGGCCAGGAGATCGAGATTGAGCAAGTCGTTGTCGGTGGGATTGCTTGCATTGCTTCTAATCGCCTGTGCCGACAGGTCGCAGGCACCGGCGCCGACGTCCGTGCCACACGCGGCGAAACAAGCCCCAGTTGCGCCCGCAATGGCTTCCATTGCGGGCGCGCAACGCGGCGAGGGAAAGCCTTACGAAATCGCGAACAGCCAGGTCTGGAACGTGCCCGACCCGGTTGCGGGCCGCGACTACCAAGTGTTCGTCGCGCTGCCGCGTTCCTATGCCGACGACCCCGGCCGCCGCTATCCCGTGCTCTACGTCACCGACGCCGATTACTCCTTTCCTCTGCTCCAGCAGATCGCGCGGCGCTTGAACGGCGAAGGGCCGGCCATCGACGATTTCGTGCTGGTCGGCCTTTCCTACGCGATCGGGGACGAGCCCATGCCCAGCCGACGGCGCGACTACACCCCGACGCCTGAAGCGGGAGCGGACGCAGCGCCGAACGCAACGCATGGCAAGGCGGACGCATACATTGCCTACCTTCGCGACCAGGCGCTGCCGTTTGTGGCGCAACGTTATCGCACCGACGAACGCCGGCGCCTGTTCCTCGGCCACTCTTACGGCGGTCTGCTCGGCGCGCAGATCCTGCTGACCGCGCCTGAAATGTTCTCCGGCTACATCCTGGGCAGCCCGTCCTATTGGTATGGCGAGAACGCCATGCGGGTTCAGGAAAAAACCTTCGCCGCCACGCACAAGGACTTGTCTGCGAAGGTCTACATGTACATCGGCGAATACGAGCAGCGGCGGTATGGACAGAACTACGACATGGTGTCGGATGCGCAGGAGATGACGCGAACGCTGCACTCGCGGGGCTATCCGTCGCTGCAGCTGCAGTTGGATGTGCTCAACGACGAAGACCACCTGAGCGTGGCACCGCGCGGATTCACGCATGGGCTGAAGTTTCTGCTGGGCATCAGGAACCCCCGATGACACGACCGCCACGCCAGCGGGCGGGAAGCGGTCCTTCAGAATTCTCTAAAGCGGTCGCTGCGACCCCTCGGTGCCCTTGCTTGCCGCACGTTCATCGTGCCGTTCGCGGCCATCAAGTCTTCGGCGCCGGATGCCAATGCACGGTTTCTGGATCGCTGCGGCCATGCCTGAAGCACCAGAAGATTTCAAGTTCAGTGGCGCGTTTACACATCTGCAGTGTCGTTTCGCACTCACGCCTCGAACTGAAAGCCCTCTGCCGGGAGCAGTTCCCAGCGGCCTTCGCCCAGCAGCTTGAGCACGTGCGTGTGGTGCGCCAGCACCGCGGGCCGGTGGGCGATGCTGATGATCGATGCTCCGCTGGCGCGCAGCCGCTCGTACAGCGCGGCCTCGTTGGCGCCGTCCAGTGCGCTGGTGGCTTCGTCCAGGATCACGGTGCGCGGCTGGCGCACCAGCACGCGGGCGAAGGCCAGGCGCTGCTGCTCGCCGACGGACAACTGCTTTTCCCAGTCGCGCGTGGCGTCCAGCCCGCCCACGCGCTCGGCCAGTTCGGGCAGGTGCACGTCGTTCAGGATTTCAAGCAATTGCGCGTCGTCCAGCGTGGTGCTGCTGGCCGGGTAGATCATCTGGCTGCGCAGCGTGCCGGGCTGCATGTACGGGCGCTGGGGCAGGAAGAAGACCTCGTCCATTGGCGGGTGGTGCACCACGCCATCGCCCGTGCGCCACAGGCCGGCGATGGCGCGCAGCAGCGAGCTCTTGCCGCAGCCGCTCGCGCCGGTGATGAGCAGCGCGTCGCCCGGCTGCAGCTCCAGCGTCAGGTCTTTCACCAGCAGGCGGCCGAACTGCGGCGTGTACAGCGTGAGCGCATCGATCGCCAGGCGCTCGCCTTCCTGTGCCTTGATTTCGCGGGAGGTGTCGGGGCCAGGGGCTGACGGTGCCGATGCCGCAGGTGCTGCTGATGGCGATGCAGGCGATGCGGTGGATGCCGCGGCTCCGGCGCGGCCTCGCTGGACCCGCTGGCGCCATTGTTCGCGCCGCTGCTGGCGGCGCAGCTTGCGCGCTGCGGACACTGCCTCGGGCTCGGCGGGTTCGTCACGCCGCGCGGGCGCGCCCAGCAGGGCCTGTGCCAGCGTGTCCAGCCGGCCGATGCCGGCCACGAACCGGCTCAGGCTCTCGAAGTTGTCCACGATCAGCGAGACGGCGGCCAGGACCGCCGCGAACGCCCCCGCGGCCTGGATGGCGCGGCCCACTTCCATGTCGCCCGACAGCACCGCGTCGGCCAGGATGATGGCGGGAATCACCACCGTGAGCTGGCTGAAGGCGCGCTGGAACAGGTTGAGCGAACGCTGGCGCTTGATGAGCCGCGCGTAGTTGTTGAAGACGGCCTGGAAGCTATGGTCCAGCTGCGCGCGTTCTTGCGATTCGCCGCGGTAGAACGCGATCGATTCGGCGTTCTCGCGCAGCCGCATCAGCCCGAACCGGAAGTCCGCCTCGCGCCGCAGTTGCCAGAAGTTCAGGCGGATCAGCGGCGCGCCGAACACGTACAGCGCCACCACCGTGCCCACCAGCGCATACACCGCCAGAAAGCCCACGAGCACCCTGGAGATGGACCACAGCACCGTGCTGAACGCCACCAGCTGCATGCCCGCGCCGACGAAGATCAGCAAGAAGTGCGTGGAGCGGCCGGTGAAGGTGTTGATGTCTTCGCTGATGCGCTGGTCGGGGTTGTCGATGCCGCCCTGCGTGTTCAGCTCGTAGTAGCGCCGTCCGCCCAGGTAGCCGTCCAGGAAGCGGTGCGTGAGCCAGCGCCGCCAGTGGTTGGAAAACGCATCGCGCATGTAGTAGTAGAAGGCGTACACCGGCACTGCGAAGGCGAGCACCATGAGGCAGGTGCGCACGGCGTCCCAGAAGCGGTCGCGGTCCTTGGCAGCCAGCGCCGAAGTCATTTCGCCGGTGCGGTCGATCAGCATCACGGCCAGTTGCGTCTCGCACAGCATCAGCAGCACGAGCAGGCCCAGCAGCGACCAGGCCGCGACCTTCTTGTCGCCCTGCCAATACGGCTTGGCCACGCTCATGAATTGCTTCCACGCGGCAATGGAAAAAGTGGGTGCGCGCCGGGACGCCTGGTTGGCGGGGGCCGGGGTGGCTACCGTGGAAGGATCGGCAGCAGAAGCGGAGGAAGACATTCAGTGGACAAAAAGGAAAGGCGGGAGCGCTGGAGCGGAAAGATAGTGCGCTTGAGCAGGCCGGCCTGTCGGACACGGCCCACGCCCGGCTAAGGAATCGCCCGCGACCCGCGAGGGCGGCGATCGGATAGGCGCAAAGGGCGGGCGGATTTGGGCACAAGAATCGGCACATCGACGGCACATCGACGGCACATGGGTGGCCCATCGGCGCCGCCGCGGGTATACAGTGCCGGCTGTTTTCTTTTCGGGCGCCCCCCGCATTCCCGCCATGTCCAATCTCATCGTGCACGGAGGCACACCGCTGCGTGGCCGCATCACGCCTTCCGCCAACAAGAACGCCGTGCTGCCGGTGCTGTGCGCCACGCTGCTCACCAAGGCGCCGCTGCGGCTGCACGGCGTGCCCGACATTACCGACGTGCGCAAGATTCTGGACATCTTCCGCACGCTGGGCAGCGATGTGCGCATGGACCACGCCAGCGGTACGCTGGACCTGCACCACCGCGACACCGCCTTCGACGCCGCGGCCCACCGCCTGCCCGAAGAGATGCGCTCGTCGATCATGCTCGTGCCGCCGCTGCTGGCGCGCTTCGGCGTGGCGCGGCTCGAAGACAACGTGAAGGGCTGCACGCTCGGGGTGCGCGAGATCGATCCGCACGTGGAGGTGTTCCGCAGCTTCGGCGGCATGGTGGAGCGCGCGCAGGGCTCGCTGCTCGTGCGCTGCGCCGGGCCGTTGAACGCCACGCACCACTGGCTGGACTACGCCTCGGTCACCACCACCGAGAACTTCGTGCTGTGCGCGGCCTCGGCCCAGGGCGTGTCCACGCTGAACAATGCCGCGTCGGAGCCGCATGTGCAGGAGTTCTGCCGCTTCATGGCCATGCTGGGGGTTCGGATCGACGGCATCGGCACCTCGCGCCTCACCGTGCACGGCGGCTCCGAGCTGGGCGGCGGCGAGTTCCGATTCGACGAAGACTTCCACGAGATCACCACCTTTCTCGCCCTGGGCGCAATCACCGGCGGCGACGTGGTGGTGCGCAACAGCGCGCCGGAGAACTTTCCGCTGATCGACCGCACCTTCGCCAAGTTCGGCGTGCGCATCGAGCACGCCGACGGCTGGTCGCGCGCGCACCGCGACG